>Ga0123355_10022575_pt1 | contig 10087 bp, 12 predicted proteins | sample TergutEmb28metaG_3_FD_89872 | JGI IMG/M metagenome (GOLD analysis project Ga0123355, IMG submission 89872) | Embiratermes neotenicus P1 segment gut microbial communities from Petit-Saut dam, French Guiana - Emb289 P1 | ecosystem: Host-associated > Arthropoda: Insects > Digestive system > Gut ...
CCAGTTTCAATATGTATTTGGTAATCAATAAGTGAGTAATAGCTGTCAAAGTTTCAAACTTCTCTGGCCATTATCTCCGTAACCGTTCAACTTTGGATATAGGTGTTTTGGGTTATATCGGTACAGTTTGACCTAAGGAAAACTCTCCCGAAGTCTGGCACATTCCTCCTGGGACACCCTGTATATATCGCTTAGGTTTCTTGGCGTTTAGATCTAGACCAACCTCGTTACTAGCGACTAATAAATCTACTATGTTCTTATTTACAAGGTGGCTCAAATATGACCGGGACTAAGTGCGGCTTGTTTACACACAATTCAGTCCCGGTCATATTTGAACCACCTTGTACATTACTTATGTTATTGCCAAATAAATTAACGTCACCAGCATAGAAGAGTAGTTGATGTGTTCCATTTAATCACAATCGCTCCTGTCTTTCTTGGACATTCCTAATGACACATAAGGCAGGAGTGAAAGGCAATGACGGTAAGGCATTCTCTCGTTTCACATCACTCTAAACAGAAAATGTATCGGACAAATATTTGCCTATTCGAAATTTAACGTTGGGCTTATTTAAACACGTATCACTTAACTTAAACTGTTTCTTGGCTATACCAGACTCCGTAGGAACATTTTACAAAATCTCCCATATAACTGAAGAATAACATTCTTGAATTCTATAAATAGCTGATCAACTGCTGCACTCTCTTCCTATATTTTTGCTCAAATATTCAATAAACGCCTGTTCAGCAGTTGACCTGTTACGCTAAACCCCACAAAGATAATGACCAATGATTTCATCTACGTGTTTGTTTAACACTGATAGAAGAATGATAGACAAAATTCTGTATGCGGGAGATAACAGTAACTCTGTGATAAACTGAATCATCTTTTGTAAAGAGGTAAGCTGTGGACTTCTTTGCACTGTTGAAGTACATTTACCTCATCCCAAATAAAATTTACAATTTTTTTTTTTTTGTTTTCAGGGCCTCCTGTTCCAACAAGTGACTGAGTCAGTCCTGTTGAAACACCTGGTGATAATGTACCTTTTCAGCTTTTTAATAGCTATCTTAACTTAAATGGTCCTACGCCCGGACATTAATGTCTCAGCTCTGTGTATTTCAGTATTTCTAACATCAACGCAAAATACAACAATAACTGACAGTTATGCTTTCACATATTCTAATTCCTTTGGGAATGTGCAATCAGATCACCACTCTCGTCCTTCACAACCTAAATGGTCTTGATACTAGGATCTTAGTCAAAAATGCTCTAAATTTTATAATTTTTCTCTGTTTATTTTGAATGAAACCTCGCAAGAAGCGTAAGGGAGTACACAACCAATTCGTGTGAATATCTGTGACGTCATTCAAATAAAAAGAAATTAACTTGACAGTCTCACTGTTTATTTCTCCTCTGTCAGGAAATCCGTCTCATTTATAATTTCATCTTTTTTCTTTTTAAAATTTCGACACAGTGCCCATTTTATGAACACACATACATACACACACTGGGTGAAAAGAAATACGCACTTAAGACTTTCACAGTGTTACACAATACGTCGTAAAATATTATACAACATATGTTTTGAGACTTGTAGCTTCCCACATACACGTCATCGTGAAATGGCGCAAGGTATCAAATAATCATTCAATGGGCACTTCCCTGGTTAGAGGATGCGCTCTACAGCGGTCTCTGCCCATTTCAAGGCGGCAGTGGGCAGCATGATATTTTTTCACACGCCCCTTTATGATCTGGAAATGACTGATGTCATAGCTGCTGGAAGTCCTGCAATGAGAATTTCTGTAGTTACGAGCTAAACTGCCTAAACATGCTCCTACAAGTGTTCCCATGGGAGAAAATCCATCAAAGTTAGACCAGGCAACGGAGAATGTTATGCATTCTTCGCTTCATATCCAATCCACCTTCCTGGATGTCACTTTCAACCGCTGCCCGGCCTCTCTATATTAGTCTATTGCCCCGGTCGCTGTGAACCCGCTACTTCTGCCTCAAAGCTAGAATCACAACTTCAAGTAGCCCCGGTAGAAAAGTTTGCAGGAAGTTATTGCTGAACATGTAGCCTGTCCAGTAGCATAATCAGACCGTTGAACTACAATGTCTTGGACGACGCCAGCTCAACCGTTGACTCTGAAGTCGACCTCAAAACCACGTGTGGTTACGAAGTCCACTGTCTCCCTCATGCTATCCACGAACATGGCTACGTTCAAAAATAGCGCGAGAATTATCCTGTGTAACTGTTGTAACTGTTGCACTTTGAAGAAACTCTCAGGTGTAAAATACGCTGTATGTCCACAAATATTTGTGTAAAAAGAGATAATTCTCTTCACGTTAATGTCCTAGTCATTCGAATATTGGCATCTGTAAAGAGCGATCCACTGGCAACAGATGTGCGCTACGCGAATGGTGGCATCTATCGTCACGAAGTAATGCGAGGTTTGTGTGACATCGCGATCTTCTTCACAGCTGTCTTCCCACGGCTACAATTTTGGGATCTTCGCTTGTACAGCCCGTGCGCGACCTGCATTCACAAATACCGTAGATTTTACCCTTCCTGTCCGACGTCGATGACACGCCAATCGTCGACCAAACTAATGTAGTACGAATTCCCGTTCAACGATATCAGTTCTGATATTTTAGGCGCCGAAATTTAATTAATTATGACAGCATTTGTCGTGGGTGTTTTCCGCGGTTATTCGGTCCCAACTGAACCCTTTTCTGCGCCGTGTGTCTTGATTACAAATAACCGAGCGCTTTATAGTTATGACAAATAATGGTGCTGAGAAATGTGCAAACCCATTTGTTGGTGACTCTATTTTGAAAATTCAAAGTCTCAGGCTATATGTTGTGCAAAATGTTTCGACTTATACCTTACCCAAGAATCACACCATGGGGAGTTTGTGCACGAATTTCTTTTCATTCTCCTTTTGTAAATTCCACCATTAAATATTGTGGTGCTGTAAACACATACAGTAGGTTATCTGATTTATGGTTTCGCCCTTTTTACGCGCGCAAGAGAACAGTGCAAGCGGTGAGTGAAAGGCTACAGGCTAACAGCGGTAAGTTTCGGAACCAAAACGCTACAGGAGGGAAGGGTTTTTTTTTTTAGTTTACATTTTATTCATCTACATTATCAGGGTAGTCCGTAGTATTGGTGCACATACGTATACACAGTTCCAACTCATTTCCTGTTAATCTTTAGGTGACACACACCCATTGTGCTCAGATCAATAGACGTATTTATTCAGCATTCCGTGGTGGAACATAAACAAATACATCTATTCATTTCCTGTGGCTGTTCAATCGGGCAGGCAAATACTGTCTGTCAGGTCTAGTATTACAAAGTGTGTGTTATATTAAAAGGAACTACATGGCGTAGGGTCCTTCTCGAGAATTTAGCAATGTCTCAGCTACTCAAAAATATGCAGCAATTTATTAAACCATGAAATTCAATTCTCGTTTTCACAACAGCACGCCTCTGAGCCGTTTAAATCCGAGGCTTCGTATAAAGGTTTTACCAACCCACAAACTAAAGGAGTACCCTTAGTTGGGTACCCGAGGACACCTCGCATGTTCGTGATGCAGAATAATATCCGATGGACGTCCGCTTCAAGTCAGTTTCCGTTGTCAGCACAGGCCGAAACAGCTTCAATATTTTATCCAGTTCATTCCAACAATGTACAATGGAATCCGTTCGAAACGCTTGCGCTTAGGTGCCAAAAGCGCCTATTAGACTGACCATGTCCGTTCGTCTGTCCGCTTATATCGGCACAACTTCCATTGGAAGGATTTCCGTGAAATTTGATATTGGTAAAATTTATGAAAATCTGTAGATAAAATCCAAATTTGATTAAAATTGAACAAAAATATGGGCCACTTTACATGAAGACCAAAGTGCGTGTGACACTGTTGGTAGCGACATATGTGTCACAACAATATATACAAAGAATTGTTGCGTTACTATAGCAACACTCTCAATATTACGACATTGCTGATAGCGACAGGTTTACCTCTACTGTAAAGAGGAAAATATTTTTGCAGTTTCCAAACAAAAATATTTACTGGAAGTCGCCACATTGTTACGTTATACAATGTACCCTGCCTATTTTGTTACAAATTAATCTTGCAGCATCCCATGTACGTATTTCGTATCATGACAACACGATTACTTGTGAACTGTTCACAACACGTGCGTTATACGAAAAGGAGAGTCTAATAATTCCAGTCTGTTCTTAGACAATATCTGTCCGCAGGTATCTGATGGACAAGTGTTGAAAGCACGGAGACTGTACAGACACTCCGTATCACTCACGAACCTGTAAACTCTGCAAACAAGTTCAGAACGGTCTGTGGTTTATTTTTATCACTTGGGCCTTGAGAGAGTGCACCTTGGTCTGCAGGCTTAGCTAAAATAAACAGTAATTACCGATATAACGATACTGAATTTGCCTATCGTGAAAGTCCCATGAATGAAAATATTCCTTAATCAATGTCCTATTAGGTGCCGCTCAGTGATCGCCAGAAGCATAAACCCTTTAAACGCCGAGTTAAATTCCATCTGCCCTTTGCTAGCATTTTTCGGAGCTCACCATATTCACTACATTAGCAAGTAAAGGGTTAAATGGTTTTGAAGCAAAGAAACGAGACAAGGGTTGTGGTCGCCTAGTAACCGGAAATAAGAGGAAGAAATGAGAGCATCGGTGTAAATTATTTGATACACCATTTGATACACTATTATATGTGGACCAAGTTGTATGTCCTGTTTAGAATCAATGAAATCTGCCTTGCCAATATTCCTAGTTCTCGAACACACATACAAAAAGGGATTCTGGTAATTAAAAGCTTCATTACTCTTATAAATCTAATGTTAAAATCCCTGTATCCTCATATTTGCCGATGGCATACGTAAACGCGCAGGACACCAAAATCATGTAGGCAGCAAAGGGAATTTCTTCGAAATCGCGGAAAGGAAAGTATTCGAAGCACTGATAAAGGCGAATATCCAACGCAGAAATTACGTGAAGTCTACAATTGGGAGGGGTCAGACTACTTACTATTCTAGTGACTGAGCTGCTGTGACATGTAGTGTAATCTAACATAAGGCATAATCAGCCTTATAGAGCCTGGACAGACAGAAGGCTTGACTATATTGCATTTGTGCCACCTCAAATAGTATCTCATTTGTTTATCCCGCTCAGATTCTATACACTGTACGTACTGGACATACGCAGTGCACAGTTCATGAGACAGCGACCATAAAACAGATCCTTCGTTCACTCAAAGGGAATATATCAGGGCGAATATGACCATAATGCTCAGGATTATCACTTAATAAGTTCTGTTTATATGCCCCAGGGAGGGCTTAGCCCAAGTGGGACACACTGTCAGTCGCAATGGGACTTTGATATAGACTAGTTACAACAAATCTCCCAATTGCTAAGATTACATAGCGCTAGGAAAACATCAGTAAGAGAACACGGAACACTGGTGGTGGAATGTCTCCGAAGAAAAACCTCCCACTTCACTTTGCCCACCACAAATCCAGCATGGACTGTTATGCGAGTGATTTCGAGACTCTGCAGTGGGAGGTCGGACACTGACCGTCTGTGTCAGTGTCAGGGTAAGGTTCTTGAAATAGTTAAGGTTTTCATAATGTTATAAAAACCTCACATTAACAAATAAGAGGAGCTAATGACTTGAAGGTCACATGATTAAGGACAGGCTACATTTTGTGTGTGTTCATGCATTACAAACCTAATCTGAAGAATTTTGTACGGAACCACAAGTTCATTCATTCATTCATTCATTCCATTGGCATGTGCAGAATGCGGAGATTCCTTGCCTTTCTCAGGAGCTTCTTCCATTCCTCTCTGTTATACGCCCTTTCCTTCCACCATTTCCCACCAACTAATCTTCCATCCTCCCTCACTTTATCTTCCCATCTATTTCTTGGTCTACCTCTCAGGCTTGTTGTTTCCAAATTCATATATAATACTTTTTGGGGGTAATTCTATTTTCTTTCATTCTCTGTACAAGCCCAAACCAACATAATCTATTTAAACTGATTGTCTCTGTTATGGTGGGGTTTTTAACCATTGCATGTATTTCTTTATTGCTTAATATCCTCCAATTTTCTTTTTCATTATCATATACTGGGCCTAAAATTCTTCTATACAGAACAAGTTCGACGAGTACGAAAATTAATCTTTCAGAAAAAGAGTATTGCGTATGTATTTCAAAATAATTCACCGTGAAGAGAAATTTTAGAAGGTATACAGGATCTTCCGTTACATGTGTTCCAAACGTCATAGCAGCAGGACTTGTGGTTGCTTAGAAAGGAGCATCTAAGTGTAAGAGGTTTAACGCTGTGAAAAACGGGGCTTACAAACCTTCTCATACCTACCGAAAAATAAGATACGAGCAACAGCGAATGATTCACGCTAAATGCTCCAGCCATATTTAAGAAGTGTTCGTATGTCATATCTCATGCGTCCATTCACAACCGCTCGTATCCTAGGAAATTAGGGCCTGCACATTGTGCGGCTTTGATGTATTTCTTTCCAGTTTTTAACAAAACTAAAACTGCTTGACGTTATAGCTTGCGTCACTCAGTACATCATACAAATAAACATAATAACGTTAGTTCAATTATGTTGCGCCTAGCTGAAACGTTTGAAAGGCTTGCTTCAAAATGACTGCGGACTGCACCAGTACAACTAGAGACTAAAACCTGTAAACGTGAATCCAGTAGCGTCACCGCGTCGCTTAGACGGCGTGCAGGAGCTTGATAAAAGTTGACCCAATTTTCGTCAGATATTACGTTACGCAACCTCAATAAATCTTGTCCATCCGGAGAAGGTTATTGCGCATTGACGGTGTATTGCGACCTAGGAGTGGATGTGCGCGAACTGCGACAACAACTCTTTAGAGGTTTGACGCGCCAACAAAAGTCTGAAACAAGATTTGTGTAGAAGAATGAAATGCTGACAGACGCTTCGTAACTCTTGAACCCGTGAGATAATTTTTTTTTGTTGCGACAATACAGCACAAGTCGTGCTTAGATCGCCTCGTTTTTCGATGTTACTCGATCACACTCCGACACACACACACACACACACATACAAACACACACAAACACTCACACACACACACTCACATAAACACACATACTCAAACACAAATAAACAAATACACACACAAACACACAAACACACATACTCAAACACAAACACACACACACAAACATAATACTCAAACACAAATAAACACACAAACAAACACACACAAACACTCACACACACACACACACACTCACACAAACACACAACTCACACACACAAACACACAACTCACACACACAAACACACAACTCACACACACAAACACACAACTCACACACACACACAAACACACAAACACACACAAACACTCACATACACACTCACACACACACACAAACACTCACACACACACTCACACACACACAAACACACATACTCAAACACAAACAAACAAACACACACAAACATTCACACACACACACTCACTCACACAAACACACAACTCACACACACACAAACACAAACACAAACACACACACAAACACTCACACACAAACACTCACACACAAACACTCACACACACAAACACACACTCACTCACACAAACATACACACTCACACACAAACACTCACACACACAAACACTCACACACAAACACTCTCACACACAAACATACACACTCACACACACAAATACACACACTCACACACACAAACACCCACACACACAAACACACACTCACACACACAAAAACACTCACACACACAAACACAAACACACACACAAACACTCACACACAAACACTCACACACACAAATAAACACATATACACAAATACTCACACACACACAAACACACACTCACTCACACACACACAAACATACACACAAACACACACACTCTCACACACAAACACTCACACACACACAAACACTCACACACAAACACTCTCACACACAAACATACACACTCACACACACAAATACACACACTCACACACACAAACACTCACACACACAAACACACACACTCACACACACAAAAACACTCACAAACACAAACACTCACACACACACACACACACACACACACGTGCGCGCGCACAGTAGGACTCCTCTTAACGAGTGATCAGCGAGTCCCAGGGGCCACCACCTATTCAGTACAATCACAAGAGAACATCCGTGTCATCAGCGAGATTCGAACCCGCAGACCCAGCAATCGAGCCGTCGAATGTTTATGCCTTAGACCGCCCAGACACTGGGATCGGCTACGAGGTAAGTAGGCCTAAATAAAGTGGAACAAACACGACAGAACTGCTATGAAATACTTACAGTTTCTAACTGGGTACCTTCACAGAGGGAAGCATTAAGGGCGTTAAGAGTGAAATAATACTTGCTGTAACTGACCAACTCTATGGATCAGGGTGCTTCTTGGAATGCTGCCAACCGCTTAGCGGTTCAAGCAATTCCTTGCCGTTAAGGAATCCGAACGTTCATTACAGTGCAAACAACAGCCCGCCACTTTTTCCTATTCTGAGTCACTTCTGTAAGAACCTTCTTAATAATATCCTACCATTGAAGCCGGACCGTATTGGAACATGGGTCGAAAAGTTACTACCTAAGTACACTGCTTGTGATTTTATAAATTTGAAACGGATTTATTTCCATATTGTAAGCAAAAATTCATAAAGAGAAAAAGGGTTCGGATGCGACCCACGGGTTGTAATTTACGCATCACTGGTCTATGAGTGGTCAGTTAGGTAATGGTAAAGTGATCCCGTTACAGGCCCGGTGTGACCCAGAGGGTGGGCAGAGGTATAGCTGTACTCTTCCATGACCGTGGCACTAGAAGGGTCAGCAGCACGCCCCGGCCACTCTCAATCCCAGGGAAAGACCCGGTACCCATTTTACGGGAGGATGGGTGGGCCGCAGGGCCGGTCTGGACGGCGGAAAATCTCGTCTCCATCGGGATTCGATCCCGGACCGTCCAGCCAGTAGCTCAGTCGCAATACCGACTGAGCGGCCCACGTGGTCAATTGGGGAACTACTGAATTACGTGGACAGTTGCGAGCGTGCGTGACTGTCGCGTAATCGCAACGGTGAAAGATGGTTCACCAGCAACACGCGCGTGTTTGGAGACGCCAGAGGCGGGCAGAAGTGTTCGGGCACCCACATCGAACAGTGCTCGGAACTGACAAGTGTTCAACACTGAACGCACATTACTGTAATGTGCATCACACTATAACTGTACCGTGTGAAATTGAATAGCCGCCATATATTAAGACAAACGAACCCCACACAGGTACAGACATCTTGAACAGTTCGTTATGTCCATGTCACTTGGCGCCAGTCTGTTAATTCTGCCAAGAAAACGCCCAGACACCAGTCTGATAGTTCCATTGACATGAGCGGCAGTAATTTCGTTGTTCCTATAACAGTAATCTTCGTGGTGTGTGTGCTTGCTTGCGCTCGCGCGCGCGCGCGCGTGCGAGCCCACATATGTATATAAGACATACATTCCTAGGGCCTTTTGAAGCAGAAAGCCACCTTGTTTGCGGATAAAGAATTATAGCATCCTCTGCACTGCGCACATGGGCTATAGATGGCAGCCGGCAACAAGATTTAAGTAGGCTACACAAGCACTTTGTTGCCTTAAGTGGATTTATTGGTTAACCGAAACCATTAAGATTCTATTACATGGCTGCTGAGTGTGGGATGGACCGTAACTCTAGTACCTTACTACTACAGACTCTCAGGTGTGGACACAAGCGTAACCGAGTGGTCTCTCTTTGGACAACAGAACTGTTCTGTACATGAGTCATACTGCAGTGCTCAGCCATACACTGCATAGGGTGGATTACAGTTACCGGGTGTCTGTCTGTGTAGAGCGCAAACGGAACGTGATGGCACACGCGCAGAAACCAGATTCGGTCTTCCAGCGAAACGGACGAGTCCATTTATATCGGCGGGGGTGTCAGTTCAGTCGAGTACTGGCTTTCTTGGAGTGCGG
>Ga0123355_10022576_pt1 | contig 10087 bp, 6 predicted proteins | sample TergutEmb28metaG_3_FD_89872 | JGI IMG/M metagenome (GOLD analysis project Ga0123355, IMG submission 89872) | Embiratermes neotenicus P1 segment gut microbial communities from Petit-Saut dam, French Guiana - Emb289 P1 | ecosystem: Host-associated > Arthropoda: Insects > Digestive system > Gut ...
AAATCAGGCAACATCAGGATCTTGCTGGTGCAAGTGTTCCAGCACTGGACTATTAGAGGTCTTTGTGGAGTGGATCTACCAGCTGGTGCGTCAATTGGACGTATGCCTCAGCACTGATGGGGGCTATTTTTAATGATCTATACTCCTTCTCCTTCACCCAGGACAATCCCCAGATTGACTTCATGTGAACCTTCATGCCTGTAGTCTTTACAGAGAATCGTCAGATTGTCACTTCAGCATTTAGCTAGTTTTCAGTGATACTGACTACTCCATATCCATCAGTGGAGGGTCAGTTCAATGGCACAGGTAAATTCAACATTTTGTAACACACCTGTGATTGTTATTGCAGTTTTTGGGTGTATGGTATGAGATTCTGAGGGTGCCCACGCTGATGGAGGCTGGTGCTTCATGTGTTAAGAACAATTACACTCAGACAGCTGATGGCAAGATACATGTCGAAAATGAACTGAAGCCACTGTAAGTGACATTATAAGTAAAGAATGCAAAGGTGTACAAGAATGTGAAGCAGGTATCATGTTCTAAATGCATTCTGATTCAGTAGTACCTCAGCCAAGTTCTTATAAGGTTTCAAATAGCTATTAAAAGTTGGAAGCGTATGACATCTATACATGTTGTAATTTTTGCCCGATTTTATAGGCTACCTAAATGGGACCCACCTTGGAATCTTCATTTGACAAGTAAAACACTCAATATTTACATAAACCTTAAAAAACATGTGTAATGCTAAAAATTTTCTCAGGTAATATTTCGTCTTGAACACAGTTACCCAGTTTATCAAAATTTCTGTCCTGTTTCATTTTTAATATGTTTCTGTCTGCAGCCATTTGCATTACACTGTGAAAAACCACTTTATATAACACTTCCTCTTGTCTTTCATTCAAAATTTTTACTACCGTATGTATCACATTTACCCAAATATATGGCAACCCAGCAGATAAGATGGTACTCCCCCCCCCCTTCACAACCTTCAATTTTGCCACTTAGAACAGCAAATCATATTTAAAAGAAAGATTACATTTGAGGTAACTCAGAAGTGACGATTCTATTTTAGGTTTCTGGTATGACATTGCACTGTAGTCTGGTGAGTGACATTACAGAGAAACACATTGTCTTGAACTTCAAAGATGAAGTTCAGGGTCCAAATCTGAAAATGAAAGGCATTATGCCAGTACAGTGTACCAGACAACATACAGTAGTGTCTTATCTGAAACCCAAGATACAATATGGTAGCATTTGTATGCTTGCTATGAATATTTAACTGAGGGAAATATGGAGACCAAAAATTCGTCATCCCAATATGCTAATATTGTGAATGACATTTGGAAAAGCAAATCAGAGACATTATTTTGGAGTTCAGATCTATAACCATCACTAGATATATTGGATTCTTTAAATAATTTAATGACATGAGTAACAGGAAAAGCCATGTTACAAGATGGATGAAGACATGGCCAGTGCTCTGTTGATTACCACACTCATTCCGCTGTAAAGAAAGAACAGCAATCAAGAACTTCCTTGAGCTGAGAAGAATGGAAAATTTTTTAACGCATGAATATTCCCTTCTACAGTAAGGTTTATTATAGTTACTGCAAACTTAGAAATGAAATAATATGAAAGGAGACACTGTTTATCGAAATGTGGACCACAATTATAATTTCAAAAAATAATTTTAGTTTTGAATGAATCATGCAGTTAATTAAGGAAACATATTCGAAGGTTCATACACAGACCGAACAATGTCAACCACGTTCAATCTTTATTGCACTAAGGAATTTCACAGCTCAGAAAGAGCCCCAGGCAGTAACACAGATGAAATGGAATAAAAAAGATGCAGACACAAACCATATGTACCTTCTTCATATTGTACAGGTACTGATTACTAACATGCAAAATGCAGCTGAACACTTAAAAGCACTGTGGTTACTGCATCAGACACTCAAAAAACTACATTTAGGTATTTTGTGTAATACTTGGAATGAATACCAATCATCTTAGAACACTAACTAATTGAATACTAGTAATAAAGATGCAATGTCTTTACTCTCAGGAAAGAACAGAACTTTTCAATACTAGATGAAATTTCATGCTTCAAAGTGTTAACTTTGTATCTTTTCTTCTTACTAATGTCATAAATTAAAATAACATGAAGGTTACATAGAAGTGAGAGATTTAACGTTTTTCGGTGCTTGTTAAACTGCCCAATACGTACGTACGCAATCCATCACCAATATCTATTTGTTACAGAGGCCAACCCAAACGAATCATACAGGGAGAACTCAAAACCACCGGGAAAGCAGATGAAGGGAAGATCAGCATCAGATATAAAGTTCCAAGTAAATAACACCACTCTTTGAGTACTATAATAAAACCAGCAGTGACATGCAACATGAGCCATCAGTCACACAAATAACAATCTATACCTTAAAATGCCTCAGAATTTTAGACATGTGCTACTTACAAACTCTTAAAATGTTTTGTCCTTAACTTTGGTACATTCACATATAATCTTTCTCAATAATTCTTGGTTTTCCACTGCTACCTGTAGGCAACGGACTTCAAACTGCTTGTAAAGGGAATAAACTGATGGGTCAACAGACAAACGTTTAATGCACCACTTCTTCTTGTACAAGTTACACTGTCAGTGTACTTGGTATATGAGAGGTGGTGCATAAAACATCGGTGTGATGAACACAAATAATTATGAACCCAATGCACAGTATGTACAACAATGAGATAAAATTAAGGTGATCTTGGTGGCCACTCAAGATCTATAATTCCACTATTGGTTAGAAAACAGCACCACAATATGTGGTGATACAAAATGAAATGTACAGTGTGATACACTTTCATTACCATCACCCACAACTGTAATGATGTGATCATCAGTGAAGTACAGTCATGCGTCGCTTAACGACGGGTATACGTTCTGAGAAATGCGTCATTAGGCGATTTTGTCATTGTGTGAATGTCATACAGTGTACTTACACAAACCTAGATAGTACAGTATAGCCTACTACACACCTATGCTATATGGTATAGCCTACTGCTCCTAGTCTACAAACCTGTACAGCATGTTGCTGTACTGAATACTGTAGGCAATTGTAACACAATGGTACGTATTATATTATATCAAAATCTTATGGGACCCCCATCATATATGCGGTCCATCGTTGACCGAAATGTCATTATGCAGTGCATACCTGTAACAATGTTTACCATTTGCAGTCTTGCCAGCATGGGAGACAACCTACCACATTCTCAACACTGACTACGACTCTTACGCAGTGGTCTGGAACTGTGCAAGCTATGGAATAATGAATATACGTGAGTATATTCATATATATATATATATATATATATATGTGTGTGTCACACTTTGTCACACTAGCCTTGGAAGATGATCACTCAACAGACTGACTGCACATATCAATCTGAAACAGCAACTGTTCCTCCTCCAAGAGCAAGCAATGCAAAAAAATACAGATGCAAGTCTTCTGGGTTGTGACATGACATAGGGCAAGTAGTTACAGATATCCTCAAACGGCCATTGTGCCTTCGACATGTGACTCGCCGAACGCACTGTCACATCACAAGACCTGCATCTTCAGCAGCACTGCCAAACCTCAAATTTTGCATAAACGCAAGCATTAAAATGAACACAGCTTTTGTGGTATTTTTTCCCACAAGAATTTGGACCATGCAGAGTTAAATATAATCACCAGTGCTCTAAGTCTATAAACTGACTGGCTGTTTACTGTATTCATAATTCAATTCCAAGGAGTCACAAGAACTTTCCTGTTTCTGCCGAGTTGATACCAGCTCTGCAGCTCACACGTAATCTTAATGAACTGGTACAATGGGACTTCCCAATTGGCTATACATAATTTGCTATAGTCATTTGTTTACCATCCATGCTTAGTTCTTTTAACACATTGGTATGAACTGTATACTTTCTCTCCCATTTCTAGTAATAATCCTTACTTTGACAAGTTATATTCCAGAATCTGCATGGCTGATGGCTCGAGAGAGGAAGCCGCCTGGCACACTTCTGCAGAAAGCATACGGAATACTCGATGCGTACGGCCTCCCTCGAAATTACTTTGTGGAAACGTCACAGGACAACTGTGAGATAGTCTCAGTGCCCCCCGATGTCATCCCAACAAACATAATACCAGACACGGCAACAAGAGTACCCTCCAATTCCGACATCAAAATTACGCCTTCTGAACCCGAGAATGATAAGCTGAAGGAAACGGATGTCCAGAAACCCACACAAGACAAAGTCCCATCAGAGAGTGCTAAAAGCCCACTAATAGTGGACGATGTGCCCAAGGTTCCGATTGAGACAACTCAGGAAGTGGTTGCAACTCCTAACGAAACTGAGGCAACGCAAGACGCAGTCGCAAATGCCGAGGAAACTGAGCAAATTAAGAGTCCTTCCAATACAAAAACAGAAATTCCCTCAGACATAAAGGAGGAGAAAGTGTAACATTTTGAATGATGGTCAATATTGCTACATTATGAACGTTGCTCATATTTTGAACCCTATTGCATACCATAAAGTAAACTTCTGTTGTACTAAAATAAATTTTATACATGTATTAGAATACAATTACTTAGTTGACAACAAAACATACTGTCACTTGTCATATACTTAAATATGATATAATGTTAATGATTCTGATGTATACTGAGAAGGCTAATCACACGTAATGTTAATGCATAGTTTTAAGAAATTATAAATTGTATTTGCCTGAATGTAAGTAACTCACTGCACATTTGATGTAGCCGACATGTTTCAGGCGTGCCTGAATACGCTTCATACATAAAACGTTTACAAAAGTGTTGTATACTTTCCAGTATCTGGTACATAATACTCAGCAGTTGTACATTGTTTCATCACACACATATACTATAATTGTATTTCCATTCATGACAGCAAAACTATGTACAAGGGGCTCCAGAAACTTGTAATTATACGTGTATAATCCAAGGTCAATATCATAATGACATATGTCAATACTTCACTTTACACTATCTGCGTGTACCAGGCCCTCAAATCAGATACGAGTAATGTAACGTGACAGTCCATGTGCCAAACTGTCCAAGAAGGTGAGACATTTTTCTGTGTACGAATTGCACTCACTCAGCTGTTGTTGAATGTCCTGAACGACGTGAATTTGTACGAGTACTTATTGCACAGTTGTGCAAATTTCTACCTTCTTGTACCATTATCCATACTGTCACAAATAAATGTCAAACCCATAAATCATATGTCTTTCATATTACCAGACTTCCTCCAGTAGTTCGCAGTTAAGAAATTCTGTTACTTACAATTAACCCTTATCCTGCTAACGTGGAGAATATGGTAAGCTTATAAGTGCCAGAAGATGGCAGATGGGATTTAACTCGGCGTTTAAAGGGTTAAGGTTAAGCCCTATCATTACAACAGCTCACCATTTCCCCATATCCCAAGCAAGTTCAATTTGGTTATGTTGATATATTATAAATGTATCTCCATATGCAACTGACAGCTACCCAGTCAAGATATGACGCATTTATGAAGTTCTGCACCATCACCAAGCCATACCCACATTAAGATTCAAATATATTCTGTAGAATAATTTAAGGTACACATTAAGCTTCTATAAATAAATGTAGACATAAATACAAAGACACCGATTTTTAAGTTTTTTGTACCGTACATTGTGATACAATTATGTAATGTTAACAACCAAAATGCACTTTTTTAAATTAATGTTTTAATTCACTCCTTCTTGTCTTCTACATGTTTCGAACATCGTGTGTTCATCAGGAACACTACACAGTATTGTACATGCAGCCTTATATGGCATGTTTTTCAGGCATTTACACGCATCTCCTTCAACCTGCCAGGCTGCTTGCATAAATGCCTGAAAAACAAGCCATATAAGGCTGCATGTACAATACAGTGTTCCTGACGATGAACGTAAGCTGTTCAAAACATGTACAGACAAGAAGAATTGAATTAAAACATTAATTTAAAAAAGTGCATTTTGTTGGTTAACATTATATAATATTCACAGATGCAGCAATCAGGTCACTAGTGTCAACAGATCAGGAATGGAAAGGGATACTGGGCCACAGAATTTGAAACATGATTAAGTAAATTTAGCAAGGCTAAGCATTTCATTTAACACCGACCAAGAGACAATGGTGATATTGCATGCACAGAAAATAAGTTTACCAACATAATAATACTCTAATAAAATAGCAAGTACAGCTGATTCAATCCTAGGTCACAGAAGGAAACAAGTACATTCAAAACAGACACCAATTCTCTCAAAAGCAAGGATAGTCATAAAAACGTCATATAAGTTAATCGTAAATCCAATATTCAAATTGGCTCTTATGCTAAAAACTTCACAAGGCCGATAAGTTAACTGTGCACAAACTGTGACATGAACAATCCATGTCAGGCTTTACTAAGAACAAAGCACACAAAGTTGCCAGGTCACTTCAACGAGCCCTGTGACATACAGCTTGACGGTGAAACATGCATAAGTTACATGAAACTGACATAAATAAATACATCCAACAATAATTGGTACTGATCAGCCACAAACATTCTCAGAATTGCAATGCATTATATGTTTATGTGGAACCAACACTGCAGTTCTTCTACAAGTATTGACCCAGCCTATCAGCAACTATAATGAAAACTACCATCACAAAGATAGACATGGAAACTAGGAAACCCACTATTCTGTACACATTACAATGCTCACTGCAACTACCCCAGCCTTCTAAACGAATGTCCATTAGCCTAGATTTATGCCAAATCAGCAAACAACATTTACTGTTATACCGCTCCAATACAGACAAAATCATGACTTTCATATCCACCGCACTAGCAAGAACTTAATTTGAGACAAAGTATTTCCTTAACTCCTGACATTGCCTTGATAAGAATAATTTTTCATACAAACATTTTAATTTTACACTTCCCAGTGTTTTAATTACAGATGACATGTTAACCCTCAAAGTTGCTACTTCAAAATACTGGTTACTATTAACAAAAATTAATTTAACCTTACAGTATCAAAACAGACAAACAATAACAGTACACATATGGCCAAAATTATAATCCATATACATAAACTGGCAAATGGCAGGGGAGATCAGCAGAATGCCAATAATGGTGTATTTGAACAAGGAGTCAAATGGTCAGTATCTTACTTATAGTACTGCATCCTGTTCAAAGAAAGAAAGAAGGAAAGAAAACAAACATATGTTGGCAGCAGCTTTTATTACAGAATATGGATATACACAAGCCAATACTTCAATGCATTAACATCAGTACAACCATCTTGCACTGTCCCTCTGTGTAACTTTTACAACTTAAGCTTCGTTCTTCTCCAGTGTCGCCTTTTGGCATTATATCTGGAACATGAACAAAACATAAACTACTTGTCCACAAACATTTTGGGAATGAACTTATGAAATCTATTTATCAGCTATACAGAGATGCTAGCATGTAATACACATTCAGCAATAAAAAAGAGGTAGTAATATGAACCCAGTAAATGGTACCCCAAGTGTAAATTAAACAAACTCTTCTTAACATATGCTGCTGCTTCAACACCCCTTCATTCACCTGCTAATCACTCAGACACAACAAAAGCTGTATCTCATACATATAAATCTGGCGGAAGTTCCATAATCACCAAGAAAATACGGGCTAACAAAGTGAATTACCAAAACACACAAACCAAAGTGCAATTTACATTGCAGTCTTCAAGAGTCATCACATCACACATCCTGGGGATCTACTACATAACATACACGAAGTTTTTATAATAATACACACATTTGTGATTGCACACACACCAGCCCCTCAAAATACTACTGTCTGGGAGGGAACAACATCCATGAACAAATGCAGCTGGAGTTACGGCCCATAAATTATGCTGGATATAACTAAAAACCACAAACACAGATAGTAACTGTACATGTGACAGTCACAGTTGCCAAGGTAGACAAGCAGGGTATCAAAAAAACGCTTGGACACAGTATCCCTCTTTCTTGCATCTCTCAGACCATAAATATGAGACGTCAAAGCCTAAAACTTGTTGGTAATATAAATGACCAGCAGTATATTAGGTTTGTCACTAAAATGATACCTCAAACCTTTAAGTTAGTCCCTTCAATGCGTTTTTTTTTTTGTACCTTGGGTACCCTGCCTTCAGTCTGTCATGTTGGCGACCCTGATATAGTACGGTCTGAAAGAAGCAAGACGCGACAAAGTACTGAAGAAATCCACGAATGTATGCAATACTAGAGCTACCATGTTAATTAAATTATAGTGCACATGGCGAATAAGTTTTTTTGACACGTCAGTGACGGAATGGGTTGCGACACGTTGTTCTTTTGAATCAGCAATCAAGTCCGTGAGTACGATATCTAAACCCGTGCAGAAAGCATCACGCTTTAATTTCTAACTGCGTGAGTTTTACATAATTCATCCATTTCTAATGGTGTTAGTTTCTTCAAGCTGACAAACGACACCACAATTAGAGGTTAGGGACTGGTACCAAACATTATTATAAAATTCATTTCAGCACAGATAGAGTACACGCACTTTCTACACTGTCCTCAGCAACGACCTCACTACTAAATATTTTCTACAGTTTTTACTACAACTTACCTAATCGTATTACCCGTTCGCATTCTAACCCATTGAGGTATTGGCCTATTCTGCTTCAACTTCTTTGCAAGTTTCCTCTTAATCCTAAACGTCTTATGCGCAGACTGTAAAGTAAAAATAAATATGGACACACATATTACATTTTCAAAAGACATTAAGATTAAATTACACAATGATTACTGCTATAAACCACGATAAATAATTCAACATAATTCCTCACCATCTTTCTTTCGAGCAACTAACACACGAGGCGCGCTCTGTACATTGATTACGCTTGCCTGGCAAATGATATGTGGCGTCCGATTATTCTGCCATCTGGCGCCGAGGGATCTGTAATACAACGGGGTCACTGTTTTGGTAGCAACAACTCGGTCTGTAACAAACTTACGAAAATACTAATTTTCTTTCACGGCGGTGGCTACAAAACATGCATGCTTTCTACAATAACACCCACGTTATTTGCCATTCTACCACCATAATTTCCCCACCGAAAGTCACATCGCAACAATAATCCAGAAACTACAGTGTTACATATTCATACTTAATTTTTAGAGTAAACTTCAGTTGCTTACATTCTCACTCCTCGTATATTAATCGACTGTAAAAAGTTCTCTTCTTAGCAGTGTTTGGACTACTATCCATTCTGGTACCAGCGTTTTGTAGAAACCTACTGCCGTCATGTTTAGTGTTGAATTCGTGCCTTAGTTCCTCTCAACTTTGGCTTTCCAAATACAGTACACTTCCAACATAACTACCTCTATTTATATACCACCCTTGTGAAAAACACGGATCTTACACACTAAAGGGGTAAAGGCGGCCAGTGTGTAGGGCTGACAAATTTACCACCTTCATGTGCCAATTGTCTTGAAATCCGGCAGCCTCAAATTCCTGGAATCCTCACAGCATGTCCAGGTCTGTAATGTTATGTTGAGCCACTGTAACTGTTGCACCAATAATGCAAAGGGATTTTTGATTTCCAAGGTTTACAATAAGTATTCAATTCAGTCACAGACCCAAATTTATGATAGTAAGTTCCTGTTGAAAATTAAACAGGGGTGGGCAACTGGGGCAAGTTCCCAGTGACTGCATACTCAAAATCACTACACGGAAAACTGCACACTTACAACCTTTAAACAGCTATGATATAATCACATTAACTTTATAAATACACCGAATGACACAAAATTAAGAGGAATACTGAGTACAGAAAGTACCAGCTCTTTTCTAGTTTTGCTTAACACATTGGCGACAGGCTACGGAGATTTCCGTACTTCGGTAGCCAAGCGTAGGCAACGGGCCACGGAGATTTCCGTTTTTCCCTAGGGGTGGATGGACGAGGGGGTTGGTTTTGTTATGTGTTAGCGTTTGTTGTTATACAAC
>Ga0123355_10022578_pt1 | contig 10086 bp, 4 predicted proteins | sample TergutEmb28metaG_3_FD_89872 | JGI IMG/M metagenome (GOLD analysis project Ga0123355, IMG submission 89872) | Embiratermes neotenicus P1 segment gut microbial communities from Petit-Saut dam, French Guiana - Emb289 P1 | ecosystem: Host-associated > Arthropoda: Insects > Digestive system > Gut ...
CCAAATGTTACAATAAACACATGACATAAAATTTTAGAAACTATCTTAAGTAATGGTAGAAAAATATGTTTGTATTACAAGTAGTTTTCTTGTAATAAATGTTTGTAATCATGGAAAGACTTTATGCTCACCCTGTATAACAAACAGCATGTCATATTTTCCTGCTGGCTTTCCATGCAGAATAGAATTTAATTTAGAGCATGAATTGCTTTATAGCACCATCAATGGATTTTAACGTACACAAACCTGATATACGTTAATGAAACTGTTTGCACTTGTCTGCACAATACAGGGGGTTTTTTAATTGATCTTGCTCTGTCACACACAGTTACACCAAACATACATCACAATTTACCAGACACCACACTCCATACACAATGGAAAATTAATATTTTCGAAAAATAGAAGTTTCTTGAACCTTGGGTGAAAATTTAATGTATTTTCCAGATACAAATCTACACATCGCCAAACCAAAATGTTTTAAATCCTATGGGTTATTTTATGTAGCATCAGGTTCGAAATAAAAAGTTGAACTTTACCCCCCCCCCTTCCAGACTGTACAAATACGTTTCGTACAGGTACAAATACGTTTCGTACAGGTACGATAGAAAAAATGCATCATTAACTGAGTTCTTTTCGTAACCTAGAAGAAAAATGTTTACTGCGCGGTACAAACTGAATATTGAAAATTAGTTCACGTTAGTGCCAATAAAATCCCCAGTTACAATTTCAGGCGTCTGTTACTGAACCAGCTATGCCGTCAAAGGCAGGAATGGCTAAACAGACCGAAGGATTTCGAATCGCGCTTCCTGCAAGTCTTCGCCCTTAGTAAACGTTCTGATTGGTTCAGTCTGTAAATGTTAGTACAGAATTCCTTCTGATCCATTTTCTTACACCACAAATGTGTAAAAAGTATAGACAGTATTTCCAGTCGTTTCCATCCTATGTAGTTAGATGTTTAAATTCTTACGTTTAAAGTAACAAAGTTATTTATAGTTTACATGATGGACACTGCTTCATGGCCTTAATGGCTAACGTGACATATATCTATGTATTCACTTGGCGATGATCGGAGACAATCAAAAGCTGAAGCGAAAAATGTTACGTCATAAAGATGTGTGAAAGGTGAAAAGGTAGATCAGTCCCGTTACCGGCCTGGAGTGGCCCAGAGGGTTCCACGAAGTTAAGATTCCCAGATTTCATGAAAATGGCACAGGATGGTGGTAAGGTTATCAGCCTTACGCACCGGCCTCCTTTACCCCCAGGAAATGCTCCTGGTACTTATTTCTGTTATAGGATGAGTCGACCCCAGATCCATAGTGCGATCGGAAAGATTATGTCAATGAAAAATCCCAATGACACCATCTGGGATCGAACCAGTGACCTTCCGATTTGTAGCACAGCACCTTAACCACTGTGCCACCGCGATCCCCTCATAAAGATGTGTAGGGTAGAGTAATTCATACTGTTGTCTTCACAGACAGAAGACTGTTTTGTCAATTTTTAAATAGAAACAAGTGGCATGATTATTCAGAAATACCATATAAAGATGAACGATATCAAAGTTACAAGTTTTTTTCATAAATGTAACGAAGAATAATATAGCTAGTTGTTAGTTTAACTATCTTTGAATATAAAATTATTTTTCGTAAAGAAATTATGTATTAAAGTAAGAAGAAAAATTGGAATTTGAAAACCGAAGAAAAATTGAAATTTGAAAATCAAGTTATGAGGAAAATATACGGGCCAGGATGAAAGAAAAAGTGAGAGGTTTCGAATATATCTAGTAATGTCCGGATAGCAAAAGGTAAGAGAAGAATGATAGCTGAGCACGTTTCAGGGATTGGCGGACGGGGAATTGATGAAGGGTGTTGCTACGGAACATATTACAAAGTTTTCTTAGGATCAGAACAAACTAAGAGTACACTAGAGCAGACCCAGAGAGATAAGTTCAACAATGTCAGTTTATTAAACCAAATGTTTCATGCACTTTGACGCAAGCACACTGCCATTAAATACACAACAATTTTTCCATATAACTGAAAAACCATATAGAAAGAACGCCCAGTGCCTAATTAAGCATGTTATTCTGATACATAAATATGCAATGATATTACAGTAAACCACAAGAAAATTTTATTAAGTTTATTATTGTATTAGGGCAACATGTTTCGATTCTTATAGAGTCATCTTCAGGTCCTTCTAACAATACTTAGAAGGACCCGAAGATGATTCTATAAGAATCGAAACATGTTGCCCTAATACAATAATAAACATAATAAAGTTTTGTTGTCACTTTAATAACATACCGACCAATGCACTTACACAAAATTTCACATTAAAACACTTAAAACTGCTCCAACATGTTTCGATCCTAAGATCATCTTCAGGGAGCTACGCTGTTCCTTGCTAAAGTCACATATTAAAAACACTCGCTAAATAATTCCCTTATATTAAGAGGGTGCTGTGGCAGCATGTTGTGTTGTGTAGGAGTACGTTGTTGAGAATGCACCTGACTATGGGTGTGCGTCGTGTGTTATGTTGTGAGAGAGCAAGGAGCAGCCTAGCTCCCTGAAGATGATCTTGGGATCGAAACATGTTGGAGTGATTTTATGTGTTTTAATGTGAAATTTTATGTAAGTGCATTGTTAGGTATGCTATTAAAGTGACTGTACGAAATGCACGGTGCAACAATAAAGAAAGTTTTGTTGTGTCTGACTGATACAGCATTGTATATTTATGTATGTGTTAAACACTTCGGGATGGCAAACATTAAAAAATTAAATTAAAAATATGTTATTCTGAGACAGAGGTTTCCCTTTTATTTCCCTCAACTTCCTACTAGTAAAGGCAATTTTCATAGCCGTCTTGTTGCTGTTTGTAGCAGCAACAAAATGCGGTAAATTTCGTAAGCAGCAAATGTACGTTATCGCTTCGTGACAGCTTATTAAATCGTAATAAATCACTAATTGCCATGCCGAAGGCGCTGTTATCCTGTTCGCGCCTCTCTTTGTACAGTATCGGTGATTATGAGACAAGATAGTGTGTAATATGGCACAGAAATAAAATTTATCTTCAAGTGGATTTCCCACATCCAACTTTGCCTTAAGCTTCATATGAATTAAGATGAGTAAGAATACCAGAAAGGAGCATGGCACAGCTGCAGGGCATGTCGTCTGGGGTCTCCCGTTTTTCGGGTTCCTTTATCCTGTTACAAAACAATGGACAGCAACAACAAAAGCAGCAGCAACAACAACAACAGCAACAGCAACAACAGCAATAGCAATAGCAACAACAGCAGCAACAACAGCAACAGCAGCAGCAACAAAAACAACAGCAGCAACAAAAACAACAGCAGCAGCAACATCAACAGCAACAACAGCAACAGCAATAGCAACAAAACAACAGCAACAGCAATAGCAACAACAGCAGCAACAACAGCAGCAACAACAGCAACAGCAGCAGCAACAAAAACAACAGCAGCAACAAAAACAATAGCAACAACACTAACAACAGCAGCAGCAACAACAGCAACAGCAACAACAGCAACAGCAATAGCAACAAAACAACAGAAACAGCAATAGCAACAACAGCAGCAACAACAGCAACAGCAACAGCAGCAGCAACAAAAACAACAGCAGCAACAAAAACAATAGCAACAACAATAACAACAGCAGCAGCAACAACAGCAACAGCAACAACAGCAATAGCAACAAAAACAAAAGCAGCAGCAGCAATAACAACAGCAAGAACAACATCAGCAGCAGAAACAACAACAACAGCAATTTCCGTCAACCCTTTGAACGCGATTACAACGCACATGCACGCCGATCTAACAAACAATACTGTTTTTCTCCAGACTTCGCCCCTTTTTCCTTCTGGAAAGCGCAACGTGTATACGAAAAAGAGAATGGACATTGGAGGGACGATACTGAAATGGGAAACCGGAAGTGCTCGGAGAAGACTCTGACCCGATGCCACCTTGCACGTTACAAACCACCTCACATGGACTAATCTGGGATTGAACGACAGGTCCCTCCATATCAGTGTACGGCTAATAACCGTTTGAGTTATGACGCGGCCATTTGAACACGAATTTTAAACTGAATTATATTTAACGATTCATTTCCTACCGCGCAGTAAACACACTCCGTCTCGGTTATAAAAACCATTCAGTTAATACTGTATGGGGAAAGAGTTACTCTTTGATCTGTGATCCACATTAAAAACACATGAATGTTGACCGTGAGCAGAATGTAGGATTTTTTAATGTTAAAACTAGCGGTAAACATACAACCCACTGCACTTTAAAGAGCTATGTGCATCTCTATTCCCAATTCGCTCTCAGGTAAAACAATTCCCTGGATTTAGTTCTCTGTTCTACCAAGTACACTACAGGTAAGATTGAAAATGTGAAGGTTATCAAGGCGCACACACGAGTTCCACACGTTATTAACCTCGGCGCTAGGTAAAGGTGAGAGGTCGTCTTTAATCTTCAGCGCCTGCAACGTAAACAGTCCACTGTACCTAGCAGGCAGGAGGTTGGACGGACCCCATTGCGTGTGTGGAATTTCCAGAGAAGAAAATAATCTTACTACTGCCAGGTTTCGAACCACGAATACCGGCTTCTTCAGCCGGTATTTTAATCACTACATCAAGTGAGCAATCCCGGATCCAGCGTCGTTGGTATGTAGATAAATGGAAATTTCCAAATTTCTCAATGTTATTTCTGTCATGTTTTCTGTCTGCATATAACAAACCGAAAAACGCATTATAGAAAATACAGGGCTTTTCATAATGTACTCCGGGATTACAAAAATTTATTACAGGAAAGCCGTAGGACACTTATTTACGAAACCTGTAGAGATAGAAGGAAAATTCAATTTTTTTTCCAGTAAGATTTTTTAATCGTAGTTCACATTTCTACCGCTAGGCGATGCGAGTGTATACAGTGATAAAATGGCCGCTCCCGGGGGAGAAGTCGTTTTGTGTGTTGGAATATCACACGAGTAAGTCTGTGGTTACTGTGCAACGTGCATTTCGTGCAATGTATTCGTCCCAACATTGCCATGTGTCCTCGCTGACCTAAAGGCACGGATCATTGCAGCAGTGAAGAATATTGATGCACCCATGTTGACGCGTGTGTGGCAAAAACTTGAATATCGTATCGATGTGTGCCGTGTCTCCTGTGGTGCACACATCGAAATCTCTAGTTGTCAAAAGAAAACCCTTTTTCAGGTTTCCTGTGGTTGTGAACAGTTCCATTAAGGTAAGTCTTTTGATTTTGTTGTTATAAATGTTTGTAGTCAGGAAGATCATTATGAAACGCCCTGTATTATATCGGGGTATTTTAAAAAATCACAGTCATTTCACTTTCTGGTTTAAAACCGACAGTTGCAGGTAATATAACTGAAAGTCAATCAGCCTTTTTGACAGCAAATCTAGTCTAACTCGCACATAATTCCAATATATCTTGCATGTGACCCGCAAGTACCTCGAATTTAACACGCACGTATCTTGCACGTGGCTCGAATATAACTCGCATGTAACAGGTGTATAAATTGCACGCAAGACGAATGCAAATCGCACGTAACTCCCATATAACTTACTTCTACGTCGAATGTAACTCTCATATAACTGGCACGTAATTCGCATTTAACGCGCAAGAAACTGGTATGTAACCCGCATGCAACTAGAATGTAACTGGCATGCAACTAGCATGTAACTAGCATGCAACTTGCGTGTAACTGGCATGTAACTGGCATGTAACTGGCATGCAACTAGCATGTAACTGGCATGCAACTAGCATGTAACTGGAATGTAACTGGCATGCAACTAGCATGTAACTGGCATGCAACTAGCATGAAACTGGCATGCAACCAGCATGTAACTGGCATGTAACTGGCATGCAACTGGCATGTAACTGGCATGCAACTAGCGTGTAACTGACATGTAACTGATATGCAACTAGCATGTAACTGGCATGCAACTAGCATGTAACTAGCATGCAACTTGCGTGTAACTGGCATGTAACTGGCATGTAACTGGCATGCAACTAGCATGTAACTGGCATGCAACTAGCATGTAACTGGCATGCAACTAGCATGTAACTAGCATGTAACTGGCATGCAACTAGTATGAAACTGGCATGCAACCAGCATGTAACTGGCATGTAACCGGCATGCAACTGGCATGTAACTGGCATGCAACTAGCGTGTAACTGGCATGCAACTAGCGTGTAACTGACATGTAACTGATATGCAACTAGCATGTAACTGGCATGCAACTAGCGTGTAACTAGCATGTAACTGGCATGTAACTGGCATGAAACTAGCATGTACCCGGCATGTAACTGGCATGTAACTGGCAAGTAACTGGTATGTAATTAGCATGAAACTGGCATGTAACTGGCATGCAACTAGCATGAAACTTGCATGTAACCGGCATGTAACTGGCAAGTAACGGGTACGTAACTAGCGTGTAACTAGCATGTAACTGGAATGTAACTCGTTGAATATTCATCAGAACGGCTTAAATTCTTAATACTAAAACCTTAGAGAATATACAACACTTTTCGTGGCCAAAACATTGTGTATTATTTCTAACAATTTTAAAGATAATACAACAAGAGAGAAATTATTCTTGCTCTAGGCACACATTTTGCAACTTATTTTGCTTCAGTTTTTACAGCCAAACTCAACATCTATTTTTGCCAGTGAATATGTTTGCTCAAAATAAGCAGTATCCAGTAGTTTTCTGTCTGTGCTCTAGAGAGTATGTTAATCACACTAGCGGTAGGAATGTGACCATCAGTGTAGTAAAGTGATTATAGTGTCCTAGAATGGGGTTGGATGGGAGAGATTACACGATAATCCGTTCATTTAAGGGTCATGAACCATCTATTGCAAATGAGAAAATTCAATTACCGTCCACATACCAAAACCAATACCTTCTGTGACCCAACCTCAAAATATGTGACCTCATTGAACATCCATCAACTATAAATTTGTATGCAGCATTAATTCGCACAAACAAATTCTTTTCTGCCGTCGTGTAACCTCAATTATAAGGCTAAATTACAGTACCTACTAAAAGTTTAAAAGTGAAGCATATCATTGTTATACATATATAGCCTAACGTATCAGTCAAACAAAACGGTTTTTATTGCATAAAATGTTATTTTAGGGCGACATGTTTCGACTTCTTCTGAGTCATAATCAGGCCCTCTTAAAGTACAGATCCAAGGTTAACAGTGTTCATAGTGCATTCTGGGATCCCAAAAGCTTACATTATAAAGTATACTTGTTGTAAAAGTAAAATGTCAGTAGATTTTATAATATATAGAATAGATTGTGGTTTAAAAACTGAAAGCAATAAAAATTTATATGAGTATTCAATATTAATAAAAATCCAATGAGATGCAACAGTACGCAGATATTTATTTACTACAAAGTCACCCTACATGTTTCGGGTGTCACCGCACCCATCATCAGGATTACTAAAAAACTGTAACCGCAGCCTCCGGTTCTGGTCATGCTGTGCTGTACAGCTACTTCCTTCAACGTGGCCAGATCGGGGATCTGGCCACGTTGAAGGAAGTAGCTGTATCGATATTAAGACCAGTACCGGAGGCTGCAGTTACAGTTTTTATTACTCCTGATGATGGGTGCGGTGACACCCGAAACATGTAGAGTGACTCTGCAGTAAATAAATATCTGCGTACTGTTGCATCTAGTTGATTTTTTATTAATACTGAATTATGATGTACGGATCCACGAGATTAAAATTCATCCATATGAGTAGTTATGCTATATGAAGTTATGTTGTATCCGTTGCGGACCCGATGAGGAACGTATCTTGGATGTTGTTCCCAGAAGGGACGGAGCTCGGAACTCAGGTTAAGTCGGGTAGTCCGCACACACATTCAATAATCCCCAAGTAGAGTGTACTGGAGTTTTATTGTGCGTGAGTAGGGAATAATTGCAGTTACAACTGAACTGTATTGGTGACAAATCTCGCCAGCGGACTCTTTATTACCGTTAACACTCACTGACCGCCCAGCTTTATTCTCTGTTGCTCAGTCACTGTTCGAGATACGCAGAAGACTGCTACTGCAGAACAAAGAAGCTACTGTTACATGCGTCATTCCACACACTGCTCGCGCGATAAACACTTAGCGCGTCCAGTTATAAACAAAAAGAAATAGACGGAAATTATATTCCTCCCATGCCTGGTCTTAAGAGAGGCGTGAACTAAGCATGATGAAATTAAGCTTATGACTAACATACAGTACATACAAGAATGATAGAAAGAAAACCACAAAAAAAACTAATGTGTGTCAACTACACAACAGGTTGAGTAAAGAGAGACCAACTTGATGCCACTTGTTTTATTATTACTTTATTCAGTGCTCAACATGTTTCGGATGTTAATACATCAATCCTCAGGAGGTTGCGACTTATTTGTTGAGTTATGTCATGGGTTGTATTGCTCTGGTTCGATGTTTGTTGGTGTTACGTTGTGGTTTGGCTGGGGTGGTGTGGTATCCGTATGCAGGCTGAGGCACTGTGCCTCAGCCTGCATACGGATACCACACCACCACAGCCAAAGAACAACGTAACATCAACGCACATCGAACCAGAGCAATACAACCCATGACATAACTCAACAAATAAGTCGCAAGCTCCTGAGGATTGATGTATTAACATCCGAAACACGTTGAGCACTGAATAAAGTAATAATAAAACAAGTGGCATCAAGTTGGTCTCTCGTTACTCAACTATCAAGATGATGCACGGTCCAATAAACTTGAGATACACAACGGTTATTCCTGTATATATAATTAGATGTTACATAGTATAGTGATATTTAATAGAGTTGTGTATATTGGGGATGACTAACTGTTATCAGAACCTGCTTATTAAGGTACCATTAAATTGTTCCCCACTGAATTGTTTACTAGGTTTTACATAAAATCCCTGAGGTTTTCAGGAGGGTGGGGCTCCCAGATTTCAAGACAATTGGCACATGAAGGTAGTAAGGTTGTCAGCCATACGCACCGGCCGCCTTTATCTCACAGCAAATATTACTGTCACTCCTTTCTGAAAGAGGATGAGTCGAAGCCAGGGCCATAGTGCGGCCGGAAGGATTACGTCAATGAAAACTACCAATGAACCCACGACCTTCTGGCTTGTAGCGCAGTGTCTCAACCAACTGCGTCATAGCGTGCCCCAGACAAAAGCATGAGTGAATATATACTATTAAACTGAATCTCGCAGATGGCGTAAGAGATTTTGGATTGTTTCATGTGACTCAGGACAGAAACCAATAAGAAGTTCTTATGACTTGGGAATTAAATTTCGAATTCCATAAAAGGCAGGAAACAGCGCAGCTAAGCTTCTGAAAAACGCTGCTCCCTGAATTTAATTACAAGATCTTGAATTTAAAAAGAGAAAAGGAATTAATAGACTAGCAGAATCAATGATCCTCGCGAACACGGTTCTTAATGCGGCTCGTACGGCTGCAAAGAAGTAATGCTCGCCTTTAAATTATTCGGTGTAATCTGGAATACAAACGATCGACGTGTTTTAAGACCTGACAGTAAATAAATATTTAATGACTTCAAAATCTACATGAGAAATACGACTGTGAAATCTTGCAATCCTTAAGGTCACATTGATTCAGTGGCTTCTACACGATCACCCTTTGTAACTTTGTTGTGCCGACGACATGCTCAGTCTGGTAGGTGATCCTCTTTCGGGAAAAGGCTGTAGTTCACCGAATCACGTAGAGTTTTAATTATTTCTTTTTACTTGTTGTTTTATTTACTTAGTTTATTGTCGATAAAATGAAAAAAAAAAGTCGTGCTGTATCAAGTCAAACAACTAAATCATATATTATTAAAATAACACAGTCACTTCTCTGTACTCCCACCTACACCACACTCGTACGCGACTGACTTCCTTACTGGACTGCTAGCGTCCGTTATCAGCCCCTAACCGTTTCGCCATTTAAATCTCTCTCCTCCTACCTATCACCAACGGTCCGAATATACGTTGACAGATTAACCTACACCGGGTGACATAC
>Ga0123355_10022579_pt1 | contig 10086 bp, 13 predicted proteins | sample TergutEmb28metaG_3_FD_89872 | JGI IMG/M metagenome (GOLD analysis project Ga0123355, IMG submission 89872) | Embiratermes neotenicus P1 segment gut microbial communities from Petit-Saut dam, French Guiana - Emb289 P1 | ecosystem: Host-associated > Arthropoda: Insects > Digestive system > Gut ...
GCACCAACTCCCAACACTAATGTCAACACTGCAAATATAATAAGAACAGTTATTATTGAATAGAAAACATCCCTTATCACTCCAACAGCGTCCGTGTAGTATACAGTGTCCGTGCCGCGTGAGTTAAAGTTAGTGATAAAACTAGATATTTGCCTTGCACCAGAAAAACCGTTTGGCAAGATACTTATCATAGTTGCACCAGTGCTTTGACCGAGACGTGCAAGTGCGAATGCGTGTTCAGTTGGTGTTAATGGCTCCCCTGTGGTAACAGAGAATAATGGATTACCGTGTTGTGCCATAACAATTTGGCTTTCTCTGTTGAGTTCTACCATATGCTGGGTCAATGCCCTTGTGTGAACAAAGCCAGACGTAAACAGACCAGTTTCTCCTTTTGGGCGGATTATTCCGCTGATTGTTAGATTAACGTGATCCCCAAGCCAGGCAAGCACCAAATCGTCTGTTACAGAGAAAATATTGTTATTTTCTTCAAAAAAATAATCATTTGAGATGACACGGAGTTCCCGGTTAACAGCAGATGTGTCTAGGGGTTGATATCTGTCAAGTACAAGCAACACTTGATTCATTCCAGGATACGCAAGTGTTCCATAAACAAACTCGTAATGTTGTTCAATTACCGAAAAATCATGTATTTCTTGAAAGTTTAAATTATTTCCGCTTTGTACAAAAAGGTTCCCTGTTATTGCCGGAAATCTTTCTATTATATTAAAATCTATCGCCCGTGTTACCCGAATTCCGCGGTGATGGTTTGTATTTATACTTGTCACAGGGTTATCAATTATGTTTGTAAAAGATGCTGGGATAAGACGATTTGAGGGTGGTTTGTGAGTTGCAAAATTATATCTAGTTGGAGTGGACGTTATCATTATAGGGACCCCCAGGTTATCACCATCTCGGAAATGTCTTATTTGGTTATTAAATCCGGTTGTCATTGACAAAACAAGAGAAAGTGCCCCTATGCCTATTGCAAAGCTTATGGCTGCTGCAGCCATTAAAAAGCGCCGTGTAAATAAATTTGACAATGCAATTCCCATAACAGTTGACAATTTCATTTTGTTACACGGGATTGGTTTTGAATTTGGCTCGACAAGGATTGCCTGATCAAGGTTTTTACCTTTTCCTGTTTTAGTTTCCTTGTTCTTGTCAATTTTTCCTTTATTGATGTTTATGATTCTGTCTGCATATTGTGTTGCAAGTGACTTTTTATGTGTCACCCAGATTACAAGTTTTGACTCTGATTGTTGCTTTAGTATCCTCATGACGTCTTGGGAACATTCTTCATCAAGTGAACCTGTTGGTTCATCTGCCAGTAATATTTTTGGTTTTTTGACTATGGCTCGTGCTATTTCAACGCGCTGCTTTTCCCCCTCGGATAGGTGTGATACAAGTTTTGCAATATGCTCGCTTAGTCCAACAGCAGCAAGTGCTCGTTTTGCAAGAGTATCGTGCTGGATTTTCGGGACACCTATTATTTTTAAGGCCAACTTTACATTTTCAAGAACAGTCAAATGTGGTATTATGGTCGGTGCTTGGAATACAAAACCAATATTGCTTGCACGATAGTTGTCCCAGTCCTGGGCTTTGAAATCTTTGGTGGAAATTCCGTTTATTTTAAGATCACCGTCTGTATAGTTATCAAGACCTCCGATAATATTTAATAGTGATGTTTTACCACAGCCTGATTTACCTAAAATTGCAACCAACCCAACATTTGGTAGCTCTAAACTCACCTTGTCAAGCGCAGTTACGGGCGGCGTTTCATTGTATACTTTTGTGACGTTTTCAAGCTTTAGCATATTTCCCCCATAGTTTGATGCTAGCACATTATCCGTGGTCTTGCAAACTGTTTCTAAATTGTGCCAAAATTCTTTGTTCTATGCGAGAAACCTGTACCTGGCTTATTCCCAATGTGCTTGCAACTTGAACTTGAGTTAGATTTCGAAAGTATCTTAGAATCATTACCTTTCTGTCACGAACTTCAAGAGATTCAAGCATATTTTTGATTAGGATATGGTCAGTTATATCAATTTCTTGTGTGGCTGGCAGTCGTTCAGCCAGGCTTAGTTTTTCGTCTCCCCAACCGCTTGAATCAGTTTTGTCAAATAGACTGATAGGCATTTGTGCGGCTTCCATTGCATAAACCACTTCTTCACGAGTTAACCCAAGAGCGCTTGCAATTTCGTTAATTTCGGGCTGAGTTTGGTCTGCCACACGAGTTGCAAGGTATTTTTTGATATGAAGATAGGTACTTTTAACACTTCGGCTTACCTTTATTGTTCCGTCATCACGCAAAAAGCGCTTGACCTCGCCTGTTATTAATGGGACTGCGTAAGTTGTGAACTTTACACCGTAACTTGCATCGTATTTACCAATTGCCTTGATGAATCCTAGGGCACCAAGTTGATATAGGTCATCATAGTCGACTCCCTTTCCAATATAGCGCTTGATTATCGATTTTATTAGGGGACTGTTGCGCTGGATTAGAATTTGCTTGGCATCGCGATCCCCGGACTTTGCTCGAGTTAAAAGATGGGCAGTTTCTTCCACAGATAACACATTCACACCGCCTTTAAAAACTTTTGCATTGTGACTGTTGTACCTTTATTAAGCGCACTTTCTACGTTTAGGTTGTCCATAAAGGACTGCATTACGGTAAAACCCATGCCACTTCGCTCTTGATCTGCCTGTGTTGTAACAAAAGGCTGCATTGCTGCATCAACATCTTTTATACCCTTACCTTTATCAATTACTCTAACAAGCAAACCGTGCGAGTCAAGTTCACATTCGATCGTTATTATTTTTGTATTTGCATGAACAACACAGTTTGTGACGGCCTCACTTACCGCTGTTTTGATGTCATTAATCTGGTCAATGGTTGGATTGAGTTGTGCGGCGAAAGCTGCCACAGTGGCCCTTGCAAAGCTTTCGTTAATACTTGTGGCTGGGATTTCCAATTTCATATTGTTTAACATGCTCATATTGTCTCCTTTTCATTTTTTGTACGACGGGCTATTATAAATCGCCCCTACATCTTTAGGAAATTTTTGGCATTATCGTGTAGAGCCCAGTCATTTTAAAAATACGCTCGGCTTGGGAGGATGGGTTGGTTATGAAGATTGGCACATTTTTGTCACGCATTTTCTTGTATCGCCCTATCAGAACCCCTATTCCTGTCGAATCCATAAAACGAAGTTTGGCAAGGTCTATGATTATTTGTGCTGCCCGAGTCTGGGTCATCGCAGTATCAAGACCAACGCGTGTGTATTCCGCGGTGTGGTGGTCAAGCTCCCCGTCAAGTGCGATATACAGAACGTCTCGGTGGAGTTTTGTTTTCAAATTCATCATATTCGATAATAGAAAATAACAAGTGTCGAAAATAGTAGAATTATCACGAAAGTTGTCAAAAATAGTAGAACACGTGGATGGCTGTATGTAAAAAGGACAATCGCAAATATTGTCCAGCAGGTTATTAAGATTATATGTAGGTTAAACACGCTTAACATTACAATTTATATTATCACCGTCAATTAAAATTTCAAGATAGGAGCCTCCTTGTGTTGTTCGAGAGTCACCAAGAGGCGGAACACCAATCACATGACCGTCAACTTGGTACTCGTGCATGTGACCGTATAGTATAAGGTCTGCATCTATTTTTTTGATTTCACTATTGCTTCGTTTGACACCATAATTATGTCCATGAGTTATAAATATCTTCTTACCTTCTATTTCGAGAAACTGTTCATCTGGAACACGCATAAAAAAATCACAGTTACCTTTAACAACGCGAAGTTTTTTATTTAAATGGTCTGGCAAGGTTTCAAGGCAGCTTATACCATCACCAAGAAACAATCCATAATCGGCTTGCTCAATAACTGGAATGAGTTTTTGCAAGTTATGGACATGCCCATGAATGTCTGCGAATGCAATAAGTTTAGTCATGCCTTTATTATAGTACCATCTCCATTGGGATTGAAAGTGTTTTTTAGATGTATTGGAATTCCTGCGTCTTGGACATAACGGAAGACCTCGGGATGGAGGACTTGAGCACCAGATGTTGTGATGGTAAGGGCTTGGTCATAGGTAAGAGTGTCGTAACGCTTTGCGTCTTGATTTTTATTTGGGTCGGAATCATATACCCCATCAACATCTGTCCAGTTTTCGTATAAATCGGCACCCGCGATGTTTGCGATGACCGCACCCGTAATGTCCGAGCCTCCGCGCGGAAATGTTTTAATTGTTCCAGAGTGCGTTATACCATAAAACCCAGGTACAACAACATTTTTACCCTTGAATCTTACAAAACTTTTTCGTCCTTGTTCAAGGTTGACATTACCGTCTTTGTCGAAGCTGATGACATTACTTTTGTCTAGGTCAACAAATTCAAAGTCAAGGATTCCAGCCATAAGTTTTGCCATGAAATACTCGCCCGAACTTATTATAAAATCACGATTGCCTTCTGGAATTTCGGAATAGAACTCGTCAAATGTTTCGCCCAGTTGGCAGTCCAGGTTAAACTCGCGCTCTATTTCATAGTATCTGTTTGCAACAAGGTCAAAAACCTCGTCAAAGCATTCACCTGCTTCTTTTTTATCGAATATATCTATCAACTTGTCTGTTATCTTTATGTCATCCTTACTGCGTTTACCTGGGGCGGACACAACAATGATCTGACGTGCTGGGTTTGATTTAATAATATCAATTACTCGTCGAATATTTTCAGGGTTTGCAAGGCTTGTACCACCAAATTTGGCGACTGTTAGCGTATTGTTCTTCATTTAAGCATCTCCTTTAGAATTTGTATTGCGTTTGTGGCTGCCCCCTTTCTTACGTTGTCAGCCACCACAAACATGTGAAAACCGTTTTCATCTGTTCGAATTCGCCCAACATAGACCTCGTCCCTTCCATCGATTTCTTTTGGCATTGGCAACTCTGACAGAATAACTCCAGGTGCCTTTTCAAGAATCTTGGTAGCACTTTCGACTGTTATAGGTTTTTCAAATGTTGCCGTTACTGCCAAAGAGTGCCCGTTTACAATTGGAACACGAACACATGTTGCAGAAATTTTTATATCCTCTGTTTTTAGAATCTTCTTTGTTTCAAATACCATTTTTTCTTCTTCACCAGCAATGTATGGGACAAGGTTGTTGTAAATTCTGCCCTTAGTTTCCAGTTCCTCGATTCCTTTAACACCTGCGCCAGAGACAGCCTGGTAACTTGAGAAAATAAGTGTTTTGATCCCAAATGCGTCGTGCAGGGGCTTTAGAGCTACAAGAGCCTGGATAGTTGTGCAATTTGGTTTAGAAACGATTGGGTTATTTGCGATGGCTTCTGGGTTTACCTCGGGAATTACTATTGGAATATTTGGGTCAGTTCTAAAAAAACTTGAGGCGTCTATCACACGTCCCCCATGCTTTACAACAATCGGAGCAAATTCACCAGAAACACTTGAGTCAGTTGCAAACAATGCAAAGTCTGGTTTATGTTTTATTATATTTTCCTCGGTTAGCTCTATCATACCATCAACATGTTGTGTTGACCATTGGGTTATGTTGCCTTTTACTTTTTGTTCTTCAAGTACTTTTAACATGGTTTGACCGACCACACCCCGCGCACCGATTACAGCTATGTTTTTCATTTTGTGTACCTCCATTTTGTAGTATATCGTGGTATACTCAGTCTATGCAAGACGAAATTTCAAAGTGCGTTATGTGCCCGACTCGAATTTGCCGGGTTTGTCGTGGACAGTGCGCCTACAAAAACTTTCAAGTGGACACCACTGTTGTTCCTAATGTTGGTAAGTCTATTGGAATAATAGGTGCGGGACCTGCTGGGCTTGCACTTGCCTATTACATGGTGGCTGGCGGTTGGAGAGTTACCTTGTTTGAGAACAACAAGATTGGCGGAATGTTAAATATTATTCATCGAATGGATATCAAGCGAGTCATGGATTTTGCAAAAACGCTTGAATTAATGGGGGTTACACATAAACGCGAATTCGACGGTGCATTTGATGTTGTTGTTGCGGCAACTGGTGCTGGAGAAAACAACAAGCTTGGAATCAAAGGTGAAGAACTTGCGGTTGGGGCTCTTGAGTATTTGGCTTGTGAACCTTTTGTAAATGTTGTGGTAATCGGTGGCGGGAATGTTGCAATTGATTGTTCGCTATACTCAAAGGGACGTGTTGTTCAGTGCTATCGCAAAGGAGAAGAACTTTTAAAGGCATATCCCAGGTACATAAAAGCAGCAAAAGATGCAGGAGTTGAGTTCAAGTTTAATAAAGTTCCGCTTGAAATCAATGAAAACGGAGTACTGTTTCAGGACGGAGATTTTATAGAGGGTAAAGTAATTATTGCGATTGGACAGAGTGTGACATTGCCAGATGTTAAATTCGATTACAAAATAGGAGATTGTGTTGAGGGAACAAAAACAATAGTTGAAGCCATTGAAAGTGCGCGGAATTTGTCGAAAGTGCTATTGACATAGACCATGATTTGAATTACAATTAAGTATTAATGAAATCGAAAAGACGACATCAAATATATTTTACTAGGAATAGACGAGAGGGCTCGACAGAATTGCCAACTAATGTTTTTAGGAAAGAATACTTGAATCAAATTAAAAAGTTACCACTAGGTGCTATGTCACTACCTCGCGAAGAAAGGTTGGATTGTCTTGCCAAGATGAGCGAACCAAAACATGAGTGTACAAGCGAACATGCTTCCCAACAAGTTCCTGAACTTGAATGCGCGAGATAGTTCCGATTTGTTTTAAAACTTGTCCCTTTTTTCCGATAACTATAGGTTTGTGGCTTGGTTTGGCGCAATAAATCTCAGCGTGAATGTCTATTTCCTTTTTACCTTCAATCCATTTTACAATTTTAACTGCAATTCCGTGCGGGAGTTCTCGCTTGAGAACTTTAATCAACTCTCCCCTGATAATTTCTTCTGCAATTTTTCGAGTTGGTTGGTCCGTATAATCATCTTGCTCGAAAACATGTTCTCGAATCGGCAGAAATTTGACTATGTTTGCCTCTAAAACCGGTACATTGTATCCTGTTTTTGCACTGATAGGTATTATTTCCTTAACAAAATTTAGCGAATTTAGAAGATCTAGCTTGGGATATAGTTTATCAAAATTAGTTTTGTCTGTTTTATTGACAGCTAGGATGATTGGCTTGTCAATTTGAGAGTAGTTCCTGAGTTTTTCTATATCGACTTGTTGGTCAACAACAAACACAATTACATCGGCCTCTTTTAAAGAGTTGCTTATTGCCTTGCCCATTTGTTTATCAAGTACTGTGCGTGCCTTATTGATGCCTGGGGTGTCGAGAAAAACTATTTGATATTCACCCGTCGTTTTGATTCCTCGAATTTGAGTTCGTGTTGTTCCTGGTACATCAGATACAACAGATACATGCTCGCCAACTATTGCGTTTACTATGGAAGATTTTCCAACGTTTGGGTCTCCTATTAAAACAACATTTCCGCATTTAGTCATTGATTCTCCTTATCGGAAGTAGCTCGTGCAGTTTGTGAACAAAATATGTATCTTGATTTGCAACAATTATCTTGATATCAGGACTAAATTTTGCGATTAAATCAAGGTCGGCGCCTATTGGATATGGAATTACACTTTCTGACCACAGACATAGGTACGTAAATTTTAGATGTCCGTCACTTGCAGCCTTGTATATTACAACTTGAGATGATGTTCCGTCTTCTATGTTACATGCACTTATAATAACATTATTGTCACATAAAAGACTTGCACCCTCCGCAACATCGTTTGGTGGAAGATATGCGTTGTCTGCCCCGCGTCTGGCGTGCTCTATTAGTGTGTCAACAAGCTGTTTATTCATTGTGCCTCCATTTTGTCTAATATCTTAAATGTTAGATTGTTCATATGTTCTTCGTCCTCTGGCGTGTCGTGAGTATAACCAACCAGATGAAGTAAACCATGAATCAGCAAAAACAATATATCCTGTTCTGCGTGTTCTTTGCAAAAGACTATGTCGCCTAGTTCGAACTGCATTTCGGCAAAGTTGAATTCACGCAAAGGAAAAGCTAGAACATCCGTGGGTTTATCAACGCCGCGGTGTTTCTTGTTTAGTTCCCTTATCTCGTCAGATTCAACGAAGTGTAGTTCTATATTTGCGCGCATTATCTAGTGTATCAAAGAAACTTCCACATCTGCAACAAGTCCTTTGATAATTGCTACTGCGTATGTTTGACCCATTATAGGTTTATATGTCAAACGACCATATTCATCCATCTCGCCAACTTCGACTCCAGTTTGATATGTGGCAGCCACTAGTATTTGACCAATCGTTACAGCATCCCCTATTGCAACCATCGGTGTTCCGCTTAGAACTATTATCTGAGTTATAACTGCGTCATGCAATGAAACAATGTCAACCATTTCTGGTATTGGTGGCATCCAAGCACGATGGATGTTAATTACAAAAGTGTTTCCTCTAATTTGAGCTGTTGCGTGGGCAACAAAGTCGAACTCGGTCATTAATTGTGTAGTAATATTTGCGTTTCGTACTGTGCTTTTTCTTGAGTTCGAAGTAATTCGGTTTTGGTTTAGAAATGTTTGAACTTGCCTTAATTCGTCGCCATCTAGACCATCCACGCGAATTCTGAAAACAAAAAGATTCAACAAGGTAAATAGTACAAGACATACACATATCGAGGCGACAAGTGCCATCCGTGCGTTAAAGAACTCGGCAAGTTTTGGAAGTGAAGGTTCATCGTGACATGTAAATGTGTAGTTTTTAAGAATAGAGGAAAGTCTTGATTTGTAAGCCAGAGGTGCATAAAATGTAAAACCACCATTAGTTGCTCGAATTTTTCTCAGTTTAAAGGAACGCAGTCGGTTTAATACCACGATGTCTATATCATAAACCCTGAACCTAGTTTGACCGCTCAACATTTTCAATTTTTCCGCGTACCTCCATTTCGTCTTCATCAAGCCTTGCAATTTCTAATCTTGAACCTGTTACTGTAACAGAACCACCCTTTACACGCACGGTCAGTGAATCAGGATTAAAATCCTGGAGCGAGCGAACTCCCCCAATTACCACTCTGTTTGCTTCTTGATGAATGAACATGGCTATTTATATTCATGCTATTACATGAAAAAAGCCAAGATTTGGAAGTTTGTTATTGTATTTATAATTTCGGCTGGATTTACAGCAGCGTGTTATTTCGTTTTTGATGCGTTAGGAGTATTAAACAAGCAAGACATAAAGAAGTTGCTTGGAGGGCGCGGCATTGTACTCGCATTTTTGATTTACATTCTTCTATTCGTTATCCAGGCCGTGTTTCTGAGCCTTTTACCTGGCAATGTTTTATTATTTATTGGTGTTGGCTATTTTATCTTTGGGAATTACTGGCTTACATTTACAGCAGTCATAATAGCTAACTTTGTTTCTTCCTTGCTGCTTTATGCTATTGGAAAGTATGGGGGGCGACATGTGCTTGAATGGTTATTTGGACAAAGTTCGATTGATAAATATCTTGGATGGGTTTCAACACGTGGTGCCAAGATATTTCCCTTTTTATTTTTAATTCCGGTTATGCCAAATGATTTGTTGTGCATAGTCTGTGGAGCAGTGCGAATCAAGTTTTGGGTATTCCTTTTGATTGTTGCAGTGTTTAGAACATTCGAGGTTTTGCTTTTAATTTTGTACATAAGTTATCTGTCGAACATTTTATTTATCTGAGTTCGAGTGTATGTTTTTAGTATTGGTCTGCCATGTGGACATAATGGAATCAGTTTTGTGTTTTTGAATTGATCCAGAAACAGTTTCACTTGCTCGTGTGATAAATTTAATCCAGCGCGCACAGAACTTTGACATGCAACACTAATTAATCTTTTGCCAAGAATATCGCTTAGTTTCGGGTGAGTGAGAATTGATTTGTCATTCAATATCGTTATCATAACGTCAGAGATTGCATCGAAATGAACCATAACAGCAGGAAGTGCAGTAATTCTGCAACAATTTGTCCCAAATATCTCAGCCACGATACCAACCTTATTTATGTGCTCTTGAAGTCGCTGTAA
>Ga0123355_10022581_pt1 | contig 10086 bp, 9 predicted proteins | sample TergutEmb28metaG_3_FD_89872 | JGI IMG/M metagenome (GOLD analysis project Ga0123355, IMG submission 89872) | Embiratermes neotenicus P1 segment gut microbial communities from Petit-Saut dam, French Guiana - Emb289 P1 | ecosystem: Host-associated > Arthropoda: Insects > Digestive system > Gut ...
ATCTGCGTACCGGCGGCACTCTGCTAAACCTAAAATTCACCCCATCGACGGTTGAAGGGGAAAAAGGCCTTGATGCAATGGCTGACCTGGTGCGTGCATATTTTACAATGGACGGACATCATATCCAGTTTAACGTGGTAGATAGATCAACCCTTATCCGAGCCCAGCAAAACCCGCAAGAATATAAGGATTTAATCGTGCGGGTAGCCGGCTATTCCGACCACTTTAGGAACCTAAGCAAGGCACTGCAAGACGAGATAATCGAGCGTACTGAACAAAGCGTTTAGGCAAAAACAGGGGTTTTTCTCCATTTGACAAAACCATAAAAGTAACACTACGAATGACAATGCCCATAACGGGCTCAATAGGAGGGTATACATGGACAGTAAATTTTACACAGGCAATAGAAAGGCACTGTACTCCCGGTTGGAGGAGGACGCAATTGTCATTGTATGCAGCGGTGCAGCCCCCCGCAAAACCGCCGACGAATACTACTACTACTTCGCCGACAGGAACTTCATGTATCTCACAGGGATAGACCAATGCGACGCAACCTTGCTGGGCTATGGCAGCAAAAGCACCCCACAAAATGCCCCACAAAGCGGGGCAAGCGTATCTGCCGAAGGGGCCTTAGCAGGCGCATCCCCTGCGGGCGCATCCCTCAAAGAAACACTGTTCATCCCCCCAGCCGACCCAATGTGGGAACGCTGGAACGGCGAGCGAGTTAAGGCCGCAGCGGCATCTGATTTATCCGGCGTAGTGGACATTAAGCATACCCAGGACTTTGACCGGCAGCTTGATTTTATCTTAGGAAGCGGCAATTATTCCACCGTATACTTACCCCTATTCAAGTACACAGCCAATGAGCCAGACGGCAAAGAATACACCCTGGCAAAATACATTAAAGACCGCTATCCGCATATAATAATCAAGGATTTAATGCCCCATGTTAAAGCCCTGCGACTAATAAAAAAGCCTTGCGAAATAGAGGCAATGCGCAAGGCCGAAGAAATCACCCGCGCGGGTATACTTGCAATGATGCAGGCTGCAAAGCCCGGCATTTCCGAGCTTCAACTACGTGCAGAGTTTATGTATGCAATCATGAAAAATGGCGCGGCAACACCCGCTGCACCGCCGATAATATCAGCAGGCAAAAACAATTTCTGCATCCATTATCACGACTACAAAGGCATCGCCCAAGACGGCGACATGATATTAAACGACGTTGGTGTGCCATATAATAATATAGTAACCGACGTATCAAGAGGCTGGCCGGTAAACGGCCGCTTTAGCGACAAGCAGCGGTGGCTGTACCAGTGCGCGTATGAGACATCGAAGCATATGTTCTCCATTATAAAACCCGGTATGCCAATGAAAGATGTAGATGGTATAATCCGTAAAGTAAACTACGAGCATCTTAAGGCCATAGGCCTATGCAAAACATGGGACGATGTAGGCAAGTATATGTGGCATGGCGGTGCCCATCATGTGGGCTTTGATGTCCATGATATGGTAGCGATTAAGCCCGATACTCCCCTTGCGGCTGGTATGGTGTTTTGTGTGGATATTGGGATTTATGTCGAAGAGTGGGGGATTGGCTTTAGGCTTGAGGATAACTGCCTTGTAACTGACGATGGCTGCGAGAATCTCTCTAAGGATATTCCAAGTAGTATTGATGATATTGAGGCGGTAATGAAGTAGTTTCGCAAGCCGGGAGGGGGCAAGCCGGTTGTTACGTGAGCTAGGCACGCACTTTCCTCCGTTGGTGTCGCGAAAACCACGCGACAATGCACTACGGGTGCTTTGCAGACGCTCACTTAAACAACCCGCTTACCCTCCTCCCAGGTTTGGATACAAGCTTTACTCGCCTTCTAACTTTCGTCGCTTATATTAGGAGTGATTTATATGATAAGAGCATTTCTTCCGATGTTGCTTTATGCGGAGAAATGCTCTTTTTATTTGCGCTGGATATTTATGGCACAAATCAGTTGGCTGAGGGCGGATAATCCCTTTCACATCAGCTAGTTGAGAGTGGATGGTCCGCCACACATGACAGAGTATGGCCTTTTCAATTTTGATTCACATGAGGTGCATTATGGGACGACGTAAGTATCTTGGCCGTTATGACAAGGACTTTATTGAGTCAATTATTTCACAAATCACAAGAACCGATGGTACTGGCCTTGATGGTTATGCCGCGCTTATACAGATTCAAAAGGTCAAGCATCCGGTTTTTGTTGAGGCTAACAGCTCTAAGATATGCATTGCAGACGATGACTATAGCGAGTTGATATTCCTTCCCGACAACGAAAATTGGCAGCTTACTGCAATTTATGATAACCACGGCAAAATCATCGAGTGGTATTTTGATATCACAAGCAAAAATGCCGTCGACGAAGACGGCAATCCTTACTGTGATGACCTGTATCTTGATGCGGCTCTAATGCCCGATGGACGCGTTTTGATTCTTGACGAAGATCAGCTAACCAATGCGCTAAGTAGCGGAAGCATCAGTCAGCAGGATTTTGATATGGCACATGGGGTTATGAAGAGGCTTATTGACGACAAAATTATTGATGTCGCATATTTGGAGGAACTATGCGCACAGCTAATGGGGTTGTTTTAGCCGGAATGCTTCGTAAACAATGATGTAATAGCTTCTTCGGTAAGCTTCCCTGTAACAAAATCATAGTTCCCAGGCATATGGGGTAGGGGACAATCCGAGCAAATCTTGATTTTTATATCTTCATGAATAGCCCAAGTAAAGATCCCGCCGCAATCCTCCCCAAGAGGATAAAGCGGGCAGTAGCAGAACAAGCAGTTGAAGTCCCCTTCGGGCTGACTATGACAAGGATAAAACATGCAATCTTTATTACTGAAAAATTTATGACTATGCTTCATAGGAACCTCCATTTAGCAGAAACAAGATATGATCTAATAGCAGGAAGCTGGCCAGCTAACTAGTAAAGGCTGCGAAGCTTGGGAGTGGAGGGGATGTGTTGTTATGGCGAGCGTCTTGCAAAGCACCCGTAGTGCATTATCGCGGTGGTTTTCCGCGATACCAACGGAGGAAAGTGCGTGCTTAGCTCGCGTAACAACACATCCCATCCACTCCCCGGCAGCGAAGCCATTATAAAATAACTACCCAGCAACCAGCAAGGAGTTGTATATGAACGGAAAAACACTAGTAATGGGCGTAATAGGCGCAGACGTACACGCCGTAGGCATTAAAATCCTATCCCATGCCTTCACCCAAGCAGGCTTTAATGTAGTAAACCTGGGCGTAATGGTATCCCAGGAAGAATTTATCGAAGCCGCAATAGAAACCGCCGCCGATGCAATTGTAGTGTCGTCCCTATATGGCCATGGCGAAATGGACTGCCGTGGCCTTAGAGAAAAATGCGACGAAGCCGGTCTTACGGGCATTCCAATGTATGTTGGCGGCAACCTTGTTGTTGGCAAGCGCAATTTCACGGAGGTTGAGAAGACATTCTTGGAAATGGGCTTTAACCGCGCCTATCCACCAGGTACCACCCCTGAGACTGGCATTGCCGATATCAGCAAGGATTTGGGTGTATGAAACCAAAACACGACTGCATTCTAACAGTTGATTTTGGCAGCACTTTTACTAAGCTGACGGCCATTAACATGACATACACACCCCAAATAATCGGCGCGGCAAAAGCCTTCACCACAATCGAAACCGATATCCGCGACGGCCTTAATACCGCCCTCGCCGATCTGCAAGCCCAGACCGGCCTATTATTCTTAGAGCACTACACCCACAAACTAGCCTCAAGCAGTGCGGGCGGTGGGCTAAAAATGGTTGCGGTTGGCCTTGTTCCTGCCTTAACAGCAAAGGCGGCGCTACTTGCCGCATGCAGTGCAGGCGCAAAGGTAGTAAAAACCTACGCCTACGAGTTAAGTGCAATAGAGCAGCAAGAAATCTATGATATCAACCCGGATTTAGTCCTGCTATCCGGCGGCACAGACGGCGGCAACAAAGAAGTTATTTTGCATAATGCGACACTGCTTGCCGGTATTGACCGGGGCTTTTCTGTGATAGTTGCTGGCAATAAGTCTGTCGCTACAAATGTGGCCGAAACGTTGCGTAATAGTGGCAAAGACGCAGTCATATGCGGCAATGTAATGCCCACCTTCAACAAACTGGACATCATGCCGGCAAAAGACGCAATACGCGGGTTGTTTATGGAAAAAATTATCGAAGCCAAGGGACTGACCCAAGCCGCCTCTTTTATGACCGCGCCAATTATTCCAACACCACTTGCGGTGTTCGAAGCGGCACAGCTTTTATCCGAAGATTTAGGCTCGATTATGGCCGTGGATGTTGGCGGCGCAACAACAGATGTGTACTCCATGGCCGATGGCGCGCCATCTTTGCCAAATGTAGTACAAAAGGGGTTGCCGGAGCCGTATGCCAAACGCTCTGTTGAAGGTGACCTTGGTATGCGGTATAGCCTGGAGGCTTTGATGGATGCGGCGCGTGATGGTGGGAAGTTGCCAGACAATTTTTCAGAAAATAGTTTTTCAGAAAATATCTGTGAAATGCACTCGAAGCACGGCATAAACAACAGTGTTGCCATCGCGAGCGACATCCAAGCAGGCGTTCGTTCCCAATGTACTTTCGATATTCGAGTAGACGCCCAGTCCCAATACACCTGCGACATCCTGGCAAGCTTCCTCGCCAAATGCGCAAACGACCCATCATTCCTGCCATCGCCGGGTTCCCAGTTTAGCCAGCTAGACCAAGCCCTATGCGGCATAGCCGTGGATATAGCAACAACCCGCCACACCGGCCATCTTGAGACATCCTTCACCCCCTTTGGTGAAACCTACTATCAGCAAGGTAAAGACCTAAGCAATGTAAAATATGTAATAGGCATAGGCGGCCCGATAATTTACAGCCCCGATGCAAGAACAATCCTTCAAAACGCCATCGCCTCGCCAAGTTCTCAGGAAATTCTCAAGCCAAGAAGCCCAAAGTTTCTACTGGACAAAAGCTACATCTTTGCGGCGGCGGGGCTTATTTCAAAGGTAAACAAGGGCATTGCCCTTCAACTAATGCAAAATGAGTTAACGGAGGTATAGCAGTGGAGCTTAAAAATAAAAAGCTTACAGATGATGTTTTTTCAGCTATCCAACAGGAGGTCCTGGGCCAGTGGCCAACAGGACAGGACGTAAACTTTGATGATGGGGTGGCCTTTCACAAAGCCAGCACAAAGCAGCCCTTTGCAAAAAAACTTGCCGACGCCGACCGTGATGGCACAACCCTAATCCAGCCCCGTGCAGGTGTCGCGCTACCGGATTTGCTTATCGAACTTTTGGGCTATCTGGAAACCGAAGGCGAGGCAGACCTTTTGCCCACAACGATTGACAGCTATACCCGCCACAACCGCTACAATGAGGCGGATACCGGCATAGCGGAAAGCAAGCGGTTAAACCGCTCTATGCTAAATGGTTTCCCGGTTGTTAATTTTGGCGTGGAAATATGTCGCAAAATTAACACAGCCTTAAAGGCCCCCGTGCAAGTGCGCCACGGCACCCCCGATGCACGCCTCCTTACGGAGATATCTATGGCCGGTGGCTTTACATCATATGAAGGGGGCGGCATTTCATACAATATCCCGTATTCAAAAAGCTATCCCTTGGATAAAAGCATAATCGACTGGCAGTATGCCGATAGGCTTCTTGGCCTATATGCCGAGGCCGGGGTTATTATCAATAAAGAACCCTTCGGGCCTCTTACCGGTACCCTTGTGCCGCCTTGTATTTCACATGCCGTTGCCGTAATCGAAAGCCTGCTTGCCGCGGAGCAAGGGGTTATGGATATCACTGTGGGTTACGGCCAGTGCGGCAATTTGGTGCAGGACGTTGCCGCTATAAAGAGCTTGCGTGTTATTACCGAGGAGTATCTGCAAAAATTCGGCTATTCCAATGTAAGAGTCACAACTGTGCTGCATCAGTGGATGGGCGGCTTCCCCCAAGATGAATCTAAGGCCTTTGGGGTAATCTCATGGGGTGCGGCGGCGGCGGCTCTTTCTAATGCGACCAAGGTTATTGTTAAAACTCCTCATGAGGCGATGGGCATACCAACTAAGGAGGCCAATGCCGCGGGCTTAAAGGCTACAAAGCAGCTTGTTCAGATGCTTAAAGACCAAAATATGCTGGAGGATACACGGGTTATTGCAGAAAGCGATATGATACTGCAAGAAACCCGCTGCCTCTTGGATAAAACCTTTGAACTTGGTGGAGGCGATTTTGCTGTTGGTACTGTGCGGGCATTTGAGGCTGGGGTTTTGGATATTCCGTTTGCGCCTAGCCGCAATAATATGGGGAAACTGCTGCCAGCAAGGGATAATACCGGTGCCGTGCGGCTTCTTGATTGCGGTAATCTGCCCTTTAGTGACGAGGTTAAGGATTTCCACCGGGAACGTATGGAAGAGCGCGGCCGGGTTGAGAAGCGGCCTGTTACTTTTCAGATGGTGGTTGATGATATTTATGCCATTGGTAAGGGGCATCTTGTGGGACGACCTAAATAGCAATCTAGCGGGTGGGGTTTCCCGGCTCGCGGGTGGCGGCGGAGGGCTAAAAGGGGACGCGCTCAGACTTGTCGTGGGATGATTGGCTTTGTTGGGGGAGATTCTGTGGCTGTCTTTGCAAGCCAGCCGGTGAATCTAACCCCCACCATGCGCCACTAATCCCACGCCTGCGCCAGACGCGCTTACCCCTTTTAGCCCTCCGCCGCCACCCTCTCGCCGTTATATAGGCGTTTCGATTTGAAATGGACTGAGGACGAGCCAAAACGCGCGGCAGTTGGCGCGTTCTTGGCGACAGACGAAGCCCAATTTCAAACGAAATCGCTATACCCCTCTCCGCTTGCTTTGCCTTGCTAAACTGCGTTGCCTGCTTCGTTTGCTGCCTTGCCATGCAAAACTGCGTAATGCTGGGTTTTTCTCCAAATGACAAAAGCATTAAGACTGCGTAGAACTGGGTTTTTCTCCAAATGACAAAAGCATTAAGGCCGCATGAAACGGGGGGGGCCTTTGTGTAAAAGCATTCATGCTGGCTGTTTATACTTCATAAAACCATCTTAGGAGACACATATGAAAATCAAAGACATTATTTGCGCCCCTGGGCGTACCGGCTTTTTTTTCGACGACCAGAGGGCTATTAAAACTACTGCTGTTGCCGATGGTAATGCTTATATTGGCGAGCCTTGCACGCCTGGTTTTACCCGTGTGCGGCAGGCTGGCGAATCAATTTCGGTGATGTTTGTACTTGAGGATGGGCAGATTGCCCATGGCGATTGCGCTGCCGTGCAGTATTCCGGTGCAGGTGGGCGTGATCCGCTGTTTCTTGCGCGGGATTTTATCCCGGTTATTCAGCGCGAGGTTGCGCCTTTGTTTGTTGGCAAGGATGTCACAAACTTTCGCGAGATGGCGCGTACTATTGATTCAATGCCATTTCACACGGCAATCCGTTATGGTGTAACCCAGGCCTGCCTCGACGCCGTTGCAAAGTCGCAAAAAAAACTGATGGCGCAAGTCGTTGCAGGTGAATACGGCCTTACCCTCAGCGACTCTCTCATCCCAATCTTTTCACAATCCGGCGATGACCGCTATACTAATGTGGATAAAATGATACTCAAAGGCTCGGAGGTTCTGCCCCACGGGCTTGTTAATAACATTACAAAACTTGGGCACAATGGCGAAAAATTGTTGGAATACGCCGCTTGGTTAAGCAGTCGAATCACGCAATTTGCCCCATGGGAGGGATATAATCCCGTACTTCATATAGATGTATACGGCGTTTTAGGCGTTGCGCTTAACCATGATTTCGGCGCAATCGTTGACTTTTTAATCAAAGTTGAAGCTGCTGCGGCACCATATAAAATTCGCATTGAAGGTCCTGTTGACATGGGTGCGCGTGAGCCCCAGGTTGAAGCCCTTGCTCAAATCACCGCCGCAGTTGATGCTCGTGGCATTGCTGTTGAAATTGTGGCTGACGAATGGTGCAATACATTCGAAGATATAAAGATTTTTACTGATAACAAGGCCGGCCATATGGCGCAAATCAAGACTCCTGACCTTGGCGGGATTAATAATACAATTGAGGCCGTGCTTTATTGCAAGCAAAATAATATGGGCGCGTACCTTGGCGGTACTTGCAATGAAACCGACCGTTCTGGCCAGGTTTGCACCCATATTGCAATGGCGACAAAACCTGTCCAGATGCTGGCAAAGCCCGGTATGGGCGTTGATGAGGGTTATATGATTGTTTATAACGAGATGCAGCGGATACTCGCGCTTAAGGATGCGCTGTAGTCGACGAGTAGGGTTTTACCATATATTATTGAAAGTGAATGGTGGCGATAAAGCAATGACTAAAATCAGAAACAGCCCTGTAGCACTAAGCATAATCTCTACATTTGTAATAACAGCCCTATGGATGGCCAGCACCGTATTTGGCCAAAGCCAATTTACAGGGACGCTGGCGATATCGTTAGTTAGAGCAATAATTAACATAGCGTTTGCCATGGTAGCTGTTTTTTTGCTAGGGCGAATAAATCAGATAAATGGTCTAAGACATGTTTTTAACCTAAACAGACTTGGCAGCGGATTATTTGCGCTACTACCAGTCACTGCATTTTTCCTCTTTGGCTTAACAATTGCCACGGCTGGCATATCAAGCATAGCCACAGATGACATTAGCATTTTCCCGATAATTGCATTTAATCAGCTAACATCGGCATTTATGCAAAATGTCATTTTTAGAGGGTTGCTAATAACCGCGTTGTTTATAAAGCTAAGCGGCACACAAGGCGAACGAGTCAAAAGCATATTCAAGGCATCCGCGCTCTACTTGGTAATTTACATCCTACTCAATATACTCAACGGCAATCACATAGAACCAATGCAGCTTGCCAACACCTTCATAGTAGGCGCAGGGTTTTGCGCCGCATATATGTATTCCAAAAACCTGCTAAGCCTTATTCTTGTACAAAGCATTTGGCAAATTGCTGACTCAGCAATCGAGACATTTGGGGTTAGCGCAGACCCTCAGTTTACACCACTGTCACTGATAGCTATGCTTGCAATACTAATTTCAATAGTTGTATTTGCTATAAAATTCAGCAAACGCGCAGAGCCATTCATAATTATAGACAGGTAACACGAAAGGAACCTATTATGGAAGAACTAAAAATCCTATCCCCAACAGCAATTCTAGGCTACGGTTTCCCAATGTCCTCCTGGGAAAAGGGCATGTCACTAAAACCCGATGTAATAGCCGTAGACGCAGGCTCCACAGACCCAGGCCCCTACTACCTAGGCGCAGGCCTATCCTTCACAGATCGTGAAGCTGTAAAGCGCGATCTAAGCATTATGATACCCGCCGCCCTAGAAGCAAATATCCCAGTAATAATAGGCTCAGCAGGCGGCAGTGGCGCAGCCCCGCACCTGCAATGGAACCGTGAAATAATCGAAGATATTGCCAAAGAACAAAACCTAAATTTCACCCTGGCCGTAATCCCAAGCGACATAAACAAGTCAGCAATAAAGGAATCTTTAAAAAAAGGCCAAATCACCCCACTAAAACCAGCCCCACCCCTACAGGAAAAGGACATAGACGACGCAACCCACATAGTAGCCCAGCTAGGCCCCGAGCCAATAATAAACGCCCTAAATCAAGGCGCGCAGGTAATACTAACAGGCCGCGCCTATGACCCTGTAGTCTTTGCCGCCCTTGCAATCCAAAAAGGCTATGATATAGGCCTTGCAACCCATCTAGGCAAAATACTAGAATGCGCCGCAATAGCCGCAACCCCAGGCAGCGGTAGCGACTGCATGTTTGGGTATATCGGCAACGACTATTTTCGTGTAGAGCCCCTTTCGCGGGGGCGCAAATGCACAACCCTTTCTGTGGCGGCACATACTTTGTACGAAAAAACCAACCCATATATATTACCTGGCCCAGGCGGCACGCTGGATTTACGGCAAACAGAGTTTGTGCAGGAAACCGAAACGGCAGTTAAGGTTTCTGGCAGCAAATTTATTCCATCCGAAA
>Ga0123355_10022582_pt1 | contig 10086 bp, 11 predicted proteins | sample TergutEmb28metaG_3_FD_89872 | JGI IMG/M metagenome (GOLD analysis project Ga0123355, IMG submission 89872) | Embiratermes neotenicus P1 segment gut microbial communities from Petit-Saut dam, French Guiana - Emb289 P1 | ecosystem: Host-associated > Arthropoda: Insects > Digestive system > Gut ...
ATCGGCAATGACAAGCATATCAGGCGTGAGTTCCCGCGCTGTTCCATCTAGGGTGTTCATTGTTTCACCGGGACGGGCAGTTCGCACGACAATCTTTCCACTGTCGAGGCAGGCGTAATCAAATGCGTGCATCGGTTGACCATATTCCAGCATGACGTAGTTTGTGATGTCAACAATGTTGTTGATTGGTCGCACCCCGCAGGCGCGTAGCCGCTGCCGCAGCCATTTCGGTGACGGTTCGATTTTGATATTCTTCACCATCCGCGCTGTGTAACGTGGGCAAAGTGCCGGGTCGGCGATTTCTATTGCCAGCAATTCCCCGATATCCCCGCCGCCGCCTTTGACGGTGACGGGCGGAATGTTAAATCCAGCACCGAATGTCACCGCACTCTCACGCGCCAGGCCGATGATCGACATACAATCGGGTCGGTTGTTCGTGATCTCGAATTCGACAATCGTGTCATCCGCACCAATGACCGGAACGATGTCATCTCCGGGCGAACAATCTTCCTGCATGATCCATATTCCGTCTTCGTCGGCGTAAGGGAAATCATGCGCGTCGAGCCGCAGTTCAGTCAACGAACACAGCATCCCCTCCGACTTCACGCCGCGGATTTTGCCTTTTTCAATCTTCACGCCGCCCGGCAGACGTGATTTATGCAGCGCGACAGGAACGATATCTCCCGCCCGTACGTTCTGCGCCCCGGTGACGATCTGTACCGGATTCTCGCCGCCGACATCGATAGACGTAACCCATAGGTGGTCAGAATCCTCGTGTCGTGCAATCGTATCCACGCGCCCAACGACGACTTTTTTGATTTCCTCGCCTAGCTGTTCAATCGTCTCAACCTTCGAGCCGGACATGGTCATCCGGTCGGCATATTCCTGCGGCATTGCATCGATGTGCGTATAATCGGCCAGCCACTTCATTGATAGTTTCATGTATACCCTCCGTTGGTTCATTTACGCGTTTGCCCTGTAGGGGACGATGGCAATCGTCCTACCGGATTGTCTGTACAAACGTCCTGTGGAAACACAGATAAATTTTGTGAATAGCGGGCGGATGGCAATCCGCCCCTACATATTAAACCGGGTTAAAACTGCCCCAAGAACCGCATGTCATTCTCGAACAACAGCCGCAGATCGTCTATTCCGAATCGCAGCATGGTCATACGATCTGCGCCGATGCCGAATGCGAAGCCGGAATATTCATCCGGGTCAATGCCGCAGCCGGACAGGACTTTGTGATGCACCATTCCCGCGCCCAAAAGCTCAAGCCAGCCCTCATATCCGCACGTTTTGCAGCCTGTGCCGCCGCAGACGACGCATTGCACGTCCACTTCGCACGATGGTTCAGTATACGGAAAATTGTGCGGACGAAACCGCGTTTTCGTATCGCTGCCGTAGATTTTAGAGACAAGCAGATTCAGCGTGCCTTTCAAGTCACCCATAGTGACGCCGCGATCCACAACCAAGCCCTCAATCTGGTGGAACATCGGCGAATGGGACGCGTCTACTTCGTCTTTGCGATACACCCTGCCTGGCGATATGATCCGCAGCGGCGGCTTTTGTGCCTCCATCATGCGGATCTGCACAGGCGATGTCTGGCATCGTAGATGCACCGACTCGTCTTCCGCTATATAAAACGTATCCTGCCATTCCCGTGCCGGGTGGGTTATCGGGATATTCAGCTTGTCGAAGTCATACAGTGACAACTCCACTTCCGGTCCTTCGGCGATTTGGAAGCCCATGCCGATAAATATATCCTTGACCTCGTCCAGCACAATAGACATCGGGTGCTGACGGCCGAATTTTATCTCCGCGCCGGGCTCCGTGACGTCCAGACTCTCTTCAACCAGCCGTTGCTGCAATACCGATGCTTCGATTTCCGCATCTTTCTGAGCAAGGATGCCCTCCAGCTCGGCACGGATTTCGTTCGTCAACGCGCCGATTATCGGACGTTCTTCCGCTGAAAGTCCACCCATCTGCTTCAATATGCTTGTTATTTCGCCTTTTTTGCCGAGATATTTCACCCGCAAAGCCTCTATACTCTCCGGCGTATCGGCGGATTTTATCGCCGCCATCGCCTCGGACTTTATCTGCTCGAGTTTCTGTTGCATAAGACCACCTCTGTAAAAATAAAAAGGGAGAAACTCCCTGCAATGACTATCCTGGCAGTTTATCACAGTTTGGTACGCAAATCAACAATAAATTGCGGGTATGCATCCCCCTTTCCCCCTTCGTGCGCGAAGGGGGCTTAGGACGAGGGGTTTTGGACGGGCGTGCGCGGGGTGATGCGAGCTTGACTCCCGCGATGAGCCGTGCGGTTAAAACCTTCGTCCTCCGTCTCAAGCCCCCTTCACGCATGAAGGGGAAGGGGGATGTCCCTGGTATTGTAAGCACAGCCCGCATTGTGGTAAAATAACCTAAATGAGATGTTGCAGCTAATTCATGTTTTATTCGGAGGTAACTCAAATGAAACTTTCCAATTCCGCGCAGATGCGTGAGATAGACGAATATGCAATCAACGACCTCGGGATACCCGGTGCGTTGTTGATGGCAAACGCCGCGAATCATGTGGCTATCGCGGCGATGGCGCAGCTGCCTGCACAGAATGCACGCGCGGCTGTATTCTGCGGGTCGGGCAATAACGGTGGGGACGGGATTGGTGCGGCGGCGATTTTGCTGGAGCGCGGCGTTCATACGCGGGTGTTTCTTGTGGGTTCTGCGGACAAGCTGACGGCGGATTCAAGAGAAATGCTGAAAAAACTCCACGCCCAGGGCGGATCGCTGGAGCTTTTTTCTGAAACGCCTGATATCGGTGTATTTTTAAGCGAGTGCGGTGTGATCATCGATGCGATATTCGGCACTGGGTTAAACTCTGACTTGCGAGGTGACGCACTCATGGCGGTCAACCTGATTAATGATTCACGCGCCCGATGCGTCGCTGCCGATATTCCGACCGGCGTGTCAGCCGATTCCGGGCAGATTTTAGGTGCTGCCATTCGGGCGGATGTGACTGCCACGTTTTCGTTAGCCAAGATCGGTCATTTTACAGAACCAGGATGCGTATTTGCCGGGGAACTCAGAATCTGCGACATTGGTATCCCGCATAAAATTATTGATGCCGCGTCGTCCGATTCATATGCCGTGATGCCGGAAGACATTAGCCTCCCGCGCCGAAGTCCGCTGACACACAAGGGGGATTACGGGCGAATTTTGGTTCTGGCCGGGAGCGTTGGATACACCGGTGCGCCAGTGTTGTCGGCACAGGCGGCGTCCAAGATGGGCGCGGGACTTGTATATGTTATGGTTCCGGGGGATATATACCCTATTATCGCAGGGAAACTTACTGAGGAAATGGTGTTTCCATTCACCGGAGTTCAGGACATCTTGTCCCGTGCTGAAACATGTGATGCGCTTGTCATCGGCCCGGGGCTTGGATCATCTCCTGATATTGCGGAGATGGTTTGCAAATTGCTCACCAGCGTGAAAATTCCGGTTATTTTAGACGCCGATGGCATAAACGCGATTTCCGGGAATATAGATATATTGGACAACGCGACATGTCCGTTAATCCTGACGCCGCACCCGGGTGAGTTTGCCAGGCTCGGCGGGGATTTGTCTCATGGCAACCGACTAGAAGCGGCGCGGAATTTTGCCATTGCGCACGGCTGTGTGCTGGTACTCAAAGGCCACCGGACGATCACTGCACTGCCGGATGGATCGGTGTATATCAACACGACCGGCGGCCCGGCGATGGCCAAAGGCGGCTCTGGAGACGTGTTGACAGGGATGATTGCCGCGCTGATCGGCCAGTCGTTCCCGGTGAAAGACGCTGTGCTGGCCGCTGTGTATATCCACGGATTGGCGGGTGATATCTGCGCCGAAAAACTGGGGGAATATTCAGTGACGGCGGGGGATATCATCGCCGCGCTGCCGGATGTCGTGAAGAAAATAACCAGAATGGAAAACCGAAAATGGGGAATAGAAAATTACGATATATCGTTATACTGACACTGGCGGCACTGCTGATGCTTGCCGCCTGTTCCGGAAGCGGGAAGTCCGTCGAGGAATTGGTGCAGGAGATTCGGGAAGACCTTGAAAACGCCCAAAGGCTTATCTTAAACGCCCAAATCACAGCCGATTACGGTGATAGGGTGCACAATTTCACAATAAGATACTCCGGGAATGCGGATACGGGCGAAATCGCCATCCTTGCACCGGAACAGATTGCCGGAGTCACAGCCGAGGTGACAATGAACGGCATGACGCTTGTCTTCGATGGGGTCAGGCTTGAAACAGGTTCGCTGACGGACAGCGGACTTTCCCCGGCGATGGCGATTCCGCTGCTGATTTCCGAGTGGCGCGGCGGCCGTATCACCTTCGCCGGATTTGAAAGATACGGTGCGCTGGACACCGTTGTCCTTGAAACAGCTGTAGATGATTCCGTTGTTCAGAAAACATGGTTCGACAGCAGGACGTTATTGCCGATTAGATCAGAGATCAGCGACGGCGGCGTGCTGGTGCTTGTGTGTGTGTTTGACAATGTGGTGATTGAGTGATAAAAAGACATTTTTTCTTATGATTTTGTTAACACAATGTTCACAAACATCGACAGCAATTACTATATCATTTCCTTCTAGATGGACGATGTTCCATCTAGAATTTAGGAGAAAGAAGGTAGATGATTTAATGAAGAAAAAATTATGTATTGCGTTAGTGTTGGTTCTTGTATTTGCTGCTGGTTTTGTAATTGCGGCGGCGACAACCGGTGACAGTCAAATCACAGCGACATTGTCCAGATCGGTCAGTGTTGCACTTAATGGACAAAATCAAACGCTGACAGATGCAAACGGCAATCAGGTGTTCCCAATCATGTTTGAAGGTTCGACATTTTTACCTGTGCGTGCAATCAGCCAGCTTTTGGACATTCCTGTGGATTGGGATCCGCAAACCAGAACTGTCTTGCTTGGCGATACAGCGGTACCGCCTGTAACAACGCCGTCTGCAATGCCGATTATGGCTGCCGGCCGCTGGGCGTCCGGCAGCAACTGGACAACGGTTCAAGGGGCTGCAAACCTGCCCCATGGTGCCACAGTCGGATTCAGAGTGCTCCCACCGGGAGCAGGCGCCGGAACCAGTAGCAGAGTTTTCAATCTGGATAACCCTGCTGATGTCCTGGAGTTTACCCTGGCTGCCGATGCGGCTGACAGTGAAAATGCAACGATAAGACTCAGAATCTATAACACTGACACCGATGTGCAATTGCTTGACGTAACATTGCCTGCCGGTGAGACGCAAGCACTTTCGGTGGAGCTGTTCGGCGCGCAAAATTTACGCTTCAGTGCCAACTCTGCGGGCAATTTTAGAGCTGCCCAAAATTACTTCTTCCTTTTGGATCCAATGGTTAGCTAGGCGTATAAATTACATTATCAAAGCCGGGTCTTTCGTTAGACCCGGCTTTGTCGCTTATTGTGCGGAGGTGAGTTTCTGCCTCGCTTGCTGGATTTTTTGTTGGTCGGCCTGCTCTACTTGGTACCAGCCGTTTGATTGCATTGTGCAAAAGATGTCGGACTGCATTTTGTGTTCGTCATCCAAAATGTTCAGCATTGCGCATCGCAGTTGTTCTGATACACACTCCCCGGCGAAAGTGTTGTAGGCGGATGTCATTTGCTTCTGGCTCATCAGTGAATCTTGCAGGATTTGTTTTTCCGTCAATTTTTGAGTGGTCATAGTGTATAACCTCCTATTGTAAAAACGTCATCAGCGTATCGGCATGTTGCTGATGCTTTTGGGCAAAGCTATTCAGGCTCTGCTGAATTTGAGGGTTCGTCACCATGCCTGCCATGGCCTGCGCTTTTTTGACCATCGTCAGCTCGGCCGAAATCTGGTCTTCCAGTGCTGTGAGTTCTTTTGTTGTAAGGTTTGCCATTATATACCTCCGTTATCCTGTTTCGTGATCCGTGCAGGGGTGCGCTGTGTGCGTCCGCGGACGGCCAAAGGCCGCCCCTACGTGGGAACGAAACGATTAAAATCGTGTTTTTTATTCCGATTATTAGTATGCGCCGCCGTGTCGGGATTATACTGCCCTGCAGCACGGCCTAGATCACAAAATTGCCGTTTTTTGATTTAAATACAATATACTCCCGCCCGTTTATTTTTACCGAATCACCGAAGCAGAATACAGGCATCATCGGAAACGGTTCATCCGGTACAATAGGGATCGCCAGCAGTGTGATGCCGTCGGACTGCATGGTCAAGCAGCCTTTTGCCCCTCTGCAAGCGGCGGCGATATCAGCGTCGGAAAACAGCCGCGACGGATCGTCAATTGGTTCCCAGCCGGTTTCGTCTGTGGATTCCGGGAATGCTTCCGTATGCGGAACTTCCGACGATTGTGGCTGTGGTGAAGAAACCTGCGCGGCGCGCGGCGGCTCTGGCGGCGGGGTAATCGCTTGCAATTGCGGCGGTGGATTTTCTGACTCCATGGCGGATTCTGGCAACGGATCAGGCGTTTGTTCTTGGGTTTGTTCCGGGGGAGTTTCTGGCACTGAATCCGGCTCCGAATTTTGCTCCGCCTTAAATTTTTCGTCCCGGAGTATCAGGAAGAATCCGGCGGTTTCATCCAATCCCAGCGATTTCAACGCCGATTTGCTGAAGCTTTTCCGCAGCTTCAACATACCGCCTTCCGGCGCGGCAACGCCGATTGTTACGTACTCTTGTTTGTGAGAGACTCCCGCCAGCCGCAGGATATCGCGGCTTTCAAAGTCGGACGACAGATCAAACACTGTCATGTTTCCGTGTTGTGTTATTGTCAAAGTCCCGGCATCTTCACCGTTTCTGATAACGCGGTGAGTTCCGATTAAGTTGTCCATCATGTTGCCTCCTTATGCAAAATAAAAATCCCATACATAATTAATATGCATGGGATTCGGGTTGTAGACGCATCAGGTGGTTTGTGCGGGGTTGGGGGAATGCTTATTTTGTACGGGCTACTTTATACCCCTTGTAAAAGCCGGTAACGGAAAAACCGGCTGCCAATGCTGATTCACGCTCTGCATCGCTATCTACCATGTACAACACTTCGGTTTTTTCATTGTCAAAAGCATACCTAGCAGCAAACGCGATGAGTTTTATTCTTCTATTTATGTCAGACGCTTCCACGCAGAAAATTTCCGCCTGTGTCGAATCCCACATTGACATAATGATATAATCAGAAATTTGCCCATTGCACCGCAAGCAGAAAACACCCCACCTTGATGAAAAATCACGTAAAAGCCGTTCTCCTGTCCAGTACATATCAGTACGGTACCCGTCGTGGATAACGGCAAATTCCCGGAAAGATTCATCCGTCACCTGTTCAACGCCAATGATTTCGGACTCATTGATTTTATCGGCGTACAAAAACATTTGAATGCAGTCATCTTCAAGCACAGCACCCAATTCGTCCAATAAAGCAACCGGAATCTCGACATTACGAAAACAAAACCATTTGTCATAATCGACATAATCGGTGTTAAGTTTATCCCATACCACGGGGAAGTCAGTGCCGCTAATATTGTTTATTTGTAAGTATTGGTCAGTATCTTCTACAAGAACCTCAATGCCGTTTATATTTATTTTCATCAGAAATACTCCGTATTCTGTTTGTCTGTAGATAATATAAATTTTCAACATTGCCACAAAAAAACGGGCGCACATTGTGCGCCCGGATGCTGTCAGTTAACTGTAAACTCCCCGCGAACCAGTACACGTACGAGGTCAGCTGTGGATTCTATGCCGTTGCCTTCGATTGTAATCAAGTACATGTTGTTCGGCACAAGCGCACCGCCGGGAGCCAGCGTCGCGCCGGTGGTGTAGTTGACGAGTGCAGGAGCCGAACCGAAGCCGTTTGCCGTGCCGATTCTCAGCATGATTTCCGTGCCGACAGAGGCCGTCAGCCGCTGTCCGCGGTTGAGTGTAACGACAGTGAATCTGTCCGCCGAAGGCACAGCCGTTCCAGCAGCGCCTGTCCCAATCCGCGCTTCTAAAGCGGCCAGTGCAGTATCAAACTGCTGTGAGAGCGTTTGCTCAGCCCGGGTGATGTCCCCTCTGAGATCGGTCATCACCTGCGGGGCGAATCGGTCGTTTAAGTATCCCAGTGTGACAAGTGGGTCACTCTGTGTCCCGGTGGTTGCATTGGCAATCAGTACACCCACGCCGGATATCAGCGTGACTGCCGCGACAACAGCCAACGCCGTTGCTATTTTCGATTTCATGGTTTTCATATATGTACCCTCCGTTTCAAGTCAGGGGGGACGGATAATCCCCCCGATAAATTCAGCCTAAACCAAAGCTCACGGCGATTGCGCTGTCCACCTGGTTCATAAGCTTATCATCCAATTGACCCATGCGTTCTTTCAGCCGTTTCTTGTCAAGCGTCCGGATCTGCTCTAACAACACGACTGAATCTTTTGACAGGCCGTAACTTCTGGCACCGAGCTCAATATGCGTCGGCAGCCGGGCCTTGTTTATCTGTGAGGTGATTGCGGCTGCAATCACTGTTGGACTGTGCTTGTTTCCGGTGTCGTTCTGGACGATCAGCACAGGCCGCATGCCGCCCTGCTCACTGCCCACCACGGGGCTGAGGTCGGCATAAAAAATGTCTCCTCGTTTGATTCCGGTAGTCATCACAATAGCTGCACTCTCCGATGAAGTATAGTCTTCACAGTTACGGCTGCCGGAAGTAAGTATGTAACCGTGTGACTATAATTCTCTCACAAAGCAGAGCAAAATATACAAATGCTGCCTCGGCAAATTAAATTTTTTTATTTATCGCAGACGCGTTTCGCTGAAATAGCGTGCGATATACAGTCACACTGCTCCTATCGCGTCTGCCTATTATATGCAGCATCCAGCATACAGTGTAACATGTTATCCCGCCCCGCGCAACCAGCAATTTTTTACCCCTTGCGTTCCGTGTGAAAATCGTGTATACTCTGCGAAACGGGAGGTGTTAAGATGGCATTGACAAAAGATGATCTGCTGGCAATCGGCGGATTGATGGATGAAAAGCTAGACTCAAGGTTAAAACCCATACAAGACGATATATCTGACATCAAAACCCGCGTCACGAATATAGAGGATCGCGTTACGGGCATAGAAATTCGTGTTACGAACATAGAAACCCGTGTTACAAACATAGAGGATCGCGTCACAAACATAGAAGATCGTGTTACGAATATAGAGAGCCGTGTCACAAATATTGAGGTTACTCAGGAAAATAAAGTTTTGCCCAGCCTTCAACTGATGTCTGAAGGATTTGGCGGCGTGTTTAACAGGCTCGAACGGCTTGAAGAACTGCCTGAAAAAGTCGAGGATATACAAAACACGGTCACGGTTTTAAAATATGTATTTAAAGACCACACAAAATCGCATTAGATAGTGCAACGCTTCCGAGTCGCTTCGGGGGCGTTTTTTTAGAGTTGATAAACAAGGAGCCTGTGTGGTATAATGGCAAGATAGACCAAATATATATTAAGGAGATTCGGTAATGGACAAGGGGACATTTTACATCACAACGCCGATTTATTATCCGTCGGACAAGCTGCACATAGGGCATACGTATTGCACAGTGGCGACTGACGCGATGGCGAGGTACAAGCGAATGCGCGGGTATGATGTTATGTTTCTGACCGGCACGGATGAACACGGACAAAAAATAGCCGAACGCGCCGCCGCCGCCGGAGTCTCCCCAAAAGAATTTGTAGACAACATCGTCTGCGGTTCCAACGGGATTTTGGATTTGTGGAAGCTGATGAACATATCTTACGACAGGTTTATCCGCACCACGGACGATTACCATATGGAGGCGATACAAAAAGTGTTCCGCGCCCTTTATGACAAGGGCGATATATATAAAGGTGCATATAAAGGCCTGTATTGCACACCGTGTGAGGCTTTTTGGACACAGAGCCAGCTTGTAGACGGCAACTGCCCCGATTGCGGGCGTGAGGTCAAGCACGCAGAGGAAGAGGCATATTTCTTCAGACAGTCCAAATATGCCGACAGACTGATGGAACTGCTCCCCGGATGGCTGGAGCCTTC
>Ga0123355_10022584_pt1 | contig 10085 bp, 8 predicted proteins | sample TergutEmb28metaG_3_FD_89872 | JGI IMG/M metagenome (GOLD analysis project Ga0123355, IMG submission 89872) | Embiratermes neotenicus P1 segment gut microbial communities from Petit-Saut dam, French Guiana - Emb289 P1 | ecosystem: Host-associated > Arthropoda: Insects > Digestive system > Gut ...
AATTTTTTTAATTTTTTGAGATGGTAAAAGTAAAAGGAAAAATTTTAAAAAAGGGGTTTTTTTTAAAACAGGGTAAGAAATTTTGGGGTTTGAAAAAGGCGGGGGTTTTTTTGGGGGGGGGGGGGGGGGGGGGGGAGCGGGCCTTGGTTTCTTTATAAGGATGAATTCAGTTAATCCCAAAACTGGAAAGTACTTAGCTGGATAGCTTTCTGGACAAATCTGACTCCATAGTATAGATCATTTTTGAGCAGTTCATTTCACCTCTAGTTACACAGCAGTTGTCTAAGGCCATATTAACTACAACACACGCAGGAGGTACACGTTTCGAATTTTGGCTGGGAAAGATATCTTGATTGCCGTTCTTTGTGATTTTTCCCCAGTCCCTGCAGTTCATTGTCACAAAGCTACATCGAATTAGGCCATGTCGCTTCCTTCTTTGTCTTTTTAAATTGCTTATTCGGTCATTACATTGTCGTTTGACGCCGTACATCCTCTGCTACTGACATTGTCCGGAGAATCGTCCTTGTCCACGCTATTAATTCTATCAGGGGGAGTAGATAATATACACCTCCACTCATTCTTAAACTTATTAGGTAAAGCTGAGTGGTAAAATTCACGCTCCGGCCACTTTACCCCCGGTGAAAGAACACACGGTGACCCTTGGATAGGAGGCTGAGAGACCTGTTTACTCCTGATCACCTCTGCCAAAATATTTCCTTAAAATAAATGTTAATAATGCAGTTCCGTCTGCCCTTTTTCCTGAGGGTTTTCTACCTGGACTCTTTAACACTGCCCGATCTACACATGCGTGATATCGCCTTCGGTCTTCCTAACTGAAGAAAAACAATGGAGGAGGCAGTCGTCACGCATACTAAAGTAAGTCTGTTGTTTACAATGAGGATTTAACACAAAATATCTATGAAAGAATTTTAGACCTATATTGGACGGTAGACTTAGGCTGTCATAAGGTTCGTCATCCCCGTTGTGTTCATAAATAAACTAGATTGGAGTGTGTGTATTTGTCTAACACAACTTTATTTGATGGTAGAGATATGTGTATAATTTACTACATAAAGAACAACTACATGCTTCGGCACTTGACAATGGCCATCTTCAGGTTGAAAAATGAAAAACATTAGTAAGCAGCTATACTCGACTTATGTGGGCAGTACACAGTAAGGAGGTACGAGGTGAGGTTGACACGAGTGCCCACCTCACCTCTTACCTCCCATTGTCAAGTGCCGAAACATGTACCTGTTCTTTATGTAGTAAATTCTACACATATCTCTACCATCAAATAAAGTTGTGTGAGACAAGTACATACACTCTTATCTAGACTTAGGCTGTTCTTCGAGGATAATATTGAAATGAACTTTAATTATTGTATGGAAGATTGTGGATGGGATTTAACTATCTCAGGGTAGGTTCTTCTTAACCTGAAGTCTCAGTAATGGGAACCTTCTATAGCTAAACGGCAGTTGCTTGTTATCTGCTGCATGGAACTAGACACTGAACGTAAAATACTGCGCAGCAATTGGTTGGTAATACAAAAGTTTTAACTTAATCAAAATTGCCATATCATATTTATTTTTGACCAAAATAGGCCTACCACCGTTACTTCGGGCTAAGTATGACCAACGAGAAACTGATACAACGACAAGTTGTTAATTATCCTATATAAAGAACCCCTCGGACCGGATATTAGATTTAGGGCGTTGCTTGCCTCTTGATAGGGTGAGTGTGATTTACTTCGACATGGAAAAATTCAATGTGTATTTCAGTAAGGATGCAATTTTATTTATGTCTTATACTTACCAGGCAGTAACTATGCTTTGCACAATAAGTGCTGAATTAATGCACTTTATTCCAATAAACAATGGACAGCTATATACAGTGCTGTGCAGAAATAGGAGTGAAAGAGAACAAGCAGAGAGAAACAGACTAAATTCCACTTTCAAAGAAAATATGTTATTATATAGAGTAAATTTGTATTTACCTGTGGTTTTGTCCCACTCGTTTACAGGCCGGGAGGTTCGGAGTTTAAATCGCGGTGGGTGGAGGGATGTTCTGCACCCGTTCATAACGGCCCTTGGACACCCAAATTTCTGTAGAAGGGGTACCAGGGCTGTTTATCAGGGTTAAAGTTCCTGGGGCGTGGCATTGACCACTCGCCTTCTGTGCCCTCATTGACATGTTTTAGGGGTACCCATACGTTTTTAGATGGGATTTCTGTGTCGCTACTAAAGTAGTCAAATTATCGCTGTGCACTCCGTGAAGGTGTATGGTGAAGTGACGTCGTAGTTTCAATTATGCTGAAGCTCGGCACTAGATACAGAAGAATGCTCATGTTCATGCCCCGATTGCTGTACTTCCGGAGAGAAGGATAAGCCGGTACTCTTTGGGTAGGAAAGTGTGCCGGTCCCACAGCGGGTTTCAGCACCTTGACAAAGAGAAGAATTTTAAGTCTCTTCCTGGAATTGGTATTGATAATTCCAGCCCATAGCTGGGTCACCATACCGAATGAGCTATAGCGGATCAACACGTGTATATTTAAACAGTCATTTGATGAAGATGTTGAAGATATTAACTGTACGTTTGTTACTGACTGACACATTTGTAATTTTTTTTTCCTTCCAGCAGTAATTTTAGTGTGACTTTCATACTTCATTCCTTGTAATATTCCATTCTTTTGCTTTTTCTACGCTTAACGTGGGTGGAAAACAAATTATAAAACCCTTTCTTATTATTGGGGGGTTTTCATCTGTGATGAAACGTCACTGATCGCCTGTCTCATCTGATGTTAATAGAAACCTGCTAAGATAATGACTGAAACTGTAGCTTATAGTACTTAAGTTGTAGCTTCAAAAAAATACAATTAAACTGAAAGCTGTTCAAAAGTAATGAATCTGTTATATTTAGGATTTTTATTTCTTAGCACTAAATACGTAAATATTATTATTTTCGCCTGAAATATAGGGTGAGAAGCACAATTTCAGAAGATTGCCACCAAAATATTGTGTGCTTGCCGGTCTGAATTGTGTTCCCATTTTATTCATTCTTTCAGGCAGGGTTACAGTTCAAGTAGACTAAACTTAGACTCTCAAAGGTTGCACAAATATTGGAGCAATACCCATCACAAAAAGTAATCAGTGTTAATTAAATATTAATATCTGTTGATTCTCAACGTATTAGATGTTGGCAATTGACCATGTAAAGATAAAATACAAATCTGTTTTACATAAAGTTCAGTTCATGCGTCGCAAGGATTCAGTGTTTTTATAGTATTGTGAACAATACTTAGTAGCTGAGCAAAGAGAGACCAACTTGATGTCACTTGCTTTATTATTTCTTTATTTAAGGCTCAATATGTTTCGGATGTTAATACATCCATCCTCAGGAGCATGCGACTTATTTGTTGAGTTATTTCATGGGTTGTGTTGATCTGGTTCGATTAGTGTAGGTGTTACGTTGTTGTTTGGCTGTGGTGGTGTGCTATCCGTATGCAGGCTTTAGCCTGTATACGGATACAAAACCACCACAGCCAAACCACAACGTAACACCAACACACTTCGAACCAGATCAATACAACCCATGAAATAACTCAACAAATAAGTCGCAAGCTCCTGAGAATGGATGTATTAACATCCGAAACATGTTGAACATTAAATAAAGAAATAATAAAGCAATCGACATCAAGTTGGCCTCTCTCTACTCAACTATCAAGATGGTGCACGGTCCAATAAACATAAGAACAATACTTAATTTTGTGTAGGGAAATAATGATTGTTTTGAGAATTATAGAGAACTCGTAAATGCAATTTGTGATAAAAAATACTTCGATTTTGATCTTACTGCCTGTACACGTACTAACTAATGGGCTGTAAAGTTTAAAGCGTGTCCTTTAATTTGACAAGAGTCTTTAGATAGATATAGAGTGGCATACGCAGCCTTACAGGGGATGTCTTTTCGGAAAGAAATCTTTAAAGGGAATTTGGAAAGCGATTACTCCCAACGAATATATACCATATATACAAGGCTTGGCATGCTAGAGTGCTTCTAAATGCACAAACAGCATCTGTAATTTCGGATTTGTGAACTTTTGACCTTCTACTCGCTGCTGCTACATTACCATGACAGATTCCCGGCTGCTGGGGTGAACAATCAGCGACAGTCCTGTAGTATTAGTATCCGATATAAATCTTGGTATCTACTTGCAAATTGTAACTTATGTTTTGTATAGTGGTGTAATGTGAGCAGCAGTCATGACGTATTTGGGTCCCGTACAAAGCTCGCAGTCTTTTTTGTGTGATGGACAAATGAATTAGCTTGAAATTCATACCAATACGCACACACATATCCAACAAAAATGCTAAACGAAATAGGTTCAGTCCTTGTTTTGGGATCTTTCATTTTACCCCTTTATGGCTGAACGCCCCCAGTCAATTTAAGTTACTTCTACATTTTCCCTCTCTCATTTTGGTTTAACGCCCTTTGGGTGGCTATATTACATTACGCTACGCCCTTCTTTCTAAAAGGAAAAAAATTCTTGTTTTACGTCTTCATGATTTACGCCCACTCTTTCAGGAATGCCACTAAGGCGTAAAAAAGGGCTGGGTTTCATTAAATTATGAACATCCTAACACTTTGTGTTATCATTCGGGACCTCGTGCGCCGCCTACCTTGGAGAATGTCGTGGTATTCCTCTGCACCTCGAGGCAAATTGCAGGATAGTACCTCAGAGCAGGCCGCGACAGTTCCTTTCTGCAACCTTTGTGTTCACTTGTTGGTTGACACGTAGTCTGAACTACGGACAGCGTAGATACATATATAAAGCATAAACATGTGAATATATCAAGATAATTTCCAAAGCATTATCTTAAAAATGACTGTCGGATAAACATAAAAAAAGAAGGCGTAATGTCGTTTCCGAGGGACATGTGATTTGCCATTTCCACGGAACACGTGATTTGCCATTTCGACGGAACACTTGATTCGGCATTCCCGCGGAACACGTGATCCGCCATTTCCGTGGGACACGCATTTTACCATTTCCACAAAACTTGTGATTTGCCATTTGCACGGACCACGTGATTCACCTTTCCCGCTGACACATGCGATTTACCCTATCCGTACACTTATTACGCAATTACTGGACACATGTTTATCGTATAAGCATTAGTTTTTCTCCGTTCTGAACAGAATTCCTTTCACATTGTATTTGTTAATCTCTTTATCGAGGAACGTGCCTGAAGATACGTTCCATCACTTTAAGCGTATTCATGAATTGCAACATATATTAGTGCTACTGATGGCAGAATGACAGTGTGGCTAGCTGTGTGTTATGTACATTATGATATTATGTAGATATACTGTATATATATACCATACGTCATGAGAATTGGTTGAAATCGTTCCAAATAACAATTAAACCCACATAGTTTATTTCTCTTGTCGTGTAAAGTTATCCTGCATTAAAAATGCAGGACACAAATTGTGTGTGAAGCTGACAGGATGCAATGCGTACCGAGAGGGTCAGATGGCTGACACATTTTGAGCTGCTTCCAGTGAGAGACGGAACATGTGAATTGAGTATTATTCTATGCGATTTTGACACAGATTGTTTAAAGTCATTCATACGGCCCCATCGACAACGTCATATCAAGCACCTAAGCCTGTTTTGTATTAGGGAGATACTCGAATCGAATCTCAGCTGGATCTACTGTTCTTTCTGAAGTCATCCTTTATTCTCATTTTCTTGTAACAAATGAAAGCTTAGTATTTGAAACTACCTTATGGTACGTACCTTAGACACACGTTACGGTTCATTATCTTTCAGTTACCGGCACTATAGCCTTACAGTGTAGTTCGAGTTACTGGCAGCGTTGTCATATAGTCTACACCACAAATATGCAGGTAAATCACTGGCTAAAAGGTAGTTTTATATTGGAGACAGTTATTATCCTTACATTTTAATAATATATTTACATATTTTATATATTATATAAGTTTCTTCTCGCTTGGTCATCTTCTGAAGCTTGTTATAAACGAAAGAGTGTAGGAGAGCCAATAAATGTTAGTTAAACTCACCGCTAAGATAAAACCTTTACTGCACTTGAGAGATAAAGAAACATAGGCCTGTACTACGTATAAAAATTTGCCCCTTACATAATGTGTTCCAAACGTGTAATTTATTATGCAAATTGAAGTTTGTCTTCTGTGCGGGGATAAAAAAGGGAGAGGGAGGGATTTTTTTCCACTTCTCTGCTGTAGCGTTATATTCACTACGTACGAGGAACATGCTAGAGAGTGCGCTGGGCCCTCTTTAAGTACGTAGGCGTGGACCTACGTATATTTCCGTGTATTTATGCACGTACTCTATATATTAACGTTCCAAAAGATGAGAAGTTGCACCAAAAATGTAGAACAGCAAGATAAACAGTTTTTTGGCACACCAAATGTTTTATTTTATGGAAACCATTTTTGTAACACAAATGCATAAGAAATATTCTTTTTTACCAGAAGGGTTTCGGAAATTTATTTGAATTATAATGTGAAGGAAACTTCCAATAATAATAATAATAATAATAATAATAATAATAATAATAATAACATCGACTCAAAAGTGTTACAGACAGCTAGATGCCTCAAGAAGGAAGTACAAAGCGAAACAAAAAAAAAAAATAAGGACAACATAATGGAGAAAACAAAAGAAAGATGGCACGGGAAGAGGATGCATGGGCAATTGCCACATAACTTAGATGAAAAGCTGGCTAAAATCTGGCGACATCAAGGGAGAAACAGAAAGTACAATAGTGGCAGCTGAAGATGAAGAAATTAGGACAAACTATTTTAAGAATAAAATTTTGAATGAAGAAATTGAGAGTAAATGCCGGTTATGTAAACAGCATAAAAAACTATTGACCACTTAAACTCGGGATGCCCCATTTTGACGAAGAACGAATATTTAATGAGACACGATAAAGTTTGTACACATTTGCACCACTCAATATGCAATGCCTTAGGCACTGAAACCACAAACAAATGGTACACACACACACATGCCCCAGCCAGTGTATGAAGAGGGAGATGTCACAGTGTTGTGGAATCAAGCAGTACACACAGACAGAGAAGTTACAGTAAATAGGGCAGATATAATAATTAAAAACAAAAAAAGAGAAAATATGCACACTGATAGATGTGGCAATACCCGCAGACAGAAATGTTGTGCAAAAGGAAGCGGAAAAGAAGTTAAAATACAAGAGTTTACGTATAGAGATACAACGAATGTGGAATCTGAAATGTACGATTGTACCAGTAATAATTGGAGCCACTGGAATAGGAACGAGAAGCTTAACGAAAAATCTGGAAGCTGTACCAGGAAAACATTCAATAGATTCACTACAAAAGACAGCTGTACTTGGAACATCACACATAATACGAAAAGTACTGCAGTGTGAAGCTTGAAGTCTGAGCGGTGGGGATCACCGCTGGTTCAAGAGAAATACCAGGAAGAAAAGGCCTGTGACAAGAGACATCCATATAGTATAATAATAATAATAATAATAATAATAAAATAATAATAATAATATTTCGACCTTAATTAAGAACCACACCGTGAAGATGTGTGTGGCCCGGGATAGCGCAGTCGGTATAGCGACTCGCTACGGGCTGGACGGTCCGGGGATCGAATCCCGGTAGAGGTGAAATTTTCCGTCCAGACCGGCCCTGGGACCTACCCAGCCTCCTATACAATGGGTACCGGGTCTTTTTCGGAGGTAAAGCGGCCGGAACGTGGCATTGACCACGAACCCCATCCAGCGCCGAGGTTAAACAAAGAGTAGAGCTATACCTTTTCTCCCCCTCTGGGTCTTCATGGCCTGTTATACAGTGAACTTTACCTTACCTTTACCTTTACCTTGAAGATGTGTGTAGGAGTGAAGTTATAACTCCATGAAATATCAATCTCAGCACTAATGAAACTAAGTGTTCACCTTATTGTCTAGTCCTCTTAATTTCCTATGAGAATCCCTCAATACTCACTGCATAGGAAAGGAGGTGGGCCCCACATACCATCGGGACCTTGTAGATAAGTGCAAAATCTCTTCTCCTGCCTGCATCTAGTCACTATACCGACTGAGCTGTCACGTTTTGCATAATTATGCAACTCACTGTTTCGAGGCATTATTATTATTATTATTATTATTATTATTATTATTATTATTTGCCTCTTGTTTTATTGAACAATGCCTTCCATTAGTATAATTGTTATGAATCACGCATATTTCACGTGCACCGTATAATTTCATTCCTAACGTAAGCAAGCCTTGGGACGTATTTAACTCATATCCTGTAATAGAATTAGAGTCACTCTAACGTTTGCGAATAGTTACTGTGTGTTCGTTAGAGATGTTATGGCGTGTTATCGCATGTACTACGTTATCGTAAACTAAATGACACACAGTTGCTGGAAGAGGTAATTGGCAAGTGATCAGTCTGCACCAGCCGGTGGGTTTGATGGTGGTGTTGATAACGAGCTACGTTGTAAAACGCCTCGCAAATATTTATATTCCTTGCAGGCTCTGATATCTCCATATCTAGGAGAAGTCTGTGGGAAATTTACGGACAGGGTTGACCGTAACGAAACAACAGGTGAATGCGGATTTCCTCTGAGCAAAAAGCACAATAGTACTAATGCTACAAGTAATAATAACAGTAATAATGATAATAATAACGGTAATATGGCTAACGCAAGAAGCAGATTTCTCTAAGACCTGACAATCCGTTTATTTCTCAATATTTACTGCATCTCTGACGGTACTGGAAGTGTCAAAAAATGCTCGTCACTGGACGTCTTCTTGAGTCTGTGAATCCATCGCAAATCTCCATATCCGTTCGCTTGGGTCTGGCATGAGGATAATGATAATCTTGATGACACAACAGCAACTGGATGCTAAATGACCCAGTATTTTCTTCACTGATGAAAGCAAGAATGTCCAAACTTTATGCCAAAGAGGCAAAATCTGGCTTGGGCTCGTTTAAAGATCGCAGGTGGTATACTCAACCGCCTAAACTGCTCTTTATTTTCTGTATCTATACTTATATATCATTTACCATTGTCCCCTCGGACAGCAAAACCTGATGGCCTAGTTTGGTTACCCTTGAATTAAAGCTTTGTTCGTATTTTTTGTTGGTCCCTCCACTAAAATGGTGACGTAATAAACTGTGCTTTTGATAAAGGGTTGTTAAAGATGAAATTAAACCTTGGCCCATGTCGTATGTTTAGCAAATGCCACTCAATTATGGAATATTTACCGGGGTGCTGATAAGTCCTTAGCCCGACCTACTTCCCGATGTCCTAGGAAGGAATCGATAGTGTGTTGGAACCTAATCTACCGATCCGATTAAATAATATATGCTTGCTGCAGACTCTCAAGAACCTTTAGAGGGATGAAAGGCAACTTACAACTTATATGTTTAATTTTCACGTAAGAATTATCAATTCGGGTCAAAGATTTATCAGCACCCCTGTAGAAGACATTCGCAAAGTTGGAACAGAACTGTTACTGCTGAGTGTAGCACAGTCATCGGCTGTGATGATCGGGATTGTGACTGATAAAGAGGGTATTATTATTATTATTATTATTATTACTATTATGTTCCTATTGTCACAGTCCAGTCCTTCCTGACCCTGGTCCTCTTAAACTAACGGTGATCCCCATCGCTCAGTCTCCAAGTTTCAGACCGCAGTACTTTGCGTATTATGTGTAACGTTCTAAACACAGTTGTGTTTTGTAGTGAATGTAATGTGTATAGGTTCTTGGTGGGGAAACCGGAAGGAAGGAAACCACTGGGGAGACCTAGGCGTAGATGAATGGATAATATTAAGATGGATTTCCAGGAGGTGGGATGTGGGTATATGGACTGGATTGGGCTGGCCCAGGATAGAGACAGTTGGCGGACGATTGTGAGTGTGGTAATGAACCTTCGGGTTCCGTGAAATGCGGGGAATTTCTTGACTAGCTGCAAACCAGTTAGCTTCTCAAGAAGGACTCTGCACCATGGAGTAAGTAAGTAAGTAAATAAGT
>Ga0123355_10022585_pt1 | contig 10085 bp, 5 predicted proteins | sample TergutEmb28metaG_3_FD_89872 | JGI IMG/M metagenome (GOLD analysis project Ga0123355, IMG submission 89872) | Embiratermes neotenicus P1 segment gut microbial communities from Petit-Saut dam, French Guiana - Emb289 P1 | ecosystem: Host-associated > Arthropoda: Insects > Digestive system > Gut ...
ATGGCAAACTACCCCCAAGAACTTGTCCAGGATGCAGTGTGCCAGAGCCATACCGGTCACATGACTGGGCTCTGGTTCCTGCCAAGCCCGGCCTTCAAGGCTGAATACTAATGAATGAATGAAGTTATGAGTATATAACAAAAGAATTAAAATAAATATAGGTGGCAAGTAATTGTGCATTACATGCAACATGTTACATTGTAATTTAATATAATTTTAATTGGAAACCCATCAATTTATTGTCTTTCTATATCTTGTTAATAGAAAATGAAGGGATCTTTCAGTATTACTCTTATGAGAAAATGTGATTCAATTTACTGTGTGACCCTACTCCCCAATCTCCCCTGCATCTTGCAACTTTTCTATATTAGTTGACTTGCCAGAAATGAAAGTGCATTTGCTGCAGCCACATATAATGAGGATAAGACATAGCTGCATGAAACATGTTTGATACATCAGCAAAGCTACGGACAAATAGTTTCTGCAGGGAAACAAGGTAATGCCAGACTGACAGAACTCCTCACCTGTAGTGTCCCATTGGTTAGAAGCATCACAACTGCAGATGAGGTGCGAAACCACTGGTTCAAATATGGCACCCTGCTTAGAGAGTCGCACTCTTGAACGTGAACAGTTGCACCAGCCTTCACAAGGTGTTCACTCATGTAACGGCGGAAGTATGACAACAGTTTCATCTTCTTGTCTAATGTGTCTGGGTACTTCTCCATCAGGTAGTAAAATTCCTTTCCTTCCCGTGTTATGTATTGAACATTTCTGAGAAATATTACCAATGTTAATTTTAAGTATTTTTAACCTAATACCTAATAATGTGAACACATCTCAGATAGTATGCTAACATCAAAAATATAAATTTCACTAGCAACTGGAAGGGTATAGAATTGGTTAGCAGTCTGAGGACAAGGAGAAGCAGCAGGACTCCTGCCAGAGTTGTGACAAACCTTTTGGTCCAAATAAATGTGCAGAATTGGTGACAAGTCAAATGTCTGTCTTTTAGATGCCCAATAACCCTACTACATGGAGTCAGTCAGCAAGTTCAAAATGCAGAAAATTTTAAAAAATGACATGTGAGTACTTCAAGTGCCTCGTTATCTAAGGTTACTTTTGTCTGCGTGAAAATCATACATGACTCGATTTAGTAATATCTTTATCACTGACATCCTGTTGTGATACATAAACAGCAGACAGGGAACAAAAACTGTCAGTCACAATTTAACTATTTATTGGCATTTGAAACTGATAAAATGCTGTGACTGAGAGTTTTTGCTTTTCTCTACTAATCTAGGATTCAGACACAGAGTGCTGTCAAATTGTGCAATGGCCTGGTGGTTCGGTCGTGTGTAAGAAATGTAAAGTTCTTCCTGTACACAAAATGAAGTCACATTGTGGGAGCAGAAGTAGTAGTGCACAAATTCTTCTCCCAGGCACTAGCTGCACGCAAGTGGTTAGCTTCACACCCCTACAACTATACTGCTGGGATTCATTGAACAGGAGACTGGTTGCTCCCCAGAACCATGCTGGGTGTTTTGGGGGGGGGGAATTCTTGGCCTGCACAAGAAATCAAAATCAGGGCTGTCCATCCTATATTGAAGTCACTGTACTGACTACACCATCCCAGTTTCTTAGTCACTAACAAAACTGCAAACAAATTTTCATACCTGCTACATATTAGAAGCAATAAAAAGTAATGAAGCTATGCAGGGGCCTCTCATTAAAGTTCTTCTAAGAGTAATGTTACAAATATTGTTATCATGGATATTTCTGCTCTTTGGAAGTGTCAAACCTATGAACATAGCTTGATCTCACTCTGAACAAAGAATGCAAACTGAAGCTGAGAGCAGGGTGCTGAGGGGAATGTCTGGAGCTGAGTGGAAGGATGTGGCAGAAGGGTGCAGAGAAGTGTTTAATTTATGAGAGTCATAACTGTACTTTTCAACCGATATTACTGGGGCGATTAAAGGGATGGGCATGTAGTGTGTATGGTAGAGAGGGTTTTGGTAAAGCATCAAGGACATGAAGCTACCATTTGCATGCACACAGATTTGAAATTAGGGATCCTGAAATTGTAACTCCGCTCCACATTATGTTTGTCTTCATGCCACTGTCCTCAATCAAGACAAGTCAGCTGCACTTACTGGTACTTGTATTGCCACCAACACAAACTACATTCACATTCAACTTGCTGTACAAATTAAACCACAGTGACAGTTGTGTCACACTATGTAGACACATGCAGAAATGAAGAATATGACATTTTTATACACCTTTTCTCATCATCTTTACATAGTTCAGCCCATAAAATTAACAATATGTAAATTTGCCAACTGCAAACGTGACTACTAAAACATACATTCCATGATGTATATGAGCATACCCTTCTACAAAACTTACGTAACTCACAAATTTTGATGTTTTGCTGACCGTGAATCTCAGTATAATCTTAGCAATTGACCAACTTAATGCACAAATTCTTGTTTTATAATAAGTTTATTAAATTCCTCTACATGTTTCGAGCACTATTGTGCTCATCATCAGGAGGTCAAAACTGTATTATACAGCATCTGGTATCATCACAGTCCGTCCAGTGCACAGGTTGAGAGAGGACTCCTCTCTCAACCCGTGCACCAGATGGCCACGTACTGAGTGTGATGATACCAGATGCTGTATAATATAACTTTGTCCTCCTGATGATGAGCACATAGTGCTCAAAACATGTAGAGGAATTTTATAAACTTATTATAAAACGAGAATTTGTGCATTAAGTTGGTCAGTTACTAAGATTACATAACTCACATTTCAGGTATGTCGGAATTTTACCACCAAATATATATGTGTACATATATGATAATATTTACATAATGTGTGTGTGTGTGTGTGTTTGTAGATGTGTGTAAAGACAATTCTATAATCGTCTCCTGTGATTCTAAGCAAAGTATAATTTTGACAATGATCATTAGGTGTTTGAAAATTTTTACAAAATGCCACTGGCCATGTGCAGTGTCCAGCTGCACACATCAAAACCATAAGTTTGTTTATATAACACTGTCTGCAAAAATTGCAAAGATAGTGAATTTGTAACAACAATCCAGTGGTGTATATCTCCTTCTGTATTTCTGAAGCTGAGTACTGTCAGGTTGGGCTTGTATTAATTGTTGAAAAATACCACTGATTATAGAAATATACAATCGGAGTATGACGTAATATTCACACGCATGGAATTTTTTTATATGAGGGTTGTAGAAAAGTATACATAACAGCGAGTTCACATATTTCAGGTCTTATGACACCAACACAATGTGTGCTTGTACTCAACAGTAACCATCACAGAACACAAATAATACCTGTTTATTACAGCCGCAAAATTCTTCAGTCAAACAGTGATAAGAAAGATGAAGAAGAAACAACCAAGATCCATCCAAGAATTCAAAATTTATCTCAAATCAAATTCACATAAGAAAGAAATTATGGTTTCTGTTTGAAGAAACCATGTTGCTGCAGTAATAAACAAGTATTATTTGTTCACTTACATTGTTACTGAGTGTTGTACAACAAGTTCATTTGGTGTCTGATACATACTTAGAGAACACATTACATTGCAGGAGAAGGGATCTGTTGTGTACACGTGACTGAATATCAAAACTGACACAGTGTAAAATACTCACTTTCCATTAGCCAGCATGACAAGCTTGGTTGAATCGTTGAACACAACGCTTACACCTTCATCACAGAGCTGGTAACCGAACCCATACTTGTCTGAGTAATCTACCCACTTGCTGATCCAGACAATAGGCTGAGCAGCTGGGTCAGTTGCCTCATCTGGAACACAGGATTCCAGGAAATTCAGTGAGAGATTTACAAATTTCAAATAGATATTTTTCAAATAGACACAACACAAACATTTTTATGATGGACCAGGCTTATGAAACCAGTAGAGGAAGAGGAAATAAACATACACGTACATGAATAGTGACTATACCACGACCAGAAGATGTCCCATGGTCTGGCTTTCTACCCTACTTTCAAGCTGTTCATTCCCCCTCCAGTGTACTTTGATGTATTTCTCTCCAGTCACCTAATTACTGCGTTCACTACAATGTTGCTAGTGACTGGATAGCATATAGCATCCTCGAGCAGTGTCTCTGATTGTCCTTGGTGACAAAGGAGAAGGAAGGATTATCAGTACTTCAGGTGACCAGCACATGCAGAGCAAAGGTGACTTGTGTGATCTGAGACACTCACAACTGTGCTGCTGACAATGCAAGTTATCTGGGTTGTGACATTCTGTCAACCGGTATGTAGGTCTTGACATATCCAGAACACTACAATGTTTCAATAGTTCAGACAAAATTCGCTTTTGCGTCATGGCACAACATCCCAGAGGAACTGCTTCTTCAAACATGATTTGTTCCTATGCCACATGTAATGCTTATTTTGTATGAAGTTCTATCAAACTTTAGCCTTCCATGATAGACACATTCCAGTTTGGTGGACAGGTACTGATGATTCAGAGCAGCCTGCTCTCCCCATTCTCTACCACAAACACCAAGACCCTAACCTTTATTACATACATTCATCGTAACAGATCACCATTGTATGATGTTCTGGATTGGAGCTGGGAAAGCATACCCACTATAGTCCATAAGCTGTGGGCTGGAGGGCGAAAGATTCTATTCCTGGCAGGGGCATGATATTGATTTTCCGTCCTGTCCATAACATCCAGAACATCTCTTGGGTCTCACCCAGCCTTATTATCAATGGGTACAGCAGGTTCTTGCCCTTGGATCAAGGGGCTGAGGCATGAACCTGACCTTTCACTTGCATCTAGTATGAATGTGTTGAGCTATACCTCTACTCTCATAATACGCCCTGCTGGCATGCATAAGGAGAGTTTTACTTTTATGATGTGCTGGATATCACACTGCCCATTGCATGTAGAGAAAATTTTTAAAAAGAATATATCTTTTCTATGTCTTGTATTATGCCAAGAACCTTCCTTGTGCAAAACTCTTCTTCATTTATGTGTATCCTCTATGCATATAGTCATGTATCACCATGCACAGAGAAATAGTGATATCTAAGATCAGTTTGTTAGTTAATTTGGAGAAAACTAACATGAACCCTCCACACACATACACTATATACACAAGCCGGTCTGTTAACATATACGACTTGTTCTTACCTCCAAACACTCCATTTTCTCTGCTGGGGTTTGTCCTCAGCACTGAGTTTAGCTGATCCCTGAGGGTTATCAGATGTTGTCGAGAATCTGTTGCTGGGCTACTGGGTTGAGCACTGCTGGTAGGAACAGGACTGCTGTTGGGGTAAGTGGATCCAGTCTTTTTCCTCGGACCTGAACCACCGCCATCTTCACCTGTAAAACCAGAACAGTACATTACTAAGCACATCCCTTCTTAGCGTATCACCTAAAGACAGAAATAAGACCCATGTACAAAACATTTGGTTTCATAAATACAAATAAGTAAGATGACGGACAGCAACTAAATAATAATTTTAACCATGATGCTATACAGTTATCAAATAACCACATACTTTGTTTAAACACCTAATATTTCTCTACAGGCAGTTTCTTTTATGTCACTTATAATGTACTTGAGTGCAAGATAAATTCAATTTGATATTCTGCATAAGTCATAATTTTTCTTGTTAATGTACCATCTTACAGAGTATAAAAATGCTGATCCTTTAACAGAGTTCTCAAATTCAGACCTTTATTAGTATTATTTTAGTATCAAACTTAAACAAGTATAATTGGGTACTAATTAACCTTGTCATACTTCGGCAGGAAATGTGAAAAACCACGAGCACAAGACAGAAGTTAGGTACAATTAAAAGATCGAAACTGCAGACCCTACTGTTCATATCCATCCTACTGCATATCATAAATTCACATCAACTATGATGCTGTTTTACTTCACACCAGTTAGCAATATTTCATAGCAAAGATACAGTTCATGAACATTCTGTGTCTACAAAAGTTACCTACATGCACCATCTAACAGAAAAAAGCAAATACTGGAAGTGTGTTATATTCATTTTGTAAGACTAGATGCCTCATATTTCCAGAAAACATTCAAAGTCTATGACTACTGACATTAAGTCACAATGATTTAAATTCGAAGCTCTCCGTAATGTATCCATTAATGTCAAACTCACAAATGATGTTGACTTCAAGAAGTGGTTTCCTGCCCACAGCCTTCTCCAGTTTATCTGCCCTTGGAGCCACTGTCAAACATGACACGGGCAGCTGGGATGGAATGTAACCTGCAAGAAATGCAATCCTTTGTGTCTTTGTTCTGTTTAAATAGCAGACTAAAAACAAATGTTCATTGTAATTGTATGTGGGAGAATCTGTGCATATTACACATGTCATGGAGGTAATTGGGATTTTTTGAAGTCAAATTATATTTCATACACAGGTTTCAAAAAGGGGTAAAATTATCCCTGTGCATAACATTCATGCCATGATGATATTGAAGGGTTGGAGGTCTAGCTCCGCACATTCTTAACATTGACGCTAGATGGACTGTCATATCCCAGCCACCCTACCATAAGCAGTACAGCACAATATCAGTGTTGTGATTAACTATACCTGATAAGACAGTTGTGAACACTGGAAACCAGTTTCATTACAAAATGCCTATTAGGTTCCAAGAACTTTGGAACTATGAGCAACACAAATATAAAACATCCTCCAAAAACATGAAAGTAAAACACAAACAGTTTGTGGAAGAATAAAATACATAATCATTGAAGGATGGTCTCATTCCCTCAAGCACAAAAGCAATCAAACTTACTTAATGAGCCAGAGCTTAACTGGGCTGTGAGTGACCTGCACAATAGCAGAAGAGTGGAAGAAGTTCACTTGCCTGCCATGTGGTCACGAATTGTTGGGAGAGTCACAAAATATTAGAACAGTTGTATTAAAATGTGTGATCACAAAAGGTCAAAATTCTGAATACTGAGACTTTACCGTACTTGGATGAGGCTGTGTAGCTCCAGCACCAGTATGACAGCAGAAGTAAAGGTACATATAGCTAGTCTGTAGTTCAGCAAGGTTTAAATCTTTTGACATTACTTTCGTTAAAATTATTATATGCAATGTGTCATGCATTTTATGATTTATATGTATTCAGGTTCTAAACATCCATAGAGCTCAAAACAACACACTTATGTCCATTTATACACCTAACATTTTCCTTAAATAGTCAAATAATTGCACAAATACATACCTGAAGTTAAGAACTCACTGTTCAGAAGTTCCTCCACCTTTGGCCTGCATTTGGGATCTGGCTGGAGTGTTGCTCGAATAATCTTAATTGCAGAACTGGATATCTGTGAAGTTTGCGGTATCTTGTATTCACACTTCTTTATTCGAGAATATGTTTCCTTGAGTGAATTTGTCTCAAATGGGGGCCTTCCAATCAGTAGTGTGTACCTAAGAAAGGCAATCAGTTCACAACATTGTACTGATGCACACTAGAAAGAGAAGTTGGATCTTAATTTGAATTCTAAGATTCAGAATGCCTTTTTTGCACATCTACTTGTATAAAATCTACACATGTGAAAGCATTTTTTGGTATTAGAATCATTCCTTACATGTAAGAGAACAAATCCCTGACATTTCATAAAAATTTAATGCAAACACACAACAACAATACTGTTGCTCTGATACACCATAGAATGGAAAAGGAAATATAAAATACAGGCTGAGTCAAGTCACATTACACAAGTGGAATATCATATGCACTTATTAATATAATACAAAAATATCACGGTCTGTACACACTATAGTAAAAGGAACTCTACACGATCATCTCTGATGATCGCAACAAGTGTGCAAAATGACCTCCTCCTACACCAGTGAAAGCTTGCAACCTCTTTTTGTTGTTTGTAGACCCCATGTGTAGCACTGCGTCCATAATTTCAGCAAAATGACCTTAATTTCCTAAGGCATTTGTGGATTTGAAATGTGTAGTTTTCCTTTTAGTTGACCCCAGAGAAGAATATCAAGATACCTTCCCTGAAACTGTTCTTGCACATTTTCATATGATGGTGACAGAAAATAAAGTTCAATAATTTAATGACACTGTTATTGAGAAAAAAGATATGTACTGTCAGATCACACAAACTAATACAGTCACCAGATGGGTGGTGATGCAGTACCTCAGGCAGTAAGTTTATGCAATTACAATATGACACTCAGATGGTTCAACAGTGGACAAAATATACCTACATTAATTACATTCATATATGGTTTAATTAGCATGTAGTATTACTTATAGTAATGGAGCATGCATAATAAATTTAAAAAAATATATATAGTTTAATTCTGGGTAACATGATATTTGAACCCCTGCATAAATGCAAGACAAACATGACATCCATAAGACAAATGCCATACTCATAATATATCACATTGAACTGTCCTAGGCAGGCATAAAGCCAGTCAACCATTTCCATTTGCCATTTAAACCTTGAACCATGATAAAAAGGCATGTAATCCAGAAATGAAGGATTATTTCTTAGCTGACTCTGACATTGTACAAGAACGTCACTTAAACGAAAATTCTTAAGTATTGTAAACATTTATGAAGATAATACAGTATTTATCTGGCATAATTATTTTGTCTTGCATATCCTTATATGGTGATTGTTGGCAATAACTCCAACAACGAACTGTTTATTGGTTTATGTTTGCATTAAGTGCAGTGCCACATTCTGTAGCTTTGGCTTATGCCTATAGAATATACATGAACTCAAAACTCTATAGTCAAATGCATGCAATATGATTAGCACTAAGATACATACAAAATACAGCCAATTGACCAGACGTCCACTTCAAAGCTATGTCCCTGCTTGGTCAGGATTTCTGGAGCAATATAATTTGGTGTTCCACAGAGCGTCCTGAAAAACAGGAATATTGAAAGCACAATGAATTTCTGAGTGACCAAAGATTAGACCTTACTGCTCTTAACAACAGACATGTCTGTTACCATACAAATAAGACATTTCAAGTTACAAGGATAATTTGTGGTGACCATGTTTCCCTGTTTTGTATCTTTCGAAGACACGTCAGTGTACAGTACTTATAGACACTACGTTTAAGACAAGTAAAACAGGAAACTATGTTTTTACACTGGTGAAATGAAGATTGGTCTTCAAAGATCTGGCTCTAAATATCTGCATTGAAATTGGACGTAACATGTTGCCCACAAACATTAGCAACCACCTACCAAACTGCACAGTGCTACAACCCAGAAGTGCACTGTCCAATTGTTGTTGTTGCTGTTGTTGTTATTATTATTATTATTATTATCATCATCATCATCATTTATTGATTGATTGATTGATTGAAACATACAAGTGTTGTTCACACCTCATAAGTCCACATGCCTGTCTTTCTGGCATTACCTACATCAAGATATCTTCATGTTTATCTAACCTTTTTCTCTCTCCATCAAATTCAATCTTGGCAGCAAGCCCAAAGTCTCCAATCTTAACTTCCAAGTTATCATTGAGAAATAAATTCCCCAGTTTCAAGTCCCGGTGGATAATCCTATGGTGGTGTAGATATACAACTCCAAGCAGTATCTGGCGAACATAATACCGCACTTCTGTCTCTGTTAAAGCTTTTCTGCGCTTGTGTAGCTCCATCATTGACTGAAAGTGAAGAGTACAGTTGAGAATCAAAATATATTTTTACTACTAATGCTGTTCATTATACCAAAAACGTTACTGCTCTTTGCAAACAACACCAGCACTTGTTACAACTGCAGGGTATTTAACATAGATGTATTCCACGGATTCTGGTTTTCGGAATATGGAACAAATCAATACGCATCATTTAGAACAGACCTAAATTATTCTGTAATAAACACACAACCTAAGAAAAAGTCAACATACATAATACTATTATAAGAAATACATTTAACCCTTTCCCCTCCCTAACGCTCCAAAGCGCTCGGGATTTAAAAGTCCCCTCCCCCTCTAAATGCTCTAAAGCGTTTCTGGTATAGTACGTAAATTTAAATGTCCCGTGAAAAAACTCG
>Ga0123355_10022587_pt1 | contig 10085 bp, 4 predicted proteins | sample TergutEmb28metaG_3_FD_89872 | JGI IMG/M metagenome (GOLD analysis project Ga0123355, IMG submission 89872) | Embiratermes neotenicus P1 segment gut microbial communities from Petit-Saut dam, French Guiana - Emb289 P1 | ecosystem: Host-associated > Arthropoda: Insects > Digestive system > Gut ...
CACCATAGCCACACTGCAACGTAACACCAACACACATCGAACCAGATACAACCCATGAAGTAACTCAACGAATTAGTCGCAAGCTCCTGAGGATGGATGTATTAACGTCCGAAACATGTTGAGTACTGAATAAAGTAATAATAAATCAAGTGACATCAAGTTGGTCTCTCTTTACTCAACTACAAACAGACAGTAGTTTGCTACGAAACAGTGGTATCTATTTACCAACCCGCACGGCGTCATATATCACAATTCCGCGTATTTGATGTATCAAACTCTCTTGCTTGGGTGTTTTTACCTTTTGTACATGCTGTAAAATTGTAATTAGTCTCGTGTGTTTTGTTGCTAGTTTTAAGTTGTCTTTTGTGTAATTGTTGTTGGTTGACCGTGCCTATTGTTGTAGTTGTCTTGTGTGTGTTGTTATCTTATGTGAATTTGTTGTACTATGTGTGTATTGCTGTTTTTACTTTAGATGTTGAACTGGTGGCAAAAGTCAGTATTCGGAAGGTCCTGCGACCGGCCACCTCGACACAGGTTTTCCTTGGTTTCCCTTTGCCTAAAAGCAAATGCTGAGATGGTTCCCAAGATTCCAAGTTACCACTACATGCTTCTAATGTAGCCCTCCCGACTTAAATTTAGTAGTAACCAATTTCATGTTTTGTTTACATGTAAAATAAACACTGCCACCGGGTGACAATCCAATTGCAGTAAATAAATATTATTATTATATACCACAATGCCGAGAATTTGATAATACAGCCTATTTATCTAACATCTGTTGTAATATTATCATTCTATGTCGAGACACATACTGCGAAACCCGTCTGTGGTGGCCACGTTTGGTTCCGGTCAAAGCCGCCCAACTTATACTGGTGGTCAACTTAATGGATTCCGCTTAACATTATGAAAATTAAAATATGCACTGTCAGTTTTGCATGTGTGCAGTTCAGAAAGTAGAGAGAGGTGTTGGAGTTGATAAGCAGACACAACACAGCACCCTGCCAGTGAATGTGTAGCGTAGTGAGTTAGTTGGCAATGAAAATTTCCATTGTATCCTCCATACTTGTGGAGAAAAGATGGGGATTGGGCAGACATCAGGTAGTCCTGCTAATGAATGGGTTACTTACTTACTCCATTGTGCAGAGACCTTATTGAGAAGCTAACTGGTTTGCAGCTAGTCAAGAAATTCCCCACATTTCACGGAACCCGAAGTTTCATTAACGCACTCACAAGCGTCCGCCATCTGTCTCTATCCTGGGCCAGCCCAATCCAGTCCATATACCCACATCCCACCTCCTGAAGATCTGTCCTAGTATTATCCACCCATCTACGCCTACGTCTCCCCAGTGGTCTCCTTCCCTCCGGTTTCCCCATCAAGAACCTACACACCCCCTTCTCCTCACCCATACGCGCCACATGCCCAGCCCATCTCATTCTGTAAATTTAAAGTGTGATATAAAAATTATACAATCTTGCAGATCGGCCCAAACGGGTGGGGGTGTGTGTGTGTGATAAACGTATACAGAAAGCATAGCACTAAATATGAAACGATGTCAGTGATTCAAGATAAACGGTTAGCAAAGTTATCGAGTAATGACCAAGTACGTTATCGTGGGAATTTGCCGGTTTCCTATGAGTGTGGCCAAATCTGACAGGTTGCCGATTTACAAGAATGGTCAACTGCAAACAATTTACTGTACCATAAAAAAAACCTCTCTACCCTACACATTTTCCGGTTAAAATATTGTTTGAATTTGTCGTCCACCTATTGCGTTCTGCGTGTACTGCCAATCTTACCGACCTTATTTAAAATCACCAGTCACGTTTTAAATATGGATTCATACTGTGCTTCATGAAGTCTCAAATAACTAACTAATTAACCAACCAACTAACTAATTAACCAACCAACCAACCAATCAAACAACCAACCAACTAACCAAATAAATAACTAAACAACTAACTAACCAACCAACAACTAAATAACTAAACAACTAACTAACCAAATAACTAAATAACTAACTAAATAACTAACAACTAAATAACTAATCAAGTAACTAAATAACTAATCAACTAACCAACTAATTAATTAACCAACCAACCAACCAATCAAACAACCAACCAACTAACCAAATAAATAACTAAACAACGAACTAACCAACCAACAACTAAATAACTAAACAACTAACTAACCAAAATAACTAAATAACTAATAACTAACTAAATAACTAATCAAGTAACTAAATAACTAATCAACTAACCAACTAACTAACCAGTTAAATAGCCCGTTTTGAGAAGCCAGGAGTTTACTACATATTCGAAAGTTCCCCGAATTTTACGGAAACGGTTAATTCATAGCGATATGCAGAACAGCCAACCACTGGTCTATGTCCTGAACCGAAGAAAACTAGTGAAAATCCTTCCACCATATTTTTAACATCCATTTTAATATTATCATCTCAGTAGCTCCTTTTAATTGTTCCGGTATCTCTCTTTCCTTTATGTGTTTTTGACGAGGTGTCCTGCTTAATTTTACACACCCGCTAAATGTCACACCCACAGAATTATACTGCTCAACTGGAATTATGAACCTCCTCACTGTGCACTTCTTCCCGCCTTCCTGTTAACTCCTAATTCTGAGACACAAATATACACTTCGGCGCCCTGACGCACTTAGACCGAGTATTTTGTGGGTAAGAAAAAATGTTCCACCATTAACAATTGGCACTTCATCACCTCTAACACCCCAGAATTATAGTAAAACGGACGAAATAGCGAAGAAAGGAATCTTCTGACAACACTCCAGCAGTATTTTATGAAAATGGCGCCTCCTTGTGACATAAAACACAGACAACGCCAGCTAGTTTCCCGCCATAAAAAGAGAGTCTCACTATTCTCTCTTCTTTTAATAATAATTTTTGGCGCCAAATGTCATGAAATAAATTTAATGTCGGCCACGAATGTGTCAAAACATAACTACACTTAGAGATGGTAGAAAGAAAGTGCTTTTTATTGACCCGCTATCTGGTACTGTTCTGTCTGCATTAACTTATTAGGCAAACCTAACAAAGCTAAGCAGCCTTACTGTTTATACTATTCTTTACTTACTTACTTACTTACTTCATGGTGCAGAGTCCTTCTTGCGAAGCTAACTGGTTTGCAGCTAGTCAAGAAATTGCCCGCATTTTATAGAACCCGAAGGTTCATTATCGCACTCACAAGCGTCCGCCACTTGTCTCTATCCTGGGCCAGCCCAATCCAGTCCATATACCCACATCCCACCTCTTGGAGATCCAGTCTAATATTATCCACCCATCTAAGCTTAGGTCTCCCCAGTGGTCTCCTTCCCTCCGGTTTCCCCGGCAAGACCCTATACACCCCCTCTCCTCACACATACGCGTCACATGCCCAGCCCATCTCATTCTTCTAGATTTTATCAAACGCACAATATTGGGTGAGGAGTACAAATCATTTAGCTCCTCGTTATGCAATCTCCTCCATTCCCCCTTTACCTCGTCCATCCTAGGTCCAAATATTCTCCTCAACACCATGTTCTCGAACACCCTCAGCTTCCTTCCCTCCCTCAATGTCAGCGACCCATACAAAACAACCGGCAAAATTATAGTTCTATATATCTTAATATTTAAATTTTTGGATAGCAACCTACTATTCTTTACCTAACAAATTATATCACGCACGGCACATACCTACGAAATCGCTGTCTTCTGAATTATGACGCCGTGTGGTCTGGCGCAAGTTTACCAATTTTGCAGAGACATGGAGGCAACAGGGTACTCCGAAACATCGGCAAACTTCCACCAGACTACACGGCGTAAAGTGTAAGAACAAAGAACACCCTAAGCTAAAATATAATATAAAATATATACAGGGCGTTTCATAGTGTTCTCTGTGACTACAAACGTTTATAAGAAGAACATCAAAGGACCTAACTTAATGGAATTTTTCACAGTCACAGGAAAACTGAATTTTTTTTTTTTTTGACAAATAGATATGTTCGACGTGTGCACCACAGGTGTGACGCGGCACACGTGGATACGATATTCAAGTTCTTGCCACACACGCGTCAACATAGGTGCTTTCTGCTTGCACAGACACCCAGTTTCAGTAAATTGTTTATACCACACACGAATGGTCTTGTCTGTAGGCGGTTCCTTTGCGTACTTTGCACGAAACGCACGTTGCACAGTAACCGCAGACTTACTCGTGTGACATTCCAACACACAAAACGACTTCTCCCCCGCAGCGACCATTTTCTCACTACATATACTCGCATCGCCTAGAGGCAGAAATGTGAACTACGATTAAAAAAACAACTTATTGGTAAAACGTTTTTTGAGTTGTTCCTTCTATCTGTACAAGTTTCGTAAACACGTGTCCTACGGTTTCCATATAATAAATTTTTGTAATCACGGAGTACGTTATGAAACGCCCTGTGTAATATAGTCATAGAGTAATTGATATTTTTTAAAATTATATTAGATTATAATTCCAACCACATGTTTCGGCCCAACTGTAGGCTGGTCTTTAAACAGATGATAATGCTTTCTACTTACGAGACCTCGTTTTACAAGAATTGGTTAAAATAAGTGTGATATATTGTATAAAACACTGGTGACCGCGGTAACATAGTGGTTAAGGTGCTGTCCTAAAAATCGGAAGGTCGCTGGTTAGATCTCAGCTGGTGCCATTGGAATCCTTCCGATCGCACTATGGCCCTGGGGGTCGACTCAGCTTCTAACAGAAATGAGCATTTCCTGGGGGTAAAGTCGGTCGGTGGGTAAGGCTGACAACCTTACCACCATACTGTGCCGTTGTAATGAAATCTGGGAACCTTAACTTCCTGGAACCCTCTAGGCCACCCCAGGCCTGTAATGGGACTGCTTTATCTTTTGCCTTATATATATATATATACACATATTTTTTCAATGCCCCCACATGTCCTTGTGGACTTCATGGTCTTTCCTCCTGGGCATGGCAGAATTGTAACCGACTTCTGAGTTTGGGACGCCCATGAGGCGCGGTTACGTTGTCCCGATGATGTGAGTGGTGATATAGGAGGATGCAGTGCCAGGAGGGCCCTTAAACCTAAATTCTACTAACCTACTCAGACCATGGTTACCTCGGGGATCCTCCCCTTCAGGGAAAATTCCCACGGTAGAACCGGGAATCGAACCCGGGACCTCATGATTAGTAGGCAGAGACTCTGACCACTAGACCACGAGGCTGGTCTTTTGCCTTACATAAAACAATGAAGATTCAAATTCAACAGAACCCCAACCACTGTACATCCCCATAACCACCGCGCCAATTTTACTTTATCTATTTTCAATGCTTATTGCATAAAGTAAAGGTAAATGAGTCCCATTACAGGCTCAAGGTGCCCAGAGGGTTCCAGGAAGTTAAGGTTCCCAGATTAGGTGACAATGGCCCATGACGATGGTAAGGTTGTCAGCCTATACACACCGGCCGCTTTTACCCCCAGGAAATACTCCTGGTACTCATTCCGATTAGAGACTGAGTCGACCCTAGAGGCATAGTGCGATCGGAAAAGTTTTATGTCAATAAAAAAATTCCAATGACACCATCTGGAATGGAACCAGCGACCTACCGATTTGTAGCACAGCACCTTAACCACTGTGCCACAGTTATTTTACCCAGTTCTTGTAACAAGAGATCTCGTAAATTGAAAACATTAGCATTTGCACACTCCACCTCTTCAAAGATCGGCCTGAAGACGGCCCTAAAATTGGGCCGAAACATGTAGCTGGAATTATAATCTAATATAATCTAAAAATATATAAATTTGTGTATGACTACATGATATATATATTTTATATTGTATTTTAGCTTATATTCAACACAACTGGGATGTCTCACTTGCAAAAGAAAAAAAGAAGACTGTAAGTAATATCATATTCCAAGTATCAAACATTACCTTCGTACGGAAGCCACGGCTAAGCCATACGTTACTAAACGCTGAGCTAAAGTGTGATTAACAGTGCGGTCGTGTTTAATTAGAGGGACTTTATATACACGATTTACATTTGCATTATTATAAGCAAATAGTACTGAAGTCACAAGTTTAAATTACGTACAATTCTACACATTCTCCATCAACAAACATTCATTACACAGATTACACTTACTTATTAATTAACTTCTGAAAGACGTGTTAATTTCCTTCTTAACGCACGGCTTGTAGTTTTCGCTTTGAAGTAAAGTAATATAAAACCTCGAATCATTAAGTTCATATTTGATACGACAAACGTGACATATCTTCTTATCAATCTTAGGGTCACCCTACAAATAAAACAGCGAAACGTCCCAAAACACGGCCTTGCATGACACGCCAGAATATTTATTATTCACAACATACAAGAAATACAATAAATTCAGAAATCCTACTCACTCAGTCTTAGTCCAGATGAATCTTCTTCGCAGTCACGGAGACTCCTCAGCTGCTGGCAGCTTCTCCATCCACACAATTTATCTTGTCATCTCCAGCTTCAAAACTTCCAAGTCCTACACCAAAGATGTCACAAATTACAGGTCTGCACAACTGTTACTCATAAACGAGAGAGTTACGAATATCTACCCTCTACTTGTTGATTAGTGTATATCTGTTTCACTCTTTCACCCCCAAACCACGTGGGTTCCAGCTACTTAATTGCACCATCGTTTCCAAACACGGGTAAGATATTTTGTAAATATTTATTTCAAACTTTTATTAGCGTTAGTGCGAATATCTGTTGCTGTGTTCCGTGAGTTGTGGAAAATATATAACTCAAGAAGGTGGTGATGCAAGTGATGGGGGCGGATGTGCAAGGCGCACACGACGCGAAGAGGGACTTGTTTTCACTCCGGACATAACAGTCCAACTGATGGTTGCAGAGAAGCACGGCCCCCTGCCAGTGCTACCGACACCGCCTGGATAGAAAAAGATGGACGTCATGTTCTATCTTCGTTACATGCGCGTCGGAACGATATGCGTCGCCTAGCGACGCTTCGACTTCCATGTCTGTTTTACATGCTGCATTGAAAGGGGTGAGCCATCAATGCATTTACTTTACTGTGCGTATCTACAGTTTTGGTCAAAAAGATCTGTGTTTGAGACGCTTCAATCCGTCTTCAAATGAAACGGAAACAGAAATTAAAAATACGCAATAGCTGCAGAAAGTACCCAGAATTCGCTGGTAAAATATACATGAAGGGAAATTTGCTGTCTCCTTGCGGGTAAAACTGTGAATAAAGAAATGTACATTGACATCCTTCGTCACCTTATGGATGCGATCAGAAGTTAACGCCCAGAAAAAATGGAGGACCAACAGCTGGTTTCTCCTTCACGACAATGCTCCAGCACACCGGTCACTTTGGTCAAGGATTTCTTAGCAAAGTACAATGTGACAATATTGAAGCATCCCACATACTGTCCTGACCTTGCTCCAGTTGATGTTTACCTGTTCCTTCAATTTATATCAGCATTGAAGGGATGACGATTTTGTGATGCTACCGACATCATTAAGAATGCGACGGAAGAGCTGAAAAGGTTTTCATAATATGGATTCCAGGAATGTTTCCAACATCTTTACAATCGCTGGCAGAAGTTTATATTTGCACAAGGGGAATATTTTGAAGGATATGCAGCTTAAATGATTGTTCTCTTTCGTATTTCTCACAAACGACGTGATTCCGGTAATATTTTGAAGCTACCACGTGCTATAAATATATGTCCATCTCATCACTAAAATCTGAGGCGAAGTAATAGTAGTAATAAAAGGTAAAGCAGTCCCGTTACAGCCCCGGAAAGGCCCAGAGAGTTCCAGGAAGTTAAGGTTCAGAGATTTCGTGACAACGGCACAGGATGGTGGTAGGTTGTCAGCCTTAAACACCGGCCGCCTTTACCCCCAGGAAATGCTCCTGGTACTCATTTCTGTTAGATGCTGAGTCGACCCCAGGGCCAAAGTGCGATCGGAAGGATTTTATGTCAATGAAAATCTAATGACACCAGCTGGGATCGAACCAGCGACCTTCCGATTTGTAGCTCACCACAATAGTAGTAATAGTAATATCGTGTAATGTTAGATAATAGATTATTCAGACACATATTTTTGGGATACTTTGGAACAACCGTAACGTATCTAATCAACGTAAGCAAACTGTTACATGTAGATTAAATTCGGGATTTGGGTACTTCCTCTCAGTTCAAAACCATCGTTTTACCGTGTGTTGTCTAAAAAAGTAGACACGGAATACGGAGCACTATAATTGCACACACATTTTGTAAGAACGTGGTAGGCAGGGTAATGAGTAGTTTAGGAATAAAGGACAGTATAGGTCAAAACACAACTGGTTTATTAGCTGGGATTAGCTACGTAGTTAATGACACATGTTTCGGCCTACTCGGAGGTCATCGTCAGGTTTACAGATGTTAGCTATAGGAGACTAATAACAATGCATGATATGTGGCAGATATCACGCGTTGTTATTAGTCTCCTATACCTAACGTTTTTAAACCTGATGATGACCTCCGAGTAGGCCGAAACATGTTGTGTCATTAACACCGTAGCTACACCCAGCTAATAAACCAGTTGTGTTTTGACCTATACTGTCCTTTAGTTTATTGGTGCATAGACAATTCGGATGCCTCAAATTAAGAGCAGTTTACGAACTTAAAGCCCAAGGAATATGAGCTCGATTCCCGGCGGGAATGACAGATTTTTCTTTTTCATCTCCAACGTGGCCTGCTCAGGCCACGTTGGAGGGAAGTAGCTGTACCAGTATTATGACCAGTACCGGAGGCTGCGGTTACAGTTTTTAGTACTCCTGATGATGGGTGCTGTGACATCCGAAACATGTAGAGTGACTTTGCAGTAAATAAATATCTTCATACTGCTGCATTTGGTTGGATTTTTATTAACACTGAATTACCATGCACGGAACCATGAGCTTAAAATTTTAACCATAATTGTAAGCTACACATTTTATCCAGGCTTGAACGTCTAGGTTCTCAAACTGTGCTAAAAAGTGTTACTGAATTTAACACTTACTGAATTGTTGCTTGTTTAAAGACGAAGTATTCACTACAGAAGTTACATTGCATCGCCTTTAATGACAAGAAGTTAATAAATGATAAGTTAGCCACACTTTGGCAGGGACGTGTTTTGCTTCCCTAAAAATATTCTATTGATGTTTCCCTGGTAACACTGACGAAAACCACGAAAAATATTTTGTAGAATAGCCATTGGTTTAGCTGAGATTCGAAACGAATGCCGCAGGAAAGCGTGTTTAAAATGATGCCTCCATATTAGGGGTGAACAAACAGTCGATCATGGTCCATTGTTCTGTCGATTGTGGTCGATTTTTGGTGTCTGTCAAAATGTATTTGCTGCCTCCTTACAATCAACAGCTCTCCGGCTGACAGCATTTTATGATCAATCTCTCTCTGCAAGGTAGCCTTCTCCTGAGTTGAAGATAATTTAATCAAGGTACCGAAGGCATCTAACAGATGAATATTTCAATTCTGCCTTCATTTGTGCCTAAGCAATTATCACGAGATATTTTTGATATGGGCCATCCCGTTGTGTAGTAGCAAATATATGTACATTACCGTTTAAAACACAACATATGTATATCAACGCAACGATGAAACATCAGTTACAGCAGTGCTACATGTTTCGACCGTAAAATAGTCATCATCAGGCCAATGCAGAACATATACAAGGTAAAATATAAGTGTGCACTGTATGGGATCCCATAGAGCCCTGGTGTAGTTGATATTTCATCAAAGCGTATATATATATATATATATATATATATATATATACGTTGTGTTTTAGACGGTAAAATACATATAATTAATCACGAGATATGCTGTGTCATGCATCAACTTCGCAATACGAAGGCTAGTGAAACACACTTAGGAATTAAGCTAATTTTTTTGATTTGAAAAGATCAATTTGTGGTAAATTAACCCTTTGACGCCTAACGACAACTATAGTGGTCGTACCGCACCGCTAACCTCTAAACGTTTCATTTTATATATTTATTCAACAAATACAGGTACTGAA
>Ga0123355_10022588_pt1 | contig 10084 bp, 6 predicted proteins | sample TergutEmb28metaG_3_FD_89872 | JGI IMG/M metagenome (GOLD analysis project Ga0123355, IMG submission 89872) | Embiratermes neotenicus P1 segment gut microbial communities from Petit-Saut dam, French Guiana - Emb289 P1 | ecosystem: Host-associated > Arthropoda: Insects > Digestive system > Gut ...
CTTACTTTAGCACAAATATGTCAACACATATTATGTAAATACCATATATTGTTAACTATTCCTATATCAAGATGGGGCTGCCCCATATGATCTATGGGATGTAAATATAAATAAATAAATAAATTATAGGCTTTCTCAGTGCAGTGCTCTTTTACTTTCATTATGCAGGAAATGTGTTCTAAAAGTACAGGGCATGTATGGTGTAAGAAGTGCAAATTTTGCAGTCTCCAGAGATGAAATACACCATGTACTTGTACTGTCTGTACATATTTTCATCGTCTTTATTAAGTTTTGAAACTAACACACAGTATTTGAGGATTGGATGAGAATGTAAGACTCTGTTTCAGAATTCTCAGAAGAAGAGAGACCACATGACCCTTGAGACACCTGAGGAGTCTGGCTCAAGGAAAAGGCCACGCCTTGACACTACTGCTGCTGGCAGCTCTCCATAATCGTTACTAATGTCCCTATGTGTTTCATATCATCTGCTGGCACTTTCCATCTTCCTGTGCCATTCACCTGTTTATATGCATATTGCCACAAAATTAACAGCAAGGATGGTATTATGTTTGTGAGTTTTTCAAGATGCTTCAGTTTTCCAGATTTAATCAGAGCTTTTTAAATCTTAAGGCATTTAAATCTTCCAAGTTGGCGTACTTGTTTTTATGAGAAATTATTTTGTAAGAAGCATCAGCTGCTCCCCACCATTTTGTTTGTTGTGACAGATTTGTTTCTTGCTATTCTAGCAACTGTTGCTATGTACATTAATTAAATGCTGGTTTGTCAGTTGTCAGTTATGCAACTTTGTACAGGTCTGAATTATTACGTACTGGTATGTGTATGTACACACACACACACACACACACACAAAACATATACACACACACACACACACATATGTATATCTTATGTTAAGTTTAATCTTTTTGTGTAAATCTAAAGTAAAGGTGGAACTGAATCTTTAAAAGGAATATTCCTGGAACTGGAATTGGTGTGCACATTCTTTTGTGAAACTTTTTCTGACATAGAATCAAAGGAAATCAAACAACAGTGATGTGTTTCTTTGTTATGAGTCTTATTAATGGATGGTGCACGTTTTCTGTGAGAATATTGTCTAGTTATTGACCCCCTTCAGCTTTATTTTAAAGCCAATATGTGGACATTACAATCCCACCACTGTGCTTTAAAATAGTTTGTATGTATCCATGGCCAATTGCCAGTCAGTTTCCTGAAGGGTGTAACATTCAAATCTAAGGTGTACTGAAATCAAAAAAATGGAGTTAGATACTCTATAATGTATGATTCTTATGAATATGAATGATATGTGTATGACAAAGCAGTAGTTCTGTTTTATTCCTTTTAATCCTTGAAACATAGGGAATTATTGAAGCTTGACATCTGCCAGTGCTGGGAGATCAGGGATTGTAAACAATGTGTAAAGAAACCTCTTATGATATGTAAGGTTTAGGCTTGTGAGGGTGATTGAATTGGAGCATTATGCAGCACTTAGTATATCATTATCCTTGCATTTCAGCATTGATTCAGTAAGCAAGGGGAACCATAACTTACTTTCCAGGAATTTTCTTATGCATGGAGCTACATATTTCAGATTACAAGTTGTTATGTTGCTTGTTCGTTGAAATTTGTCATTTGGGAATAGTTATTTTAAATGTTCTGTTAGTGTGGAATAGGTAGCCATTTTTCAGTTTGGGAGTGACATTGTATTGCTTAGGAACAGGGAATTTTGAATCTGGGTTTACAAGGCTGGCAGCCATGTTTCAACTTAGGATTAATATTATTGGTGTTGAAGAGTGCAGTTTCTGCAACTCTGCCATGCACATGAGAAGTGTGTAAAGTACTCAGGTACTCTGATCTTGCACAAGACACTGAAGTTACACTGTCAGGCCTTGTGTCATATCAGGTGTCCCAAGTGTTTGAAGTTCTTGTCCTTTGTTATGTTTTCACAATACAACTTATGGAATTGAGTCAGATTTTTGCAAATGGATATCATGTTGATGACCATTTTACAGAAGCCGATATTTTTGAGCACAATTTCTGCAACTGGCCTGTCTATAATGAATTAGACAATGTTGCAACTTTATACAGAGCTATAGGCTGATCTATGTGATTCATGACTAGTTGAGAACCCCTGGACATAATTACACTAAACATGGATTCAACTTGGGTGTGCTGTGACATGTCATATGCTTCGCAATAGACATTTTGTTCCTTAGTCACCATATATATGCTAGTAACAGCACTGTAATTAGATATAACAAACAAAGCATGGTAAACCTTGACATCGTTCAGCCTTTCTCTACCATCTCCAGGGAGGAATTCAACAGAGAAAAATGCATGAATGGCTGGTTACAACATGAATGTGCATGCTACAGTTAAAATATATGTAGGAGGTTTACCACCTGTTTATCATTGTATCTAATTGTAGTGCAGTTGATGGTAATATATGGTGTCTTAACTCACTGCATGGAACATGGATAATTTTAAATGTTGTTTCAAAGTTTTCAGGCAACATTCTCCACAATAAGGGATTTGTGGATTTTTCCAAACCAAGCTTTGTTAATACTGGTACCTACCCATGTGGGTTTAGTTGTGTCATGTCTTTATACTGGAGTCTATGCTTAGGGTCTTCTTAGAAAATTTAATATGCTAATTAATAAAATCATGGGATGGTTTAATATGAAAGTGCTTCAGTTAAATACTGGGCATAAGAGTGGAGTTTTGGACATTATATTTGTAGACAAGGTGTGAAGAAATGCTCGTCTTTTCCTTCTCTGGCACTACAACCTGATTCAGGCTGTCACCACCTCATCTACACCTCTGCTCTGGTTACTGTATGTGGCACTTTGGGAATTGCCTAACAATTTAGTTAATTCTGAATGGGGAGGGATTGCAGCAGCAAAAGGAAGAAAGTTATGTAAAATAAAATTAATCTGTTATGTCCTGGTTCTGAAAATTCGCGGATTTGTAGCTCTTGGGCCAAGTGCCAAGTGTGCGGGTGGAGTTGCTATGTACACAGACATGGAAATTTTAACACCGTTTTCTGTGTGCCGGTGGGAAACCTAGAGGTGACCTACTGTGAAATGAATTAATTTAATAATCACACCTGCAACAACCTGAAAATATCAAAACGGATATTAAAGTAATTTAATAATTTGGAGTTTTATGAAAATTTGGTTACAGTGACAACAGTGACTTTAATTACGTGTCATCCTGTGCTTGTACAGTGGACCCATAGTGGCCGCAGTGCCAAGACACTCTGTCCCCCCCCCCAAAAAAAAGAAGGAACATGCGTTGGTGTGTGAATATCGAACCTCATTAGCTCTGTAAGAACAGTAGAAAAAAATATTTACAGAAGTAGTAGATGCAAGCAAAACAAACACTATTTTTGTGAAGTTTTCATTGCAGTTGAACAACCGGGATTATTAACGTCTGTTCTTGTGCCTGTCCGTCTGTAGCGTGACTAATGCAAATTCTTAAGCTATGGAAAAACAGCACTTTCTGACCCCCAACTTCTTGCCAATGTTCTAATACTGAAGAAAGGAAAAGGCATGGGTGAAAACCATTCGGATAAATGTGAAATTTTGAATAATAGTTTGTTTCATTTTTCTTCCGTTTGTTGTCAGTCTTAATAAGGTACAGTTTTGGCGTTCGATAAACCACCAAGATATATTTTAAGTAATAATGTGTGAAATGTTAGGTGCATGGAAATTTAGGAAGAAGACAATATGATGTTAAGTAAGCAATATTCTTAACACAGTGACGATCAATGTGCGGCCTGTAAGTATCACGCTGCCAACATGTTGCTTTAGTGTGGTCCTGAAAATGAGCATGTAATTAAATTTCTTACATTCTTGTTCACTTGCGGGATAGGGAATTTTAAATTTTAAGTATAATTCTTGTTTTTGAGCGCTTCGTATCGTCAGGTCGCTGGTGTTCATTACAAAACCTAGTTCTGTCAGTAAACTCTCCAGCATGATCTTGTAATACTGACTGTGAGACGTTTCAATACAGTAGGCTAATAGGCACAAAATTTTTTAAAACTCGGGATAGTATTTTTCACATTTGTACCATGCATCCTGCTACTATTAAAGTTTTTTTATTACCAACTGATGCACAAGAGAATTGTTCTCAAAGGAGTATTAAAATTTACATTAAAGTTAAAATAGCTCTAACATGTTTCGGTGTGATCACCATCATCAGGGAGCGTACTATGTGAGCTTGCTTTTAATACTCCTTTGAGAACAATTCTCTTGTGCATCAGTTGGCAATAAAAAACTTTAATAGTAGCTCAGGATAGTAATTTTATGTTCTGTAGTTGAAGTTCTTCCCTGTACAATATATAATTTGTTTCTGCGAAAGAATTTTACTGTGAAATAGTACTTTATGAAATAGCATTAAAATATCATATTGAATATACCGTCTGACACAACACATATACAAGTTTTCCAGGTTTCTAATATAACGTTTTAATGAAACAAAGGGCTGAGTCACCTTAAGAAAATAAAATTAACCCAGAATTTCGTGTACGTGATAATATAATATTTTCTTTGCATGTTTCAATTGAAACTGCAGCACCTATTCTTACAAGTGGCTGCCGGATTAGCGTCATCGAAATAGTGACTCGCTACGGGCTGGACGGCTCGGGGTTCGAACCCCGGTTGGGACGAGGATTTCCCTATCCGTTCAGACGGGCTCGAAAGCCCATTCATCCTCCTGTACGATTGGTGCTGAGTGTCTTTCCCGGGGGTATAGCGGACAGGGAGAGGCTTTTATCACCCAACCCAATCTAATGCCTAGGTTAAAGAAATAGTAGAGGTATACCTCCACTGCTCCTCTGGGCTTTTGTGGTCTGTTATAGGGCGAACATTCCCTTTTTACATCTATACCTTAGAGTTGCCGTAATTACTGGTATTTGACAACGTGCATCGTCGTGTCACATTTGCGTCTAATGAAATGGTTATGTCTAGCAGATAGCATTCCTCCCTTCATTTGCAAGCAAGGTAAGGCTGTACCTCTTTGCTGCAATTCGGTGAATGCGCTTTGTGTAATCGCTCTGTGTGATGCAGCTGTCCGGTTCTGTGACCGTCCACCATTTCCTAATTTAACATTTCTGATGTTTCTTCCTACGTATATATTAAGTTGCATTTTAGGTCTACCTGCTACTGGAGTTCATTGTGAATCCCACGCGCAATGACTACAATTCCGGAGCAATTTCCATGGGGTATGGCGTCATAAAGCTTTCTTTTGTATTAGACCGTTTAATGGCATTATCTCATCGCGGCCAGTTTTAAGGTACTAGTTCGACATTTGCCAGGAGGGACTTTGGACAACAGGAGTACCCTCAGGATATAAGATATCCAGGAAGATCCCTGGGTCTCCCGAGAATGAGGCAGGTGATCTACCCACGAGGTTTGGTGTGATTATGCTCGTAGTAAGTAAATAGTAAGGCAAGGAAAGATAATCGTGTTGGCGCTTTGGCTTACTACGTTGCAAGGCAGGAGTGCACAAATCCCGGACGACTACATTTTGTACGGTGTCGCATGATATTTGTGAGTCCTTAACATGGAACTTGTTCACGCCATCTTTCTGGCGCCTAAAAATCTGAGATGGCTCGTAGATTTTTGGAAGATTTGTGCACCCCTATGAAGGTTTTCTAAATCACTGAAACAAGCGGTGAGTGTCCCATGTAGGACAAAATATCAAGGCTTCTGTCATAACAGAAGTAAGATGTGCGCTTCTGGCAAATTACGCATGCGTATAGTGGTAATTGCTTACCACCGTTTCGGGACAACCTGTCGGTCCTAACTACTTTCTTCTTGCTTTCTTCTTGGATTCTTGACTATTCAAGGTGAAACCATTAGATTGTCCCGAAACGTTGGTAAGGAATTGCCACTGTTCGCTGCATAATTACCCAGGAGAGTGCAGATCTTATCTAGTGCGCGGCGGAAGCCTGATTCACGCATAACAGATGTAGTCGGGAAGCATTCGTTCCTTAACCGGAGTACAGACGTGGTGTCAGTCATTAAGCCGCTTAAGTCCGCACGGTTAAACGAACAGGCAGACAGTACTGAGTAATTCTTATGAGCAACGGGATGTTGCATTGTGTATGAATCACTTGCGGTGCTCAGCAAATGTTGACTCATTCTAAAGTGGTGCACATCGTCCAAAGCATGGACAAGCAACCCAGCCCCGACGCTCTGTGGATGGGTACTGGATGAGGTCGTCAAACTGCTTGTTAGTCACAGTATTTCACTTCCGCTGTTGTGTCTCGATGCCAACTGATGTCATCCTCTGATATGTCGGTATTTTTAAATGATGGTAGGGAGCGAAGTGAAACCCGCAACACAGTATTTTACAAGGCGTGTATAGTCTGCATTCAAAATATTTAAATAATAATAACCTCAGTTTTGTTAGCAGGCCACAGTTGGTATTGAAGGTAAAAAATGTTGGTAGTATTATCACTTCCAGTCCATGAGCGGCAATACATAACAGGACAAATGCATTTCATAATCCATTAATTCATTCATTAGTTGCACGGCAAAAAATAGATCAGGAATGTTACAGAAATAGGATCGATCCTACCTTCGTTCCTCCTCGCGTTTTCATCTTTCCTGAATCTGCCGGAATAACTTTAATAATCATCTGGATGGTAGTGATGATAATGATTAATAATCATCCGAAACCATTATTAGTAAAAGGCTTTTCATTAAGAATCTCTGTTAACAGCAATAGACTGACAAGCAAGATGTGCCATACAATTACGTATATTGTAATATGCCGATTTCTGGCTAAGGCGTAGGTCTGCGGCCGCTCGCTTTCTGTGATTGCGGGTTCGAATTTCGCTGGGGACATTTAACTCCGTCTCTTACGAATGCTGTTTTTGCCAGGTATAGATCTCTGCGACGGGCCAATACCTCCTCCAGAGGAGTCCTACCGACTGTGTATCGTTGAGTGTGATCAGATGAAACGGCAACTCTCTACACCTACAGTGAAGCAGGTAAATGAGGCCAGACTGAGAAAGAGTGATAAAAATGATAAGATCTAGACCTCAGCCTACTTAACATATATTTTAATGAAACTGTAATATTTTTACGCTTATAATACTGGATGGACTGACGATGACTATGATCAGTTGAAATATGTTATCTAATTTACATGACTAATTAACATAGGTATTAACAAAGTTGTGTTGAAGGTTAACTAGTACCTCTTTTTAGTCTCCAGGTAACAATATGCAATTTCGCTGTTGTCGGCATTGGGAAATATATTTTCCAATACCCTGGCTGGTAGAATGACAGACTGGTTAACAGATAAGAAAATTTAATGTTATGTTGCGTTATATAACGCGTTATATTATTAATGCTATGTTGCATATTGTTACCTCGAGTCCCCCTTTTAGCTTTTGATTTGTATAGCGTGCACACAATGGCCATCTTCAAATCCTTCGGAAATTCTTCGCGCTGTTTAATCGTACTAAGAAATCTTTCCAAAATTTCTCTCCTCTCTGTCTTGACACCAGGTATTAATACCTCAGGTAGACCATCGAATTCAGTGGCTGTGCTTTTCTTTCTTTTTCTAAGGGAATCCTTGAGCGCCTTCTTTATGAAGGTCCTGTTATCTTCTCAACATATGGTGGTTCACCTATTTGAATTTCTAATATTGTACCCACCTCTACATTTATATCGAACACGATCCTAAAATAGTTCCCCCATATCCCAGGTTCCATGTAGATTCTATTTACCTTCCCTTTCACTATATTCCCGATGGCTGTCCAGACCTTTCATATGTCATTTTGCCTCAACAATGCACTGATTATCTCCGCCTGTCGTAGTTCATTGACAAGTAAACAAGTACGGTAGATGTCCAGCTGACGTGTAGAGCCTTCGTTTTATCACGATACGATTCGTACTGAAATGGTAGTGTGGTGACAAAAGTGTGGTGCAGGCCACAAGCGCCTGCGACATTAATCTCTTGCCCTGTTGTCTGAACCGCAGCGGCTTCCTGGTAAGCGGTTTGTTGAGACAGTACGGTCAGCACATAGTATCCTCATATGTAGGAAATTGCGTTCTGTATATAGGGCTTTATTTTGTGAGACCTAGAAATAAAATTAATTGTATTACTGGGCTGTACTAATGCGAAGTAGGTAGTAGGTTGTGTTTCATACGGCCCTTTCTACGTCACTTTCTTTTTCGCATCTTTTTTCCATTCGGAGGCCCTCATGGAAGAGGTGTTATGTCTGACGTGGGGCGAAAAACCACACCAAATCTGGTTACTTTTCATTCCGTACCGCTGTGCTGTCTATCACCAGAGTAAATTGCGATCATCGCAGTACCATGTTTGTATAAATCATCATCTTACTACCAAAATCCCTCGTTTTGACATGGTATCATCAGCATGAGACCGTCTTCCAAACAGACGTAACTAAAAACGTTTACACTTAATCGCATTAACAGCGAAGAAGGAACTGCATTAGACACCCACTGCATTATTCGTACTTTTTATCCCGTTTAGAATATGATCGTACACTCGGATTATATAAAGTGTACTCCTATGTCAAATTTAATGCTGCCAATCAAACCTCAAATGTAGTTAGAGTTCGTAAAAGTAAGGTTTTTCTTTCTCCACACCATGAATGCATATAAGGGGAGTAGAGGTATTGCTCCACTTATTCTTGACTTCGTCACTAGGTGTAGATGAGTGATCAGCTTTACGCTCCGGCCGCTTTACCTAGGGAAAGAAACCCGGTACCCATGGAATAGGAGGCTGAATGGGCCCCAGAGCCGGTCTGGACGTTCTGAAGAAGAGAAAAATCTCTTTCTTTTACTGGGGTATGCATGCGGGACCGTCCAGCCCGTAACCTTGCTGCTTGCTATACCGACTACCCTATCCAGGGTCCGTAAAATTCGTATATAGTCGTAATAAAATGATCACGAGGATATCCGGTATTCCCTCTGTGTTTTCCCTTTATTTCCCCTAGTGCGGTATGGTATGCAGGGAAACACCAGCACATCTAGTTCATTTACTAACTCTGTTGACGAAGGAGGTGAAGGTTTGACGAGTGAGAGGGCACGTGAGCGTCAGTACAGATGTGCGTAACACGTGGGCGTGGCTCGCGTTACGTCGATGGCCTTGTAGTTCTTGCATGGAGAATGTTTTTCTTCTTCCGGAGGTGATGTTAAATAGTGGTTTTCAAAACATATGGCGAACAAATTATGCTATTACTTTTACTGCCAGCGACAGCAGCAGCTATAACTGTTCGTGGTTTGGGGTTCCGGCAGCGGTGTTGAGTCTTCAGGGGTATTATGCCATATCGAGTGATCATGTTACCATTCGACACGGCATTATACCCCAGAAGACTTGCTTCTTCAATAAATTACCATTTATTTGCTTTGTTGTTAGTGTTATTTCACCAATAAATGTTGTATGTGAACAATTTTCACAATATTGTATTTTGATATTAATAATTACCCAACAAGATGCAGCACAAAACGGTCTCTTTATTATTCTGCAACTTCATTCTACATGTTTCGGGTGTCAACCATACCCATCATCAGGAGTACACAAAACTGTAACTACAGCCTCCGGTACTGTGCAGCTACCTCCCTCCAACGTGCCCAAGCTTGGCCACGTTGGAGAGAGGTAGCTGCACAAAAAATATGACCAGTACCGGAGGTTTTAGTTACAGATGGGTGTGGTTGACACCCGAAACATGTAGAGTGAAGGTGCAGAATAATAAATAGACTGCTTTGTGTTGCATCTCTTTGGACAATTATTAATATGGATGAACGATGCACGGAACCATAAACGTAAAATTGTGTATTGAATTTCTAAAACAATTTAATAAGCTCTGTCGATTATATATATATATATAAATGGTATATATATACCATTTATAAATGGTATATATATACCATTTATATATATATTTATATATATATATTTATATATATAAATGGTATATATATACCATTTATAAATGGTATATATATATACCATTTATACATATGTATATATAATCGACAGAGCTTATTAAATTGTTTTAGAAATTCAATACACAATTTTA
>Ga0123355_10022591_pt1 | contig 10084 bp, 6 predicted proteins | sample TergutEmb28metaG_3_FD_89872 | JGI IMG/M metagenome (GOLD analysis project Ga0123355, IMG submission 89872) | Embiratermes neotenicus P1 segment gut microbial communities from Petit-Saut dam, French Guiana - Emb289 P1 | ecosystem: Host-associated > Arthropoda: Insects > Digestive system > Gut ...
CCTATTTAGTAACAATCGTAGTAATAGTTAATCACCAAGCCCACTAAACTCAAACCACGGTAGTCCCTGAAAATTAGGTCTCATGAACCGATTGAGTTAGAAAAGTGAGCCGGACGGTTATAAGTTCTAGATATTGTATAGGTCTGATGATGGCCTGAATGTAGGCCAAACTGGTAACCTAGAAGAACTGCTGACTGTGTTGTGCATGACTGTATAATAAATAAATATATTTATTAATTGGAGTACAACTGGGAAGTGTCATTTAAAGACTATGAAAAGTAGAATATACACAAAATTCAGTTACTTTCTTTGCAGAAAATTTAATATTGCAACTAACAACAAACCTTAGGTGAAAGTGGTTGCTGATGATCAAAGTCTGGAACCATATCTGGTTGTGGCTGAGACTGGGGTGATGGGAATTTCATTTCCATGGAAGACCTTGATCTACTGCGAGTGAATGTTGTGAAATGGTGAGTCAAACTGTTGGTCATTAAAGTCGAGGCATCAGCCTGGTCATTTGAAGCTCCAGGCATGTCCTGGGATGTAGCTACACACACATGAAAACAGGCAGCAAGAATTAAAATATTACTTACAACAGTGACATAACTGACACTACACATCTGCATAAATCACCTCCCAACTAGCCACTGACGTACAGCAATACCGTCATATGCATGACTCAGCCACTCTGCTAATATATTCAAGAGACATTATTGCATATACCAAGTGTGAAAAAAATGGACTTTAATTTAGTTAGACAAATTTAATTTCATTACCCATGGCCACATTATTCTCTTCCTTTGATACAACACTATCTCTTCGTCTGGATCTCACAGGAGACCCAGCATATGAACTCTGCTTTCTACTGCGCTGAGTGCCCTGAAAAAGTACACAAACAGTAATATATATCTGACACAACCTAAACTCACAGGAAGTTAATAATCATTACAAAGCACTACATACATTCATGCATGCACAAGCAAGTGCACATGCACATACACATATGCACTGCGTACATGCACACACATGCACTAAAAGTTAATGTATCTGGCATGGCTGAGGAATAGCGCGTGCCAAAAGATAAATTTTGCTAACACAGAAAATGGTGACTCACTCACAGGATTCATAAGCTCTGTAGAAAGTCCCAGATATTGGTGCAGCACAGTAAATGTGACTCTCTGTAATCGGACCATAATGACTTGAACCACTCTGATGAAAATGTCAGGGTATTCTTGAAAGACTTCTTGAAATGCTGCCATTGGTAGTCGAACCACTGTTGAGTCCTCCACAGCTCGAGCACACACAGTCTTGTAGATATTGGTATGTCCCTACCATTACACAATGCAAAATTCTATCACCCACCTAATTAAGCAATCCAATGTACACAAATATGGTCATAAGGTGATGAAGAAAGTTCATGGCTGTTTCAGCAGTAACTCATAAGTAAGAGATAAGATCCTTGAAAGTAATTTGTTAAGTAAGAATCTGATAAACACAAAAAATTTTCCCTTACGTTAAAGGTCGTTATTAAGATATAAAGTGACCTGAGGTAATACCTACCTATATATATATATGTAAATAAAACAAAATAAATGAGGGCACATCCAAAAGTTCCTGGACTGAGTCCACAACTAAATATACTCTTACCTTTCTTGGGCACTGGTGATTGTTACACAGCACTCTGCTTCCATTGCTGGAAGTAATGCTGGATATGATATTTTGGAATGGCATAACAGATAGGCAGCAATTTCATTCTCAGAAAGACAAAATCAACATTGGCCAAATCAGGCAAGTAAGAAAGAGTGGGACCACAGTCATGTTTATGGCAGATGAATACTGCTGCACTGACAAAGCAGTGTGTGCAGGTGCACCGTTACTGCAAATCAACCAGTCCTGGTTCTGCTATTATTACGGATATTTTCAGTGGACTTACTCCCTCAGATGTTGCAAAACCTCCTGCCAGTAATGCTGAATACTGTTTGGCCTGGAGGAAGAAATTCTTGATCAGTAAAGCCCCCAACCCTCACAGTCAAATACCATCACGAACATGCTTTTTACGCTCAATCTTAATTGCCTTGCTTTCTTCTGTCGTATAGGGAATGGGTTTTTCAACTGAAAGTGTAGTTTCTGGGTTGTAACAGTAAACCTAGGTTTAATCTCTTGTTGTGACTTTCAAGATGAGTTCTGGTCACTTCTGACTTATCCAGCAGTTCCTGACATACAAATGCATGTCCTGCTTCTGGTTGTTGGTGAGCAATCAAAGAATAAAACCTCATGGAGATCCACCATGCACTGAATTCCTCTATTATAATTTACATACATGTTCCACATTCCATACAAGATGCCTAACCTGTCAGTGAACCTAAGAAATGGTACTTTGTTAGTCTTTGTGGATGATTTTGCAAACTTTCTCCACTTTTCACACATGCTACCTGTGGAGTGACAAAGTGAATGCTTACGTTTCCATGACTTTGAGTAGAGAAAACCACTCAAAAGTATTCTCCCCTGGGCAGTTTATTATGGCAATGTTCACAGCTATTTGTGAGTCAGTACAGAGTAGAGATATTTTGAGACTGAACTTACAAAAGTAGTTCATACATGGGGTATAGCAAGCACAAAACAACACACTACACAGACACAGACTGAACAAGGGGTGGAAGTGATGGTAAGAAGGGCTGGAAAAATATGTGTGGCTTAGCATGTCTCTGTTATCACAAGAACCCAGCATGTATACTGAAAGAGAGGTACTGATTTATCCAATTAATTAATGTAAAAATCTGTAGACTAAACTTTCAGAAAATGAGGTGTGAGTACAGTGCTTGTGAAGGAAAAGGTTTAAGAACACTTATGAGTTTCACTGCATTTACCAGTTGGTACCACAATGTATGACACATGCAATTTAGATTACAGCTATAAAGCTCTCTTTTTATCATACTTAGTTCTTTACACAGAACCCTGAATTTGTTATTTTGTTATACAGAAGTTCCCTGCATGTAGATATATAACTAATGTACATGTACTTTGTCTGACTCTCTCTTCTGACAATCTTGCTCTTCACAAGAATACTCATATATGTCTCTAAGGTAATTTTAACTGCAACACATTTTGAAACCTAATTAATTTTTCTCTGAATGCACTTCATCTTATATTACACGAGAAAAAGACACTTCATTTTACGATAGAAAGTTGCTCAAGTGCTGGGATATTCTGTTCGAAAAGGCCGCTTCCCACTGGAAAATGTGTTCTAACCCCATTGCTTAGGAATTATTTACCTCTGGTACTTTTACTTACTGTCAGTACATCTGTGAAGCTAAGAAGTGACATAACTGACTCTCCAGTTTTTACACATTTCAAAGAAATTGTAGAACCATCTGCTCCAGTAATGAACACGTTCACTTTTCCACTCTGTATTATATATACATTCTCATCAGAATCACCTAGAAAGAAAAACGTTCATGGTGACCCAGTAACTTAATCAAAACAGTTAGCTGGAAAAAGAAACATATCCACATTACAGCCACTGGACTTATTGTTTCTCATGTTTATTCACAGTCAACATGCAGTATAAACAATTTAGATCACTGATTTTGATCATGTACAGAATAATGAACAAGTATTATATATTAATATACAAGAAGAGAGGCAATGTATGCATAAAGGTAACATTGAGGCACCTTCTTAAGACCATTGTTGCAGTGCAAAAGCAGTCAGTATTAAATATTCTGAGTGTGTTTCTGTAGTCTTAATTATCCAGTATGCAAATGCATGCACCATATTATACTGTCATCTGCCTCTCTGGTTCTACCATATTTTTACACATTATCTCAACACGATATTCAGAAAAACGTTATTGTATATAAAATGTGTGTGTTTTGATTTCCTCTACAACTTTTGTCTGAAACATTTCTCACTTTGAGAAGAATACAGCATGGTACTATTATAAATTTACACAGGGCTTCATGTAAAGTATCTGTGATTTTTGTCAGATTGTAATCAAACTTGAATTTTCTTTACAGACCATTGAAAAATATCCACACATCAAATATCATGAAAATCTGCCCAGTGAGAGCCAAGTTGTTCCGTGCAAACAGACAGACATGATGAAGCTAAAAGCTACTGTTTACACTTTTGCAAACATGCCTAAAAATTCAACATGCTGAGAGGTACTTCCTGTATCTCAAGGCTATATTCTACAGACTGAGAAGTGACAGGTCTTAAGCGAAGTGCCATTAACCAAGTAAAGGTAAATAAAAAAAAAAGTATCAATTCATGCACTCCAGAAGAAAAGTTTTGGCCTGCTAAAACATTTAAGGATAAACATAAAAACATTTGTGTTTGATCAAGCCAAAAACAGTTCTGTGTAACTTACCAATTTTAAAGAGGTAGGATCCAGCAGGTAGGTTTATTATTTCTGTGTGTTTACAGAGTTTTAGGAACACTGGTTTCTCAAAATGGCCAAATACTCTGAAAATGAAACTGCAAAAGAATTAATTTATTAACTGAGATATTAACATTCTGAGAATATAACAAGATAAAGACCAACACAATTTAAAGTTACTAACCTTAATCCTAAACAGAACAGTACACTAATGTATGTTATATTAACAAAACTATCAAATATGGTAGCTAAAAACCAAAAAATGCACACAAGTGTATGAAACTATATTGTAAACATACTATACCTCCTACACCTCAGCCACTCATGTGGCTGTCCTCACTGAGGTGCGTTTCAAAGGGTGGATACATCAAGATATTACAAAAGTTTGTGAACCAATGCACAGATGTAAAATACTAAGTCTCAAAAATACACGGTTTAAAATATTATATCAGAGTGTAAAATACAAATTAATTCTGATGTGTAACATACGATATATGTAAATAGTATTTAGTATGTCACCATCCTGAAAAGAAAGAAATAAAAATGTGTAGAAGGTTACTGATAACACATTGGTAGATACACATTATATAGTGTAAGACAGAGATGAAACAGTTGTCAGTGAAATACACACCGAGCAAAGCAGTGTTGATGATAATGGTTCAGCAAACCACTCTGTACTGAAATCAAACAGATGGGAGTGGTGGATAGGGATCATGTGCACATGTGGGTGAGTTGTATATCGTAAACGAGATCGAAGAGGGGGTTAGTATGCTTCTGAGATCATTCATGAATGAGGGTGTTATGTCAGCCTATCAATAACCTCCTACACACACTTCTTTCCTTTCAGGATGATTATATACTACATACTGTCAATATACATAATTTGTTAGACACTAGTAGTAATCACAACATTTTTTATCTGTATTTTAAACTTTAAAATGTATTTAAAACCACATATTTTTAAAACTTAGTACTTTACATCTGTGCACAGGTTCACAAACTTTGTAATATATTGATGTATTCACCCTTTGTAATACCCCCCCCCGAGGATGGCCACATGAATGGCTGACACATGAGGTATACTAGGTTTATGATATACTTTCAAACACTTATGTAAATTTTTTGGTTTTAACTACCATATCTAACTGCTCAATGCACGGTTATGGATCACTTAAAATTTAACACAACTATGTTAGTGATGGCACCTATTTAGTATAAATTATCAAGCACAGTTCAATCTCTGCCTCATAAACAAATTCTCATACAACCAACGAAATACAGTCCCTGTGAGATACAGCACATGCTGACAATCTATAAATACTATAGAGAATTAATGCAGGTAAGTTCCACAACAATGCAGGGAAATTAAAATTATGCAACTCTTCATATCACTGTCATTAAAAAGTGTGTAGCCTGAGTATGACATCTCCCAGAAAACAAAATAAATTCATAAAATAAACCTTCTTTATTCAGATACTATATCATATAACCACCCTAACAATGCAATATTAAACTTTAAACAAGCTGGAATTTAGATTGTAGTATATGGTTTATGACAAACATACCATTTTAACAAAAAAACATTAAATTATGAAATAAATAAAATTTTTGTGCAAAATGCATAGAGATTATGCAGAATGTCTTACAAATGCAGTTAACTTTTCTTGTTGCCTAAATACATATAATGATATTCTATGTGTGTTTTCTTACGTGTGTTCACTTACACAAACGTAGTTTGTTTAAAGTTTCAATGTTCAATAAATATTGTATATACCCCAATCACAGTAACATTCTATAATTCAATTAAAAATATGTTGCACAGGTCTGAGTTACATGGATCTGCTGATATCCAAATACACAAATATTTTTTTTTTAAACAGTGTCGACACTTCAACTACTACGGTCATTAGCAGCAGACCTACAGACTTGTAAATTATAACACATCATTATGTGGCATATTATAATCCCCTTTTATTGTACACATATTTGTGTTACATTTTGCTTACATTAAAATTGTTTTCCATACAATTTTCATAGTTTTTCACTACTTTTCTAAGCTTCAACTTTCCAATGAAATGAAACATAAACCAATGGAACAAATTAACCAAACACGTCTCGGACTTGCTGTACCTATAATTTTTCACTATACACCAACATTTTTTGTAACTCTAATAGCCTTGAATGAATAAAATTATATTCATCTTTTTCCCTTTCCTCACACACCTGCATCAATTAAAGCACTAGTGTTTATTTTGTACCATACATAGAGTCTATGAACAAAAAAAGGGAGAAAATGTGTACCAATACTGCAATCCATTGAGTTTCTTTACAGCCTCCCATGCTTCAAAGTACTTTCCAAAGTGAATGTATGGAAGAACGACATGAATGACTGTTTACAATAATGGCGGCAGATAACACACAAATTACTTTACCATGGGATTTCCAAAACTACGTATCATAATGAGCTGACACCTGGCTTCTGTTTCAAAATTGGTGTCACATTTACACAAATGTGCCACCTTCACCCCATTACAGAAGTGTCACCATCCTCTGTTGTCCATTACAGCCACTTATTCATTCAATCCACAATGGTTCAGTCTCTTTCAGATAGTAAAATGGCAGCCATTACATATTAGGTACACACTGATGCCCAAGAAACATTCTGAAGAACTGCGGCACTCTTTTGGCACATTTTTAAACTGGGAACAGTGTAGTATGTGAACAGTGAAAATACTAACCACGAAGAGGCACGAATCAGAGTAAAGTCTTAAAAGATCGCTTATTTAAAGTGTTGCCTTGACAGCTGGAAACTAATGACTCAAAGAGGACATCACATTTATTTATTTGCAGTCTCTGAACCACTCCATTTCATCACCAAAATTAACCGCATACAACTCAAGACAAAATATGTCTCCAAAGTATGATGACATTATGAACGCTGATGAAAGAAACTAAATAAAGAATATGGCTCAATTAATGGCAATATTGTTTTTGAAAGTTTTTGGGGCTAGGGGGGTTGGATTCATTATTGTTTTACAAAGACATAAACTGCCACCAGCTTCTTATAATCCCAAAGGAATAAAAGATGCAATCAGCAGCCATCTGTGAGTGGATACCAGAATACCAAATTACATGACCCGTCAGAAATATGAACGATATAAACTGTGACTCACTACATAACCCATTAAAATAACCATGGTTAGTAAGTGTCACATCCCCTCCAGTTTACTCACAATTATCCGCCATTAACGCACTGAAATCTCTGTAGTTTATTGGGTATTACAAAATAACCAAGTAACAAAGGTAGATAATGCTATACTACATTAACAAAACTATTCTACCAGAGGTGAGGAAAGACAGTTCCAAAACTAAGCAATGGTTCCTTAACTCCCAACATCTATCGCATAAAGTCCACATTTCCAGTAACTAACAAGCAGTATCTTAATTCTGTCTCTTCTTGCAAGGCCCAAGGAATATTACTATAAAGTAGTCAGTACAGTACCTGATACTCTGAAGCATGTAAAGAGCATCAGGTGGCACCCTCCGGTCATCTTTACTTGTAATATCTTCTTCTAGGTACTCTGCTGGGGGTTCCAATACCTGAAATATACTTATACAATTTGTTTCTGAAATACATACCTAGATAACACAAGCCACAAACACGAATTTCTTACTGAAAATACTACTTTTACCTTACCCATTACACTAATACATCACCTGAAACAGACACATCACAAACTACAGCAAGACACCAGGACAAAAATATACCAAACTCCCTATCATGGTAGCCACATGGGATCGATTCCTATGCCAGTCACAATGAATTTCTTACACATGTTACTTGTTTGAAATACATTTATGGCAGGACAGTTAAAGTGGAGGGAACTGCCCTTTGAGCCACATAAAATATGAAAGGTTATATATAGTTTATTTTATAGTTGATGTCACTGATGAGTGGCTCTCCTGAAAGGCAATGTGTTAGGAATTACAAGAAACAAACAGTTTTCTTAGTAAGTTGAATATAAACAAATAATTCTTTAATAAACAGGCTGGTTAAATTTTTGACAGGAATGACAGCAGGTTAATCCACATAAAGAATTGTGTTTCATTTCATTATGCCCTTTAAATGCTATTATACATGTCAAAAAATCAGAACTGAAATTCTGGCAACCTGTACAGCAGATTAAATGTGTCTGGTCAAAAAATGCACAGTTAAGTGTCTACTGCAACAAAGTTACCTAACAGAGCAGGTAGGAAGGGCCCAGGCTGCAGCACAAGAAAATATTAGCATGCCACCTGTGCCATGTAACTCAACATATGACTGTAACTTACACATTTTAATACTAAGAGTATTCTCTGCAAAATGCAAGCAATAAGAAATACACAAAATGTTGCAGGACCATTCAATGTTCAACACTCCCTTCACCGTTACTCATGTTAACAGTTGATGAGCTCCACAAAGCACATTCAGCAAATATAACACAACACTGTCACTTACCAATAAGAAAACTTCTTACCTTAAGTTGTACAGGAGTTGAATCCTTTTTAAGTTGCAGCAGTCTTCTGGCAAATCTCATCACCATCTTACGTTTTTTACCTTGAGCCCCATGAACTTGGCCTGAAAATGATTTCACCTAGAACAAAATTTCAGAACCATATAAGACACAATGTGTGAAGTACTAAAAGGAGTAAGATATCATGATGCAATGTCATCAACATTATTCACTGTAGCTTTAAACATGACTCCAGAGGGAACTGCAGAAAAAGGAAATATTGTATACAAATCCAAACAAATCTGTGCTTATGCAGATGACGTTGTATTGGTCACTAGAAATATTCGGGGAGGGAGGACGAGCTACTCCCTGCATTGGAAACTCAAGGCAGAAAAATGGGCTAAGAATTAAGGAGGAGAAAACCAAGTACATGAAAATGTCTCCTACACATGTAAAAAAGAAATCTTCAGGACATAATAAATGATGATTTTAAATTTGAATGAGTTGACAGTTTCAAACTTGGGACCAGTTCTAAAAAAAGGAAATAAATGTGGACTGACATTCATTCTAAAATTGTGATAGCCAACAGCACATACTTAGTGCACATGAACTTCTTGGGTCTAAACTATCCTGAAATACTAAAGCAAATAGTTTAGAAACTTCAATACAACTCACCAAAAGCCTGAAAAATGACATCAGAAGAAATAAATGCTCTTGGAGTATTCAAAAGGAAGACTGTAAGAAAAATTTACAGCCCAATACAAGAAGAAGAAAGCAGGGATTCAGAACCAATAAGGAAGTACTGGATATATTATAAGGAGTAGACACTGTAAAATTTATAAAATCACCCAGATAAAGATTGTAGGGATATAATGAATGGAAGCACAGCCAAGGAATTCCACAACAAATAGTGATTGCAAGAATGGAAGAAATATGGAAAAGAGGAAGACCATGGAAAAGATGGGTAATGAGAGTGCAGAGAATCTGAAGACAAAGGGAATAAACTGGCACACACTGGCCAGATACCAGAAGGAATGGAGGAGGGCTACAGTGTTAGCCAATGTCCACAATAGACTGTAGTGCTTGAGGAGGAGGAGGAGGAGAAATGAATGAAGTTTCAAGGCATCAACCATGATTTCCATGTACAAGTCGCAAGCCTAATTTTCTACACTCCAGAAAACTCTTTAATATGTTAAACAAACAAACAAACAAA
>Ga0123355_10022593_pt1 | contig 10084 bp, 10 predicted proteins | sample TergutEmb28metaG_3_FD_89872 | JGI IMG/M metagenome (GOLD analysis project Ga0123355, IMG submission 89872) | Embiratermes neotenicus P1 segment gut microbial communities from Petit-Saut dam, French Guiana - Emb289 P1 | ecosystem: Host-associated > Arthropoda: Insects > Digestive system > Gut ...
ATATATATATATATATATATATATATATATATATATGTTTGTGTGGGGGCTTCCATTAACAGAGGCATAGCCAATAACATTTACTGCTATCAGCGTACATACACATACACACACACATACATACACACATACATATATACACATACATACATACATACATACATGCATACATACACACACAATACATACATAAATACATACACATACATATATACTTACATACACATACATATATACTTACATACACATACATAATACATACATACATACACACATACATACATACATAATACATACATACACACACACATACATACATACATACATACATACATACACACATAATACATACATACATATATACATACATACATACATAAATACGTGCTGCATTCAAGTTCTAAGGTCTCCTAATTTTTTTTTTTTCTCGGGAATGGAAGCGGGTAGAAACGTGAAAGTTGCTGGAGATGGTGTGGCTGTTCTGTAGGTTGGGTGAGGTCAAATGGCAACACTGTCCTACCCGTTGAATGCTTGTGACGTCGAGTGACGGTAGTGTTTTAGACACTTCAATAGCGACGTTTACGTTCGAAGAACAACGCGTGATTATCCGATTCCTCCATTTGCGTGGCAACAATTGAGTGTGACATGCAATGATGGTGTTATGGACGTGAAAAATATGCGTTAATGGGTACGACAGTTTAAAGAAGGCCGAACGTATTGTGAAAACAAACCGAAGGGGCCTCGCCCATGCACTAGCCAGTGGTCACAACGAACCCCTAAAGAAGAGTTTGCTGCGGCCATGCAATCATGGCGTCAGCGTTGTAAAAAATGTGTACATCTTCAGGGTGATTACGTTGAGAAATGACAGCATTTTCAGCTTCCTAGGATGAGTAATTTTTTTAAAATAAATTAGGAGACCTTGGAACTTGAATGCACCACATACATAATACGTACAATCATATTTCGTCTGGACATGATAAAATCTAACTGGATCATGAAATTTTAAATTTTAATATTAAGTTCTTCCGGGACACGACGACGTTCTTGTTTATAAAGTTGCCGACGTTTAGGAGAAGCTATATTCGTCTATTATCAGAATATGCGTAGTCTAAAGCGCGCTAAAATCCTGAATATGGAGGCAGCAAACGTGTCGGAATCGCCAGCAACTGTCAGCCAATCCACACCCCGTTCTGCGCTAGAAGACTTGATAAAATCTGCATCACCATGTCCGTCAGAATATAAAAATTTCGTGGTTGGCAACTTCAGCAGCGTCTGATGGTAACAGTGTGCAGCGCAAACTGCCCTGTTAGCAAATTAATGCGGTTTGCCGTCCGAGAGAATTTTGTGAATATGTGTGCGTGTGTATGTGTGCAGTAATATATGTGTGTTTGCAGTAATATGTGTGTGCAGTAATATATGTGTTTGCAGTAATATGTGTGTACAGTAATATGTATGGGCAGTAATATATATATGTGTTTGCAGTAATATGTGTGTGCAGTAATATATGTTTGCAGTAATATGTGTGTACAGTAATTTGTGTGTGCAGTAATATATATGTGTTTGCAGTAATATGTGTGTGTGCAGTAATGTATGTGTGTTTGCAGTAATATGTGTGTACAGTAATATGCGTGTGTGCAGTAATATGTGTGTACAGTAATATGTGTGTGTGCAGTAATATGTGTGTGTTTGCAGTAATATATGTGTTACACTAATATGTGTGTGCAGTAATATGTGTGTGTGCAGTAATATGTGTGTGCAGTAATATGTGTGTGTGCAGTAATGTGTGTGTGCAGTAATATGTATGTGTGTGTGCAGTAATATGTATGTGTGTGTGTGTGTGCAGTAATATGTGTCTGTGTGTCTGTGTGCAATACTACTTGCGTTCGTCGCAGTTCACTGAGAGTTCTTCGAACTTAGACCGATATCTAAGTCTTCCTTTCGTAAAGGTTGAAAGATACCAAGTTTTCTCGTATTGTCTTATCTATATTTATGTGTGATGGAATTCCTTGCATTTCTCAAGTCTGCAAATATTCAATATCTGATGGAATAAAGAATATTGGTAAGGAAAAGAGACGAAGAATAACGTTCCTTTAAAGGAATCAGAGAAGTCCAATTTATTCGTTAAAACATCGTATCGTATTGCAGTCACGTTTCTTGTGTACATAAACTGCTGCAGAGTTTCTTTGGTTTAACTTCATATAGACTCATTTCCCTTGTATCTTTTTGTGTCAGCTCCGAACTTTCTTTTATCTGTGAACTGTTTGAGATTTATTCCCCTGTAGTATCCTGCCCAATTTGAACTGCGCCCTCCACTGCAGTTTGCCTCCCTTCTTCGAACAGAATATTAGACGAGGAAGTCGACAGGTTAGTTCAGCAGTGATCACAGGCCTGCTCGTTATTAATCGACAGTGACCAGTTTAAACTTGAGGCACTAATGACATTGCTGCCAGTAGTTGTGGCGTCTTTCTGTCCGCGACATTTCAGTACAATTGTCCAGCGCTGCCGTCTTCTGCCGGTCCAGTGGCACTGACTGGGTCTTGTTCAGGGGTTCTGTGACGAATGGCCCTTCTAGGTGGGCAGAGGGAAACGAGAGAAAGTAAAAAACGAAGGAAATAAGGAATGAAAAAGAAATGCCGCGATGAAATTTTCGTCCGAACTCCTGAAAATATTCGAAGTTAGGTGTGTGACGGTTTTGTGCGACTTGTCCCTGTCCGAACGTTCGTTTGCGTGCGCTGTTTGCGTAACTTTCATGAAATTAACGTGTAACTGAGGAGGCGTACCTCTCTGTGTGAGGTCACACATTTCATTTTTTAAAAAACTATTGGAATTATGTAATTTATTCCTTTTTGGGTAATTCCCTGGCGTCTGAGTTCTAATTGCCGACGTTTCGGAACTTACTATCGGTTCCATCTTCATAGGCAGGTGAATGCCTATGAAGATGGAACCGATAGTGAGTTCCGAAACGTCGGCAATTAGAACTCAGGCGCCGGGGAATTACCCAAAAAGGAACAAATTACATTTAGAACAGGGCGAAAGCTTAAAAACAATATTGGAATGATCTCGACGAAATTTGACGTTGGTGGCATACACTGCGGTTTGTCAACAATCTTGATGTGATTCTCATCAGCTCACTATAAGGAATTCATATTTTACATAAATAATGTACTATCCTATATTTACAGTTTTTTTTGACAAGGCCTATTGCTCAAAGAAATTTACGTGATTTAAAACATAGAAATTAATGAGTTTTAAAATTTGTATTTAAAGCATGCGTCGACATTGTGAGTGGCTAAGGGATTATAAGGGAAACTATTTGTTGGCTGTGTACATTGAGATGTGTGCAATGCACATCAGACCTGCGACGCATAAGTACAGCATGTGAACTTCACGGCGACAGTCCGTGCGGCACAATAAAGCGATAAACAAACTTTAATACCATACATAATCAATAAAACATTCTCACCATATCAACCGTGTCAGAACAGGGTCGAAAACTATTCCGGCGGCTTCCATCGTCAGAGTCGTCTGTATAAAGGCTTGTGGAAGGACAGACAGACATACACACAAAATGTATTGACCTATTTACCAACAATTAGAAATTCCTCGCCCTACCGACCCTGGTGATGGAAAAAGAGGAAATCTCTGAAGCCCTGGCCTTCGGTCCAGCCATGACACGGCTCAGAGAGCGAGAGAGTCTATTTGTGTCACGGAATTGCGGAATATGCGTTTTTCGGTGCCTTGTGATATTATGGCCTTAATTGTGCGTCCAGTCAATCTGATTGTTTAGGTCAGACGATGAGGACCCTTTGTGTACGACATGTCTGGCAGGACAGGAACGCTGTCTATACCCAACAACTGTCTTTGTACATAACAATCGAGAAAGAAACTCTGTCCTTGTACATAACAATCGGAAAAGAAACTCTGTCCTTGTACATAACAATCGGGAAAAGAACGCTGTCTTTGTACATAACAATCGGGAAAGGAACTCTGTCTTTGTACATAAAAATTGGGAAAGAAACTCTGTCCTTGTACATAATAATCGGGAAAGAAACTCTATCCTTGTACATAACAATCGGAAAAGAAACTCTGTCCTTGTACATAACAATCGGAAAAGAAACTGTCCTTGTACATAATCGGAAAAGAAACTCTGTCCTTGTACATAACAATCGGAAAAGAAACTGTCCTTGTACATAACAATAGGGAAATAAACTCTGTCCTTGTACATAATAATCGGAAAAGAAACTGTCCTTGTACATAACAATCGGAAAAGAAACTGTCCTTGTACATAACAATCGGGAAAGAAACTCTGTCCTTGTACATAATAATCGGGAAAAGAACGCTTTCTGTGTACATAACAATTCTGGTAAGGAACGCTTTCTGTGTATATAAAAATGGGAAAGCAAGGCTGTCTTTGTAATAACAATTCTGGAAAGGAACACATACCTTAAGATTTGTATCACCTTCTCATTATCTTTGCATCTGCATTTTAAACTCGTGGGTGCTAAACTTGGTGCTGCCTTGGGAATAATGTAAGACTGATTATTTCAAGCAAAACACTGGTAATTTCTACTGTTTAATGTATGTCTTTCAATTTTTTGTACAATACACACCAGATCCGCCACTCCCTCCCTCCCTCTGCTTTTCCCAGCACGTCTACAATTTGTCATTTAATAGTGCTACGTCACTGCCAGTATACGGGGAAAATTTATGGTGTCTGATAAAAGGAACAATGGAGCTTCAGATAATGAAAGTGACCTATTTTCTGTGAATTCTGAGATTGTTCAAGATATTGTTTTGTTCTTCTGGCGGCCGGATGGGTAGGCTGACGTACCCTGGCGACATGTGCAGACCTGCAGGTTGGTCACCATATAAGGTGTCTATCGTTATGCTTATCAGATTGCAACTCATCAATTTTCCCTATTGTCAGATATCTTGAAGGTACTTTTTGACGCTTCTCCATTTTATGTGGTCATTATTTTATCGACAACTTGCATTACTTTTTATTCAGACCGTTTCGCGCAGGCTGCGCCGCGCTTACCGCTGTTCAAATTCGCCTTGACTCAGTGTCCATTACGTCTTAGTTCAATGTGCTGCCGTTATTAGCAGCACTTTACTCACCATATTTAAATCAGGCCCTGGAAATATTTTCCTCCCGCACGCAGACACGCCCCACGCTAAAAGAAACATGTTGTTCATTGAAAGTCGGGGATTTTAAGTTAAGCGAGCCGACGGGAAGTGAGTAGCATTGGTCACATAATGCCTGTATACGGCAGATAGATGAACGGATGTTTCGACGAATCAAAGGCCTTCCGCAGGGGATGTGAACGCAATTAAAATGAGATTCAAAGTCAGCTTCTGAAGACGCCATTCTTGTCTTTGCACAGAATATAGCCTTGATGATAAATTGTAACTTGATATAGTCTATGTGAAAGAAGAAATTTTCTTAGAGAAATCGACTTGAGACCCATTAATGCATAATGACTTCATAGCCTTATGAGCTTATTTGACTTGCGCTGCTTGAAAGCTTTCTTATTCTATGTGCCACCAGGCTTTGGAATAAAGGAAATTGCTTCTTTGCCTTCCATTTCATGATTTTCTGCATATCCCGCTATACCGACATTTATATTCGTCTCTTTCACGCTGCCCCTAAATTCAAAACAAAAAAAAGTATTGCTCTTTAAACATCCTTTATTTGTGCCTCCGTCTAAACGTTTCCAAAGGTCGGCCACTGTTTATCCTCTTCTCAATTTTATTTCCGCCCTCGGCGATATTCACAAAAATCTACTTTAAGCCTTATGATACAGTGACTTTAATTTATTCAGAAAACACTACAGAAGAAGAGCTTGAAACCAAGAGAGAAGAAGAATAAGAAGTTACAAGAATGTATTTTACTAGATTCATTTATTTTCCACTCTGTATATGGTGCCGCTCTCTGTCGTACAACGAAGAAGCTTTAGATAGCTTAAGAATCAGGGAGATTAAAATGTCGTTTCTCGATGTTTTCTCTCTCTCTCTCTCTCTCTCTCTGTTCCACCCTACTACCAATGCCTCCCCTCCCCCCTCTCCGAAAAAGAAGAGATAGGGACAGAAATAAAAAAGGAGAGTCCTATGAAGGTTTTAACATCATTGCATCTAACCTCCCAACCCCATCTCTGTGTTTTTATTATAAAGCCAATCTTTTGTGTGGTTTGTCTCTCTTAAGACCGTGGAGGAAAGAATGGCCTTCTTAAAGGTTTTAAAACATAGTAAGAATAATTGCTACCATATTTAAGTAAAGAAGATAGGAAGAAGCCTGAGTTCAGACTGCGTTGCAGTGAAGGGAATGAGAAAAGGGTATTTAGCAGTTCCAAGATGTCGCAACTGCGGGGCTTAGGAGCCAAAGAATCGCGGATGGGGTTGGCAAAAGTATGAGCCAAAGAAAGATGAATAAATGAGAGTAACAGCCCTGATGAAGATGTAAAGAAAGAGGAAGAATGATAATTATAATATAAGGAGATGTTGGAAGACGTCCTCGGTTTAACCTCCACTCAGTCGATGCTATGAGAGAAGTTGGTGTTAATGAGGCGAAGAGAGTCAGAAACACAATCAGGAAGGGCGCATCTGATTGGTGGGAAGAAGAAAATCGGAGCATTGTCTAGGGTGACGTATTTCGTGAAAATACTTTAAAGTAATCGACCATTATGAGACTGAATGACTCCCTGTAGCAGACTGCGTCTTGACAAGCTCTTACTTCCACATATACCCGAGAAATTTCTCGTATTTCGTGTAACCCTGTAATCCAATACTATGTTCACAAGAGCCCTCCTCTGGACTCCATCATGAACCGGATAAACCAAGTGACTTTTCTCCCCATCATATATAAGATTTATTTTAATGTTATCCTCCCAACTACCCCTATTATCTCTAGGTGGTCTTTCCTTCAGGTTTTCGCACTGAACTCTGTAAGCTTTTCTCTTCACCCAACACGTTCCACGTAGCATCCTCTTTGATTTTATGACAATATAAAGACTGACAGTAGCTGCTTCGGAAGGGTGGAACAGTGCAAATGTTTGGGAAAATCCTTACAACCCAAAATATTATTCAGGAAGAAATTAAGAGCAGATTGAAGTCAGAGAATCTTGCTATCATTCGGTGCAGAATGTTTTGTCTTCCTGTTTGCTATCCAAAAATTTAAAGATTAAGATATACAGAAATATAATTTGGCCTGTTGTTTTGTACGGGTGTGAAACTTGGTCGCTGACATTGAGGGAGGAACGTAGGCTGAAGTTGTTTGAGAATAGGGTGTCGAGGAGAATATTTGGGCCTAAGAGGGACGAGGTAACAGGGGAGTGGAGAAGACTACATAATGAGGAGCTTAATGATCTGTACTACTCAACCAGTATTGTTCGGGTGATAAAATCGAGAAGAATAAGATGGGCGGGGTATGTAGAGCGTATTGGAGAGAGGAGAGGCGTATCCAAGGTTTTGTTGGGAAAACTTGAGGGAAGGAGACCACTTGGGAAACCCAGGCAGAGATGGGAGGATAATATTAAGATGGATCTTCAGGAAGTGGGATGTAGTGGCATGGACCGGATCAAGCTGGCTGAGGATAAGGACAGGCAGCGGGCTGTTGTGAATGCGGTAATGAACCTTTGGATTCCATAAAATGTGGGGAATTTCTTGACTAGCTGGGAAATGATTAGCTTCTCAGGAAGGACTCTGCTCTATGGAAATCATGCACGGTGAAGAGTGCAAATCATGACACCTGTCATTACGCCATTTGCGCCAGTCCCTGCTATTTCCTGCCTGTTAGTCCCGAATATTCTTCTCAGCAGCCTCAGCTTGTATCTTGAACGCTAAAGTTCGTCTAATCAGGCTATATGTATACAAAACTACAGTTCGTACCCCACAGAGAACAAGTTCCTTCTCCGTTCTAAATACCATTAAGTTAACCCTATTTAGGGAAGCAGAACGCTATCAGATATCTCTGTTATGCGTTCCGTATGTCTGTCATAATAAACAGCGATCCTTTCCTCAATCAGCGTTCACCGACTCGTTATACTGATGGAAGCACAATGCGTTCTCTGTGAGGTACAAACTGTATTTTGGTATACAATGCACATTCTTTTTGCTTTTAAATGATTAACGGTGTGACGTGAAGATCTGATTATGTTTGTCTTTGACACGTGTTTTCTGCTTGCACTTCAGTTTCACTTTCGATCTATCGTGAACCATTTCGGAGAGTGTTCAGTTCTTAAGCCTGCCTTTTGGTTTTCTTCTAGTGTGAGTAACCTCACTTCTGCTACGACATTTCCCCGATCGGCTGCAGTCCTGTTTCCTTCATTTAAGGCACGTTACTTTGTAAGAAAGGAAGTAAGATGCAAAGAGACGGAATGTATCACCGTTCCATTAGATTCCTGTCTGTTTTCGTGTTATGGGATTATATTTTAAATACTGAAATTTCTTTCGCTTCATATTTTTAGATATACGAGCCTATTTTTTGCGTGCTGAAATTTGTTTTCGAAGAAGGCTTTCATACTTTTTATACCCTAAAAGAATTTGTAATAGAAATATAAAAGCAAGAAATTCTGTGAGAGGCATAAAGAGGCGTCTTATGCTTTGCTTATACAAGGAGCACTCCCCCTCCCGCTCCCCCTCCACAAAAATGCAGAAACGCTACTGCTATAAACAAATGGCTATGTGAGATTTTGTATTCTCACCACATATTGAAACATTATATATCTGATTTTTACTGCGCGCCTTATTGTTTTCTGAATTTTGAGTTTTTTAATGCATATATTGATTTAAGATCAAACGCAATGCATATAAATGAAATTTGTGATTAACCAATTTACTGCATATTACTTTATCATCATCATCATCACCTCTATGCAGGATATTTACACTCATATTCCTGAGACAAACTATGTCCCTAGGGAATATAGTGTTGCAGTTATTCTGTTGTTACTATTCATGGTGCTTATATCGTTAGTTTCAGTGTTGAATCTAGTGTACTTTTACGTTAGTACTTCCCGAAGTATGTGTGCAGTGCCCAATATGGCTGTGTTCTGTAGTTCCTTGACTTCATGTTTTCCCGGTATGTTGCTCACGTATTTTCTGAATGACTTTGAAATACTCCCAGTCGCCCCTATTATTATTGGTATCACCTTTGTTTTTACATTCCACATGCTCTGTATTTCGAATTATTATTATTATTATTATTATTATTATTATTATTTGAAATAAGGAAATTCTGCAAGCAGTCACATTCGCCCGTCAGCTGACTTTTCACCCATCATTTCAAACAGCTGTTAGCGGTCATGTGTTACTCCGTAATGGAAGTAGGTCTGGGTCAGCAGTATGACAAGACACGTGTGCCTTGCAGTCCATAACACAGCCAGTGTGGCTCTACTGTGCCGAAGTGTCGAACAGTTTACAATATTTAGTGCAGCTCTTCGTAGCTCTCACAGACAGCAGCAACGAGCAGCACGGAATTTGCAGGCATATTTTCGTAGCCGTCGTGTATTGTCTGTTGTACTAACTTCGTAGTCACCTTGTAGATGTCGTTGTGATTTATTTAAAATACTGGCTCATCATTCACTAAAAACTACTGAAGAAAACCAAGAAAACTATTTCGGGCCTATTCTTTGTAACTAAATAAAGGTTCGAACCCTGTACCTCTTGGTAATGTAAGGTAAAGGTCACCCTAGAACAGGCAGTGAAGGCCCAGAGTAGAGTAGAATTAGCTCTACTCTTTCGTAAACCTCGGCGCTATTATAGGGGCGGGTGGTCATGTGGTCAACGCCACGCTCCGGCCGCTTTACCCCCGGAAAGGACCCGGTACCCATTGTACAGGAGGCTGTGTGGGCCACCGAGTGCCGGTCTGGTGGCTTGCGGAAAATCTCTCCCCGCACTGGGATTCGAGACCCGTACTGTCCAGCCCGTAGCGAGTCGCTACACCGCCTGAGCTATTCCGGCTCCTACTTCTTGGGTACGAAGTGAAATCCTTGCTTTGTGGGGGGGGGGGGGGGGTTTGGATAGCAAAATTGTTGTTGTTTTTTTTCTTATTTTAATTTTTTAAAAACCATTCATTTTTTTTTTTTTA
>Ga0123355_10022594_pt1 | contig 10083 bp, 6 predicted proteins | sample TergutEmb28metaG_3_FD_89872 | JGI IMG/M metagenome (GOLD analysis project Ga0123355, IMG submission 89872) | Embiratermes neotenicus P1 segment gut microbial communities from Petit-Saut dam, French Guiana - Emb289 P1 | ecosystem: Host-associated > Arthropoda: Insects > Digestive system > Gut ...
AGGCGTAGATGGGTGGATAATATTAGGATGGATCTCCAGGAGGTGGGATATGGGTATATGGACTGGATTGGGCTGGCCCAGGATAGAGACAGGTGGCGGACGCTTGTGAGTGCGGTAATGAACATTCGGGTTCCATGAAATACGGAGAATTTTTTGACTAGCTGCAAACCAGTTAGCTTCTCAAGAAGGACTCTGCACCATGGAGTAAGTATTGCAGCATCATTAGTAATGCGGCAGAATAATACGTCATAAGACAAAACAATCGCCCGTTATGTTGTGATGTGTAATATTTAATATTTGGGTTTCTTGCTGTTGGTAGTGTTCTGCATTTTTCAACACCAATGTATGTTTCTTTGAAAAAACTTATTCCTGCAGCAAAATTTGTATGTAAACTATCAGAAATACTTCACAGTTTATATTCTTCGCAGAGTTTCGTTCTTCCGTTTAAACATCGAAGGTAAATAATCTGCCTATATTCTCTCATTTAAATCTCAAAATAGTGGATCACATGCCAGTAATGCTGGAGTAGCTTAATTTAAATATGTGCAACTCTGGCAAGCTGGTGTCCATAGCAGGAATCGTTCCACACTGGTGATTTGCTTTGAAGTTATCGGGTCTGTGACGACGGTGGGAAACTGCTGGACTGTGTTTTACACCTCGCACGGCTACATCACTGCCATAGGCGCAGCAGGCAACAGGAAAAAGGGAATATTCCCTTATGTTTCCAGCGTATAATACTTTGAATACTTCGGGCAACCTGTCTTGTTCTGAGGTCTCTTTCTGCTTTATGAGATACATAGTGAAAATTTGATGAAATCACACACAAACCATTAACAGTTTAAAAGAGTCAATGTGAATAAAATTCCAACCAGATGCAATAGTACGCAGATATTTATTTACTGCAAAGCTACTCTACATGTTTCGGATGTCACAGCACCCATCATGAGGAGTACTAAAAACTGTAACCGCGGCCTCCGGTACAGGTCATACTAATGGTACCGCTACTCCCCTCCAACGTGGGACCATGTTGCATCTGGTTGGATTTTTATTCACATTGAATTACGATGCACGGAACCATGAGCTTAAAGTTTAAAAGAGGTCACCTGCTTCCATATAGAGGAAGCACTTCTTTGTAACATATAGTCTACTTATTGCGTCCTCGTTTTTGTCGTGATTCTTAAAGAAAATGACAATTATGTTCCCGTACAGCATAAACTAGTTGGTCTTTGTAAGCAATGGCAGTGCGTTTTTAAGGTAGGAAATAAATGTAACTTCATTTCATAATTCAATGGGTTAAAGCCCTCAACAAGCGGAGCCGCCATTGTGGAACGAGAGCAATGCGGACGAACTGTCTGTAATTGTTCGGGTAGCCACAGTGGGCAAAATGTTTATGTCTAAACTAGCCCTGATCATACACCGCAGTGGCAAGCCCATGGTAACTGAGTGTAAAAAGGTTCTAATATCATAACAAATATTCTTGACACTCCAAATCTTTCTGCGCAAAGTAGACAGACATAATCACGCATACAAAAGGACGCACCAAACCTTGAGGATGAAAGCGCTTGTTTTTTCCATATGTCATAATATCTTAAATTGCTAGAGCCACTTCATAACACCTCAGAAGACCAAAATCTCCGAGGTTTTTCTTTTCAATTACCTGTAAATGTCCGTGTAAAAAATAATATCCACTCTGGCATACTACATTCCGAAATCTGCAGCCCGAAGTACTTCTTTCTAAAGCATACAAATGTGAACATGAAGTAACTTTCGAGTGGAAGGCACCCCCACTTTGTATTCGGGAAGTCACTGGTTCAACTCGACCCTCAGACCGGCTACAGTCACAGTATTGTAGTGAGTTTTCTCTCTTACTCCTGTAAAATGCTGCCATAAAATCTCGAACTAACCAAAAACAGTTCTGCTTAGATTTTAAGCCCGACCAGCCTCGTGGTCTAGTGGTCAGAGTCTCTGACTACTAATCATGAGGTCCCGGGATCGATTCCCGGCTCTACCGTGGGAATTTTCCCTGAAGGGGAGGATTCCCGCGGTGACCATGATCTGGGTAGATTGGTAGAATTTAGGTTTAAGGGCCCTCCTGGCACTACATCCTCCTACATCACCACTCACATCATCGGGACAACGTAACCGCGCCTGATGGACGTCCCAACCTCAGAAGTCGGTTACACTTCTGCCATGCCCAGGAGGGAAGACCACGAAGTCCACAAGGACATGTGAGGCATTGGAAAAGAAGAAAAGATTTTAAGCCCAATGGCGACTGTACGTGCCACCTGCTGTAACATCCAGAAACTTTTTTTCTTTGCTCACGAGGTACGTTTGTGTGCTTATTATAAATGCCACAGCAAATACAGACAGCACTGACCAGCTGGTGTCTTCACATTCTCTTTGAATCAGATGAATATCAGTGCTCAAAGGCTTATAGTACTTGAAATGTTACACTTTTTAAATATCCTACCATTCGATGCTAGTAGCCTTAAGGATGGGCTAGTGTCAGCGTCGTAAAATAAGCAAGTAAGAAATGAAATTATTATTTCGATTCCGAAGTTTCTTACTTTTTAGTATTGTCATTTCTCATGCTACGAAATGCTTTCCATTTCTGCTGTGTGTGCAGTCACCGCTATTCCAAATTTCTGGTCACGTTCGACAAATTTTCGATATGGTGGAAACGGTTTTCAATTGCATCCGGTTATGTTTTCTACCCTAGTGGAACACCTCTGTTTGTGACCGACGTGACAGGTGATGCTGCTTCTTGACCAGAGGGAATGGGGCAAAGTTCTGCTCGTGGCATACCTGGGACAATTGTGTTCTAATCAATAAGCATGCCCACACGTGCTAAGCAGAATATCTAACTGCACGGCAATACAAAATGTGGACACCCCATCTTATTGTCTGACGCCCTCTAACTTTCCAGTTATACCGATATAAGCTTCAAAAGCGTTGGTTTTATACTTATACACACACTTTGTAAATGTTCAAGCCATCTCTTTTGGTAATTTTTATTACTCTTTTGCAATCTGGTATTTCTTGTATCATAAGGGAGAGAAAATAAGCGGGTTTGGTGCAAAACGTGACGAAATAAGACAGATTGGAAGACCTAGGTGTAAATGGGATGCAACTATTAAAATATGTCTTAAAATAAGACGGGATTACATGCACTGAATTCATCTCGCTCAGGATATGGGTAAGCGGCAGGGTCTTGTGAGCATGGTCATGAGCCTTCTACTTGTATAAAATGAGAATTTCTTTACTAACTGAGGAACTGTCAGTTTTCAAGACGAAGTTTGCTACATGGAGCTAGTCGCTCGTATCCTTTGTGTTGCTTTCCTCTTTCAGGTCTAATGGCTGACTCGTGTTCCATCGGGTTTATCATTAAAAGGTTCTATGATGTGCCCTAAAATACGCGAATATTTATATGATTGTAATGGATCTGAGAGCAGTTTTTTCCCTATACAGCTTGACTGGTTAGTTTTACAATCTAGAGGGTTTTCGTTTACTGCGTGGTACGAACTGAATCTTCAAATGTAACTCAGATCAATTTTCGTCTTTAAATGGACGACATTCTCAGTTCTTTATGCACATGTATTGTGCGATACGTCACGTTTACCTCCCAGTCTGTTCATTCAATTTCCAACACCTCACTTTAATTTAGTCTATTTCGTTTCCTCTCTTTCTGCTCCCTCTCAACCAAAATTCTTCTTTCTCTCTGTTGCCACATGGATATCTGTTTCCCAATTTTTACCTTCGGAACTTAACCAAAGATTATTCCGTTTCTCATATAAGAAATTCCCAGCTTTTATTTTCCTGTACTCGCCTCTTCGTTCCCTTCTTACATTTAACCGTTTTACATTCTAGCTTTTTCTTCTTCTGTCGGCTGATTTATTTTATTTTTTCTGGTGTCCTATTTGTTTTATCACGTCTATGCCTCGTGTCATTTTTCGTTGCATCTAAAGTTCCTCTCTTTCCATTCTGCCCCAATGTTTATTTTATACGCGTCACTTCCATCCGCTTTCAGTTTGCGTTTTCTTTACCTGGTTTTGATTCTTGTTTTCTCTCATTCCAGTCACGGCAGCCTTAGAAGCTTTGATTTCACCAGTCTGCTACTGACATATTTGCAAATAACGTTCATTGAATTAGAACAGACCTCTACAAATAATCTTACTGGTGATTGCTACATTCAATCAGATCACAACTGACTTCACTAGGAAAAGAACATTGCATTATTTTAATATTAAAATTCACTATGTTGTATCACTTTGCAAATAGTTGTACTATTTTCTCCGTCACACACAACCAATATAAATAATGTGAAATGCCAATTTGAAGCAATTAAATGATTTTATCTATGTATTCTTAGTTCGACATGTTTCGGGTACATACGCCCATCATCAGGAGCATTAGATGTTGAGTTGCAGCATATGGTTTTCTGCACCGAGTTTTTGGATGGGTGGTGGTCTTGAGAGCCGCTGCATAGGTTGTGTGTACGGTGCAGATGGTGCTGTGCGACGGCATAATCCGCACCGTACATACGACCTAAGCAGCGGCTCTCAAAACCACCACCCATCCAAAAACTCGGTGCAGAAAATCATATCCTGTAACTCAATATCTAATGCTCCTGATGATGGGCTTATGTACCCGAAACATGTCGAACTAAGAATACATCAATAAAATCACTTTATTGCATCAAGTTGGCATTTCACATTACTTCATGAGGAAGATCCACGGCCAGAGAGCCCTCAAAACCAATATAAATGTATGTGCTCTGAATGTTTAGCGTATACAGCCTTTCTGTGGGAGCATCAAAAGTTAATGGACTTTCAGTGCAATGTAACACAGCTATTAACGGTTCTTCATGAACGGCCCCAAAATAGTCTCTGGAGAACCGTTGAAAATAAGACTAAAGGTGGAAAACAACTTATTATTAGGGGAATTCAGAGTGTCATGTAAGAATATATAGTACGCATTAGCAGTGTTCAGGATTACTTGATGTTTAAACTTGTGTCATATAAAAAGCATTATTTTCCCGGCTTGTAATTTGGAACAGGAAGCATGTAAGCAGATTATGGGGGTATAGAAGCGACGCTCTTACAGGGTATTAACAAATGAACAGGAAGGAATAAAAGGGATAAAATCCGAAACCAGGAATCAGTAGTAACACTTCAAAAGACGGTGGTCACAGTACGCTGCACTACAAGAACGTGTGTTACATATGCACGAAATTTCGACCCTTTGAGAGCAAACAAAAATGAAGAGAAGGACGAAATAAATGACAACTGGGGATTCCTACAGGCAGAAGACTTACAAGACACAATACTGAAACGGAAGAGAGCTACGGAAGTACTGAAAAGTTTTTGTCAGAAGACGATCTATCCCATGATAAATTGACAATGATAATTATGATGTTCTCTTACATACTTTCACATATTTAATGTTCTGTTGACCGTGCATCGTGATATACGAGTATCCATACAATAAGAACCAACAGGATGCACTATTTAGTTAGGCTGGAGCAGTGTCCGGGCTGCAGCCCGGACACTACTCCAGCCTAACCGCACCTAACCTCCAATCTACAGCAAACCAAGAACGAAACGACCAATGTGGTAATCAACATCATAGTCGGGAACTCCTGATGATGGGCACAGTAATGCCCGAAACATGTTGAGCCTATAATAAGTACAATAAAATAATAAGTGGCATCTAGTTGGTTTCTTTATTCTTCAGTTATCGCAATGATGCATGGTCCAATAAACATCAGATATATAAATTTATGTTTCCATCTTTAATAAATATCATTTAATATGGAGCAGTGATGAACCTTTGTGAAAACCGTTATGAATATTCGGATACTTCAAAAGGCTGGGAATTTCTTAAGTAGATCAATGTATATAACTTTCCAAAAGACCATTTTACTCCATGAAGTTAGCATACCTTCGTAAAAAGATGGGTTTATTAATAGGTCTGATACTGTTGAATGCACATTATATTCCTAAATTACGCCTATACAAAATCCTTCGACTCAAACATTCTTCCCTCTTTGTCGTTCTTTTAATTTGTTTGCGTAAATATACATATTCCCGTTAAAATTTAACATTCGTAGGTCCGTGCATCGCTAATACATTCGCAGAATACAACCAACAAGGTGCAACGTTTCACAATTTGTTTATTTCTGTAAGAAGCTCTACATGTTTCAGGCGGTTTTTCCGTCCATCGTCAGGAGCTCAAAACTAGGCAAACAGCGTTAGGTATTGTTCTGACAAATACTGCTATCTCCTGCTAGCCTGGCCGACTAGCAGCACAAATAAACAAATTGAGATACGTTGCATCTTGTTGGTTGTACTCTGCGAATACATATATTCCCGTCGCTGGCTTTTTTGCTAGTCAGCCATACATGGTTTCATAGAAAAAGCTATTACAACAATGAGTAACAATGACTGAACCGCACAAGTAGGACAACAATTACCATCAGCGGTCTTTATTGTATATTAACTTGTTTTCAGTCTGTTTATAACAAATTTAGGAGTCCAGGTTATATATATGAAGAAAGCACATTTATGGAATTTGTTAAGGATCAATATGGCCAAAAATCGGAATTTTCCAACAACGTTCAAAGTTTCCTATATTTAGTTTAAAAACGGGTTTAGTATGCTCTGATATTGGAACATTGGACTAGGAGAGGAAATGTGCATATAGGGTAACAATGGGGCACATTCTGATGATTGCAACATTGAATCTTCTCAGATAGTTGTGACGTCAGTCGACTGGGGTTCCATGATGTTTTGTTTTTCAGAACTGTCGAAATATTTTAGAATTAATATTAGTATAGCCTCTTATTATACTACTGTGAATTACTTATTATTTATGTCTACGTGGACTTTTGTTAAATTTGTCTGTAATGCATAACCTCCAGGGTTCAGCTCGTCGAAATATCGTTTGTAAGTTTCGTACATAGTTTACTAGCATAGTCATAATCCAGCTACGCACCAAGTTTCATACTCCAGTATATAGGCAAACATATTGCGTATTACGATTACGTGCTTTTTATTTGCATGGCGCAACAGTCCCTATTGGGTCAGAGCTTCCTCTTTGTCGAGGTTTCGAGATCACACTCAGACACCCCACACTCGGTAGATCTCCCCTGTACGAGTGATCGGCCCGTCGCAGAAACTTCCACCTGACAACACACAACACTCAGCCATGCCCTCAACGGTATTCGAACCCGCAAACCCAGATAGGGAGCGGCCGCAGACCCGCGCTTTAATCCGCGCGGCCAGCGGGAACGGCGCGCTCTTGTTAGTTCCAGATAATTTCTGGAGACTTCAACTTTCCTACACTTCAGTACCTCTACTCCCAAGCACGGGGACACGCGGTAGTGCAGCTGGTTGAGGTACTGCTCTACACGCCGGAAGGTTGCGGGTTCGATTTCCGAGCGTGTCATTGGAAGTTTTAATTGACAATCCTTCCGGCCGCACTATGGCCTTGGGGTTGACTCAGCCTCTAACAGAAATGAGTACCAGGAATATTTCCTGGGGGGTAAATGCGGCCGGTACGTAGGGCTGGCCTTACCACCTTGTCTTGAAATCTGGGAGCCTCAACCTCCTGGGACCCTCAGGGTCTGTCCAGGGATTGCTTTACCTTTACCGTGAAGTACGAGTATATGCAAACAGACGGATCATGCTAACGCATAAGCAATTCTTATGCTGCAGCCGAAAGGAAATGGGAAAGCGCAAGTTGGAGGAAGTTTTCTGAAAGCATGTTAACGTGTTTCATTTTCACGGGCAGTGAGTTAGATGGCAGCGCCAGTCAATACTTGCATGCAACCTGCAAGATGTGATGTGATGGGTGTCACGGCGGTCGGGCGTCATTACCACGGAAACACATCCGTCAACGTCACCTCGCTGCGTGCAACAGTGTCGTAACGAACAGCTGAGATTGATATACGGTAATACGGATCCGGAAGCACATAAGGTAACTATGAAAGCGCAAGCTCGGGTCCCGGAAGCAATCTCCCTTCGGACTTCACTTTTTCTACAGCTTTCCCATCACATCCCGCTGTGCTGAAACGACTATTTATTTTAAAAGCAGGGTTTATTTATAGTAGTTAATTAACAGATTTAAATGGACCTCAAAAAACGGAGCGAGCAATTGTGGCAACGGATTTACAATCCATTTACAGTGCGTAAAATAAGAGTGGAAAAAAGAACCCTACACAGTGTGAGTATTACAGCCTTTACGTATTTTCACAGCAGAAGGAAAGACAAGAGATTTGAAAACAACGGTAATATGCATTCAACGCAATTTAATCTGCGTCTTTCTATGTGTATCATCATGGAATTCCAAGCCGTGGAATATTTGAGGAAGGCCAAGAACTATGTGTTTATTCGCCGCATCTGTAATGACGTCACGCCTTTGTCTTGTTCAGATGACGTCAGTCGTTATGACGAAGCGCCATTGCTATCTGTACTCGACCGGCATTAAGATCAAAGACGAGTACTGCAGAGAGTGAGGCAGACCTCATGAGAAGTCAGCCTACTCCTTCATCAACTTACACGTAAAATTCCTACTGCACAGAATCGAAGATCGAATTCACAAGTCGTAACAATCGTGCAATATTTAGCTCTTTAAAGCAGAGTAGTAACTCTATATACCACCTACGATAACAGTAAATTGTATACGTTTTGCCTATATTTCACGTGTTTCGTTTGATACTCACAATAAACAGCGACTTGTTCTCTAAAGAACGTTGAACTGGTGCCCTTTGTAATCGAGTCATAGTACGCTTTCCGTCGGATTGAACTGAATACTTAAAGACTGCCAAACGGAACTCGGAAACACATTCTTTCTGTGTTTACAGCTCTATTATGTAGTTTATTTCTCACGTCATTTCTGGCCCTCCCCGCCACTCCACTCCCGCCCTCTCTTTGTCTCTCTGTCGCTTTTGTAACCATATGCTTTATTTCCTTCAATCCTTTCTTGGCTCACGCCGGCGAGTCGATGCCAGCCGGCCAGATGACTGCATAATTAATTTCGGTGTTGATGTCGGTGTCTAGGTGCCACACAGCAGTTCGACAGCGCTGTTTGTAAAGATCCGACCGCTGATGTATTGTCACTGTGCTGGAAAACTCCAGCGAACTGCACTAGTCAGGACCGAAGACCTGTTCTTCCAATTACGGAGCGAGCACTGCTTCCTTTAATCACATGATGTCTCTGCTAAGTCTTAAGAACGAGGAGTAATGAGTAAGGAAGTTTAATACCAATTAGAACCAAAAGCGAATCGTCCAAAGGTTTAATTATATATTTTTCGTTCTTTGTGAAAAAAAGAGGTCAAAACTTTTAATATTCTTTTAAAACTATTTTTTTGTAATAATAACACAACAAAGAGAGTGAGTGACGTCTTGTAGCCCCGAAGGATGGAGGTAAAAAGTAACAATGTCATCAAATCTCCTTGGATTGACTCCCTTAAAGCCAGTAAAAATCAGCAATATATTATTCCCTCCTAGCAAAATCAAGCATCGATCCTTACTTCTTCTAATATGGCATGAAACGGTAAACACAGACTCATTTGATTTGACGCTTCATTCTTTGGCGTTTAAATAAAACTCAGAGATTGCAAGCATAATGTAACAATCTGATACATTCCCTAAATTGTATCCATCTTGAAAACTCTCAGAAATAAGGAAAAAATATTATTTGGCATTAAATGTGTTTCTCGCTTCGTGAACAACGTGTAGGGTTTAAAGTACTCGTAGGTACATCCGTTACAGTGGGTCAGTGTTAAAGGAAATCTAAGCGTAAATGTAACAACAAATTATAACAAAGTTCTCCTCTGTAAGGTGTTATAATTCAAGAATGAGATGGGCTGTGCATGTGGCGCGTATGGGTGAGGAGAGGGGGTTTATAGGGTCTTGGTGGGGAAACCGGAAGGAAGGAGACCACTGGGGAGACCTAGGTGTAGATGGGTGGATAATATTAGGACGGATCTCCAGGAGGTGGGATGTGGGTATATGAACTGGATTGGGCTGGCCCAGGATAGAGACAGGTGGCGGACGCTTGTGAGTGCGGTAATGAACCTTC
>Ga0123355_10022595_pt1 | contig 10083 bp, 6 predicted proteins | sample TergutEmb28metaG_3_FD_89872 | JGI IMG/M metagenome (GOLD analysis project Ga0123355, IMG submission 89872) | Embiratermes neotenicus P1 segment gut microbial communities from Petit-Saut dam, French Guiana - Emb289 P1 | ecosystem: Host-associated > Arthropoda: Insects > Digestive system > Gut ...
AAAATTTGGGGGGAAAAGGGGGGAAAAGGGTGTGTTTCCAGTCCCCGGTGTGGGGGGGAGGGGCTTTTCCCGGGGGAGGAGAGCGGGCTTTCCCCAGGCCCCACTCCCCCCCCCCCCCCCTCGCGTTGTTCGCGCGACTCGACGCCTGATCTCTCAGCCAATTTATATGTATAGGTGCAATATGGGGAACAGCAGTAGAGAGCAGTGCATGGAAAGGGCGATCCACGGTACCCTGTCGAATGAAATGCACTGCCCTTTCTCGTTGTGCCGGTTCAAAATTCGTGGAAAAATGGATCAAATGACGTTGCAGTTATATAAGTAGGCCTGCTGGCAGTGCAGTAAACAGTCTAGGCCTATTGCTCAGTTTAGTCTTTGGCAGGTGCCGATTTGCGTTTGTTTTTGGTCCGGAAATTCAATCTGCTTCCTTATGGAAGTTTTGGTTCTTACTCCAAGGAAAGGTCGTTACGCATTTTATCCTCTCTGCACTTCCCAGGTGGCTGTCGTATAAAATCAGAAGCATTAAGCATGTCGTGGTAATTCTCAAAACGTAAAGTGTCTTTCGCATGGCGCTAACTGCCGTTTATCTAAGTTACACAGTTACCGCAGTTCGTACCGCGCAGTAATCACTCACCATCTCAGAGAAATAATCGCTGTTTGTGCTGACATCCGTGCAGTACAATATATACGTTCTGCGTCAAAGTGCAAAACTTTTTTTTGTCTCAGTCGTGGTACATATACTTACCACGGCCATTTACAGTTCGTATACGCCACACTGACATTGTCCGACAAAGCCATTATATTACGGATCATGCTGTCGGGGATGACCGAGTTGCGGCGGTATCTAGATGCACGCAGCATCCCATACAGCGTGTACTGGAAATGCTTCTCCGGTTTAAAGCGGCTGGGGCGTGACACTGGCGTGTGGCTTTCTGTTGTCCAAGTTATGAATGCATGGAGCTTTATATCCACTCCCGGATGGCTTCACTGCGCTGTACTTCGTTCAGCACGTGGTTAAATTGCCTTTTTACCGTGTGGAGTGCCAAGACAATGCGTTTATGACGTAGCGCTTGTTAATGCAGTTCAGTAGCTCGAAGTTGTCGTCCGCTCACTCTCTCCGTTGTTTCAGTCGATTCGCGGAATGAAGAGCACAGTCGTCACTAAACTTCACTGGAGCACAGGCCCTGTGCGTCCTGTCTTGGACACAAGCACCTCAGCCACGTAACTTTTAAAATCCTGAAGTCTTTATTACGGAAATGGCGCACGCGCGGACTACTGAGGTGATAGTGACAGTAGCGCCACTTTTTGAATGTAATAGACCTTACAGCCATTAGTGCTTTTTGAGAGAGTGTGTGTTGGGGAATGTACGGTAACCGGATGGCGGCAGTGTGAGATTTGGTTCAGTGTGCGGTCTGATGACAATAACTTATGATCTGCTGGAGTGAAGTGTATCCGATTTGGATGGGGATCTTGCATAATAACGAAATGGTACCTGCACGTTGTGAATTTAACGTGTCAAGATGACCCACATCTCTTCAGGTTATGTCTGACTAATCTAACACGGGCTGTAAACATAAGTAGCTGGAAGGTAGCTTGTGTAGATATTGTAATCATGGCTACTTGGGAGCATATCCTTTGAACTCTGAAGGGGGCTATGTTCTTCCTTGCAGACTGTACCGCGGCATACGTAGAAGCAAATATGCGTACTGATCTCTTTTGCAAGAGTGCGACTTGAGTGAAGTTTTTAAACAGTTTTGATATATATTTTATATAATTGCAAACATTTGTTTTGTATGCTTGACTGATCCTACTTTCCAAGAGTGTTTTCTTTCTCCATTCTCCTGATATCCGTCTTCCCGCATGCTTCACGTATATAATCCCCTTACGACGCTGGATATATGCTCCGCGCTACAGCATACGTAGTACGTCAGCTGCAGCAAGAGATTTTAATACACGTAAAATTAAAATTAGGAGCCCCGGCTTGATTTGCATCACGTAATGGGGAAAGAAGACGCTTGGGAAGCTGCAGGTCGGTCGGTCGGTCGCTTCGGCCCTCCCCTCAACCAGCGGCATTCCCTTTACCCCACTTCTCACCCCAGCTGAGCAAGATGCTGCATCTCTTCACTTCATGTGACGTTCTTGCATTGCAAGAGTACACGGGTATTTGGTATACCAGTACAGTTACTGCGGACACAGTTGGGTTTGAGCGTTTACACACCCTGTACTAACGGGGTTTCTAACATTTCGAAGGAACAGATTGCCTCCTTGTTCAGGGTGATGACTGTGTTTTGACTTAATCGCCAACAAACCAGCTACTAAAGATAGCTGTGGGTCGACAGATGCTCCCGTGTGTTTAGCCAGAGGTGCGGCATTTTTTGCATCCTGTTGTGGACACGTCATTTTGCAGTAATTAGTTAAAGTTACGTGACGACTGACTTCAGTCAGTCCGTCCGTCCGTCCGTCTTGCTGTCGAGCCCCTTCAGGGGCCCCTGACTATATCTTAGTTTCTGTGTCCATCTTTCGGTCTGTTATGGGGCACAGTGAAAGGACAGTGTCAGCTTTCTAGACAGATTTAAGGGAATTTGGGTCAGTCAGGAGTACCGGTGGGGGAGAGGGGAGATGAGCTTGTGCTGTGCCAGTGGCAGTTTAAGGTGCCACCGACGCCGTTGTTAAGGTCCAGGTGGCAGTGTCTTCCTATCAGTTACAACAGCACTCACCTGAGCCTGACGATGGATACAGCACGTTGAACCGAAGCGTTACACAAGACCCTTTATCACACGTTATGAAACTGAAACAAAGGAGCAGCATTGCAACAACAAGCATGAAAAACCGACAGCCTGTAGCAACAGTCGTGGTGACATTTTTGAGAGCATTGTGAGAACCGTCTGCTGACGGACGGCACGTTTTGAATCTGACTCTTCCTTCAAGAATTCTCTACTGTCTGCGCTCATCTTGTCCATATCGTTCGGTACGGTCGGCACACCGCCACTGGTTACAAAAGTCGTTAGTGTAAGAGGGTCTAAGTGTCTTCAGCATAATCCAGAAAGTGTGTGTGTGTGTGTGTGTGTCAGTGGTGCGATCTGTCGTGTTCAGAGACCCGTGACTGGTAACTTAGCGATATATATATATATATATATATATATGTCAGCAGTACCGCACGTTTGACTGGAATAGTGTACGTGTATGAACGAGCTTTAATTTAAATGATCAAACCAAATCTGATGGAGGGTTCTTAGTAACAGCGAAATATACACACTTCTTTAGAGCACACACTGTATAGAACGTTGTCCATGATGGCCCTGCTGCTTGATCATGCTAGTGGGCAGTCCGGTTTTCATTTCACAGTGTCTTTTGCGTTAAGTCGCTTAATCATTTCGTTTTTCACTTGCTCGTGTTTTCATGTCAGCTGGGGCAACTTTACCAAGACATATTATACTATTTGAATCAGTTTAAGTGTCAACAGCTGTAAAAAACCTTAAGCACAATCATGAGGAGAAATTTTTTTCATGGCTTTCAACCGTACAGCGACATACAGGACATTTCTAACGCCTCTCTAATGTTCCAGTGTTTACACATCCTAATGTCAATATTCATGGAAAGTCGTTATGTGCAGAATATATTCCAGCAATAACGGAAGGTGGTGGGAGGAATTAGAGTGGTCGGTAATGGCCTTCACTTTTGTATCGGTAACCCTTAAATTGTTAAAGTTTGTGCAGGTACAGTATTAACTGATCGCGAGTAGACCTCTAATGAAGATGCGTTTGATTGGAGACCTTGGTTGCTATGGCGACTGACAAGCATGACACAATGATATCAAAATATTTGAGGTTTCTGTTGCTATGGCGATAGTTGACGGGCGCTGTGTGTTAAAGAGATACGGTCCGGCGCTCTACAGGTAATTTGACGCAAATTGAATAAAGCATACTACTGGCAGAGGAGGAAGGTCAGTGAAGAGTTTGCGGGATATGGGGAAATTCATAGGGACAAGTTCCTGACAACAAACTGTGACATGTTTCAGCAAAAATGTGACACACAACTGAGATGCCAAAGAGGCTCATCCCTCTGAGCGGGCTTACGCGAATTCATAAGCTCTTTGTTGTTCTGTTCTCACAGAAGCGATTTTTTGCGGCGTCGCGAGTAACACAAAACACCCTGCGTAAGTAACAGCTGTGAAGAGTGATCAACGTTATTCTGCTTCTGCTTCTTGTTCCCGACTTTTGAGATTTTCAGATTAGTGTTGCTGAATATTCAAGGCAAATAATCACCGACGTTTGAAATGATTTTGGTGACTTCGAAACGTAGGTAAATAGACGCAGCTTCACTTCTTACATACCTTGCGTTTTTTTTTTTACTTTGCCTCTTCTTTTCTTTATCTCTGTTCGTACACTGTCGTTTTATTCTTGTGTTCTCTTTTGTCCCACTTATTACAAATGACAAAACGTCAATAGAGCCAGTCCGTTCACGCACTGTACACAGCCAATGTAGAACATCCACGTGGCTATACGTGCTCTTTTCAGCTACAGTACGATACGAAAACTTCACTTCTGATTCCCCAGCTCGTTCTGTAGCGCTGGAAGGGTGGGCTTTGTAATTATTGTGTGCTGAGTAGAGCAGGAGAGAAGGCAGAGCCTTGGGACATTTAAGTTCGTAAAGTTTTTTGTTATTGATTTTGGGTGACCAAGGATTTTAATTGTAGAAACGACTGTTCTTCATGTGCTCACATTCCCACAACATTCAGTAAGTGCTATTCAAAGGTCTATATTCGCCCAGCATTAAGTTGGTGTTCCTTATATGCCCATTTTCGCCCATCAGTATGTACGATCCCTGGACTTCAAAGCTGCACAGCTGTGGGGTCATTTTGGCACTTCGGCTTCGATTTACGCTTCGTACTGTGGCTGTTGGAACGCTGTTGCCGGCGTCCCCGTGACGGTTGCGAAGCTGAAACGTTTTCAGTGGTCTTATGCGTCATGAAAAGAAACGTGACGCGCCTTGGAAAATATCCATTTTCTTGCAGATAATTTTGAGATGGAACAGGCCAGAGTGCAAGCAGTGCAGGGGAGAAAGATTGCGGTTTTGTATATTGTGTCTCGTTCATTGACATGGTGAACTGAACGATGGATTATTTGCTTCTGGAAATACGAAATAAAAGCCTGTGTTTGAAGACATCGCAGCTGTAAGTCCGCTGTCCGCTTTTAGCTGCCTGTTCCATCACAGTTGAAGGCAGTTACAAGAACTTTACAAAGAGGCACACAATCGTCAGTTCCTCCATTGCACTGTCTCTGTAACCAGCAGCACCACAGCGCACCAGCCATCTTCAGAATGCCATCACAGCACCGGGTTTCCAAACCCAAGCGAAACAGATGATAGGCTTTGTGTGCAGAAAGACTGCAGATCTAATATCTTGTAGTGAAAATACCGTTTCTAATTGTAACTTAGGCGCCTCGTGTTATCTAACTATATTGACTGTTGTACTGAAGGGTAAGTGTGCAAGAGGTGCATTCCGTGACGTAGTACATACGTCACCAAGGCATTCTTTACTTTCGGAATCTCATACGGTTTCGCAGTACACCAGAAAATGTAATTTCTCTCGCGACCTCTAGATAACAACGACCTACCTTGTCCCGCCTCGATATTTCCGAAACTCACAAATGCTCAGCCGCATTATGTGGATCTCTTACGCCGAACTGACACAAACCGCGAACTAAGTATGAAAGTAAGATAGAAATTCATTTCCTCCCTTAAGTAATATGGGGGTACGCGGTGGCGCAGTTGGTTGAGGCACTGCGCTACAAGCCGGAAGGTCGCAGGTTCGATTCCCGATGGTGTCATTGGAATTTTTCATTGACTTAATCCTTTCAGCCGCACTATAGCTCTGGGATCGACTCAGCCTCTAAGAGAAAGGAGTACCAGGAATGTTTCCTGGAGGGTAAAGATGACCTTTATGAGCCGATTGTCTGGAAATCTGGGAGCCGTAAGGGCCTCTCTAGGCTTGTATAGGCATAGTTTTACCTGTTAACCCTGTAGGCCAACTTTACGCACCTCACGACCGTTCAGCGGAATTACGTCGAGATCCTCTGCACCGAAATGCACCCATGTCAGTCGCGAAGTGTGCAAAGTACGGATAGACGCTTCCGCCCTTGATTTCGCTGTGGCTGTCAGTGCCCACCATTTTCACAAAATTCCTATAACGAATTTTGTGAAAATTCGACAAACGATTTGGCATTTTACGGGGCGCCAGAAACAAGGAAGTGGTCTCCCGGTAAGGCGTTCTTTTCTAATTCTTAAAGAGCGCCTAGCAGAATCTGTTTTGCCGTTTTGAACAGAGACCGTACTGAAGCATGCATGTGAGGCCCATTGGAGGTACAAGACTTGGGTCATTCGATTTTGTCGGCTGTCGTGCACTGTGCGAGATTGCATGCGTCCGCCGCAAAGTATGTGAGAACAGCACTCTGCTGGGCTAATTGCTTGCCGACGTTTCGGGACAACCTATCGGTCCCATCTTCAAGGTGAGATGGGACCGATAGGTTGTCCCGAAACGTCAGTAAGGAATTAACTGCTGCACGCTGCTTATCAGCCCAGAAGAGTGCAGTTCTTTTGTCGAATCTCGACTGAAGTCCGTTTTAGGAGAATTCGTTACAACACATAGGTAATTTACTGAACGACTGATATTTGTAGGCGATAATTGCATTTGTTAGACATTCGGTGTGTAGAGACGAAGACATGTCGAGAAACAAGGGAATTAGCAGTTTCGGTAATCCACTTCTGCTATTCTTATTGCTTGTGCTCTGTGTGCTGGCAGATAATGCAAGTGACGTCATCGTGATCGTTACACATGTGAGTTCGATGAAGTGAGAAGTGAAGAGAGGAGAAAGATTTGGCAAGGAAGGAGGGCAAAACGGACAGGAAAGTTTCGCGAGATAGCCAACATTATCTGCAGAACTTGTAGAGGAACTTCTGGAGCAGATCGGGGAGGGGCACACAGCGCTGTCGTTAGCCGCGCACACCTTTTGTAATAATGATAATTGATGTGCTTTTGTATGACTGTTCGGAAGTTGGAAATCCAAGAAGCACGAACTGCGGAGATCTTTCTTTTTTCTATATAAATAGTATTAAAGAAGAGGGAGAAAGAGGAAATGATGAGAGTGTTGGGCTTTTCTGTAGGGTTGTCAGTGCGTTTGTGTACCCCAGTTGTGCATGTGGAACCTCGTGTAAAGTGAAGGAAGTGTACAGTGAATCAGAGGAAGAGGAGTGAGGTAGAGAATGTGCAGTGAAAAGGCAGCAAAGGGGTAACGGCAGCAGCGTGAGACCAAATTTGTGGACACACCTCCTGGTCTTTAGACGCCTTCAGTGGGGCCACACTGACGAAGCTGGCCGTTTTCTCTTTTGCGCACATACAGAGAGGAACGAAGCGGGAGTATGGGGAGTTGTGAGTCTAACGAAGGTTTAAATGAAAATCATAGAGCAAGGACGAGCTGAAGGGGATGTAGAAAGGTAGTAGGTAGTTGTAGGGAAAGGGGTAAGCAGGCGATCAGATTTGCAAAAGGAGAGACGTGATTTGTGTACCAAACTGGTGTCTGTCCTCTGCCTTACCTCGATTGTCCTATAATCTGTCCTTTTCTCTCTCTGTCGCAGTTACAGACACATCAGTAATAACGGTGTGCCTTCGTGACGAATTGAACTGCTGTAAAAATGGCGGGAATTGGAGATAAATGTTGCTTAAAGAAGGTGAAATAACAATGGGGAAAATTTATAAAAGAGTAAGGATAAAATCATTTGGCTGTATTTTAAGGTAAACCCTTAAACGTATTGCGACTGCGTGGTTATCTCTATGGCTCTGGGGGTAGAAGGTGTTGGGTGTGAAACCTGATGTGCCAGAAACATTTTGTGTCCTTTAGAGTGTACGGCCCTTTATGCCGTGCAACTTCGGCAGGTTATTGACTAATTGAAAGTATTCTTTAGCAGTTCATACATCCGTATGTTTGGAAGATAAACTGACCGCAATGCGACATGAAATGTATGCGTTTAAAATTAAATGTGCTTTCATACTTCAGTTTGTCAGCCATTGAATTGCAGCCAGTTTCTTGCTTGACTAATGTTTACGGAACGCAAACCGTTGGTCCCATTCGCTATTATGCTGTCCTTAATTAAAGCTGCCGAGGTTCTCCATATGTTGCGTCGCGCCACAACAGCACGTGGAAATGTGCGAATATATTAATTGTATAAACGACAGTGTAGCGCTCTGTTCAGAATCTTTTGCCTAGCCCTGTACTACGTAACAAAGATTGAAATATAAAAAAAAGGAAAAAACTGTATTTGTTCCTCTTCTGTGTCACGGGGTTTGAACGTGATTTCTCGCACTGAGGGAAGAACATAGATGAGGTCTTTCGAGAATGGGGTGCTGAGGAAGACATTAGGGCCTAAGGGAAGGAAGTAACAGGATACTGGAGAAAATTTCAAATTGAGGAGTTCTGACATTTGTATTTCAGATTAAGTATTCTTCTCCTATGGAGCAATACCCCAACTGGGGCCTAGGTTGCCTCATTTTGAAGTTTATGAATCAGACACAATTTCACACACACACACACACACAAACACACACTGTAGACCTCCCTCAAAGAGTGGCCGGCTTGTTAGAGGCCACTGCCTATACAGCACACAATAAACACAAGACACAACATCCATGCCCTCCGCGGAATTCGAACCTGCGATCCCAGCAGGCAAGATCTACGCCTTATACCGCACGGCCACCAGCATCGGCTCGTGATGAAATATTCGGGTGACCCTATCAATGAGTATATGTTGGGTGGGGGGTATGACAGGTATGGGGAGAAGAGAAATGAATACAGGATTTTGGTGGGGAAACCTGAAGGATGGATGACGTATGGAAGAACTAGGAGTAGATTGGAAGATTAGTAGTTAAAGTGGATTTTAAAGAAATCGGATGGGACAGCCTGGCTTGGATTGATGTAGCTGTGGATAGGGACATGTGGCGGTGACGGTACTGCGTCGCGTTGCTAACAACTACAGTGCAAAATGTCACAATGCTGACACCTGCAGCGCATATTGCCGCTTTGCTAATACGTACTGCGCACTGTATCACATTGCTAACACACTGTTTTGTCTGACCCCGTTTCCTGTTAAGTATACCTTGATACAAGGAGATGCTTAATCGCCATTGCTCTTCAACTGTGCTTTAGATTACGCCATTAGGAGGGTTCAGGTAAACCAAGTTGGCTTGAAAGTAAATGATACACGTCAGCTTTTGGCTTATGCCGATGATGTTAATATGTTGGGCGGAAGTGTACATACTGTAAAGAGAACCGCAGAAGCTTTAGTAGTTGCTAGTTAGTACACTGGACTATCAGTAAATGTTTATAAACCTAAGTACAGGTCATGTCTCGAGATCAGAATGCAGAACGAAGTCACAATGTAATGATTGATAGTAGTTCCTTTGCAATGGTGGAACAGTTCAGCTATTTGGGAAAAAACCGTAACGGATCGAAATTCTATTCAGGAAGAAATTAAGAGCAGATTGTATTCAGGGAATGCTTCTATCGTTCGGTGCAGAATGGTTTGTCTTCTAATTTTACTGTCCAAAAATATAAAGATGAAGATATGCAGAACTCTGTGGGGTGTGAGGGACATAACTAGAGCAGTGTCTGATTGTGGCAGCCAGCCGCACGCACCCAGACATCATTTAGAACGACCTGTACTTGAGTGTTAATTGGATTGTGTCTTGTCCGTGTAGCTCTATCAGCTACAAGCAGCGTACAGCGTACCATATGTCATTCCTGTTGCATTACCGATAAGCGAATGTATGCAACAGTTGTGGTGCGGTGGGTTGATACTGAAAAAGGTTGAAGTTTCCTTCTTCATGCACCGAAGCCGTATAATGGGAGCACCAGATAGTGGAAAGTAGTCAGAATGAAGCCCTGGTCGCTTTGTGCCCGGGAATACCCCCCCCCCCCCCCTTTTCCCCTCGCAAAGGGGGTTTTTTGGCCCCCTTCCCCTTTTTCGGTTTTTTTTTAATAGGAAAAGGGTGAAAACCCTCCCGGGAAAAACCCACCAACCTTTCGTCACCCGCCC
>Ga0123355_10022597_pt1 | contig 10083 bp, 11 predicted proteins | sample TergutEmb28metaG_3_FD_89872 | JGI IMG/M metagenome (GOLD analysis project Ga0123355, IMG submission 89872) | Embiratermes neotenicus P1 segment gut microbial communities from Petit-Saut dam, French Guiana - Emb289 P1 | ecosystem: Host-associated > Arthropoda: Insects > Digestive system > Gut ...
GATAAATTCTTATAATAAAACCAACCAGATGCACTAATTTCTCAAATTTATTTTTGGAATAAAACTCTACGTGTTTCGGACAGTTCCTCTGTCCATCATCAGGAGTTTTTCACTGTACACACAGCAATGTTATACGTCGTACATTTTGCGAGTAGGATCAGGAAGATTCCGTCCTGATCCTGCTCGCAAGCTGTCAGCAAAACTATATGACATATACCATTGCTGTGTGTACAGTGAAAAACGCCTGATGATGGACAGAGGAACTGCCCGAAACATGTAGAGTTTTATTCCAAAAATAAATTTGAGGAATTAGTTCATCTGGTTGATTTTATAATAAGAATTTAGCCAATAAATATCAGGTTTGAGGTTCTCGCTGCCGTGGCCATGATGCTTATTGTATTATGGAATATGACGCCGTGTAGTTTGCAAATATAAGAGAGTTTCCGAATAACTCTTTTCCATATTAAGGACGGACCTAACACATCCAAAACGTGTGGTAAAAAATCGTAGTTATTTTAATTCACGCAAATTAAAATTCTTGACGTTTAACATGCATATGCAAATATGGTATTTTTAAGAAAGTATGTACAGCGTGTTAGAGGACAATAACAATGATGTTCCTCTAACCTTTTGAATAAATATTTATAAAATGGCAAATGTGAAATGAAAGTGAAAATAAATAACAGAAGTGAAAAGTCTAAAAAACACTGAGGCTATGGGTGAGCTAATTACAGCAGAATGTGCTTCGGTCTTTTGCGTTTATATTTCTTGTGCATAGTAATCAAGTCGGCTAGAGTATAATTCCTGATTTTTTGGACGAAGGTTTGGGGTGGGAGGGGCAATGAGTAAAACGTTTGGCTGCAAGTCGGTGAGTGATAACCGGGATGGGTTCAATGTTTGGTGTGTCTTGCAAGTGGGTAGTGGGAGTGTGTCTGGGATAATTAACGGTGACTAGGAGACACTCTGACTGGACAACTTGGAGTTTGAGGTAATGGATGGAGCACAAGTGTGTTCTCTGATGTATAGTGCAGATGACAGTAGATGCTGCTTACTTACAGTGCACGGAGGTCAGAACGACGCCTGGCCCGGCAGTACGTTTCAGCATTTTCTCGTAGCGTTTTGAAACACAAAAAAGTAACCCACTTCAGATACTTCCGTTTCCTGGACATGCTTTCATACTGGAAACTTGAAAAAACTGTGATTAAAAAGTTGGTAGTGAGGGTAAGGTTACAGTAGAAAGGGTTTGTGGAGTGTTCCACCCGGCCGACAGCATGCTGTGCCCGTTCCCACGACAATACCAGATGCCTTTATCAAAAGTGCAAAAGGTAAGAAATCGCCATTTTCTCTGCTGTAGCTCCAAACGCAAACGCCTTTAAATTCTCCAAGTTCTGCTAAACGTATATCGCATTTGTCTCTTTTATTTCATAAAGTGCTTCTCCCGTCTAGTGTAAAAAATAATATTAAAAATTGAGGAACCACTAAACCTCGGAGACAGAATCCTCCGTCTACTCAAGCTAAATATACGGCCGGAAACTACCTAGGTGGGCCTAGCAGGCAAAGCGTCTCGAACTCTGGGCCTTTGCCCAAACAGTATATAGTGGGTTGTGTATTATCGGAAGAAGTATCGATTATTTCCCCGAAAGAGTATATAGTGGGTTGTTTATTATCATAGGAAGTATCGATTACTTCCCTAAACGATATTAGAAAGTGGTCACTGGAATGTATAGAGAGTACTCTCCGTGCTGCTTGAACTGAATTCGGTCAGTGTTATTTAAATGAATTTCATGCTCCAAATGGCGTGCCGTGGCTCAGGTTGTTAGTTGCCGACTTCTCACTGCGGAGCCCTGAGTTTATTCCCAGGCATTTCCAAGCGGATTTTATGGTGGACAAAGTGGAACTGGGACGGGGTTTTATCTATGTATTTTATTTATTGTCAGCACCGTCCCACGAATGCTCCGTGCTGGCCTGCGTCTTAATATTACTCCTTCCAGGAAATTAAGGGAATGGAGCCTAGAAACCTTCGAAGCGATAGGCCTTCTCGAGAACACTGGACAATAAAGTGCTTTCACTCTGTGTGCATGTAGTCATTATTTATCTGACAACCACTTTCGCTTGTTCCGTTCGGCTCTTTTATCGTATTACCGTAACCCACTCGGTGGATCTCTCTCGCAAGGGCGGCGGAGGCGCCGTGGGCAGTGACAGAAATGTAAGATACTTCGAAGTAAGTATGAAATTTCGAAAATTTTATTTCATCTGCGGACTGGGAAAAGAGGGCCGTGACTCGAATTCGGGCTCGCTGGACGCCGCTGTTTCGAAGGCACGTAGTTTGAGAGTTGCAGTCCTAAAGTGTAATAGATGCTTACTTATTATGCGCACTCTCTCCAACTGACTGATTTAATGGTCCATTGTTTGATTTTCTAGTAGGTGCTGAATGGGTAGAAATACTTCAGGGTCATTAAGCCTTGTGTATTGAACTTCTTTATTCATGCTATCAGTTTTGACTAGTTTATAGACGGCTGTCCACAACGAAACAGCCAATGACAATAAGAGCACAATGTGAAGAGTGAAAAGACGCCTCTATTTTTTGTCTGGTTACTTACTACTCCATGTTGCAGAGTCCTTCTTGAGAAGCTAACTGGTTTGCAGCTAGTCAAGAAATTCCCCTCATTTCACGGAAACCGAAGGTTCATTGCCGCATTCACAAGCGTCCGCCACCTGTCTCTATCCTGGGCCAGTCCAATCCAGTCCATATACCTACATCCCACCTCATGGAGATCCATCCGAATATTTTACACCCATCTACGCCTAGGTCTCCCCAGTGGTCTCCTTCCCTCCGGTTTCCCCACCAAGACCCTAAACACCCCCTCTCCTCACCCATACGCGCCACATGCCCAGCCCATCTCATTCTTCTAGATTTTATCACCGCACAATATTGGGTGAGGAGTACGATCATTTAGTTCCTCGTTATGCAATCTCCTCCATTTCCCCGTTACCTCGTCCTTCCTAGGTCCTAATTTCATCTCCCTTGGTATTCTGCGTGATGCCTCCCCTAGAAACATTCCCACCCGGAGATCCGAGTGGGGGAGTAGTTTACCTCCGGATTGTTTTGTCTCCAGAGGAAGCGTCCTGCATGCGAGTGTTTCTTAACACAGCTGTTTTACAGGGAGGAGTTGTTAGCCCCTCGCCCAACCCCAAAGCTGGAGGACCACCCCTTGCCGGCTGTCCACGACTGCTTATTCAATTTATTCGCAGCTACCCTCCACATCGGAGGCCGTTCCTCTATCCGCAACCTGAGGACGCGCCATGCCATGGTGACAGGGACCCACTACATGGACTTCTTCTCTGGTTATTGTCGTTAAATGCGATGCATTTTAACCTATTTGACCGTCCGTTTTCCGGCAACCCTGCGATTGCCCACAGAGAAAACTGCAAACCTGTTGACGTAACTTGAAAGAAAACTTTTAAAACTTGAGCAGATTTCGTTAACATAAATGCCTTGCGAAACTATGCTACGTTTGTACATAACATTTTCCGGTTTCTTTTGCACTACTATGGACAACAGTTCATATCTGAAATGACGATAAATTGAAATACTTCGGATTAAGAGAAGATATCGCCGGTCTCAGTGTCCGCGCGTTCTAAGGTGTAGGTCTGCGGCCGCTCGCCTGCTGAGAGTGTGGGTTCGAATCCCACCGAGGGCATGGATATCTGTCGTGATTGTTGTGTGTTGTCAGGTAGAGGTCTCTGTGACAAGCTGATCACTCGTCCAGAGGAGTCCTACCGACTGTGGTGCGTCGTTGTGTGTGATCTAGAAACCTCTTGAATGAGGAGGCCATGGCACACTGGGGGCTGTTGCGCCAAATAAAAAAAATATATCCGCCATGAATAACAGAGGTTTAAGCTACACGACATGGAGATTGGCGCGTTATACCTCTTTCCTACTACTAGGCTGTTCAGTGATAAATATGCTACTTACATCTGCAGGGTAAAGTAAAGTTAAAGTGCACCCTTGTACAGACACTGAGGCTCTGTACAGGCCGGTCGACCCATAGGGGGCGTAGAGGTATAGTTCTACTCTTGACCGCGGCACTAGAAAGGGGTGAGGGGTCAGCGTTACGCCCGGGCCGCTCTTTACCCCCGGAAAAGACCCGGTACCCATTGTACAGGAGGCTGGGTGGGCCCCAGGGCCGATCTAGACAGGTGCGGAAAATCTCGCCTCCACCGGGATTCGATCTCCGGACCGTCCAGCCCGTTGGCAGTCGCTATACCGACTGAGCTACCCGGCCCACCAACTGCAAGGTAACAGCACCGTATTCTTCCGAAAACTTTGTACTTATCTACTTAACCATACAGTTTACGCACCAGAAGACCGTGGTCTGGTTGCCGACCACAGTAAGAACATCAGCTTCCGACATTACGACAAAATAACACAGAAGTGTACAAACCTCAGACATCACGTGGCCCTGGCCAGTAATTTTTGTACGTTGGCCCCTATAATATTGGGTCCTTAGTGCAGAACTTGCTTCAAGTGAAATCATAGAATTCCGAAGTGGTCCTTAAGTTACTGGAAAATGTATGTGCCTCTATAGGTAGTAATGTTGTTAGAGAACGTTATATCAAGACTTGGCCTGTCTTGTCTTGTTCATTCTTCCCGGCAACCCATGTGATGATGATTTACGTGAAATTAAAGTACACTTGAAAATAAAACGTAAGTGATTTTACTGCTTCGCCGACCAACTAATTGCAGGAAGCAGAATCCTTCTTGAAAAATTATCAGTCATTCAAATGGTCACACAATTCTCTACCTTTCATGCAATCCCAATATTATTACCTTGTTCAAAACGTTCCGCCAATGCGTATTCTCTGACGTCAGCTGAATACAGTACATCTCCTAACTCCCTACGTACCTGTGTCCTCTCTTCTTCAGTCATTATCTTGCGACGTGAAATGTACCCCAAAACTCACAATTCATATTCAAATAATGGGATTTCTTATCTTCCACTGAAGTTTCTGTCGCATTTTAACATAGGCGGTTCTGCACCTGGAGAGACAGCGTCCTCCTTCCTAAGCCGTAGAAATCGTATTATACTTGACAGGGAGTGTTTTCCGAAAATAAGAGACAAGTTGGTGAGGGAAGCATGTTCCACGCGCATACTTCTTCAGCCGGGTGACAACTTCACGAAGAGAATCTCGGAGAGCGGGCGGTGTGCGGTGTGCGGTGTGCTGTGGCGCTGCCTCACACTTCATTTGCTTCTTTCTTAGAACGACTCTATACTCACTCGGTGACTAAGTTCTTGCGAGGTTATTTCTAAGCAATGGCAACCGATTCCTGGTTCTCACAGCGAGGTTAATGATTTCATTCTTCTGCCGTACGAAACCATGTAAAATGTTAAAAGGTGTGGCACGTGTGGGAGAGAGAATAGTTGTAAACAATGTTCGGACGGAGCAACCTAAAATGACTACTTGGTAGATCAGTGCGTAGTTGGACAGATAATCTTAAAATGAATCTAACAGAAGTAGAATTGGGGGGGGGACTGGACTGTCTTTTTTGCTCAAGATACATAAAGCTGGCAGGGGGTTTTTAAAAAATGGTTTCAGCTGCCATAAAATGGGGCAATTCATCTAGCCGGGAATTTTTAGCTTCTGGAGAAGGACTGTGTTGAGATGGTTAGCCAGCTGGTTGCTTAGTTGGTCAGCACATTCGTAAAAAAGATGCCCGCGTCTCGGAGAAGATTGTTGGCTCCGTTTTCAAGGTAGTGCAGTAAGTCGCAAACGTTGGTAAAAATTTACCAGTTTACACAGCGTCATATCTGAGCATACTGAAAGCACCAGCTGTAACATAACTTCTTTTTATACCTGTAAATTCGTAACACTGTTGCCTACCCTGAATATCTCAGTATGCGCTTAGAGAATGAGTCAGAATTCGAAGTATAAATACTCAAGTTAATTACATAACGTGAAGTTCTCACGACTGATAAATTTAATTAAATATTCTCGGGCTAGCAGCCGCGTCAGGTGGTTGAATGGCTACTAAACCAACGCTTAGAGGAACATCTCAGTCCTCGTCATCGTGATGAGGACATCAGGGAACTGAGTCAATTCCTCGACATTGACGAGAGAGATATTCTTCGCCATCAGGGAACTGAGTCAGTTCCCTGATGGCGACGAGAGAGACATTCCTCCGAACGCTGCGTTACTCACCATTCAACCACCCGACGCGGCTGCTAGCCAGAGAATATTTTATTGAGAAATTCAGTAATTGGCAGTTCCCTTGGTAGCAGTACTGTAAATATGTTCAGAGTCTCACATTGCTACCTGTACTGGGATTCGAACCACGACGAGGGTCTGCTAGTTTTCATGTACCGACGGATTATTAATGTTATTTTCGTTTTTAAATATAACAAATATAAGCACAGACATTAGATACTGCTAATTTTTAGTAATTTAGCTCAATTTTAACAGAAAATTTGTTAATCTTCATGGTTGCACCGTGCATTGATAATATAAAATTTTTTATTTGTCCAACTAATGCACACAAATTATATTAAATGATTATTAAAGCGTTTAGAATTATAAAAGTTGCTCCAACATGTTTCAGTTTACATAAACCGTCATCAGGGAGCTACAGCCTGTGCTTTGCTAAAATTACATTTCTGTTTCCAGTATACATGTCCTTATAAATGTGTCATGGCTGCATGCGGCCATGACACTGTGAACATCTATAACGACATGTATACTGGAAACAGAAATGTAATTTTAGCAAAACACAGGCTGTAGCTCCCTGATGACGGTTTATGTAAACTGAAACATGTTGGATCAACTTTTATAATTCTAAATGCTTTAATAATCATTTAATATAATTTGTGTGCATTAGTTGGACAAATAAAGAATTTGAGAAAATTTTTTGTTTTTTGTTTTTTTGTTTTTTTTTTTGCGCACTTTGTCGTATCAAATACCAAAGACATGAGAGAATTTCCCTTAAAGTTTAATACCAGCTTTGCAGTAAGATGCTTTAGATGGCGTTTTGTTCAAATGACGGAATTTTTTTCAGCACAGACCTGTTTCCTGTCTTTATCGCTGATGGCGCATTATGGATTCCTTTCTTTTGTGTGCAGAAGTTAGGGAGAAGGGGGGAGGTAAGATCCATTTGCTTTCAGAACTTTCCACATAGTTTTCTGTGGGGTAAGGATGGGTCTAAGTAACGACTCAGTTGTTCTAGGATGTTCGGCTTGTCAACCGACGTTGCGGAGTGGCGTAGTGTCTCCAATTTCAGAGTCAAACAGTAAGGTTCTTTTTATACTGCGAGAATGGAGTTTATCACAACGGCGATTCAGAAGATACTCCTTGGATGTGGTGCTGCGTCTGTGGACGTGTGGTTTCCGGCGCTCCGGAAGATGGCAGTGCCTTCATTTTCAGGATCAAGCACCGTCCAAGAATAATTTTTTCTTTGACTGCTGAACCCTAAAGACGAAGACACTCTGATCCATACTTATCCAAAGACGCAGCACCACATCCAATAAGACCTGAACTTCAGCAACACAGCTGTGACAACTTCAGATCTTCAACAGGCTTGAACTAGGGTCGTTCAGCTCGCTGCCCCACAGCTTGTGTTATGCGGTCCGCAGCCACATTTGTAATATTTGTGTACCTATACAATATAAAGTACTGCCTCGGTGTGGAAAAAGGGATGGTGCGGATTTCCCGGGAGTCCCGACCATTGAGGGGAGATACCGTGGTACAGGGTAACATACAAAACATCATCACTCAATGCTAAAGTAAAATGCTTGCAGCGGGAATACTCTATCCCAATGATGATGATAATGATGATAATAATAATAATAATAATAATTTACTATAATAATAATTTGCCTCCGTGTGATTACCGGGGAAAAGAATAGTCCCACTGCAGACCATGCAGATCGTAAAAGGCGACCAATATGTGTAGCGGGTGCCTGGGGGTATTGCTGGACTGACCCTCCAGGTTGGTGGTCGGGCGACAGGCCGACAACTTATTACCGTAGAAAGGCTAACTGTTAGGAAAACTAAACTGTGTCCTCAGAAAAGTCGGACTGAGTGGAATCGACCGACGAAGTGGGCAAGGATTAATGGGATGAGGATAGCGAATTGGAATGTAAGCACATTGTACACAGCAGGAGCAATGAATGAAGTGATGAAAGAAATGGCTAAGCATGAAGTAGGTATTATGTTCTGCAAGAAATTAGACGACCAGGGAAAGTAAATGTAATGAAAACAATTACATGATTTTATATGGTAGACATTGAAGTGAAAAACATTAATATGGAACAGGATTTTATATTGTTAGACATATTGTGGATAGTGTATTAGATTTTCAGTCCGTACTTGAAATGATTTGTAAAATTAGGGTTAAACTTAAATAGTAAAATTTGACATTGATATGAACACAGGCCCAACTGAAGAAAAAGTTGTAGTAACCAAAGAAGAATTTTATATTTCTTTGGAGAAGGTATGTGATGCATTTCCCGATTACGACATGAAAAGAGTAAGAGGGCACTTGACACTAAAGTTGGAAAAGAGTCCTATTTACATCCAGCATGTGGAGGGCACAGTCTTCACAACAAAACAAATGATAACGGAAAAAGAATGGTAAATTTTGCGCGGGTAAGAGGTATAGCTTTGACAGTAACATGGTATCAAAATAAGAACACCCTAAAGGTCACCTGGAGGTCACCTGACAACAAAATATGTAAATGGATATATTACATATTGGTTGATGAAAAACATTGCAGGAATGTCTGTGATGGGAGAAGTATGAAAGGTGCTGAAATGGGATCAGGCCATTGTTTAGTGAGGGAAAATGGTGTACATTAAGAGAAGTGGGAAGACTCAGAAATGTGAAATAAGGAAACGGGATAGTGTTAAAATAAATAAAAAAGAAATAAAGAAGAATTTGTCAAGGAGGTAAAAGCAAATGTACATAATGCTCAGTTATGAGAAGTGGAAAGTGTAAATGATGTACGAAACAAAATCAGAAAAGAAATATAAATAAAACAGCTGGAAAAATAGTAGGAAAAGAAGAAATATCATAAAGAAATATTTGGTTTGATGAAGAATGTCAAATAATATAAGAATATAGAAAGAGAGCTTACAACAAAGTGATTAACAGAAATATTAGACATAATGAACAAGAGTAGAAGGATAAAAGGAACAAACACGTAAAATATTTAGGAAAATAAAGAAAGTGTTGTTTAACCGTTTAAAGACTAAAGGTGACTATTTTATACAAGGACTCAGTGCGTACCGCGCAGTAAACACTCGACCTCGGTTATACAAAACCAATCCGCTATGTGAATGTTAAACCTGGTGGTAGGTAAAGCAATCGCGTGGCTTTAGGTAAAGGTAAAGCAGTCCCGTTACAGGCCTGGAGTGGCCCAGAGGGTTCCAGGAAGTTATGGTTCCCAGATTTCGTGACAACGGCACAGGATGGTGGTAAGGTTGTCAGCCTTACGCACCGGCCGCCTTCACCCCCAGGAAATGTTCCTGGTACTCCTTTCTGTTAGCGACTGAGTCGACCCCAGGGCCATAGTGCGATCGGAGGGATTTTATGTCAATGAAAAATCTACTGACACCAGCTGAGATCGAACCAGCGATTTGTAGCACAGCACCTTAACCACTGTGCTACCGCGGTCCCCAATCGCATGGCTTTACAAGGTTGAATCTAAACTGGAGCAAATGGAAATTTCTTATAATAACAATGAAGCAAAGATATTTTATCAAGAAGTGAGTAGTGTAAGAAAAGGATTCAACCCGCAAACATTACTGATTGGAAATAAGACAGGTCACATTGTAAGGTACAAAGAGAAAATCGTGCATAGGTGGTGTGAATATTATTATATGCACTTCGAACTGCAAGATGGAACGGACAGTGACAGTGGATAAGTGTGGACAACGTGCATACAAACTGCAGAACCGTACGGAACGGACAGTGACAGTGGATAAGTGTGGACAACGTGCGTACGAACTGCAGAACCGTACGGAACGGACAGTGACAGTGGAGAAGTGTGGACAATGTGCGTAGAAACTGCAGAACCGTACGGAACGGAC
>Ga0123355_10022598_pt1 | contig 10083 bp, 8 predicted proteins | sample TergutEmb28metaG_3_FD_89872 | JGI IMG/M metagenome (GOLD analysis project Ga0123355, IMG submission 89872) | Embiratermes neotenicus P1 segment gut microbial communities from Petit-Saut dam, French Guiana - Emb289 P1 | ecosystem: Host-associated > Arthropoda: Insects > Digestive system > Gut ...
CCCCCGGGGTGGGGGGAAAAAATTCCCCGGCAAAACCCCACCCTCCAAGGGGGGGGGTCCAAAACCCCAAAAGGGAGTTTAACGGGGGGGGGGGGGAATTAATCACAAGAAAAATTCAGAGTTCTTGTAGAAAACCCAGCTTCAGTGCCAAGAAACCACATGACATGCCCTGGGATGGAACCCGCCACTATGCAGCGGCCATACCAGACAGGACCTTCTGATACAAACGACTCTTTCTTCTACAGCACGTTACTCCAGCAGTCAATGCAAAAAGGAAAACCAACAGCACTGAACTTTGGCAATCCGCAGATTCCAGCTCCTAAACCCCCCCCCCAACAAAGTACTTCCATCAGCAAAAAATCTTCTTGTTCCCACGAGCAATACGAATCGACTTGATTCTGCGAATTGTCTTACTTGTTTTACAAAGTGCACCACCAAACTCGCCCATGTGAAAAGGAAAAACAAATGAAAAAAAATGCAATTTTTCTAGGAAGCTCAAAAAGTGTTTTCGTCTCGGCCGAAATGAAACAAAACAACAGCAGAGTACCCATATTAGAGGCGTGTATCGGCAATTCTAGTAAACATGTTGAAATTCCATTACATACCGCCCACACAGGGAGGTGAAAAGAGTTCAGTCACACTGATTCAGAGACCATAAAATTGATGAAACAATGACAAACGTTTCTAACGCCAGGTGGTAACACAGTCTAACAACAAATACACTGACAAGCTACTGCCGATTAAGCCATGCACAGAGGGGTTCCTAAGTAAACGAATCTGGAAGATCCAAGGAAAGCAGGTAGAAGAAATAATACCTGTTTTTACACTGTCCAGATTTATAGTCTGACACAGTGTGTATGTATATGTATATGTGTACATATATATATATACGTATTGTTCTTTTGGTTGTACACCCGTAAAGAAACTATTACATATATATATATATATAGTCTGACACAGTGTGTATGTATATGTATGTGTACATATAGATATATATATACACGTATTGTTCTTTTGGTTGTACACCCGTAAAGAAACTATTACATATATATATATATATATATATTCTGTACATGTTAAATATGACGCATAGGCTTATAACATCAAAACATAGCCTAGTTTACAAACGTGTAACATTCATCAAAGTGCATTGCTTATATCACGGATGCACAAATCACAGGCATCTGGTCGCCCGGGCGACTATGCTTCTACGGCGGCGCGCCAATATTTGTGGTTGGTCGAGCCTACAACTCTGGCGTCTAAATTTCTAAGGCGGATAATACATTTTTGGAAAACTTACAAATCCCTGACTTATACCTGTGTTTACGATCCATCTCCACGGCAAATTTCAAACGACCACCCTACGCGGTCGAACGCCTCCATCAAAACGACAGAAAAATGTAAAAATGACAGCCTTGCTTTCATTCCACGTTTTTCAATAACATTACATAAGGCAACTTGAATATTTTTCCCAACATAACCACCACCCACGTAACTGCAACTGTAGCTAAGCTGGGTAATACAGCGACAACACTGCAGGCTTACATTGTACGCCTGCCTGTTCCAAACTCGGACAAAACACAAACTGTCCTCACCCTCTCAAAAAAAATCCCGAAATATTATACCGATCGGACCACTCACCAATTAGCCGTTTATCAATCGCCCTACCACCGACTTTGTGCTACTGAAGTCGTAAAATGACTCACAATACAATATTCTCGACATCTGTCATTTGTCTGGACCGATGAAACCGAGACATACATATCATAATGACTACTAATATCAGAATCCACTGTGAATGTAGGGCGCCTATTGGTTTCCAATACATTATGAAGCACTAGCAATAAAAACTGTAACCTAAAAATATGATGGTTTATTTCAATGCAAGATGAGAACGTTCTGCGAACACAAAATACATTAAATGATCGAAACCCACAGCATGAAAACGATAAACGTCAGTTAATGGGAGACAAAGTCTGAATGAAACGAGAGTGATCTGCGCGATAGGAGAGTGGGAGTAAGAGGGAGGGATAACCGCCAGACACGGTTATCAGCCCGATTCGTCGGAAGCAGTCACTAAACGTCGAAACAATCATATTATAATGGCTCATGCCGAAAGGCCGAAATACCGAATATCGAGTTCGGAAACTATGAGACACTGGACTGGTTGTAGGAATTTGAAAAACGCACGGCGTAGTATTTTACTCTAGTTGCAAAACGTTGAGAGCCAAGCCTTCATAATAATCTGTCAACTGCTCCACAAGCCGAAACAGGCAGACATGGACACACAGCAGTGGTCATGTATACTTCTCTTTTGGGGAAAGAACTCTAAAAATTACACGCTGCCAATTTACTGCACACAAGCAACACTTTCTGAAACCACCTTCAGCGATTGTGACTCAGTACCCAGTTCCCGTACATGGCGACCGCAAGAAGCAGCCTACTCAATGCCCCTGCGATTCATTGCTCTCTGCAAGTTCAGACGTTCAGACGGCAGGTTTAACATGGACTTAAACAAATATTTTCTTTTCAGCCGCTTTCCTCGAAAAGTCGTCAACTCTATTTCCAACATACCAGCGACAGGTCGGCGGCACAATTCCTACCTCAAACCTACAGAACGCATAACACCAATACGAAACCTGACACAAGGAAGTCAACGATATCATTCCGAGCCAGAGAAAAGCATAAATCTTAATACATCAGCCTTGCAAAGAACAGGCCACAAAACATAACAATGACATTTTGTCTAAGCACTTCTAAACGTACAGAAAGTCATGAACGCATATGTTACACGGGCGCAATTTTAGGCACATTTGCAAAATTCTGAAAGGCTACTATTTCCTTAGTTATGTATGTACGTCTGTCCGAATGGAACACTGAACGGATTTTCACGAAAATTTAAACTTGAGCATTTTTCGAAAACCTTTAGAAAAAGCCAAGCTTGACGAAATCTGACAAGAATAACGGGTACTTTACACGAAGAACTGAAGATTTATAATATCTCGCTGTATTATTCTTAGAGTGGCAAATGTTTCAGAAAAACCGTAGTGAAATTCAACACACACATTTTATGTTCGATATTTTTTTTTCGAAAATCGTGCCGTTTACGGTATAATGTGGAAAAATGTGGTAGAAGAAGGTAAGTCAAAGACGACAAAAACGGGCACGCGTTTTGCATGCAGAATCACTAAGGAAAGAAAAAACACACACTGACTATACTTAATACTTATTGCTTCTCTCCGGCAACAAAGGTTACGCGAACGCACCTTAAATATGACGTTACATGTACACTGCCTGTCATGTAGATGCTTTAGTAGCTTTACCCCTCAGAGATTAAAACACCAAAATGACCCAAACCAGTTTAGTCACAAACACTGGAGCGTTGTAATCACAGCTGAGAAACTGCCAGACAGTATTTTAAAATACTTCGTCCTTGTTATAAAACGGTACGTTTATGTCGATGTAGTGAGTGTAAGCACATTAACCGGCCTGACGATAACAACTACCGTAGCGTGGTACTCAGAAGGCGGGGAACATGTGACTACACTCTCCAAACGTCGTATTTTTGAAACTAATCTGTCTATCCACACAGTTTCGATCACACTATATAATTATGCAAATCGTTCCCAAAAGAAACAAAACACATAGCACATACAAAGTGTGTAAATCTAGACCAGGCCCAGTGGAGGGTGAATACACGCCTATTTCCACTCTTTATCCTCGGCGCTAGATGGGGGTGGGTGGTGAACGCCACGCCCCAGCCGCTGTACACCCGTGAAGAGAACCGGTATCCATTTTACGGGCTTGGTGTCTCCCAGGGCCAGCATGGATGGGTGCGAAAATCTCTCTCCTGCCGGGATTCGATCCCTGAACCGTCCAGGACACAGCCAGTCTTTACGCCGACTATGCTACCACGGCCGACTCATAAAACGGAAAGCGCCCAAATCGTCCTGGGCTCGTGAACGTGGCGTCGACAAACTGGGAATGCCAGTTTACTCGAAGTGCGGCTAACCAACAGCTGACTGGTCAGATGTACGAAGGGAACTGTTAATGCCAAAGTACCCTAAATGACCACAGAAAAACATGGAGTGCAGCACTAATCCAATGGAAGAGTAAAAGCATAACAGAATTCATTTTACGGCAACTTTTGTTTGCACCGCGCGTTTCAAACGGAACTATGGAAAGTACTATTAGCAGCTATCACAAAGGAGCAGTTTCAAAATGCTTCTGGATAGTGAAACGGCGCGTTGAAAAGTGCTCAAAAGAGGATTTTCAGCACTGCTGCAATGTCATTTACGTTTGGTTTGATATTGTTTTACGAGCTGTCTGAAATATTCGCTACCACTCAGACAGAATAATGTATACACCAGTGGGGCACAAAACCCGGTCGCCAGGTCAACGACCTTTTGCAGTCCATACGATCACCCTTTTTACCTTGTTTGTCCCGACATGCCAATCTGGCAGGAGAACCTGTTTCGGGAGACGGGTATGGTTCACCAAATTACATGTAGTTTTAGTTATTTTCTTTTTCACTTGTTTTATTTATTCATTTTATTCTTGATATAAAAAAGGCGTGCTGTACCCAGTTAAACAACTAAATCATTTTTATTAAAATAACACAGTCGCTTGTACTCTCTCACTCACATCGCTCTCGTACGCGACTGCTTTCTCACCGGACTGCTAGCGTCCGTTGTCCGCTGCCAACGTTTCCTCTTTTAAATCTCACCCCTTACAGCACCTACTACTTATCACCAACCATTCCTGAACATACGTTGACAGATTAAACTATAACGTATGGCCATGAACCGACCGTAACTGACGCATGCAAAACTAAGAAACAAATATATCAAAAATATTCAGCTACAGTAGGGTCATTCCTAGTATTTGTGGTTCTTCAGCGTGGAACTTACTTAGCATCCTTCTGGAACCAAGAATTATGTGGGTGGTCACAGAGTTTTCGAAAAATTGTGGGCATCTCGTATACATAAACGAAACTGAGATCTGACAATTTCTGGTTTCTGACAGCGCAGAAAACACTACCAAAACCAGTTATACCCACCTCGCCCCTTACAAGTGTGATGGGAGAACTTGCGAGTCCTGGACGCTCAAACAATGCTTACTAACTCTCGATTATCGGAAATGACAACTTTCAGATGTGCTTCAACCTTAATGTTTACGAATCATAGGCAATCTGAGTTTTATTCGTGTAGGGATCAACAGTGTTCTCTTTTGATTTTCGAATTCTCTGGCAATTTATAACTAAATTCAAAGTAGTGAAGTCACCATACTCTCGATACCCCGACAGCACCTCTCTCAATATGGCCAATCTCGCTGGTTCCTGAATTCATAAAATTAAATGCGTCCATTAATGCCACACGAAAGTTGCGGTACAGTGTCCTTAAATGTAAACCACTGTCCATCACAACTGTTCTCCTAACTGATCAGCCTAGAAACAAGTATCAGCCTTTCTCACATCAGATATACTTAGTCCACAACTGTTCAAAACATGCAGGTTCGCACTACTGTAAACACACCGTGTTGTGAGAATGGTGATTCCCACATAATCACAAAACGTGTTACTCACCGGAAGTACTCCAGGTTGAATCTCTCCACATCTGATGATCATTCAGGTTGAGAATTCCTTTAGTGTCATCTTTCTGTTCCTCGACTCCCCATAATTTCTTGGCAGAGGGTGCAATCTGGAAATCAAGAAATAAGCATTTAGACACAATTTAAAGCAGACAATTAAAACAGCTCGCCAGTATAGCGTCAATACAATAAGACAGGTTCTCCTGGGGAACCGATCACGCGAACGTGGGGTTCCGCAACTGCCTGAAAACCCGTGATGACGCATGGGGGTAACAAACAGAATATGAGCAATATTTGAGGAATTTAAATAAAAGGGCAGGTATTAAACGTTAGCTGCAATGTCATATGTTCTGGAGAGTGTGAAAGGGCAAGTCAGCACATACACTAAAGGTAGGTTTGACTCACATCTGCGTAACAGTAACACTACTGCTACTGCACAGTCAGTAAAAAAATCGAACGGTTTTGTCCATCAGAGATCTGCGCCTACGCTCGTTAGAGAAATTCACTGATCAGCAAAGGCGTATATGCCGGGAAGTATAAACGAAACCCGGCAACGCAACGACGCGTAAACTGGACTAAAATTGCATCAAGCATAGAATTATGACACTTCACTAGCTGTGACCTCTAGTCACACAGAAAACAAACATGGAAGTAACAAATTACTGCAATCATACAACACAGATGACTATAGATTACGGGCTTCTGAAACATGACGCCACGTGGTTTGGTATATAGGCATCACGCTTCGGAAGAATCGCCTGCTTCCATTATCAGCGTGGAATACTAAGCAGCACAGAAAACGAACCGTTCAAACTCGGTGTCAGGGAAATGAAGATGGGACCCGAAGCAGCGAGCGAGAAAACGCAAAATGATGGCGTGAGAAACTGTCATAAAAGACGTCGCACCACGAAATTAGAGAGCTAACCGTTTAAAATTATGCAACGAAAAATTTCAAATCATGCATCACGCTTCCTGACGGACGGGCTATTATTACTAGGTTCAAAGAAGTTCCTATTTCGTTTAAAACACTTTATCAGCCAATAGATGCACAAATATATAATTCGTACATACAATTAGAATTATTATAAAATAGTTAAAAATATTTAAAATTGCTCCAACATGTTCCGGATCACAGGGGATCCATCATCAGGGAGCTTTCTACAGTTCTTGGCTAAAATTACAGTAATGGTTCTATCATGTCCGTTGATATGGACGTAGTCAGTGTTATGGTAGCACATTTACCCGTGGTGCGTGTGTGCACTGCACAATCTAGGGAGGCAGTGCCTCTCTAGACTGTGCAGTACACACTTGTGATCCGAAACATGTTGGAGCAATTTTAAATATTTTAACTATTTTATAATAATTCTAATTGTATGTACGAATTATATATTTCTGCATCTGTTTGATAATAAAGCGTCTTAATCATCATTGATACGCGGTACAAACTTGAAGATTCCAAGTTCGTTGTTTTTAACGTAGTGATCCAACCATGCATACGTCCCGAAGACATTTATAAACGCCTGTTTACTAGAAAACCATTTGCCTCGCTACTCGAAGAGGCGAAAAATGCCACAGACTTCCTAAAAATATTTTAACCGACTACCCTGCAGTCGCGGAACCTCTCATTCCATGCGAATAAATCGCATATTATGTGGGTTTATCGAACGAAGTATAGCAACCCAAGTCCTCTTAAAAATCGGTGACAAAAAAATGCAACCCGTTCCAATGATCGTCAACGTAAATTATATTTAAAACAAATGCACAACGGACGACGTGTTAGTTCTTCACGACGAGAAGGATAAAGATTGGAGTCTTCAGGTTTAAGAAACATGTGGCTTCATGGAACAAACGCTGCCTCCATCTTCAAGGCAGAACACGTAAAGGAAGTACGCTACCATCACAATCCAGGAGACCACAAACATACATGTGCGAAAGTTAATGTGCCCTCTTAACTTTCTGCTAATTCAGACAAATTATGTCCTGAGGTGTTTTCTTTGGCCGATAATTCGAGGCACGCTGGTGACTGAGTTCGACTTTGTTACTGCTTCGTATTCCAAATCCTGATCTAGATGTCAAGTCTACCGGAGGGCACACAATGCATTCCCACTACCCTACCGCTAGACCTGACTGCCGTATCCAGGATTGGACTAAATGACTCGCTGACCACAAAAGGCGTGGTACAAACATATGAGACTGATGTAAGTAAATGGCTCTTAAAAACTATTCAACACAAAGATATCCATACCCTCTGATTTAACTCACAGACTTTTTACTTAAAAAAATCACGAGCAGCTACTAAATTCGTCTTTATTTTACACACGCAATACACCCAATAAGAGCCGATCCCAATGGCCGCGTGGTCTAAGCCTTGGGTCTGTGGTCGCTCACTTGCTGGGATTGTAGGTTCGAATCCCGCCGGGGATATGGATGTGTGTCTTTTGAGTGTTGTGCGTTGTCAGGTAGAGGTCTTTGCGTCGGGCTGATCACTCGTCCGGAGGAGTCCAACCGAATGTGGTATGTCTGAGTGTGATCATGAATTCTCGACAATGAGAAAGCCTTCGCCCACTGCGTTATTGCGCCATGGTAAAAAAAATACACCCATTACGAGCAAGCCTCTCATTCTTATGGAAGAACAAAGCTTGGCAATACTGCAGAGCGAAAAGCGAACATATGCAGATAACCAGTGAAATGGAGAAAATTAACAAACCCGTACTTCCGCTTGGCGTAATCATGCATTAGGGTTGTCTGATAAACAAGCGGACTGTACGAACCCGCGGTGTTTGACAAATACGCGAAATGCACGCACCGCGCAGAATGAAGACCAGGTACTTCGGCATATACCTCACTGTTGTTGAGACCGGTAGCCCACAGGTTCACACAGAATGATTAACACTATAATACCCACAACCCGACAATACATGCAGTCCGCTAATTTATCAAGCAACCCTCATACATAGAGTGAAATACTTCTAAAAATATAAAGCGAAGACATATCAGGTAGGTGACAATGGTAGGATATCTGGGTTGACCGTTTCGATCACCTGTGTTCCAGAACAGCACGGAATGTGATACAACTGCTCAACGAAAGGGCTGTTCACGACGGAAACGCGCGTTTTTATGAACTTTCTCCATGACTCAGACATATTTCCCGTGGCTGCCAGGGACAAGTCACTGCCGCCACATCGTTTTTTCTTCCCCACCAAAAGAAACAACCATGAAAACGCATGTTGTTTCCTACTATACACAGTAATGTCGTTCAGGTACGTTGCATCGCCTAGGGCACGGAGATCTCTACGCATTCTTAACACTGGCAATGTGTTGGAGTGAAGAGGTTCACCCTTCGGCTGCTAAATACCTATTCTACTACAGGGGCAGTTGTCAGGTTGTTACTTTCCGAAAACGACTCGCAAAATCGCAACAAACAAATTCGCCATCACAGCAGAACATCATCGCTGTGAAGGTACACTTCGCCGTGTTCACAACGCAGGCAGATGTTGTTAGCCGTGCGGGAGGTATGGGTTTCGAATCCTGTGCTTGTAAGAGCTACTCCCAGAATAACCAGTTTACTCAAGACCTGCATGTAAATGAACAGAGAGTACGCCCACATTAACATAACACCAATGTTCTCTCGTACGTATCCCAAAATTCACTCTCGCAAGCTCCAATGACCCATCCGAACGCACACAAGCAAGGCAGTTATCGTTGTGTGAAGCAAATGGAACATCCTATTCCCACTACGCAGAACTACAGTTGGACAAGTATTAAACATCTGTACAATTACCTAGGAGGAAAAGTGGGCCCAAGAGGTAACTTTCCACAAACAGCTGGAACTACACGGCGAAATGTAACTTGTCATTTATGGGAACATATGTTACATTCTACAGCATAAGGAAAGGGCAGAGGATGACACGGGTACAAGTTGCGAAACTGCCAAGCATTAAACTTAATCCCAATTCAACTAAGAAACAGCACATTAAACAGATCGTATGAAACTACCCCACAATTTTTGAGAAATCGTGACGAAAATAATTCCGTTCTCGAGGCGTGCGTCTACGATCAGCTTGACTTGTGTCTACATAAATTAAGTCACATGACCCTAATCCCAGAAGTTCTAAACTTCTGCACATTCGAGTTTCACAAGGCACGAATGAAGCATAATAAAATCTGTGGTATAATCTGAACTCACAATAACAAAACTAAAATGCGTATCAAAAAATGCAAGAATTCGCGATGGCCATCATCAACGGAAATGCCAATATATAATTTCGAACTCGGCCCACGTTATTTTACATGCTACAAAGCAGATGGAGATACCGGTAATTTGGGAAAATTCCACCACATCAAAATTACATCAAATCATGTTACAACACCACCCAGAGCATTCATGCTGGTTGTAGGGAATTTTGTGAAGCAATGGGGGGGGGGGGGGGGGGGGGCGGTTTGGGGGGCGTCCCGGGGGGGCCGGCGAAAAGGGGGGAGAAAACAAAAAAAAAA
>Ga0123355_10022599_pt1 | contig 10083 bp, 5 predicted proteins | sample TergutEmb28metaG_3_FD_89872 | JGI IMG/M metagenome (GOLD analysis project Ga0123355, IMG submission 89872) | Embiratermes neotenicus P1 segment gut microbial communities from Petit-Saut dam, French Guiana - Emb289 P1 | ecosystem: Host-associated > Arthropoda: Insects > Digestive system > Gut ...
GAGTTTTTTCACGGGACATTTAAATTTACGTACTATACCAGAAACGCTTTAGAGCGTTTAGAGGGGGAGGGGACTTTTAAATTCCGAGCGCTTTGGAGCGTTAGGGAGGGGAAAGGGTTAAGTAAGGTGACTAAAAATCTAATGTCAAAATGCAATACGTTTGACTGAAACATGTGAATCCCATCTGATAGTGCCATCTGCTATCAAACAGAACAATCTGGGTGAAGAGTGATGCAAGTTGTCAGACAAAATAACATCCCTGTAATCAGAGTGGTCTACGAATTTTTTCAGAATTGTCTAGGAATTTTCTCAGCCAAGATGGATGTTGCAGTACTGACTCAGCACACTTCCACTGCAGTGTCTTTATGCCACCTTTTATGCCTGTTTGAAAATCCATGCTAATTTGTTGAGTACTCTGCCTATTTACCAAAATAGTGAAAATTCTGCAAGTTTCCATTGGCTGCCTCTCCAACAGGACTATAATTTTGTATTTTACCATTTGTTTCTCCGGTGCAAATTTTTTTGAGAAAGAGGGCATGAGTGACAGAAGAACAAATGGTAATACATGTACGCAGTAGTTTTAATGTAATTTTTAAATTAGGGTTGAAAATATGTCTAGTCAATCTAACACCATACGAAATTGTTTGTCCTACTACAAGCCTACATTTTAACCTCCCAAGTACTTGTAAAGTAAGTCATACTTAACGTGACTCTAGATAAAGGCCAGTGGCAGGCTCTTGTGAACATCAGTATGAACCTTATAGTTCCACGAAATGCAGCAAATTTCTTGACTAGCTGCATAAATGTTGGCTTCTCAAAAAAGACTCAGTGCCATAGAGTTAGAATATAATGGTTAAAATAATATCCTGGTATATTACCTCAGTACTTTCTGAATCAACTCTGATCATTGGTGCCAAGTATATAAGTGCAATGGGGACTGGGCACTCATTGGAACTCCCCATACTTTCAGTTAAACTTATAACCATTTTCGTTTTTTTAGCTATTTAAAATTCCTAAAATAAACCTCTGTTTAATTAGACAATTATCTGGTTCATGTGAGGTGAAGTGATTTACTCCTTAAATAGTTCTTGTATAAGGTGCTTGTTTAAAAAAAAAAAATTATTCCAGTTTACGTTAGTAGACAGGAAACGTGATGTACAAAGATAACTTCATGGAGTAGAATTTGTAATGAAAACAAGCATCCACAAAAATTTTTAAGTTGACACCCATGACAATGATTATTATAATCCTGAGAGTAAATATTCTGAGGCATGAATGCTTAATGATTTTTAAGTTGGAGATTATGGTCTTGTAGGATATGATGCCATGTATTTTTGCAGAGAGGTACTAATGTTTCAGAAAAAGTTGCTGCCTCCAGCTTCAGGATAGGAGGCTAATCTGTGTAGGGAAAGAAAGGTAAATATGTAGGGATGGGAGGACAGAAATCTGGTGCATTAACAAGTTGCACCCTAAAGATGAGGGCAGCATGTTCTTATCCATCTACCAAACAACATAGCATCACATCACAGAATACTGCAATCTTCATATGCACTGTTGTGTGAATGTCAGATTTCACCCACATTTGGTTATTTAATAATTTTTCCTAGTTTTTACCTTGACATCCAGTTGTTTTACATGCATTACAAGGCAGTTATTAATGACCATCAACACAACAATTCATTATGTTTTATCAGATGTGTTACATGGCTACATTTTATGGCAACTAAGTGCTCATTTTCAGTAAAATTTCAACTGCGAGTTCATTTTTGTGTGGTTAATCTGAGATTTCAATCTTTGGGGGTTTTGATATTCATGTCAACATGTAAAAAACCAATTAAAGTATACGATAAATTATTTAATATCAAACTTCCTGAAAGGAAATTGCAAACTGCACCCTCTCAAAGCACACATTATTTTACCATTAAATTACTTACATCATTTAATGGGTTTTAACATTTCATATTGACATGTATATTGTAACACCAAAAGACTGAAATCTTGATCTAACCATTCAAAAATGAGCTTACAACCCTAATTTTACCTTTATGTACTTTAGTGGTCTGAAGATGACCACCTAGTGTTTGAAACACATAGCCGTATGACTCACCAGATAAAACATAATAAAATAGTCATGTTGATGGTGATTGATAACTAACCTTTAGTGTTGCCTAGTGTCAAAATGTAGGACGTTTATATGAAAGTTTAACAGAAAAAGATGTGAAAGAAAGAAATCATGACCTTTTTTTATGTTTTTTGCACTCTGTATTGTAATGTAATTATACAATATAAAATAACAAAATGCATCTTTTCTAAATTAATACTTTAGTTTTTAATTTTTTTTTTGTGTCTTCTACACATTTGAGCCCGAGATTTCATCTTCAGGAAGACGGTTTTATACATACGGGTGTGGCCTAGTGCGTTGTACATGCATCAGTATAAGAAATCTTCTACCTACAAGACTGCTTATTCTGTTGCATGTAAAACACACTATACCATACCTGTATATACAACTGTCTTCCTGAAGATGAATCCTCGGGCTCGAAACATGTAGAAGACACCAAAAAAATTAAAATATTAATTTAGAAATGGTGCATTTTGTTGGGTTATATTGTATAAATCATGATCTTTTGTAGGGTAGTTATCCATAATGTGCCTGGATGTACTGATGATAACTACAAAAGTTCATTCAGTGTACATGCTGTTTGGACCAACATTCTATCCCTGGGTATCCTAAATATAATATAAAAATGCACACTATATGTTCAGAATATTAAACTGGAATGCTCAACAGCACATTTATTTACCTTCGTAGCTTGCTGTAAATCCACGATGGCCATTCTGGCGGGTGGATGTTATGTAGGTCACTAACATTCGGCTCCCATTTGATATTATTGGGTCAAGGATGTGATGACTGCCACAGAATCGTCCTGTATGTACAAATATTTAGCAGTTAATTTCTACAACAACAGATTTTCTACATAACAAAAAGTAGCTGAGGTAGATTCACGTACCAAGGAGAGGTGATTTGTGCCAGTAGCCATCGCGCACCTCAATGTAATCAGTGCGGCAATGGTCACTCTCGTAGATGTCCATTTCACTGATGGTGAGAACAATACGTTCGCCATGTGTAGCTGTGATACGCCATTCACAGCGTTCACCCTCTACTGGTGGACTAGAATTGGGATATGTTGGTGATGAAAAAGTTGCTGAATGCTCTTGAAATGTTCTGCCACAACCTGAAGCACAAAGTAGCAGAGTGAAATTAACTTCAATTTAGTTTGCTTTCTTAGATACTTGCTGCAAATGACAAAGTTGCATTTTTATATATTTTATAATAACTAAATCAGGTATACACACAATAGTATTAACTGACTTTATTTATTGTATTTTCCAATAAAACTTTAACATGACCTAAGTTATGTATATATATATATATATTGTTATATGTTTTATATTTCGTTGTACATAATTTTAAAATACTGCTTTTAACCATCCACTATTATTTTATATATCCTGTTCGTCAAGGCTAGTAACATTCAGTAAGACCAATTTAGAATTTTAAATTGTATATTAGTATTAATAGCAGCCTATTTTACTCACTGCAGTTAATCAATACCAGAAGCTGTAATTACAGCTGTACCAGCTCCTGATGGTGGCTGCCAACACCCGAAACGTGTAGAGCTGCCTACAGAAATGTAATAAACTGAATAAGTTGCATCTTGTTGGACAGTTATTAAATTCAACAAAGTTGCAGTTATCAAATTCCAGTTTTTAAACTTTATGGTTTTTTTCAGAACCATTAAAAAAACATTTGAGAGGTATCAAATATGGTCCGCATTAAAGGTTGATAATGGTGGTATATTTTAATTAACGTTTTTGGGGCATGGCCCATTGTCTAGGAAGCTGGTTAATGGGTAAAATGTTTATCTCATAATATACATGAACAACCTTTATAGTAAGCGTGTAACATAATTAATACTTAATGAAACAAAATCAAAATATAATTCTGTAATTTCACGGTATGATACCTGTGTTTTGCTTTGAAACAAATCTCTGCCTTAAATGATCGATGTGTATTTGTACAGAGTGTTGCGACAGAATGTGACGATTTTCAAATTGCTGTTTCAGTGAGCTCAGTCAAATAAAAAATAAAAATAAAAAACACCCATTAGTAGTAAAATGCCATTTCAAGTACACTCTTTACTTTTTAACAATTACATCTCTGATGTGGTCTTCTTGTGTGCACAACATTCCTGTAATCATGATAGCACCATACCTGCTTGCAAAAGATTAATTGTTCTAATTTCATCTCTGATGTGCTCTTTCAAACCAAGTGTGCTAGGTTTGCTCATTTGCACTTGGATATCAAATGTTCCCAGAGAAATTAGTCAGGTATAGAGAAGTTAGGAGACCTGGCTTGCCAAGTGATGTCAGCAAAATGTGAAAAGACAGGTCTGGGAAGCATGGCTCTTGCACAATCAATTGGCTCATGTTCAGTGTGCATTATGACAACGTTTTGCTGAAACCGGAGTTCACTATCGATGCAGTTAGCATCCATTACTAGCGTTCCCAGCACTGCTCGATATCGTGCTGAGGTTACGGTCATTGTACTGTTGGCTTCTTCAGAGAAATGAGGTTCAATAATTCCAAAAGTCGACACTCACCACCAAATTAAGTAGCAGCTTTTCGAACACACTGCATGGTTGCTCATCGCTCCAGGATCGACACTTTTGTTTACTGACATACCCGGACAGGTGGAAGTGGGCCTCGACAGACATAATCAGTTTCTGAAGAACACCAGAGTCGGAGTCCAGGATGCTCATGAATTACCTACAGAACGCCACTCTGGTAATCTTGCCTGTTTCCGGAAATCGTTGTGTAATTTGGATTAGTATGGATAAAAACTGAAGTCATAGTGCAGAATCCAGCGCAACCGTCTGTCGGAAAGTTTCAAAACAACAGACTGACGTCCGGCAGGGCGAGTAGAACCTCGGATAACGGCTTCCCTAACTTTATTAACAGTCTCTGCTGTGCGGACTAATCGTATCCCTCCGACAAAGCGATAGCAGACACTGCCAGCGTTCTTGAAATTTGTGAACCCTGGTCAGAATAGGGTTACGAGATAGTATTCTTCAATGTCTTCGAAGACCAAACTCACGCCTAAACCTCCGGTTCACTTCCACTACAGACTTAAGGTGGGTACACACTTGTAACGTTACCGCGTACCGTAACACCTTATCGTGACAGTGTGGATGCGACTCGTGACCACGTAACGTATCAAAAAGGTGGTTGCACGGTAACGTTACGGGCTTGTTCGGTGTGCTGTCGGTATTTGGCCGTCACATCAAAGGGATGATTCGGTTACGGCCGGAGCAAGTGTGGACGTGCGGCGTGACACGTCACCACCATACGCTCCTCTGCCCTTCTTTTCATTCCTGATGCTTCTGTCTTGAAGAGCGGCGCGAATCGTAGTGCTGTGCGGTTTCTTGAGCGTTTTGGTAATTGTGAAATGGAATAGACTCAGGAAAGTGTCATAGAATTCATCGAATTTTATAAAATAAAAGAAATAATATGGGGCCCAAAACACCCAATGCATTTTAACAAAATTAGAAAGCAAGATGCTTGGGAGGAACTGGGGAAAGAAATGAAAAAACCCGTATTGAGTTCAAAAAGAAAATGGAGAACTTAATGTCATCTCTCCGACGGGAGAAAACGAAAGATGAGGAAAAATAGTGGAACAGGTAAAGGTGAGTACTTCTAATTGAAATGTTTACGTACTTTGGCAATGCATGTATTTTATCGTGAGATGAAACAATTGCATTCTACACTTTGTTAGGCATACTCATTACATTTGAGTGAAAAACAATCAGGTAAATGAAAATCTCAGCACATTTTTCAAAGAAAACACTTTTTTGTCCACTGATTTTTACAAATATTTATTCCCTTTTGAAGCCTAGTTTCATGTAATGACATGACCATACAAAATAAGTTTACTAACTAATAAGTTTACTGATTAATACTTTACTTTTCTTTACAGAAATAGATGAAGTGTATAAAAGCTCCAATAAAAAAGTATGGAAAACTTTTTTCTCTCCCGCTTAAAGGGACCGCCTAGGGAAGACATAAGATTTTTGTTTCTAGTTTTTTTTTATATAGCTCAGTTTTCGTAAAAACACCGCTGTCAGAAATTCTTCCCTGGCATCCTGCGTCGACAAACATAAAGTTGTAATTAACATCTACTAAAGTGAAGAGCAAAATACCGAAGGAATTTTTGTAGTTAAAGTATTCACTGGCACTATTTCTTTAGCACCACATGTTTCCCATCAATAGCGCCCATTGAATGTGAGAGTGAATCCCTGCCTCCACAGCCACCAAGAAAGAAAAAGAAGACGGAAGTTCACCGTCTTGCAAAAGCGTTTAAATTATTAACAGCTTGTTCAGACCAAACTATGAACGACGAGTGTCAACATTTTGGGAATATGATAGCCGCAAAATTGAGGAATTTTAGTCACACGGTACGGTTTGTCATTCAAAATAAAATTATGATCGTATTCTTAAATGAAAACAGGGGATTTTATGAACGTTATCATCATACTCGGGGGACCGCGGTATCACAGTGGTTAAGGTGCTGTGCTACAAATCCGAAGGTCGCTGGTTCGATCCCAGCTAGTGTCAGTGGATTTTTCATTGACATAACATTCTTCCGATAGCACTATGGCCCTGGGGTCGACTCAGCCTCTAACAGAAATTATTACCAGGAGTATTTCCTGGGGGTAAAGGCGGCCGGTGCGTAAGGCTGACACCCTACCACCATCCTGTGCCGTTGTCACGAAATCTGGGAACCTTAACTTCTTGGAACTCTCTGGGCCCCTCCGGGCCTGTAACGGGAATGCTTTACCTTTTTTTATATCATCATACTCATCTCCAGCCAATTAACCACCTCAAGCCCGCTTCCCAAGTGGTCCATCTAACAAGTACCCTCAAAGTATCAAACCTCCTGCACACGCTTTCATCTCTCTATTCTCGAAATCCTTTTCCACCATGTTCTGGAAACACTTCTCCGTCACCATTCAGTCAGTAGAATAACTCACTTTTGCCTCACAGTTTTCCCACAGAAAGCATTTCACCAGCTACGACATCTTCAGAAGGAAATATTAATTTGGCCTGCTTTTTCATAGAAGTGTTTCTGTAAAATTTGTATTTAAATAAAAGTTCTGATCACAATCTAATTTTAAAATTCTTTTATAAACCACAAATAATAATATTTATCTTACCTGTATGCAATCCTTCAATTTTTCAACAAGAGCTTCACACACTGCCGGCACGATGCAGCTGATTGTTGTTTGGAAATTTTGAACAGATACTGAAAGCTAAAGTAAGAATCACCACTTGCCAAGAATCGTAACGTCAGTGCCAAACTTTTTTTGAACAGAAATGGCTTTCCTGAACGCTGTGTTCTTTTTCGAGATTTTTTGCTCCAATCAAATTAATTAAAAATTCAAAGTCACTGGGAGACATTCTGGTGAAATTCTTATATAACCCACTGACCGATTGAAAATTCAAGTCTGCCAGCAAACTCGAAACGTTGTACACTTCCCTACACGTGTACAGTTGCTTTTGCCACCACCGCCGCTCTTTTCTCTTTTCCTTTAAAGCATAATATCTACAAATGTACGAAGCCGCTGCTAGCTGCAAAGACATCGCTCGGACTCCCGTAACAAACTGGGAACCCCAATGCGTAACGCTCGCAGGATACTGTTACGCCGTGAGGCACGGGATGAAAATTCAGCTCGTAACTATGAATCGTGTCAGTCAATTTCAACGTTACGGCCTTACGGTACGCGGTAACGTTACAAGTGTGTAACCACCTTAATAATCAACACAGAAACGGACGCAGCGTACCCACCGTGATCCATGACTACATGAGTCTTACTCCACTGCGTACACAACGCGTATGCATCATGATATCGCAACAGTTGAGGACACAGAGCCACGCAAGTTACACCGACGTTTCACTGCTAGAGTTGCAGTTGACTTTTGAATATAATTACATTCTTGTGTGGCATGTAAAAGGACGAGGTTACAGCCTCTGATAAACGTCTACTGCATTTTTTTTGTCTCAGTAATTAACCAACTTGATGCAAAAAAGTTTTGTTTTACAATAAGTTTATTTCATGCCTGTACATGTTTCGAACACATGTGCTCGAAACATGTACAGGCATGAAATAAACTTATAGTAAAACAAGAATTTTGTGCATCAAGTTGGTTAATTACTGAGATAAATATACTGAGATGCACGGTCAGCAAAACGTCAAAAAAGTCTACTGCAAACTTACGGTTAATTTCCGATCATAGTTACAGGGGTGTATTTCATGTCACGGAGACCAGTTAGCGGATTAACTGTTAAAATATAAAAAGTGTACATTAAATAGCATTTTACTACTTACATTCCCTAATTTATTTATTTTCTTACATTCAACCCAATCTATCAAAATAGTAATCGTCACATTCTATTGCCGCGCTCAGTATTTACCGTGTATTAACCTCAAAGCTAATGAAAATTTCTGAAAAAGACATGTTCTATGTTACGTCACTAAAATAATTATTTACGAGTACAAACCAAGAAATGTAAAATTGCTGACATGTTGGAATAACAATTATTGATGATAAACAAACATAACTACATTTCGAAGACAAAGACTGAAAGCATTTACGACCATGCTAGACTGAGATCGAGTTGGAAAAGCATGGTTTTCTGCAACATGTTGCCACGTATTTTTTATCTCAGTAATTAACCAACTTGATGCACATGCGCTCGAAACATGTAGAGGCACGAAATAAACTTGTTGTAAAACAAAAATTTTGTGCATCAATTTGGTTAATTACTGGGATAAATATACTGAGATGCACGGTCAGCAAAACGTCAAAATTTTGCCACGTAGGTTCGTAGATATGTACCAACGTTTGTAGGAAACTTGTGCCTCCACCTTTATGATAGGAGGTGATTACAGCACATTTCTTCAGAACTGAAATCCATCTACTAACCTATGCAGGTGTAACAGCCCTGAGTACTCTAATTTTGGTTTGATAAATTTAGCACTAAATTTAATTATACTAGCACTTCAATACAAATTGAACATTCAGAAGGGAATGACATTTGGTCAGCAAAGTAACTTTAATATTACTTTAAAGTTTAAGGATATCTTTAGGCATTTATGTAAATACCTATAGTTATTTTCAAGACGAATGAGGAGGAAATGTCTTACTTACGGAAGCACTTGTACAGGAGATTAGTCTGAGCAATGTCCCCCTCACTCAGTCTGATCCGCTGTCCAATCTCTGGATGTTTCTTATTGGCAAACGTCTCCCGTGGCAGTATGGTATCCAGAAATGTACCCTAAAAATGTGTTTATGGTTGTTAATATACTTTATGTGAGAATAATATACATCCAAGAACAAGTATGGCAACATTCCAGGATTTGTGGAATGTCTCGTATAACTCTTGTTGACAGCCCATCCTTCGTGTAGTATCATGTTAATTATTCGAAGCAGTTTATATCTTACAGTATAACTATTTGCATTGGGTGCTCATAGAGAGTATATGTGAATTACATCTTTGACAAGAGACAACAGGGGCGTGCCCAAAGTCCCAGGGGCGGGGGTTTGCCTGTCGGGCTGAAACCCCCCAAAACTGAAATTTAAAAAACACAGATTTTGTAGACGTGATGATGTAAAAAGTACTACGTGACTTACCCTTCAGATGAAATCAGCTGATGATTAGTGCATTAGAGTTAAAAAAATAAATTAATATGATTGAAAAACCAAGAAGATTGGAAACTGCGACTGAGTCGTGGAACATGTAATTATATTTGTATGTACATAAATGCAGTAGCAAAGAGTGTTAAGCTTCAGGTATACCTATGGCATAATTTTTGTAACATAACTGTAAAAATAAAACATAAATTATGTTCAGCTACAAGGTCAGCCCCACCCCCCCCCCCCCCCCCCCCCCCACCACATCCCTCCATCCGCACAACAACATATACTTTTATAACACTATTCTATAACCAAAAATATGTATTA
>Ga0123355_10022600_pt1 | contig 10083 bp, 18 predicted proteins | sample TergutEmb28metaG_3_FD_89872 | JGI IMG/M metagenome (GOLD analysis project Ga0123355, IMG submission 89872) | Embiratermes neotenicus P1 segment gut microbial communities from Petit-Saut dam, French Guiana - Emb289 P1 | ecosystem: Host-associated > Arthropoda: Insects > Digestive system > Gut ...
CTATTAGTTATTAGATATGCTTGGGCGTCTTGTAATTCCAGCTGGTGTTGAAATTCATATTAAGATTTAAGATTTGATAGTTGATATATAAAAGAAAGCGAGAGGAGAGAAGTATGGTGATATTGGGAGAGAAGATTGGGATGAGCCAAGTCTTCGACGAAAAAGGATTGGTAATTCCGGTTACTGTCGTGCAGGCAGGTCCATGTTATGTGGTCCAGGTCAAAACCGTTGCGCGCGACGGATACAGCGCATTGCAACTTGGTTTTGGCGATGAAAGAAAGACTCTTGCAAACAAGCCAAAGTCTGGGCACTTTTCAAAAGCGGGCGTAGCAACAAAGCGTCACCTTAAAGAAATGCGCATTGACGAAGGTCACGAATACAAAGTCGGCGATGAAATTAAGTGTGATGTTTTCAGTGTCGGCGACGCTGTGGACGTAACGGCTAAGACCAAAGGACGCGGTTTCACTGGTGCGGTAAAGCGCTGGAACATCGGCATCCAAAAAATGTCTCACGGTGGTGGACCTGTCCACAGGCACGTGGGTTCTATGGGCGCTAACTCTGACCCATCTCGCGTTTTCAAAAACAAAAAGATGGCTGGTCAATATGGTAACGAACAAGTCACTATCCAAAACCTTGAAATCGTCAAGGTTGACCTGGACAAGAACTGCCTTCTTATAAAGGGCGGTATCCCAGGGGCGGATGGTGCTTTTGTTACTGTGAAGCATGCTGTAAAGAAGCCTAAGAAGGAGGTCAGCGCATAATGAAACTTAAAGTAGTAGACCAAAAAGGCAAAGAAGTCGAATCAATTACCGTGAACAAAGAAATCTTCGGGGCAGAGGCGAACCCGACTCTTGTCCACGAGGTTGCTGTTGCACAACGCAACAACGGTCGTCAAGGCACAAAGTCAACCTTAACTCGTTCCGAGGTCCGTGGGCACGCAAAAAAACCTTACCGCCAAAAAGGTACAGGTCGCGCGCGTCACGGTTCAACAAAGTCCCCAATCCACGAAGGTGGTGGGGTCGCATTCGCACCAAAGCCACGCGACTTTACAACCAAGATTAACAAGAAGAAAAAAGCTGCAGCATTCGTAAGCTGCATCAGCAGCAAGGTTGCGGACGGCGAACTTATCGTTATCAGCGACATGAAAATGAAAGAAGCAAAGACAAAGTCTGTTGCTAAGATCCTTGAAAACTTGAAGCTAGACACAAAGCGCGTGCTGTTCGTAACCGCGGGGATGGATTCGGATTTCGTTATGAGTGCAAGAAACCTTCCAAACGCAGAAACAACAACCAGCGCGCAACTCAGCGTCCTTGACATGGTAAGCAACCGTTACGTGGTCATGAGCGTTGACGCAGTTAAATCGGTAGAGGAGGCTTACGCATAATGAACGCATACGACATTATTATAAAGCCGGTTCTGAGTGAGAAATCATTCGCCGGGGTAGCAGGAAAGGACTATACATTCAAGGTCCACCCAGACGCAACAAAAAGCCAAATCAAAGCCGCAGTCGAAACCGTATTCAAGGGAGTAACTGTCGAGCGCGTGAACGTTGCGAACTACAAAGGCAAGCCAAAGCGCCAAGGCCGCACAAGCGGAACCAGAAGTGCATGGAAAAAAGCCTACGTAAAGTTGACGCCAGACAGCAAGGCAATCGAGTTCTTCGAATCACTAACATAATAGAAGCCACTAAAACTAGGAAAGGGAAAAGATCATGGGTATTAAAAGATTTAAACCAACATCACCGGGGCAAAGGCATAAGTCCGTAAGTACATTCGACGAGATTACCGATAAAGGTAAAGCTCCGGAAAAGTCTTTGCTTGCGAAAAAGTCAAAAACAGGTGGGCGTAACAACACAGGTTCTATCACAACCAGGCACATTGGTGGTGGACATCGTCAGCACTACCGTATTATTGACTTCAAGCGCAACAAACACAACGTACCTGCGACAGTCGCGTCTATTGAATACGACCCAAACCGTTCAGCAAACATCGCGTTGTTACACTATGTAGACGGTTCAAAGGCATACATCTTGGCCCCAATGGGACTTAGCAAAGGTGAAAAGATTATCTCTGGTCCTGCTGTTGAAATTAAAACAGGAAATGCAATGCCAATGTCTGCAATGCCAATTGGTTCAATGATTCACAACATCGAGTTGCAACCAGGCAAAGGCGGACAAATCGCAAGAAGTGCTGGAAATTATGCGCAACTTGCGGGTCGTGACAACGGCTATGCAACACTTAAAATGCCATCTGGCGAAATGCGCCGTGTTCCAGAAAAATGCTACGCAACACTTGGACGTGTCGGAAACGTAGACCATGAGCTTATCAGTATCGGTAAAGCTGGTCGTAACCGCCACAAAGGAATACGTCCAACCGTCCGCGGTTCCGTCATGAATCCTAACGATCACCCACACGGTGGTGGTGAAGGTAAATCACCAGTTGGACGCGCAGGCCCAGTATCCCCATGGGGTAAGCCGGCACTTGGTCAAAAAACCAGAAAAGACAGAAAGCCAAGTTCCAAGTTCATCGTTAAGAGGAGAGTCAAATAATGTCAAGAAGTATTAAAAAAGGACCATACGTAGACAACAAACTTGTTGCGCGTATCGAGGCAATGAACGAAAAGAACGAAAAGCGCATGATCAAAACATGGTCACGCAGCTGCACAATATTGCCTTCGTTCGTAGGTCACACAATTGCGGTTCACAACGGCAAGCGCCACATCCCTGTTTACGTAAAATCAGAGATGGTCGGACACAAGTTGGGTGAATTCAGCCCAACTCGCACATTCCCAGGTCACGGCGGCGTGAAGGCCGTGAAGGCGAAAGGCAAAAAGGGATAATCATCCAGTCTATAAGGAGATAAAAGATGGCGAAGAATACTCGCGAGAGAGCAGAAAAGTATCAACAGATAAAGGACCGTCGTCCTCATGCAAGTGCATCATACTTGTGTATTTCACCAAGCAAAGTTCGCATTGTGTTGGACTTGGTGCGTGGTAAAAGTTACAACGACGCGGTAGTTATCCTAAGCAACACCAACAAAGCTGCATGCCCTCTTATATTAAAGGTTATGAACTCTGCGGCTGCTAATGCCGAGAACAACCTTAACATGCCAAAGGACACACTGTTCGTTGCAGAATGCTGGGTGGGACCTGGCCCAACGCTAAAGCGCCTGATGCCACGTGCAAAGGGAAGGGCAGACCGCATTCTGAAAAGAACTTCACACATCAATGTTATTCTTGATGAAAAGAAAGACGCAATTGCAACTCCAAAGCCAAAAGCTAAAAAGGAGACAGCTGTGAAAAAGGAAACTGCTAAAGCGGCAACGCCAGAAAAAAAGCCAACGGCATCAAAAAAAGAGGCACCTGCAACAAAAACGGTCGCAGAAAAGCCACTTGCAAAAGAACCTAACAGCAAAAAGCCATTAGGAACAAAGAAAGAAGCCACACCTAAGGCTGCACCTAAAAAGGAGAACGCATAATGGGACAAAAAGTTAATCCACACGGGTTCAGGGTCGGTGTTAACAAAGATTGGAATGCAACTTGGGTCGCACCTAAGAAAGAAATTGCAACCTTTATTAAAGAAGACCACGAAATTCGCAGATACATTGATGACAACTATTCAAACAAGTCACGCGAGAACAACTGCGGTATCTCCAAAGTTACAATCGAGCGTCAAACAGGAAAAGTAGTTGTAAACGTCTACACGTCAAAGCCTGGAATGCTTATTGGTCAAAAAGGTGCTGGTATTGATGTGATTAAAAAAGAAATCCAGAAAATCGTTGGTACAAAGACCGTCGAAGTCAACGTTCGTGAAATCAAGAACATTGACGCGGACGCAGTCCTTGTCGCACAGAGCATCGCAGTGCAGCTTGAAAAACGTGTTGCATGGAGACGCGCAATGAAGATGGCTATGCAAAAAGCCATGAAGTGCGGGATTAAGGGAATCAAGGTCATGGTTGGTGGACGTCTTGACGGGGCAGACATTGCTCGTTCAGAACACTACCAAACAGGTATCCTTCCGCTTCACACACTAAGAAGCGACATCGAATACGGATTTGCGGAAGCGAAAACAACGTTCGGAATCATCGGAGTAAAGTGCTGGATCTGCCACGGGGAAATCAAAGGCAAAACCCGCAGAACAGGTGAGGTCGTTCGTGCATCACGCAACGAACGCGCGCCAAAGCAATTCGGCGACCGCGACAGAAAGCCATTCGACCCGAACCGTCCACGCCGTCCATTTGACCCAAACAGAAAGCCATTCGAGCGTCGTGAAGGTGGTCCACAAGGCGAGCGTAAGCCGTTCGATCCGAACCGTCCAAGACCAGCATTCGACCCGAATAAACCACGTCCTGCGTTTGACCCAAATCGTCCGCGTCCTGCGTTCGACCCAAACAAGCCAAGGACGCCAAGGCCAGAAGCACCTAAATAAGCTGACAACTAAGTACTAAGTAAGGAGATAGAGCCATGTTAATGCCAAAAAGAGTAAAACGTCGAAAACTGCATCGTGGAAGGATGACAGGTAAAGCTACACGCGGTAACACACTTGCGTACGGTGACTATGGTTTGGTGGCTGAAGAGCCATGCTGGATTACCAGCAACCAAATCGAAGCTGCTCGTATCGCGATGACACGTTACACCAAGCGTGGTGGTAAGGTCTGGATTAACATCTTCCCACACAAGTCGGTTACCAAAAAACCTGCTGAAACTCGTATGGGTTCCGGTAAGGGTTCACCTGACAAGTGGGTTGCGGTTGTGAAGCCAGGGCGCGTTCTGTATGAACTTGCCGGCGTTTCCGAGGAAATGGCGAAAGAGGCTCTGCGCCTTGGGATGCACAAACTTCCTTGCAAGTGCAAAATCATAAAGCGCGACCACATCGTGGAAAAGCGTTACATCAAGGGTAAGGTAACTTACATTAACCCTGAAGATGACCCAAAAAATCAACCAGTTGCAACCAAGAAAGACAAAAAAGAAGAAGGGGGTGCTGAATAATGAACAGAGCACAACTCTACCACAATTTGACCACAGTGGAACTTAACGACAAGTTCAATTCATTGAAACAAGAACTGTTCAACCTCAGATTCCAACACTCCACAGGTCAAGTAAAAGACACAGACCAGCTAAGAATTGTCAGGAAAGACATAGCGCGCGTCCTTACCGTTATAAAGGAAAGAGAAGCAAGCGTATCAAAAAACCCTGGCAAAGTTAAGGCCAAAGCAGAAAAGCCAGCCAAGGCAGAAAAGCCTGCTAAGAAAGACGGAGGAGGCAAGAAATGAGTGAAACAAAAAAAACTCCAGCAGCAAAGAAGCCAGCAGTAGCCGCTGTAAAAAAACCAGCTGTGAAAACTCCGGCAGCAAAGCCAGTAGCGGCAAAGCCTGCGGCTCCGGTTGAAAAGAAACAAGTCGCTCCAGTAGCGGAGGCTGAACCTAAAAAAGCTGCACCAGTGGCAAAAAAAGCTCCAGAAATAACAGAGCGAAATCAACGTCACACACTGCAGGGAAAAGTCCTTTCTAACAAGATGGACAAGACAATCGTTGTTGCAATCGTGTCGCGCGTGCCTCATCCGCTTTACAAGAAAACAATTACAAAGACAAAAAAGCTTAAGGCACATGACGAGCAAAACCAGTGTGACATCGGTGACACAGTTGAAATTCAAGAGACAAGGCCACTGTCAAAAGACAAATACTTCCGTCTCGTAAGAATCGTTGAAAAAGTCAAGTAAAACTGCAACAAGCAGAAGGAGAAAGATATGGTACATGTTGAGAGTAGATTAAAAGTCGCAGACAACACAGGTGCAAAGGAAATCGGTTGCATCAGAATTTTGGGCGGATCGTTCAGACGTTCTGGTGGAATTGGTGACGTTATTGTTGCATCTATCAAAGACTGTGTTCCAGGCGGAATGGTCAAGAAAGGTGAAATCATCAAGGCGGTTATCGTCCGAACAACTTTTGAAAAACGCCGTCCAGACGGAACTCACATTCGCTTTGACGACAATGCTGCGGTAATTATTGATAAAGACGGCAACCCAAAAGGTACACGTATCTTTGGACCAGTTGCTCGTGAGCTTAGAGAGCGCGGCTACATGAAAATTGTCAGCTTGGCTCCGGAGGTGCTGTAATGAGTATTAAAAAGGGCGACCAAGTAGTAGTTCTTGCTGGTAAAGACAAAGGCAAGAAGGGTAAAGTAGTGCTTGTGGACAGCGAAAACGGACAAGTAATTGTTGAAGGTGTCAACATTGTTATCAAGCACAAAAAAGCAAGAAGTGCACAACAAAAATCTTCTCGTGAGAAAAAGCCTCACTTCATTCACATCAGTAACGTTCAAGTGCTGTGTAAATGTGGTAAGCGCACGCGTGTTGCTCACCAAGTTGTGGATGGAAAAAAAGTCCGTACATGTGCGAAATGTAACGAAGTTCTTGACAAGAAATATGTAAAGGCTGCGAAGAAAGCAGAAAAAACAGAGGACAAGTCAGAAGACACAGAAACAAAAAAAGACAAGGCACCACTAAAACGTCGTGAAGTTAAATCAACTGCAGACGTAAAAGTGAAAGCGCCAGTCAGTGCGTCAAAGCAGATGAACTTGCCACGCAAAGTAGGAGGTAGCTAAGATGAGTGAAGTAAAAAAACCTGCTGCAAAGAAACCGGCAGCATCAACAGCGGCAAAAAAGCCGGCGACAACAAAACCAGTCGCGGCAAAGCCAGCAACCGCAAAAGCACCTGCTGCACCAAAAGCTAAGAAGGCAGCTCCTGCGAAAAAATACCACAACCGTTTGCACGAGAAATATGTAACTGTAATCACGCCTAAGTTAGCAGAAACTTACGGTAACATTATGGCTGTTCCAAAGATTGACAAGATTGTTGTAAACATGGGCCTAGGGGACGTTAAAGACAACACAAAAAGTTTCCAAGGCGCAATTGATGAACTTGGTATCATCACAGGGCAAAAGCCTATCGCAACCAAAGCAAAGAAAAGTATCTCTAACTTTAAGCTTCGTGAAGGTCAGCGCATCGGTACCAAAGTTACTCTACGCGGCAGAAATATGTATATGTTCTTAGATAAATTGATTTCTGTGGCACTTCCACGTGTTCGTGACTTCAATGGCCTAAATCCAAAAAGTTTCGATCAATTCGGTAACTACGCAATGGGACTAACCGAGCAACTTGTGTTCCCAGAAATCAGTTACGACAAAGTTGAAAAACTTCGCGGATTGAACATTGCAATTGTTACAACTGCAAATGACAAAGCAGGAAGTTTAGAACTTCTGAAAGAATTGGGATTCCCATTTAGAGGAGGCAATTAAGAATGGCAAAGCAGGCATTAAAAGAAAAAAACAAGCGCGGTGCACGCAGAAATGGAAAACCATGCCCAGTGCGTGATTACACACGTTGCAGTATCTGCGGCAGACCAAAAGCCGTCCTAAAAAAATACGGCATTTGCCGTGTGTGCTTCCGTGAAAAAGCACTTCGCGGTGAAATACCTGGCGTAAGAAAGTCAAGCTGGTAAGGAGAGGGAATATGGAAGAGAAAAAAGTAGCAAAAAAACCTGTTAAAAAAGCAGCAACAAAAAAGATTCGCGGTGCACGTCCTGCAACGGACCCAATCGCGGACATGTTGACCCGTATCCGTAACGCTATTCAGGCGAAGATGGAATCTGTGATTGTGCCGACCTCTAAAGTTAAAAAGGAAATCGCACGCATTCTGGAAGCAGAAGGGTACATTCAAAAGTTTGTAGTGATGAAAGACGAAAACGGTCACAGCATCATTCACATAACCTTTAAGACAGTTGACGGCGCACAGCGTGTTATCCAGGGGCTACGCCGTATATCAAAACCAGGTCTCCGTGTATATGCAAAAAGTGAAGACATGCCAAAAGTCCTAAGTGGCCTAGGTATCGCAATCATCAGTACCTCAAAAGGAATGATGACCGACAATGCAGCACGTGAACAAGGTTTAGGCGGGGAAGTACTAGCTTACGTATGGTAATACGGAAAAAACTAGAAGTTAAGGAGAACAAAGATGAGTAGAGTAGGAAAAGAACAAATTAAGATCCCGATGGGAGTATCCGTAGAATTCGTGGACGGTGTTGTAACTGTCAGTGGTTCTTTGGGAACCCTTACGCAGGAAATTAAATCACCTATCACTGTTTCTGTGGAAAACGGCGAAGTAAAAGTCACGCGTGGCAGCGACGAAAACAAGGCAAAAGCTCTGCACGGACTATACAACCGCTTGATCCAGAACATGGTCCAAGGTGTTTCAAAAGGCTTTACTCGTACGCTTATTCTTAATGGTGTTGGTTACAAAGTCGCTATGAAAGGCGAAGGATTAACATTGAACATTGGTATGAGTCACCCTGTGGAAATCAAAGGCGAACAAGGTATCAAGTTCAAAATCCTAACACCACAAGAAATCCAAGAGTTGAACCTTGGTAAAGACGGAATTGCCCAGGTAATTCAGGTCCAAGGTATCAGCAAGGAATTGGTCGGTGCGGTTGCATCCAACATTCGTGCGAAACGTGTCGTCGAGCCATACCACCTTTACGGAATCAGATACAGCGACGAGCGCGTAATCCGTAAAGAATCAAAATCAGGTGCTAAGAAAAAGTAATAACGCAGGCAAGAAGGAGTAAATCATGATTATAAAAGAAGACAAAAATAAGGCAAGGTTGCAAAGGGCAAAGCGTACCAGTGACATTCACGGCACGGCAGAGCGTCCTCGTTTGACAGTGAACCGCAGCTTGACCAATGTTTATGCCCAACTTATTAATGACGATAAGGGTGTCACTTTGGTTGCGGTAAACACATTGCAGCCAGAAGTCAAAACAGCTGTCAAGGGTAAAACCAAGGCAGAGGCTGCGTTTATCGTGGGTGAGCTTCTTGCAAAAGCTGCGAAAGCTAAAAAGATAACAAAAGTCGTCTTCGACAGAAGCGGCTACGTTTATACAGGGCGCGTTGCCCAGGTTGCCGAGGGTGCAAGAAAAGGAGGACTACAGTTCTAATGGAAGAAGTAAAAGAAGCAGCAGTAGAAGAAGGAAAAGTTTTGGTTGACGCGAAAACTGCGCTTGATACATCAAGCAAAGACATGAAAAATGCGGCAAAAGACCAAGAGCGCTCTTTCAAGCAAAAGGGCGCAGGTCCTCGTCGCGACCGCGAACGTCGTGATGAACCTGGCGATGGTTTTGCGACCAAACTGATTTGCGTTAACCGTATTACAAAGGTTGTTAAGGGCGGAAGAACTCTGCGTTTCAACAGCGTAGTCGTCGTCGGTGACAAAAATGGCAAAGTAGCAGTCGGCTCAGGTAAAGCGCGCGAGGTCACAGAAGCAATCCGTAAAGCAGAGATGGACGCGAAGAAAAACTTCAAAGTCGTTCCAATTGTCGGCACAACTGTTCCTCACGAAGTTATCGGAAAATTCGGAACCAGCAAGGTAAAAATCATGCCAGCGAAAGAGGGTCACGGTATAATCGCCGGTGGATCAGCTCGTGCAGTTCTGGAACTTGCGGGTTACAAAGATGTTACCGCGAAATGTTACGGTTCAACAAACAAAACCAACGTTGTTAAAGCAACAATGGAAGCAGTAATGCAACTCAGAACACGTGACGAGATTATGGCTCTTCGCGGCAAACAAGGCTAATTGACTTAAAGATAAAAATAGTTAATAATAGATGGGATATTAAAGGAGAAACCTCATGGCAGAAGAAAAAAAAGAAGTAAAAAAGACACCTGCAAAGCCAAAGGCTGAGGCGACAAAAAAACCTGCAGCGAAAGCGCCAACAGCAAAGCCAGCAGCAACAAAACCTGTCGCAGCGAAAGCACCTGCAAAGGCTGCGCCTGCTACTAAAGCGGCACCTGCAAAAAAGGCAGAGACAGCAAAACCTCTGGCGAAAACTGCTGCACCAAAAGCGATTGCAAAGCCAGTGGTTGCTCCTAAAGCGGAAAAAGCACCAGCAAAGCCGGCAGCTAAAGTCGTGGCAAAACCTGCTAAGCCTGCAAAGGAAAAAGCAGACAGAGTCAAAAAGCCTGCTCCTTATGTATCAAGCGGAGAATTACGTGTCGAACTTGTAAGATCAACAAACAGCTGCACTCAAAAACAA
>Ga0123355_10022601_pt1 | contig 10083 bp, 6 predicted proteins | sample TergutEmb28metaG_3_FD_89872 | JGI IMG/M metagenome (GOLD analysis project Ga0123355, IMG submission 89872) | Embiratermes neotenicus P1 segment gut microbial communities from Petit-Saut dam, French Guiana - Emb289 P1 | ecosystem: Host-associated > Arthropoda: Insects > Digestive system > Gut ...
ACACACACCACACAAACAAACACACAGACACAAACACACATACACACACAAACACACACACACACCCACACACACACAAACACACACACCACACAAACACACACACCACACAAACACACCCACACGGAAAAACAGACACACCCACAAACACACACACACCACACACACAAACACACACACACACACACACAAACACACACACACACCCACACACACCCACACACACACACAAACACACACACACACAAACACACACACACACACCCACACAAACACACACACCACACACACACACCACACACACACAAATACACGCACACACAAACACACACACACCACACACACACACCACACACACACACAAACACACACACCCACACACACACACAAACACCATCACACACCACACATACACCACACACACACAATCACACATACACACACACAAACACAGACACACATGCACACACACTCACATGCACACACCTACACACACATGCACACACATGCTTACACGCATGCATACACACACAAACACACACACACACATACACACACACATACACACACAAACACACACAAACACAAACACACACACACACACAAACACTGCGTGGACTAAGATATTTAAAATCTTGTCTAACGGGATTTCATCCACAAAGTAACTGCCAGTTTAAATGACTATCTTCAGACCTAGTTTCATAAATCTTATGGCCATCCCATCCAAGTCTTATGATAAGAGCTTCTGCGTAAAGACATGAAAACTGGCGTCTCCACCAGTCAGCAGAAACACACTGATCTACGTACACATGAATTCACATAATGTCCTCAATTTTAGAAACGGCAAATTCTGGCTATCATTCGGTAAAAGGTCTTTTGTGTTTAATCTTTCCTTTACAAAAATATAAAAGTTAAGACACACAGAAATCTAAAATACCTTTTTTTCTCAAATTGAGGGAAGGGATGTAGGTTGAGGTTATTAGTGAATAGGGTGCTGAGTAGAATATGTGGACCTAAGAAGAAATAGGTAAGAGGAGAGTGGAGAAATCTACAAATTGAAAAGCTTAATGATCTGTATATATATCACTAAATATTTTTTTGGTGATCAAATCAAGAAGAATGAATTGATCGGATAAAGTAGCACACAAGGGGGGTGGGGGAAGTGCATATATTTTATTTGTGGGGAAACCTGAAGGAAATAAGCATTAAAAGACCTGGCGTAGGTGAGCGAATGATATTGAAAAGGAACTTCAAGGAGCAGAATGGTGGGTAGAGAAGGAATTTCGATGATTCAGGACTGGGACCGGCGGTGGAATCTTGTGAATGTGTTGATGAAATTTATGGTTCCATAAAGGGTGGGGGATTTTTGATTAGCTGACAAAATGTCAGATTCTCTAGAAGGACCGAGCTCCATGCAGTAAGTATGTAAATAACTCTGATGACGTTAGGCGTCGTCAGCCAAACTAACATGCTACGCGTAATGTGAGACAAGCTTCAGGGTGTCCGAGAACATTTTTTGAAACCAAAGCGATCAGCAACACCTCGAAAAGACATCATGAAAAGCTCTCTAACTTCACGACAGATAATTTCCTTATGTCACTCTAGACATCGCGGAAGAATCACTCACTATAATGGCTGTCCCTTTCTTTCGTAAAGAACTCTACACATTTAGAAACAAATCTACTGTACATCATCAGCACTCACAACACTGTATACACAGCAATAGGTAATTTTCATGCTAGTTACGTTGACTGTCTGCCAGTGAGGTCAGTGTGGAACTCGCTCAGAATTCAGGAGAAGTCACAGCATTCTTTCCAAATATACAATGATTAAGTTAAAAGAATTGAAATGGTTTGTTTTCTTTTGTATATTTGAGAAAATTCGTTGCTGCCATTGAGAGAGGGACTCAGGATGAGTGTGTTTGAGAAAAGGGTGCTGAGAAAATTTGGGCGTAATTGGGACGTGGTAACAGTGTAGTGGAGAAATCTATAACATGAGTATTTTAGTGATATGTAATTTTCACCCTACATTTTTCCGCTGATCTAAAATGGAGAAGAATGAGATGGGAGGGGAATGTATCACACATGGTGGCGGATAAGTTTATACAGGTCTCTGGTTGGGAATCCTGAGAGAAAGAAACCACATGGAAAACACAGGAATTGATGGGATTACAATATTTAGATGTATCTTCAAGAAGTGGGATTTGGAGGTACAGATTGGATGAATCTGGCTTAGTTTATGGACAGGTAACGGGCTCTTGTGAATGCGGTAATGAAACTTCGGGTTACATAAAATTCGGGGAATTACTTGACTATCTGATAAAATGTTATGTTCAAAACAAAGACATTTTACTGTATTATTGTATATGGCTCAGTTGTATAAAATTACTTAGAGTGACTCAGAAGTTACGGAAATTTAACATGTGTAATAAACAAGGGAGAGTGAATCAACATTTTTATATTACGTTAGGTTTGGGAAATCACTGCAGTTTAAACACTAAAGAAAGAATTACAGGAATCAAGAAATTTTATTACAATATTTAAATTTTGAATTCAAGTTTGTCTTAAGTGTCTCTAATTACTGATGTAAGGCACAATTTTCTGTTCACAGTATGCACTTGGAGACACAAAAGAATAATTTAATGCCTTATTTTTAGGGCTCAGAATACAATGACTTGATATATATATAGTAAATAACATGCAATTAATAAAAAGGCGAAAATATTGGAGAATAACAGAAATTAAAAATATTTCCGAAATATAATTCAACTAACTTTAAATAAAGTAAAATAATATTACGGCTGGTCAACCTGTCGGCTTGCAGAATTGAAGATCTCTTGAGCGCTGTATATTATTGATACTGGGTTGTCTGAGTATAAAATGTTGTAAGGCTGGTGAACATTGTGCACTGTATATTATGGAGTTTAGTCTGTCTGGGATGGGCAATTATTGAGACCTTCTTATAGCTTAGTATTTTCTGTTAAAGTTGTAAGCTTCTTGGGCTTTGGACCATAATGTTTACTATATCAACGGATTTGTTTCTTTATCTCTCTAATAACAAGCAAAGATGAGAAATGAGTAGAGTCAGTAGTGTGAATATATTGCTTTCAACGGGTTTATTGCAAAGTTGAATATTGTTTCTACAATACCTATTAGAAAACTCATCATACGGACAAAGATATGAATTCAAAAGGCTCAGAAGTACCGGCAAAAACATAAATGTTTGAATTTACTCCAGCCGAACTCTAAGCCCTATATCAATATTATATTTGATTTGTCTGAATTGTTGCATTTTCGTAAAAACAATCCAGTGTTGAAGCCTACAAATTTAACAGTTACGTTATTGGTTTATGTTAGGCAGTAGCCAAGTTCGATTTACAGCAAAGACGGTGTTATTCCATACTGAAAACTTAATTAGGCACTTTAAATGCATCTAGTAAAATGGAGGAGAATTTGTTCTATTATTCTTAGATAGTCTTCTTCCCAAAAGTTTTCTTATTCTTCTCTAACGAATATCCTGACTTTTAAGAACTACAGTCATCAGGATTCTTATTTATTTAGTGACTAGTGTTAATTAGTAACATATATTTCGGAAGAAACTGTCAGACCTGTATCCAAGGAAATTGACACATTTGGAATGGTTATGTATATTTACATATTCCCTTTCAACACTTCTCCTTTTATACAAATTATATGGGTATATATACTGTTTAATTCAGAAGGGTTGGGCAAAGCATCATACACGATCCAATCCGAGGATAATTTAAAGTAATTTTTGAAAGAATTAAATAATCTTACACTTTCACTGAGTACTTATAACAGTGGTCACAGAATTCAGTAAGTTAAGAAAAACCGTGCGATTTATTTTACGTTAAAAACGGCAAAAATTTGCATGAGGAATGACATTTATACTGCTCTATTTGTCACACTGCGATACCTTCAATTCTGACATTCAGATGCATAAATTTCCTCTGGCTTATAGAATATGGAAAAACTCCATGTTTTGCGTTGCACATTGGGGTCTGGATATCACTGTAGGAACTTGATATTTTAATATATTCTCTCTTGAGTGTGGTTTCAATGTAGTGAATAGAAAATAGAAAGATGACTCGACCTCAGAAAAACAATGTAGCCTGAAATATACAATTCAGCCATTTGCCAGAAGGTTCTTTGACGCCATTTCTTCAGCGCAACTGCTTCCATTAGAAGACTCGTACGCCTTTATTTTCCAAACATTTACGAAGATCTGACACTTTATCTGCCGTTTATTATGCATTCGATTCTCCATAAACTAAATTCTTTCGCCGTTCCCTGTCAAAAGTTTCATAAACTGTTGCATCCTTTAGGAAAACTGAGAACATTACGCAGCAGGTACCACGAAATATGACTGAATTCAGTCTCTGCAACAATTGCTAATTTGTAGGTTACGACTTTTGAAGAGTGACAGTTACAATATACATTCGTCCAAGTTACGTGGCAACAGGCTTCCAACCATATATTAAATCAATAATTGGTGCAACTGTGAGCATGTGTCGGTCGGAGTATTTAGTTGTAAGCGGTGAGAAAGAAGCAAAAGGCAAGTTCTAAAGTTCGTCATTCAAGTCTTGTGGACTGTGGCAACCTTGCAACTGGTAAAAGAGACTTTCGGAAGGGGAATATTGCTGACATATTCAGGATCGAGCATTGGAAGGATAATGGAATTCCGTGTAAAAGAATTGGTAAATTTTGTTTGCTTTTTCGAAACCTATTTATTTAAAGATCCAATAAAATTTTCCCCAATCCCTCCTTTTAATATGATAATAAAAACTTTCATATACTGAAACATACCTCACTTTTCCTTTTCCGAACCAGTGATTTATGAGTTGTGTTAATATTGATTTTATTTTCCGTATCTTGCCAGGTATTTCTTCATACTTTATATTCGGGAAACAAAATCAAATTTTTTCTTTCTCTCGGTCATTTTCTTTACAATTTAGTCCATGCAATCTTCAGTATTTCAATTTTACACTTGGCAATAGAGATGAATAGATGTTTGTCTAATAAATATGTTAACAAATGTTTTTATGAACTTCTTTATACGTGATTTATTATTCCCTTTCGCATTTCCCTCAATATTTCTTAGGATTTATCACGAAATTTGCATGTTTTCAGGAGCTGTTTCGAGGCAGAACTTTATTTTCAACATACGGCAGCATTAGAGAGTAATATGAAATCTTTCTATTATTTGTGATCACAGTGCTGGTCTAACTGAATCGGACACTGTGGTACCCAAATCTGAAATATGGAAGCTGCCTTTCATATATATTTCTTGCTATGAACAATGGATGATAATTTCTCCTTTTTAAAAGAATATCACAAATTATCTACCCAGTTCTGCACTATATAAGTGTCGGCCTGATATTCGGCTCCTCTGGTTAACAACATGGATTACAAGTGTGTAGTTTGTTCCTAATCAATTATTAATTATTTTAATAATTAATTTATTAATTGTATATGAATAAAATATGTGTAGAACAGATAATTTATCATTAATTTATCATTAAACCTGTCACAAATTTCTTCTATTATCATTTATATATATATATATATATATTAAAATATGAAAACAAATTATGGAAGAAATGTAGAAAAATGTATCTATTCACTGCAATTCTCATGAAGTAATATAAGAGAAATAAAATAATTTAACAGTAACGCCAGCCATATGAAATGGGTAATATAAAGTATAAATTCCCAGCAATAATGTGTATTGAAGCAAAGTGCCTGTGTTTGACTAGGGTATTGTGAAAAAGGCAATAAATATTAGTAATATTTTCCGTATTACGGTATATTGTGCAGTTGGGAAACAGGTGTTTAGAGCAAATTGCTGTACGTGTTTAATTTGACGGATTCAGTTCATTCATTTATTTGTAATTGTGACTAAATATTAATTTTGCTTCTCATAAAAAATACTTATTTCCTTTTACACTTTCAGTAAATAATAAACCCCAATCATAGGAGTAAATTGAGAACGCGTTTCCGCCGGTGCTACAAACTGACACAAAGCAATATTCCTTCAAACACCCTCTGTAAAGACTTGATTCGGAATACGGCAAAAACACGTATAATGACACAATGTAAGAAGTGAATGGTTATGAATAGAAGGAAACGATTGCATTTTTGGAAATTTGTCCTTTGTTCCATCAGAGTTCCCTCGCTTCCTTTCTTGTTCTCGTCAGTTACGAAAATGCAATTTTGACGTCTAATTGAAAAATAAATAAATTTTGAAAATAAGTGATAATTTCTATCAGACAAAAATTACAGCCTGTGTAAAAGTTACATTTTCGACATAATTTACTCCAAAACAATTATGTTTGGAGATAGAAGCCGAAATAAGTTCAAACTCTAGGAGGTGTGTCATCCCCGTTGTGTGATGAGCTTAGATTGGCTTGTAGTCTAACACAACTCTGTCAATATGGTATAATTTATTGACTTTTTTAGTACAACTACATGTTTCGGCCTTTATAGGCCATCGTCAGGTTGTCTTACGAGAGGTAAATGCGTTTTATTGATCGTAAGTATTTATTCGTGCATTGTGCGCTTCGCTATGTAGAGATCTCTGCATTAATGGCTGTGACTTATGTACTCGTTGGGTTTTTTGGTGCTGTCGATTGGTTCGTCGGCTCGGGGGGTCCTTGGTTGCACTTGCGTTCTTCTCCTGAGTGGGCTGCTCGGTGTTGGGTTTGTCTGTTGTCTGCGGGTAGAAATCTAAGTTCAATCTATATTCAAATATTATTTCAGAAAAATTGTATTTTAAATACATGCAGGTAACAAATAATTTTTAGTGTCCAACGTAATAACTGCATATATCAAAATTTAGAGGTTGAAAGTTAATTGCCTGTAAGAAGGGACTGTGTCACATTAGCCCTAACCAATAACAGTCACATGACAGTTGTCTGGCGGAAAACGAATTTTAATCAGAACAATAAGGGAGACGAAAAATTTCGGGATATTGTATTTAATATTTTGTGCAAAAATATCTTATATTCCACAGAAACTCTTGCTGAAATTTGGTACCAAGTCTGCAGTAAATTGAGAGTTCAATTTTGCTACGACAACATTAGAACGAAAAAGAACACGACTAGCAGAAATTTCCCTACCTACACTTAGAACAATACCCAATTCTACGTCAGCAAATTTACCCTATGAATTAAAGTCTATTTTTTCTAAGTTTGGAAAATGACAGAGAACTTTGAATAGAGAAAATTAAAATTACAAAACCCCTGATAGAGTAAGAAGAATATCTCGTGTCATAACTTCAAGCCCACCGTAATATTCACAGTTTCAGGGAAAGGAATAAAATTTAATTCTGTTTACAGATGAATTTTCGGAATTGAGCAAATGAAAGTGAATTGTGTCTTTCGCAGAATAAAAGCTTTGAGTGCATCCTGTTGGTGATACTGCTTTTCAGCGCAATTACGAAAGGAGCAATGCTGCCATCTACTTCTCTTACTTTACAAGAGGTACATTTGGTTTGTTGTCTGACGAAAATAAGACAAAGATATTTCACACCAGGATGATCTGTGGTGATATCATCACCAGCCACCTACCGAGATGTGCAACAGGAACTGATTGTAGAGATTCATCGAACTGCTAATTGGCCTGTTGTTGTTACTGTTGATGGTAATATTAGTGTACCGGAAAAATCAGACTTTATAGATAGAGATGGCAGTTATATTATATTAATACCAGATGGGAATATCGAGATTATTGTTGCACAATTATTAGGGCTACTTTTAGGCGGAAAAAGCGAATTCACACAAATCTGGATTTCTGACGCATGGTTTGTTTTGGCTGGAGCAAATGAAATCTCAATGTCACAAAAATCGGATGTATTTGATTATTTCTCAATATTCAAAATATATAACTGCATTATCATAAACCAAGTACATGATATAATAGACAAAGGATATAGCAGACGGACAAATGTTAGTTATGTAGGAATAGGCATGAAATTAGTGGTGTACACTTGGTTTCCATATCAGAGTTCAGACCGTTGTACTGAAGTGGATGATATCACCTTACCAGACATCTAGTTTAAATCTGCACAGGGGCATTTCACCAAGGACGCTGACTTGTTTCCAAGAAAGATCAGTAACAGCTTCAACGGATGTCCTTTGATAACTCTTGTATTTGACCATTGAATGGGATTTTAGTACGAAATATACATATTTCACGAATTCCGATGGGACTGTTGTGACTTATATATCAGGCTTGGAGATACAGATATTAATGATCGTTTTGCAGCAGATGAACATGACTTTTATTCATGTCCCTACTAAAGAAAATATAGTTAGGCCTTTGTTTCTAAAAGAAAGTTATATATACATGTATGTAGGTAATGTGGGAAATATTATTTTAATATATAAATTTCTTTCCTCCACCAATTCCTACTACATCATGACACGCCGATGGTATGTACCGTGTTCTGACAAATATCCAAGATGGAGCAGCATCTTTAGGATACTTTCTGTGGAACTGTGGTTGGTTCTGATCATATCGATTGTTATTATGGCCATTTCGACTACACTTGTTGGGCGATACAGCTGCACGTCGGAGTGGCAAGGGTACAAGGCATTGAAAAGTTCATTCATCAACATCTGGGCTGTCATTTTAGGGGTGTCAGTGCCATCGATGCCACGCACAATGTCACTAGGTTCACTGTTCCTCGCCTGGATGTGTTTCTCTTTGGCTTTCAGCACAGTGTTTCAGGCATTTCTCACAACTTTTCTTATTGACTCCGGCTACAAAACACCAATTAAAAACATGGATGTGATTTTCGCCTCAGGTATGAAACTTGCCTACCCACAAAGTTACAATCCAATTTTCGAGATGCTAGACGCAACAGAATCATTACAAATAAAACGAAATCATTTTATTTGTCTGTCGAAAGAAGATTGTTTTGCCTGGGCAAAGTATCACAAGAATGCTTCAATTTTTTGTTTGATAAGGAAGCTGAAGAAGGTTACGCTAGTGGTGATTTTGTTGGCGAGAACTCTGAACCATTATTGTGTAAGTTAGAAGACGGCGTATTTATTAGCTTTGGCCAGTCAATGATAATGTTTAATGGAGATCCACTGATGCGGAGAGTTAATGATATTATTGATCATGTGGTTGAAGCAGGTTTACATATATTTTGGGATTCCCTTCAAATGAATTTGTATAAAATACTTTCACATAAGATAGCTATCTTTCACCCACTTGACGGATATTGCAGCTTTAACCTCTATCACATGCAACCTGCCTTCTATTTGCTATTGATGGGCTGTTGTGTAAGTGCCTTTTGCTTAATGGTCGAGGTGTTGTACATTCATTTATTAAGGAAAAGAAATTAAAGTTTTAATGTGTGGTCTGCTACATATATCTAATTATGGTTAGTGTTATACAGGACTATGTCATCCACACCTCGCCATCGAATTCATTTACCAGCTGTCAGCCAGCGAATTAGCCATGCGTTTAAAGCGTGGGTGTTAAAACAACCAATCTGTTTCTAGTTCACTCCATACCTGAAAGAAAAGGTAAAGAAATTTTTGTCTTTAGACTTGTTATTTATTGTTTGTATTATTTACACCGATCGAGTTTACATGTGGGACAGAAAATTAAGGGTGCGTAACTATTTAATTACACTGATTTCAAATTCACTCGCACAAATTTAGTGCAAAAGAACTTTTACGTTTCTTTACTAAGACAAGCGGGTACAAACCCAATAGTAAACTCGCTGGCTTAGCTTGTAAAACAGTCCCGTGTGACCCACGGCTATGTGAATTGAAGTGTTTTCCTTATGAATTATCACTTCGTCAATTCTGCTATTCGAAAGTTTCTTCACCTAATGTTCTAAAAAATTTAGTTTCCGCTTAGTTTGCAATTCGATCGGTACTGATGTTTAGGTAGCAGATTGATTGTTATTTTCTTTGTGTTACTGAAATTCTCACCGATATAACACCGATTTATGCACTCAATGAACATGCTATACCTGAAATTACGTTGCGTGCATGGACAGAGGGAGAAAGGGACAGCACAATGGGGACAAAAAAAAAAAAAAAAA
>Ga0123355_10022602_pt1 | contig 10082 bp, 6 predicted proteins | sample TergutEmb28metaG_3_FD_89872 | JGI IMG/M metagenome (GOLD analysis project Ga0123355, IMG submission 89872) | Embiratermes neotenicus P1 segment gut microbial communities from Petit-Saut dam, French Guiana - Emb289 P1 | ecosystem: Host-associated > Arthropoda: Insects > Digestive system > Gut ...
CTAAAATTAGTCAACCTGAAGATGACCCACATGGGTCGAAACATGTTGTGATTGAAAAAATAGTAGGAATACCTAATTAATATTACTATAAAGAGTAATAGGATTTACCTACTTTATAAGTTGCGTTAGACGGAACTGTAACGACCTACATTAAATCAGTTAATTATAACACACAACGGGATGATTTCCTTCAAATTAATATTTAATGTTCCATCGATCCACAAACAATTTCAAAGTTTAGGATATAGAACATGTCAAGTAAAGTAAAATTATAAATGTATGTCAAGTACAATTCCCTTTAATGTCTAAATGCTGTTCTGATGCCTAAAGAGATCCAATTATTATTATCATTTTTATTTCTATTTATTTTTCTTTTTAGGGGGGAGGTGGAATAGAAGATCCTTAAATAAATATTTAAAAAGGAACATAGTATTGACATCAACACTGTTAAAGGTATTACACCCATGGTTCAGATCTTCAGTTTATACCACAGACTATATACAACGTTTAATCCATTCTAATCGATCCAATCGATTATTGGTCAGAAATGTGAGAAGAAAATCGATTTTCTTTCAATGCTGCATAGTGCCCAAAGATGATAGTGATTTTTCGTCAAGAATGTCACTACACCCGCTCATCCGTGGTCGCTACGCGATACATGATCGGTATCATGGATCGGAATTGCACTTCCCGCCATGTTTTCATTTAAGGCCGATAGATGTCGTATAAGCCCAATATTAAAGAATAGAGATTGAAATGGATCACGGTACAAAAAATTGAATCATTTCTAATACTGGAGTACCATAATTCACACATATGCGCAGTTTGAGAACTCAGTTTGGTATGCCTTCCTTTGTTTTGTATGAAACCCATTTTTAGCTTACGTAACGAGAAGCTACCCTAAATGAGACATTGTATCCATCCACGGTATCCACTAATAATTTTCGTGTCTGCACACGACCGTTAATTTAGTCGTCTATGATTGGCTGTGTGATCCCACGTGATTTTTGTATACATGCTAAAAGACATGGCAGTTGCAATTTGAGGACTGTCGTTATATGTCGTTAGTGGACGTTTGTGTTTGGCCTCGTATTTACAAAACCTAGTGTTTAGGAACGATCCGAATTATAAGGAGACAGAGGACCGAGATGAATGTCTTTGCTATAGTAAGTTCCGGTGTTAAATACTCTGTTCGATGACTGATAAATGATACCGTAGCCTACCTCTATCTCCCGGCAAATGCGAATTATTGTCAAACTAGGGAAAATGATAATGTTGTGGAAACTATTGTGAATGATCAAATTCGCTTATTCTTGTCGCGAAACAAATAAGTGAATTTGTTATATACGATATCAAATTTTGCAACGTTATTTTGAGCAGATTGTATATTTAGATGTACTGCTGACAATGGCTCAAAATATTTCATACTTCGGTGGTAGTACATGGAGTACTGACTGATTTTCTGTGTGTAATTTGGAATAGAACAGAAATTTGTTTGCAAGTGACTAAATGTATCTGTTTCGTATCATTGCAGTCTAATGTGATCGTGTTCACAATGGCGAAAATTGTGTGTGTATTATTTGTGCATAAAGTGTGAAATGAAATATGCATATATAATTGATTGTACGAACTCACCGGTGGAAATTGTACGTATTATTAGAAGTGACTAAAGGAACTTTTAACATGGATGAAGGCAATGAAGTTTTGGTGTGTGCATCAGAATATGTGAAAGGTAGGCCTGTTTTCACGCATGAAAAACAAAAAATTATAGGAATATGTGTTCATGATTTTGCAGTTTAAGTACATGCATAAACTTTGTTTGGCTTTTTATCTTTAGTAACGCCCAAGTAAAAGTTAGAGCCAAGCAAGTAAAGGCACTGAACTGATCTGTGCACATTTAAGCCATAATGTTCAGGTGTATATACTGTTGACTGGAATGAAGAAACTTAAAAGAAAAATGGTTTTGAGAACAACTTTAAAGCACTGTGGTTATGTACCTACATATATACTTACCTATGAATTAAGGTATCATTCACAGTAACTAAACTTAAGCCCCCACCAAAAAAACTTTGACACTAAATTCAGGTTCCTAGCCCCAGACCTGATATAAATTATTGAATGAATATAGGTGCTTTTCATACTAGTAATTTTGTGTACCATCTCTGCTGGTCATGAGAACATTAGAGGTCAAGAATTTGAAGAAGGTTGCCTTCGACAGAGATGGATGGGCAAAGTTTCTAAAGAAGGCCAGGGCCCACCAAAGGCTGTCCAGCCAATGATGATGATGGTGATGATGATGATCTCTGCTGATCGGATTCCAAAGATAGCTGTGGTAATTGTTGACCAACAGAAGTCCTTCTCGTTTGAAGTTTAATGTATGTGCTGTAACTTCTCAGGTCCTGGTGGTTAATTTAAGTGATTGCAGTTTCTGTACTAAAAATGCAGTACTGTTGCATCATAGGCAATTTTGCCATAGGCTGGTCAAAAACAGTTCAGAACATCATAGAACAGAATGCACTTACGGTCCATAGCTTTTTTGTATTTGTAAACCAAGGTTGTAATACATGTCATGATCAAATAAAGGTGTTAGTAGAAGTATACAGTAAATATCTGTATTCATAGTGTTACAACAAACAACAACTGTGTCACAGAATCCTCATGAATTTTCTATACGTTTTTATAACTGAGGATTTTTGATTGTTGTAAATTCTTCAAAATAGGAATGAGGTGAGTGTAGATACTCATCACGAGCTGAAATACAATTGTATCATGTTTTAAACATTTGCTAGTAGGTGCAGTATTACTGAGTAACTTGATCCAGTATGGTAAATCCATTCATAATATTTACTAAGGTTGGTGTTTTGTTCATGGAGACCATACCTGTATCATTCATCTTTAATGTAAGTGTACCTGAATTTGTTCAAAATTTTCCCATGTTTTACCCAACAAATTATAGTAGTGGGAATAAGTGTTTGCTGGCAAGTAGAAGAATGTTAAATGTTGTTAAAATTTCTCTACAAAAGACTCTCATTTAGCACCTGTCATTATTGTAGTGATTGTATTTTGGGTGTACGGTGGAATGCTTTTTTTTTATGTCAGCTGAATTTTCCCTGGAATATTATTCTTCATGATTTGTTGGATTGGGAATAAGCGAAATGAATTATTTTGAGGTTGATGTGACTGTCTTCATAGCAAAGCATAGTCACCCTAATTTAGGGATAATATAGGTTCCTTACTTTATCAGACCATTGTCATGTGTCACTTTCCACTGCTATTCCAGTGCATGTGGGTAGGTGGACCCTGATTCAGCTATGTTGAGCAAGCTGACAGGAAGTGGCAAACAATATTGGTCATATAAAAGAATGCTTGTACTTTTATTGTGCATTGTCCAGCTGAAGGTATAGTCAATTTGTAGGCCAAGAACTGGGGGTTTTCCTACCACTTTGGTTATTATATCACCATTCACTATATTTAGATTAACACAAGGTTTGTTGTTGGTACCATACAAAATTTCATGAAACTCCCCCCCCACCCCCCCATCCCCCAATGTAAGTTTGTTGATTTTAAACCATTTTTTGAAGCTAGCACAGACATCACTGCTGTAATTTTCAAAATATTCTGTTGCTCATGTGGAATAATAGTAATACCAGTGTCATGTATAATATTAGTGGTGATGTTATTCCTACCTTTTGCTGTATGTCATGAAGGTATGACTGAAGCCATTACCTAACTGTACCTTCATTTCCATAGAAACTTAGTTTTTAATAGTCCCCATTTCTTGCTTGATCCCTGGAACACTGTGCCATTTCTTATCTGTCTAAATGCATTCCTCACCTCCTTCCAATCTCCCTTACATTCATTGATTTTCTGCATTTTTCACAAAGCAGTATTGCAACTATTTTATTCAGGAGAATAGAATAATAATCGGGTTTGAGCCCTTCCGGGCCCGATGCACGTAGGGCATAAGACATACCATTTGTGCCCCATATTCTGTATTAAGTTAAAAGGAGCCCTGTTCCTTTATCGAAGTTCCAGATGGCCCCCCCATACCTAATTCCCAATTACCTTCGGGTCCAAAAGAAAAGGAACCCAGGTATAAATGGCAAAGTTACTATGTGCAAGTGCCTTCTACCGGAGTTCTACTTAACTGGAGCTCTCCGTAGAATCCTTAATGGAGTCCCCTGTTGCGGAGCTCGCCTTGAACTCTGAATAACTCTCGATCTCAATCCCGCAGGATCAGGGGAAAACCTCTGGGTCCAGAAAAAGGAACCTGGATATAATGTCAGAATTTACGTACTTACCTACTCCTTGGAGCAGAGTCCTTCTTGAGAAGCTAACTGGTTCTGCAGCTAGTCAAGAAATTCCCCACACTTTATGGAACCCGAAAGTTTATCACCGTATTCACAAGTGCCTGCTATCTGTCCATAATGTCAAAATTACTGTGTATAATTGCCTTCTACCAGAGTTTCACCTGACTGGAGCTCTCCATAGAATCTTTACTGGAGTCCCCTAATGTGGAGCTCTCCATAAACTCTAAATTACTCTCAATCTTAATCCCGCAGGATCAGGGAAAAACCTCCGGGTCCAAAAGAGGGAACCCAGGTATAAATATCGAAGTTACTATGTATAGTTGTCTTCTACCAGAGTTCTACCTTACTGGAGCCCTCTGTAGAATCCTTACTGGAGTCCCCTATTGCGGAGCTCTCCTTAGACTCTGAATTGCTCTCAGTCTCAGAGTTTTTACTGAAGTTCCCTATTGTGAAGCTCTCCTTATACTCTGAGTTATTCTAATCTCGATCCCATAGGATCTGGGGAAACATTTGGTCCACCAAGCAGAGCCCCTATACTTGACAAGGCTAAATACAACTGGGAGGTCACCCAGTATCCCTGAGGGTGCTGTTGAAGACAGACTCACCCACTGCCATTCATCCCTTACGCACAGCACTCACACCATAGGATTGGGGATTGTTTTTGGAGGCTTACTCCTTTAGATCCACTGTGTTCTGCGCAACAGGGTCACTACTCGTAGGATGTGGCTCTTCACCATGCACAGATGGTCTTGAGTGTAGAGAGGCTATAATCCGCATCTACTGCCCCTGGAGAATAGCTAGAGTCCCCCTCAGGCCACCAGTGTCCCCCCTCAGCAACCTAGTGACCCCGGTAAGGCCCAGCCGACTCCCCTTGACCCCTATTCAGGAGAACTCATGCCTGATTTACTGATGCACAATTTGGTATGTGTCAATGAGCTCATCTGTAAAGTGCTGTCATGGTGTCGTTTGTTATCCAGCCTACATTCCATGTAGTTCAGTCTGGTCAGTCATAGTAGTGCAGTCCAAAAACGTTTGTCCTCATTGTGATTCTTTCATGTCATTAAAATTGCTTTTGTTTGCTGGTTATATCAGCAGGCAAACAATCACTCTTTTCCCACAGAATCTTGTGTCATTATGTTTTATGAAAATAAAACAAAAAATTCAGGCAAGAACATTGCATGCCTCTTTTCATTCCTGTGCTGGTCCAATATACCCAGCCTATCTTGGGCAAACACTGGCATACACATTTGGTCATGCTGTGTGTGGTTGGAGTATTAGTCATGTAGGAGCTAACCTGATCTTCCATGGTCTTCCTCAATCCTTTAACATAAGTGCTAGAAAAATACTATAGTATTAACTAGGCTATTACGGGGTAATTCCTCATCCCTTCCACTTCATACTCAATTTGAGAGTCTGTTAATAAATGTATTTTTTGCTGTATAATCCAGAGCTTTCATAGTGACTGAATTGATTGAAAGTTTCTTATATGCTGTTCAACCACCTGATACGGCTGTCTGTCTCAGTTTATAGTAATTCTCTCAGTTCAGTTGATGTTAAACATAGACTTTATGTTTCATGAATTTAGAATGTCGTTAAATAACATATGGTTAAAGTGACTCCTTGGATGGTGTTGGAGGCAAATTTAAAATTCCCTACAAAACATGCCAGGAGGGAAATGTACTTATCTGCACCAACAGTATGGTTGTGTCTGTATCAAACATGTGTGTGGAAAACAGAAGGAATTTTATTGTACACTGTTGCAAACTGCATGGTTTGCAAGAATGGTCCAGTAGCCTTAATCATGCTGTGCAAATTGGGATTGTTTTTCTTTACTTTTAAGTCCATGCCTGCTTCTCCAAGTAGTGCATACTCTGTACCATTTCACAGTTCTTCACACTTCTTAGAGTAGTTAGTTACATTTTCTGTATATGTTTTTTGATACTGATGAACCTGCGTGGTCTGTGAAGTAAACTGGTTTCATTTTGACAGTACAAGAGCATGTTTTTCCCATGTTTCCCAAACACATATTTCCCATGGGTTCTTCAGTTGACTCAATATGATTACCCTCACAAACATATTTTCTGGAACCATGAAGACAAATGTCAGGCAGCTCCTGATATGCATAAGTCACTTTAAATTTCATTTTAAAGTGTAGGAGCAAAGGGTAGGTATGTGTATGCAGAATTACAGATTTGTGAGTCATCCCTCTTCGCACATTTTCGCCTTTCTCTTAAAGATGTAAAGTTCAGAGTGCTGTATTTGTTTGCAAACTGAGAAGCTTATTAATAAAGAGTTTTTCACCACCTAAAGAGGGAGTGAATTTATAAAAGAATTTTTTTTAAACTACTTAAGTATTGTTGCATGTCTGAAATTGTACTTAAAAGTAACAGAGGAATGGATTGCTAGGAAATATAAAATACATCATTAATGGTTAAAATGACAAATAAAAAAAAGTTGCTGTGGATCTTTATTGATTGAAGCGTTGCCACATTGATATGGCTGGCAGCACTGTAGACTGATGCTACACAACCAAGTACTAACAGTTATTTCATTAATATGGTATGTGAACTGAAGATATTGACCAGACATTTTTTGGGGGATGAGGAAAACCATGTAAATACTGGGTACACTTTCCTGGAAAGGGATTTATTGTGGCTTGACACCTGTGTAATATTGCAACTCACACAGCACTTCTGATCACTCTATGAAGTGTTGACTGAAACACTGTGGCATCATTTCCGTACCAGATGGGATTAATGTTGAATTGAACTATCCTCTTTGAAATTTGTTCTTCTTGGATATTTCGACCCTTGAAGATGAGACCACTACATTGTCTCAAAACATCGGGCACCCAGTGATGCAATGTCACATCCCAGAAGAACAGAAACCTTGTAATTTCCACATTGAAAATGTTGGAGTTTACATTTAATTTGTTTTTCAAATGGTTCATTCACTATATTTGTTTCTGCTGTGATTTGTACATTACATTGCATTCCAATAACTCACAAGCTAGCCCAGTTTTAAAACTAAGTTCTGCCTTGTACTGTTACTGGGATTGATGCACTGTGTCTTCAGAACTTGTGTTTTGAACCTGTCTGTATAGGATGGGTATGAAAGTTGGTTTGTAATATGCATATTGTCCATAGTTCACTTTCTTCTTATTTTGGGTGTGTGCTTAATAACTGCCACTTGAATTTTCTTTTAGTCAGAAGTTGTATTTTGTGACTTTGTTCACACCAAGTGCTCTGGTACAAACAGTCCCATATGCTTCACGATTTTATATTCCACTACACCGTACAGTACACTGATCACACGCCAATATTATATCATCTGCTGCCCCATGCTTCTTGCAAGGTGCTTGTTTATTTGTGCTTATTATACCCAACACAAAGATCATGTGAATTAAATTAACTAACACAGTTTAATGTAAGCTGTCACCAAATTCTAATCTCTTAGAGAAATGTTAAGATTTTCAAAATTTTACCAAATATGTTTGTTTTAGCTTTGTTGCCACAACTACTTGTTGCTGTCAAAATCAAAACAAGCAGAGTAGGCATAAGATGCAGTCACATTCCTTGATGTTATTCCAGTGATGAAGTCAACATTTTATAATCACATTGCATGTCTGTTATGTGTCGAAAAATTGAAGTCACAGGTAAAAACAAGTTTTTCTAACTTCAATCTTTTACACTTGAAAGCAGCAAAATTCTAAAAAAAAATTTAAACAGTAATAAACATACTACCCATCATCTTCTCATGGAAGAAACATGAAGCAACTCAACTCAGAGATTGAAGGTGATTTGCAGTTAATGCTTTGAGTTTGTTTGCTTCCTTATTTAAGTTAGAGGTTCCAATGGTGGTGGAAATTTATAGTGTGGTGTTGGGAATTGTGATAGAGCGTAGTTACCTGCTGCTTTCCTGAAAAAAGATGTAGAAGGTTTCTCCAAAAGCGCCTAAACTCTAAGATGGTGCCATAACTCTTCAAGGTCACAATTTAAAAAAAAAGGCGATTCTGATTTTTTTAAACAAACAGAAGAATTCTATGAAACCCTCCAAGATCAGATAGACAAAATAAGTAAAAACGATTACATTGTCGTTGCCGGAGATTATAATGCAAGAGTTGGAAATATTGCTATTGATGGAATTTTGGGTACAAATGGTGAAATTACTACTAACAGTAATGGACACAGACTAAAAGAGTTTGCATCAGTAAATGAATTAAAAATAACGAACACATTTTTCATACATAAAGAGATTCATAAAATGACGTGGAGTGCCCGAGGTTACAGATCCGTTATAGATTACATTCTAACAAACAAGAAACTATCACCTTTAGTAAATGACACTAGAGGTTTTAGGAGATAAGATGTCGCTACAGACCATTACTTATTAATTTCCAAAATTCGTTTACCTCAAAAATGGTATACATTTACTAAAAGATCTCTACAGCAAGAAGAAATTTTTAGGGTACATTTGTTAGAGGACCCAAGTATAAAATTACTTTATCAGAAGAGATTAGAGCAAAATCTGATGCACTCACCATGCAGCCTTAATATTGATGTAGAATTGCAAACTTTAAAGAACACACTACAACAAGCAGCGAAAAGACAAAAGGTGTTTAATTTTATGGAATGAGGATATTAAAAACTTTATTGAAAACAAGAAGAAGACTTATTTATGGTATCTAACAACACGTTCTGAAACTGACAAACTAGAATACAAAGGGTTAGTGGTAACTGTGAAAAGAGAAACAAGAAAAATTAAAAGGCAATGTTGGGAAAAATGTTTATCGAGAACTGAACATGATTTACATGGATGCCAGATAAATGCATATAAAATTATTAGAAATTTAAACAGAACTGAAAAAGATAATTTGCGACTTAACCCAATAGTTGAACACACATGGCTAGATTACTATCAAAAACTTTGGACTAAACAATTTAATGTTAACACCACAGAAGGGAAGCATGCAAAATTAACAGAAAATCATTTTGACTTAATTACAATGGGAGAATTGGAAACAACTATAAAAGCATTAAAAGCCAGAAAATCTCCAGAATCAGACAGGATTAATAATGAGTTGTACAAACATGCACCAAAAAGTTTTTTACTTAAATTTTTGAACTTCCTAAACGTTTGCTGGATTTACAGAGACATTCCTGAAGAATGGATAACAGCCATTGTTATACCAATACACAAAAAAGGAGACAGAAATAACCCAGGAAAGGCAGATCCTGCATGGGCTGCATATTCTCAGTTTCATAAATAATTGAAAAACATAGAGAATTTAACATTCCTACATATATTGCATTCATTTATTTTAAAACAAGCCTTTGACTCTGTGGACAGAGACAAATTATGGACTATTATGTTAAGTAAAGGAATTCCAATTCATCTAATTACAATAATTCAGAAAATATATATGGAAAACATTATAAGAGTTAATGCAGGTAATGGAATATCTGAAGATTCTAGATCTATTACCCAAGGGGTGAGACAAGGATGCCCAGTCACCTGTTTTATTCAGTTTATATTTGGACGAAGTTATTAGGAGTTGGTTACAGAAACTAAAAACTAGTAAATATTTTAAAGAGTTAATTTTCAACACACTGTTATTTGCAGATGACCAGTTTATTATTTCTGACACAGAAGACAACTTACAAAAGGCTGTCTATTTATTAGATAACACATCTAAAGAATATAATTTGGAAATTGCTACAAAAAAGACGAAAGTATTTGGTTTCGTTGGAATGGATCACCTAAGAACAAAAA
>Ga0123355_10022604_pt1 | contig 10082 bp, 5 predicted proteins | sample TergutEmb28metaG_3_FD_89872 | JGI IMG/M metagenome (GOLD analysis project Ga0123355, IMG submission 89872) | Embiratermes neotenicus P1 segment gut microbial communities from Petit-Saut dam, French Guiana - Emb289 P1 | ecosystem: Host-associated > Arthropoda: Insects > Digestive system > Gut ...
ATCTATGGACTGGAAAATATATTGGTAAACACACCCGGTTTTGACCCTATAACCTTAGCAATTTCATTCCCGCATTTTGGATTGAAATTGCTATAACACATGCAGTTTTGTCAATTTGGTGAAAAGCGATTTTCGTGCTGTGAAAGGAGTACATTATGTATATTAAAACGCTTATGGACAACCCCCTTAAAACCCACAACGATGTTGCCACCGCACTGCTGGAAATGCTGAAACCCTTGGAAACCAGCTTCTCGCAACATGGCTTGAAGTATGGCTCCGGCACAGCACAGCATGGAGATTTTATTGGCGAGATAGAAGCCATTGCCCGCCCGCTGTGGGGGATATCCCCTCTGCTTGCCGGGGGAGGGGACTATTCATGCTTTGAAAAATATCTGGCAAAGATTATCCAAGGCGTAGACCCGGCATCCCCAAGCTACTGGGGTATCTTGCCCTATAAAGACCAACGGGTAGTAGAAATGGCGGCAATAGCCGTTGGCATGATTACTGCAAAGAAACATTACTGGGACGCTCTAACACGGCCCCAGCAAGACAACCTATACAACTGGCTGGACCAGATAAACGACCATGAAATCCATACAAGCAACTGGCTGTTTTTCCGCGTTTTAGCTAATACGGCGTTTAAATTATGCGGCTGGGAGCATAATCAAACCCGGATGGACCGGGATTTAGAAATAATAGACTCGATGTATATAAGCAATGGCTGGTACTGCGACGGGTTTAAAACCCAAATAGACTACTACATCCCCTTTGCCATACATTTTTACGGGCTGATTTACGCAAAATATGCCGATTTTGACCCCAAGTACCCTAAGCTGTTTAAAGAGCGGGCAGTTGAGTTTGCTAAAACCTTCCCCGCCTTCTTTGCAGACAGCGGTGAGGCTGTACCCTTTGGGCGTTCTATGGCGTACCGCTTTGCGCAATCGGCCTTTTTTGGTGCTTTGGCATTGGCCGATGTGGAGGCATTGCCCTGGGGGGTAACAAAGCGGCTGGCGCTGCAAAACCTGCGGTACTGGATGAAGCAAGACATGTTTACCGACAATGGCGAACTGTCTGTTGGGTATTATTATCCCAACCAGGTAATGTCTGAAGGGTACAACGCCTATGGTTCACCATATTGGGCGCTTAAGGCGTTTATTATGCTGGCCGTGCCGGAGAGCCACCCGTTTTGGACTGCGGATGAAGAGACGCCGGAGCTTAAAACCCACATACCGCTCCCCGAAGCGCGGGGGATTATCCAACGGGATGCTACGCAGTCGCAGTTTTATGTTGTGGGACAGTATGTATCAAGCTGGATGTCACATGCCCAAGCCAAGTACGAGAAATTTGTGTATTCCAGTTATTTCGGGTTTTCTGTGCCCAAGTCGGCCATAGGGCTGGCACAGGGTGCTTTTGATAATACTCTGGCCGTATGCGAAGACGATAACTTTTACCGTATGAGATATGGTGCGGAGGAATATAAAGTTTATGACGACTATCTATACGCCAAGTGGAAACCTTGGGACGATGTTGTAATCGAGAGTTATATATTGCCGTTGTTCCCATGGCACGTGCGGGTGCATATGGTCAGCACCGGGCGTAAACTTGCGCTTGCCGACGGCGGCTTTGCCGTTGACAGACAAGGTGAGTATAAAAAGGTGGCGGACGAAAAATCCTGCGCGGTTATACGCAAGGGCTGTGTTTCTGCTATTGCTGGGCTGGCAGGTTGGCAGAAACCGCTGGCAGTGCAAACCGAGCCGGCAACCAACCTTATGGTGCCGCTGACTTTGATACCTACCATGACAGCCAAGGTTGCGCCGGGGGATTATGTATTTGCGTCTGCGGTACTGGGGGCGGTAGGTGAAAATGCGCAAGATTATCTTGATACACCGCCGGCAGTTACCGTGTCAGACAGCGAAGCTGTTGTGCGTCACTTGGGAATGCAAAAAGCTATAAGGTTTGAAAAATAATCCTTTCGTCATTGCGAGCGAAGCGAAGCAATCCGGAAACATTGGAAAACATAAAGTCTTGTGCCGGATTGCTTTGTCGCTTCGTTCCTTGCAACGACAGAGGTATAAAAATTATATCAAAGGAAGGTGCACTTAATGAAGCCAATAAAAATCATACTTATAGGTGCCGGCCAGCGAGGTAACGCCTACGCCCCATTCGCCCTAAGCAACCCGGACGAGCTGCAAATAGTAGGCGTGGCAGAGCCCCACGCCGCCCGCCGCGAAGAGTTTCGCAAGAAATACAACATAGACCAGAGCAACTGCCTGCACACATGGGAAGACGTTTTCGCGCGTGAAAAATGGGCAGACGCCGTAATGATTTGCACCCCGGATGACCTGCACCATAAGCCCGCAATGGCCGCAATAGCCCAGGGCTACGATATTTTGCTGGAAAAACCAATCTCCCCGTCAGAAGAAGAATGTCTTGAGATTGCCCAAGCAGCCGAAGACGCCGGGGTTAAAGTTGTAGTATGCCATGTACTGCGCTATTCGCCGTTCTTCTCGCAAATGAAAGAAATCATAGACAGCGGCGAAATAGGAGAAATAGTCACCGTTGTACACAACGAAAATGTAGGAGACATACACCATTCTCATAGCTTTACCCGCGGCAACTGGCGCAATAAAGCAGAAAGCAGCCCAATGATTTTGGCCAAGTCATGCCATGACATGGACATAATGCAGTGGCTTATAGGCAGGAAGTGCCTGGCGCTTTCTTCTTTTGGCTCGCTAAAATTTTTCAACAAAGACAACTGCCCCCCAACGGCACCGCCGCGCTGTACAGACGGCTGCGATGTGGATTGCCCATACGATACCCGCAAGCTGTATCTCAAAGGTAGCGAGTGGTTCCGCTCTGTAGCGGCGGGGCATTCTAACTCGACAGATGATGAAGTTATGGCCGTGCTTAAAACCGGGCCGTACGGCAGGTGTGTGTTCCAGTGCGACAACGATGTGGTTGACCATCAGGTAGTCAGCATGCAGTTTGAAGATGATATTACGGCCATATTCTCAATGTCTTCGCTAACGCCGGACACCAGCCGTTCTATCAAAATCATGGGTACCAAGGGCGAGATTAAAGGCCATACCGTACCCAACTCCATAATTGTTAATAATTTTGTCACACGCGAAGAAAGAACCATAGCCGTAAAGGCCAAAGGCGGCCACGGCGGCGGCGACGGCGGGATTATGACCGCGTTTTGTAAGTATCTTAGATGTGAAATAGGCCCCGAAGATATTTCCGAGGCTCGAATCTCCGCCCAAAATCATAGGCTCTGCTTTAAAGCAGAGGAATCCAGGCTGGATGGCGGGAAAGTTATAACGCTATGAGCCAAAAATCAAACCATCACATAGTATTTGACGGGGTATATAACAACTGGAGCAATGCCTTACCACTTGGCAACGGCAAATTTGGTGCGATGGTCTTTTTCAAAGACCATAAACTGCATATTGCCCTAAACCACTATGATTGTTATTACCCCGTCCTATCCCGCTACGCAAGCAAGCCCGGCAACCCAAGACCCCCCGGCAGGACTTATACGGATATATGCAACATTGTAGACAAGGTAAGAGAGGACGATGACTATGCGCGTTCTCATTACACAGACACCCTTTATCCGGCACAAAAAGAAACCCGCCCCTCATACAGCGGCACAAGCTTCCCCATGGCGGGGGAGATTGTTATCGAGCTGTGTAAGGGGCTGGATGTGTTTAATCTTAAGCTGGTTATTGAAGAAGGGATAGTTCTATTTCAGGCAAGCGGCGGCGGTAAAGAGGCTGCCGCTAAGATATGGCTGGCCAAAACCGAAGACGGGCTGTATGTAGAAACCAGCGAATCCGAAGCGAGCCTTTGGGGCGAGGCCAATATTATCAAACCCTCTGATATTGGCCAAGGCAGGTATACCGCCGAGTATGGGGTTCATGACAGTACATGCTGGTATAGGATGACTTTTGGCGAAGGCGATGGGCTTTTTGTGGCCGAAACCGCTGTAACATCTACCCCCGGCTGCATTGTAGCATCTGTATTGCCCGGAAATGGTACGGCCATAAGTCATAACAGCCTCTTGCTTGCCAATCACCGGCAGTTAGCCCGGGAACATGCGGCAAGCTGGGACGCTTTTTGGCGTGTGCGCGTATCTTTGCCGGACTACTTCCTGGAAACTCTCTGGTACCTGCATCTTTATATTATAGAATGTGCAAGCGGCAAAGGCGGCACTTATCCAGAACAGGCCTGCGGGCTCAACGGCCTGTGGGATATACGCCGGCCTTCGCTATGGGGCAGCATGTGGTATTGGGATGTTAATATCCAAGAGGCCTTTTGGCCCGTGTTTTCGTCTAATCAGCTGGAGCTGGGCAAGCATTTTTGCGACAGTTACCTATATTACCAAGACGATATAGAGGCATATACCCAAAGGATGTACGGCGTAGACGGCTGGGCGCTGGACTACCCTCATACTTTGTACAACTGCATCCAACCGTGGTGTGCACAGTTTTTGTGGCAGTATTACAGCTATAGCGGCGACTTGGATTTCCTGCGGGATAAGGCCTACCCTGTTTTTGTTAAGCAAATTGAATTTTTTAAGCATATTGCCAAGCTTGGCAGCGATGGTAAACTGCATATCAATTATGACATATCTCCGGAGCAAGGCCCAATTACAAAAGACTCCGTGATAACCATATCATCTGTAAAGTATCTGCTAAAACGGGCATTGGAAGCCGCGGATGTTTTGGCTCGCCCGCAAAGCGAAATGGATGAATATAAACGGCTAATAAGCCTTTTGCCGGAATATCCGCTTACGGAAGACGGCACAAGATGGAAGGACTCGGTCATGGCCCCTGACGGCTTATTCTACCGGCATCCTTCTATTTTAATGCCCATCTTCCCGTCAGAAGAAATGTGCAAAGACAACACGCAGGCTTTTGAGACGTTAAAATTTGCGATAGACAATACGGAAGTTGGTGTATTCGGTTTTGGATGGCTGGCTAGTGCCGCCGCCAAAATGGGTGAAGGCACAGCCGCTTTGCGCATCTTGTATGAAAAAGGGCTGGATAATCTCATACACTCTAACGGCATGGGATACGAGGAATCCGAGAGGTTTATCAACCTCTGCCTTATAACAAAACCACCAATATATCCGCCGGCTATGGCAGAGCCGTCCGGCGGGATTGTGATGGCCGTAAACACTATGCTGCTTCAAGCCGGGGACTATATAGAGGTCTTCCCGGCAATACCCAATGGGCATGACCGGCTTAAAGCCTCAATTGCCCAGTACCGGCACCATGAAGCATTCTTGGCCGGGGATTATCAGGCGTGGCAAGATTGCGGTTTTGATGGGATGCTTGCACCGGGTGGGTTTGAAGTTTCCGCTCAAAGAAGAAGCGGGGTTACAGCCTGGATACAGACGGTAAGTTTGCGAGAAGGGATACTTAGGCTTCTGCTGCCGGCAGAGTTAAGCCCTTCCGGTAAGCAAATGGTTTATGAAAAGAATGTGAACGCCGGTGAGATTATTAGTTTTGGAAAAAAACATGATCATAATAAACATGAGCTGCAAAAGCCGCATGTGCAAACCAGGACGGCGGCAGCAACCCACCGCCGTGTCTTCCTAGGCGAAGACAGACATACAGAGTTTAATAAGGCTGTAGATTCTTTCACATGCGCGTATCTGCTGGGCAATGTCTATAGGTATACCATGACGCCCTATGTATTTGATTTTGGGCTTGCCGATGGTGATAAAAACTACGACGCAGTCTATCGCAAAAATTACTGCATGACCGGCGGGTCTACAGTATTTTTTGGCAAGCCGCGGCGCATTGGTGCGGAGGTTTATAGCGGGGACAAAGGTTATGGTTTTGCATCTTTGGATGGGCTTTCTGTTGGAGACAGGGCCGCCCCCGATGATTTAAGGCGTGATTTTGTTGAAGGCACCGGCGCCAATGAGTTTTGGATAGAGCTGCCGAGGGGTAAATACAGCATGCTTATTATATCCGGGGACGAAGCCGGTGTGTGTCAAACCAATATCACCATCCCGCACATTGGCGGTAGCTTGGCCGGCGAGGTAGTTAAGCCGGGGCGGTACCAGTGCAAAATCATCCCGTTTATGCATGAATGTGATGGGGTTTTTAGGATAGGGCTTTCTGCCGGTGAAGGGCAGAAGTGGAAGCTTAACGCTGTCTTTCTTAGCAAGGAGTATAATCATTAGCTTTAGGGGGGTATTGACGTTAAGGTCGATACAGTAGTGAAGAAAAATAATATTAGATGGTGGCTGCTAAATGATAAAAATGATAGTAACTGACCTTGATGGTACATTATTGCGTGATGATAAGACTATTTCTGAAAGAACAAAAAACACTCTCGTCCGTTGTCGGGAGGCAGGGCTAAAAGTAGTTTTTGCATCAGCCCGCGGTGGAAGCGTGGAACGGTTCGCGCCGGATTATCTTGTTGACGGAAAAATACGCATGAATGGTGCTGTAGCTAAAATCGGCGGCGAAGTCGTGTATGATTGCAAAATTCCATATCGGTTGGTCAGACCATTCTTGATAGCTTGTGATGAACGAGGCTTAAATATTATTGTTGAATCATGCGGTGAGCAACATAGCATTCACTATGTCAACGAACATATGCACAAAGCACATTTTGATAAACATCAGGTGCTTGTAGATTTATCTCAACATGACATTGATTCTGAAAAAGTAATAATGCAAGACCTCACACCTGATGACGAGGTGTTTATCGCAAATATACTACCCGATGAACTCTATTTTATAATGTCAAAAGAGCATATCGGATTTGGAATGATAATGCACAAAGGCGCAACAAAGGCTAAGGCAGTTTCTGTGCTTGCAGAAATTTGGGGCATTAAACAATCTGAAATCGTTGCATTTGGCGACGATGTAAATGATTTAGACATCATAAGATTTGCAGGAATCGGTGTGGCGATGGATAACGCACTTGACATCGTTAAAGCCGCCGCCGACCACATCTGCGACACAAATGAAAATGACGGTGTTTCCAAGTGGATTGAAGAACAAGTATTGTAAGCATTTTCTTCTGAATTACCACCCAATGATATATCAGCATTGAAAGGTTGTTCTGATGGCAGAAAGCGGTTGCGCGTTGGCACTTTTCGCGTAATATACAGAAATATTGTCGAGAATCAAATTGAAATTTTGTTAGTGGTAAATGTTGGTAGTTGCGGGGATGTTTACAAATAAAGGAGGTTTGTTATGTCGAGTTTAGCAACGGATGTAGCAAAGATGGTTGACATCTTGCCAGAAGACGATCAGTAATTTGCATATGAATTTGTTAAAAAGCTTGTTCTTGTATGAGACCCGGATTTTACTAAGGTGACATTGCATGAAGCAGAGCGAATCAAAAGAGCAGAAGAAAGTGGATTTATAAGCGAACACGAAATTGATTGGGATAAAATAGGGCATAGATAGGAGAAAACATATGAAACTGCAATACAGCAAACCAGCCGAAAACTGGACAGACGCACTGCCCTTAGGCAACGGCGCATTAGGGGCCATGGTTTATGGCGGAGTTAAAAGCGATTTGATTAAGCTTAACGAGGAAACATTGTGGTCGGGTTTCCCTTCGGATTGGAACAACAGCGACGCCGCCGTACTATTGCCGCAGATACGCGAAGCGGTTGCAAAAAAGGATTATGCAGCGGCGGACGCGCTGGGCAAGAAGATGATGGGGCCATTTACCCAAGCGTACATGCCCATGGGTGACTTGCGCCTACACTTTAACCATGAAGATAGCCTGACAGAATACAGGCGCGAGCTTGACATAAGCGAAGCCATTTGCCGGACATCATACAAAGTTGGCAATACACACTATACGCGGGAATATTTTTGTTCTTTCCCGGACAACGCACTCATTATCCGTCTTACGGCCGACACCCCTGGTGCCATATCTTTTTTACTTTACACGGACACCCCGCATAAGCACAAGGTAAATGCTTGCGAAAACATAATCACATTGTCCGGCATAATGCCGGAAGTCGTGATGCGACCCGACTATCATGACCCCGACCCAATTAGATATGGGGATTTTGAGTCGACAAAGGCGCTATCTTTCACAATGGAGGCGCAGGCTATAACCGAAGGTGGGCAAGTTGAAGCAACCGACGACGGACTTACAATAAATAACGCCGATAGCGTTACAATTATTATTGCTGCAGGGTCTTCATACAGCGCCTCAAAAAAATACATCCGCCCTGTTTTGCCGGAGTACAGCATAATCAAAAGCCGCCACATCTCGGACTATACAGCGCTTTATAACCGGGCAAAAATAAACCTGGGCACAAAGCCCGCATATTTCGAGCAAATGGACACAGACACCCGCATAGCAGAATATGACCCCAAAGATATTGGCCTTGTAGAGCTTCTATTCCAATACGGCCGCTATCTGATGATAGCCTCGTCAAGGCCGGGCGGTGTACCCATAAACCTTCAAGGCATATGGAACAAAGAGATGCAGCCGCCGTGGCGTAGCAATTACACAATAAACATCAACACGCAAATGAATTACTGGCCGGCCGAAGTGACAAACCTGTCCGAATGCCACCAGCCGCTGCTGGATTTTATAGGGATGCTTGCCGAAAACGGAAAAGAAACAGCCCGGACAAACTACAACGCAAAAGGCTGGGTTGCCCACCACAATGCCGACATATGGGGGCAAACAGCGCCAACCGGCGGGCATGGTTTTGGCAACCCGGTATATGCTATCTGGCCGATGGGCGGGGTTTGGCTGGCCGCGCACTTGTGGGAGCGTTACCAATATACTCTTGATGCAGATTTTTTAAGATACGCATACCCCATTATGAAAGGTGCCGCGGAGTTTTGCCTTGACTGGGTAACAGAAGGCAATGACGGCTATCTTATATCCCCCCCCTCAACCTCGCCGGAGCATTGCTTCCGCTACGAAGGCGAAAAACATGCCATATCTGCCGCGGCTACCTGTGATATGTCACTAATGCGTGAGCTGTTCGAAAATTGCATAAGCGCGGCAGGAATATTAGGCATAGATACAGAATTTAGCGGACAGCTTGAAAAGACCTCTAGCCGTCTGTCCCCGCTCAAGGTTGGTGCCAGGGGCCAGCTGCAGGAATGGGATATGGACTTTGAAGATGAAGATGAAAAGCATCGTCATCTTTCCCATTTGTACGGGCTTTTTCCGGGCAGTGAAATTACGCCGGACACGCCGGAATTTTTTGCGGCTGCCAAGAAAACCATAGAAATTAGAGGCGACAGAAGCACCGGCTGGGGCTTGGCATGGCGCACATGTTTTTGGGCACGGTTAAAGGATGGCGACAGGACGCTTGCTGTGCTGCGGCATTTTTTCAATATTGTGCCGGCTGCGGCAGGGTTTTCGCACCCCGGCGGGCTTTATGCCAACATGTTTGACGCGCACCCGCCTTTCCAAATAGACGGTAATTTTGGCGCTACGGCGGCTATAGCAGAGATGCTGGTACAGTCTCACGACGGCTATATAGAGCTGTTGCCTGCGCTGCCGTCAGAATGGAAAAGCGGAGAGTTCCAAGGGCTTAGAACCAGAGGCGGCTTTGAGATTGATTTAACTTGGCAAGACGGAAAGCCAAAAACAATAACTGTACGCTCGGCTGCGGGCAGCCGCTGCGTTATCCGGCATGGTGCAAATGAAATATGTAATATAGAAACGCAGCCCAACGGGACTTATACATTTTGAAGCAGACACGTGTAGGTAAAATGAACTGTCTTATACTCATTTCAAGCGAATAAAAATGTAACACACGAGGGGGGACGCTGAGGACAGCGTCCCCTTCGCATATATGCATAGCTATGCAAAAAATTCATAGCGAATTTATTCGAAATCGGTCTCGCTTGCCGCCAAAAATGCGTTGAATCGTTCGCATTTTCGGCTCGGATGAGGACCGTTTCTCATTTAGTTCGCTATAATGAGACATTCCTTTTTGATTGGCGCAATAATTGATAGATTAATTATCTTCTTCATCATCACCATTATCGCAGTCAAAATCAGTTTGGACATCTATCGCTATTTTGAGAACGGCATTGGCAACGCGGAACTTATGCATCTCG
>Ga0123355_10022605_pt1 | contig 10082 bp, 12 predicted proteins | sample TergutEmb28metaG_3_FD_89872 | JGI IMG/M metagenome (GOLD analysis project Ga0123355, IMG submission 89872) | Embiratermes neotenicus P1 segment gut microbial communities from Petit-Saut dam, French Guiana - Emb289 P1 | ecosystem: Host-associated > Arthropoda: Insects > Digestive system > Gut ...
GCGTGTTTACACGCATAAAACCATTGACGAGTTGAAAGCCGCAATTGAACTAATGACGGGTTAGTGACAAGGGTGTTAGAATTACTAGGGTTGTAAGCAATTTGTAAATGTTATATCACGATTTTGGGCAACTATATAATTCTTTCTTTGGTGGTTTGCTTGCGTTCAGCTAGCTTTTCTGGATTGTTTTTGTAGTCGGTTTTAATTTGATTTGCAGCGCTTTTACCCGCTTCTATTAGAAAGGGGTCTATTATTGCGTTGGCTGCTACCATTTCTGCCAGCCATAGGCGGAATGGTTCTGCCTTTTGGCTTGGGATTATTTGAATCAAATAGGCTACTTCTTTAATGCCTAGGGCTTCTGTAAAATAATATTTCCCGTCTGGTGAAGGAAATTTCAGTTGGTCGCAAAATGCGACCGACTGGTTTTCGCGCTTAGAGTAATTATACTTGAATTTTCTCCAGTATTCGCGAGCGGTGTCATAATCACTACCAATTAACGCCGCGCAAATATCCACTAGAGTTCTTCTGAAATTGCAAAAAACGCAATTTCAAAAGAAGCAAAAGATTGAAAATGTAACTTTTTCGAAATTAAAAAACGTAATTTCGGAAGAAGTCTACTGCAGAGTACCACCATTTGTTTTCTCCATAATCGTAGAAAGAGCGCAAATTCACGTTGGCGAATGGGTTTTTTGTGTTCATTTATCAAATCTCCATTTGTTGTTTTTGGCTTATTCTACCACAGAGAGTCTGTTAAATGGTAGCTTGTATTGAGTCAAAAGACTCTACAGCTTTACAACTTTTTCATTAGCAGGTAAAATTATACAAAATATAGTGAAATAAATGAGAACGGTCTCGCCGGAGCGGCACCTGAAACGCCGAGATAATGCGTTTTAGCCGCGACAGGCGAGATCGATTTCGAATTATTTCACTATAATATCTAGAAGGAGTGAATCATTCAAATGGATTATCATGTAGCCAAAACCGGCAGCAACCTAAACACAGGAGCATTAGAACAGCCCTTCCTTACAATAAACAAAGCCGCATGGGTTGCACAACCAGGGGATACAATCACCGTGCATGAAGGCATTTATAGGGAATGGGTAAGCCCGCGCCACGGTGGCAACGCCGCCCTGCGTATCGTGTACCAGGCCGCCGAAGGAGAAAATGTTACTATCAGCGGCGCAGAAGTTATTACAGACTGGGTTAAAGACGGCAACATATGGAAGGCCGAAATTGACAATAAATTATTCGGCAATTTTAACCCCTATAGCGAAAAAATATACGGAGACTGGCTAATGGTATACAGCAGGGTTTTCCACCTAGGGGAAGTTTACCTAAACGGCCGCGCTATGTACGAAGCAACAGACCTAGACAAAGTGCGAAACCCCGTAGAGTCTGAAAATTCCTCCGAGCCGGAATTCTCTATATACGCATGGTATGGCGAAGTATCCGACACAAAAACCACAATATACGCCAATTTCCACGGCAAAGACCCAACCACTGGCAATGTAGAAATAAACGTGCGCCCCCATGTTTTTTGGCCAGACAAGCCGGGCTGCGGGTATATAACAGTGCGCGGCTTCAACCTAAAGCAAGCCGCCACCCAATGGGCGCCGCCGACATCCTTCCAAGAAGGGCTTATAGGCCCGCATTGGAGCAAAGGTTGGATTATCGAGAATAACAAAATAAGCGATTCCCGTTGCGTTGGCATAAGCCTTGGCAAAGACGCAGCCACCGGCATAAACGAATGGTCACATTTAAAATACAAACAGGGCACCCAGCGAGAGCGGGAAGTAATCTTTAGGGCAGCCAACAACGGCTGGAACAAGGATAATATAGGCAGCCATATTATACGAAATAACGAAATATTCAACTGCGGCCAGGCAGGTATTGTAGGGCATTTAGGCTGTGCGTTCAGCAGGATTGAGAACAACCATATCTACAATATCATACACAAGCGTGAGCTTGCGGGGGCAGAAACAGGCGGCATAAAGCTACATGCAGCTATAGACACCGTAATCGCCCACAATATAATCCACGACACCCACAGGGGCCTTTGGTTAGACTGGCAAGCACAGGGCACACATGTAACCCGCAATCTGTTCTTCGGCCACGACAGCACAGATATATTTATAGAAGTAAGCCATGGCCCAACCACCGTAGACCATAATATTTTCCTGTCTCCAGTGTCATTCCAAAATATGGCCCAAGGTATTGCATTGGTGCATAATTTATTTGCGGGGCAAATTGCCTTGCGGCCAGAAGGCGACAGATACACACCGTACCATGTGCCGCACGGCACTGCCGTGGCAGGGGTGATGTTATTTGCCGGCGGTGACGACAGATACTACAACAATATCTTCCTGCGCCCAGAAAACGACCCTATCCCAAATGACCCAATAATCCGCTCATTCTTTGGAAACCAACCCCTTGAAGAAACTGAAGGTTTCCTTGGCGCGCAGTCCTACAAATCATATCCAGTTGGCACAGCCGTATACAACGAATACCCATGCCCAAGCGACGAAAAACCCTGGGAAAAGCCATGGTCACCAAAGAACCCACCACAAGACCGAGAAAAATTCGCAATCCATGTAGAAGATAACCTCTACTTTAACAACGCATTGCCATACCCGAAAGAAAAACGCCCCAAGCAAGAAAACACCTCAGGGCTAACCTTCAACATAGACCGTGAAAAGAAAACCATAACATTAAACATCACAAACTCCGAACTGTTCACAAAAAACACGGGGCAGCTAATCTCAACAGATGTACTGGGCTACGGCTTCCAAGCAGAAATGCCATTTGAAAAACCAGACGGCACGCCCCATATCTTCGATACAGATTTCTACGGCAGCTCAAGAGGGGCGAACCCAACAGCAGGGCCCTTCCAAATAGAAAAGGCTAAGGCATTTACGTTTAAGTTTTAAATATTAAAAACCGCCAGAGGATTCGCCAATCACACCTCCACCCGCTTTTCATAAAGGTCACGAAGCGGACCTTCTCAAAATCGGGTGGAGGTGCGAGAGGCGAAGCTCTGGCGGTTTTGTTATCTCCAGGAAATCACATGTTCAATTCCGGTGATACTGCCAAGCGCCTTCTCTTTAAGAAACGGCGGTACTAAATCTGCATCCTTCAGGCCGTCAATAGGCAGCCAATGCAAAGTTTCGAAGGGTGGCTGGTCTGTGAAGCTACCCTCTGGTATGTTGATGTCTGGGTTATCCTTCATTAGATAATAGAAGCCAATCTCGTGAAATTTTCGCCCATCAAACTCAAAGAAGCTTTCGTTTATGAAGGCCAGCCTGTCTACTTCCAGTTTAAGGCCTGTTTCTTCATATACCTCGCGGATAGCGGCTGCTTCTGTGGTTTCGTATTTACCTACGCCGCCACCTATGGTGTAGTATGGCGTGCCAGTGTTCTTTGCCACCAGTAGCCTGCCATCTTTTATTATCAAGGCCGCCGCCCTGATACGGTCAATTTCGCCCTGCTTCCCTATTGGTAGTGGGTTGTCCATAGAAGGCCTCCTTTTATAGTGAAGCAATTTGAAGTCGGTCTCGCCTGTCGCGGCAAAAACGCCCTAAAACGCCTTGTCATGGTGTTTTATGGTGTCGCTAGGCGTGACCGTTTCTCATTGATTTTACCATAGTTGGCTAGGAGCTTTACATATTGCAAGCTATCCACGGGCTCTCCACCCATGTTCACTTTTGTTTTCCCTGCTGGTGAAAATCCGTTTTTCTCCAAAACTTTCTGAGAGGCGATATTTTGTGGCGATGTTCCGGCGGTGATTTTGTTTAGGCCATGCTTGCTGGCGGCCAGTTGCAAGGCCAACGCAACAGCTCTTGTGGCAACGCCCTTGCCTGCCGCAGCCTGCCCAATGCGGTACCCAAGCTCTGCGGCATTATCCTGCACAGCAGTGACGTTGACACGCCCAAGCACTAAACCAGCCTCGCCACGAATCACGTACATAAAGCATTCCCCGCGGCCTTGCTCTACCAAAATCTCTTTAATGATGTCACAATAGCTATCATAATCATAATAGCCGTCGCCCCGTGATGGCAGGTCTATTTCAAAAAAAGCCCGATTCTCTACCTCGAAATCAAACACGGCCCGCGCGTTTTGCTGGCTTAGCGGTTCAATGGTGATATCCACAAACAACCCTCCCGTTTCGGTGAAAAAAGGAGCGCTTGAAATCTCAAACGCTCCTTTAAATAAAATTCTAAAGTTTTGCTTCTTTTTTCAAAAAAGAAGTTGACTACTCACCAACGCGAGCAGGATTCACCTTCACGCCTGGGCCCATTGTGCTGGCTAGGGTGACGCTTTTTAGGTAGGTGCCTTTTGCTGCAGATGGTTTGGCCTTGATTACCGCGGCCATTAGGGTTTTGAAGTTGTCGGATAATTTTTCTGTGCCGAAGGATACTTTGCCTATTGGTACATGGATAATGTTTGTTTTATCTAGCCTGTACTCGATTTTACCGGCTTTGATGTCTTCAATTGCTTTGGTGACATCGGCGGTAACTGTGCCAGCTTTTGGGTTTGGCATTAGGCCTTTTGGCCCAAGCACACGACCTATGCGGCCTACAAGACCCATCATGTCTGGTGTGGCTACTATCACATCAAATTCGAACCAGTTTTCGTTTTGGATTTTTGTCACTAGCTCTTCTGCGCCAACAAAATCTGCGCCGGCTTTTTCGGCCTCTACGGCTTTTTCACCTTTGGCGAAAACCAGCACACGAACGGTACGGCCTGTACCATGTGGAAGAACCACCGCACCGCGTACTTGTTGGTCTGCGTGGCGAGAGTCTACACCTAGCCTTATGTGGGCTTCTACGGTTTCGTCAAATTTTGCCACGCTTGTTTTTTGTACTAAATCTATTGCATCTGGCACATCGTATAGCTTTTGTGCCTCTACTAATTTCGCTTTGTCTGTATATTTTTTACCTGCCATATTTAATTCCCTCCATTAACCTTCTACAACAATGCCCATGCTGCGGGCTGTTCCTGCTACCATGCTCATGGCTGCGTCTATATCTGCGGCGTTAAGGTCAACCATTTTCATTTCTGCGATTTTTTGCACTTCCGCTTTAGAAATGGTAGCAACTTTTGCGTTTGGACCCGGTGTGCCGCTGGCGGCTTCAAGCTTGCAGGCTTTTTTCAAAAGCACAGCTGCAGGTGGGGTCTTGGTAATGAAAGAGAAGCTTTTGTCTGCGTAAACGGTTACAACTACCGGAATAATAAGCCCGGCGTCATTCTTAGTACGTTCGTTAAAGTCTTTACAAAAGCCCATCATGTTAAGCCCGTGTTGACCAAGGGCTGGGCCTACCGGTGGGGCAGGGGTTGCTTTGCCCGCTTCAATCTGCAATTTTACATAAGCAGTAATCTTTTTTGCCATTTGATTTCCTCCTTAGTGGTACAAACGGAACTGCGCCTAAATTATATTTGCACAATCCTCCCACAGCGGGGGGCGTTCGCCCCCAGTTTCCCCGTGAAAATATCTCCTAAGCCGCATGTACGCCTCGCGGCCGGGGGCATAGCCCCTTTTCTCCGTGGAAATATCTTTGAAGCTATGTGTACGTCTCGTAGCCAGAAGCTTCACTAGGGTTTTTCTAACCTTTAGCCTACGGCATTCTTTGCAGTAGGTGGTAATCTATTTCCACCATAGTTTCGCGGCCAAACACGCTTAGTAGTATGGACACGGTTTTCTTTTGGTGGTTGATGCCTTTTACATTACCCACAGAGCCTTCGAATGGGCCTGTGATTATTTTTACCATCTCTTCTAGCTCTAGGTCTAGCTCGATATCTGGTATTTCTATGCCCATGGTTATTATTTCTTCGTCTGTAAGTGGCACTGGCTTAGACGCCGGGCCAACAAAGCTTGTAACACCGCGGGTATTACGCACTACATACCAGGTGTCGTCTGTCATTATCATCTTTAGCAGAACATAACCTGGGTAGATTTTGCGCTGTACGGCTTTTTTCTTGCCGTTTTTTACTTCAATGGACTCTTGTACAGGAACCATAATCTGCTCGAAAAATTCTTGCATGTTGCGGTTCTCTACAATTTTTTCGATATTTGCCTTTACCTTGTTCTCGTAACCAGAATAGGTGTGGACAACATACCATTTGAGTTCGTTACTGTTGGCTTCTTTTGGCATATTAGCTTACCCAATTAACAAACTGACGGAATATAACGCTGAAAACACCGTCTAGGAGCGCAATATAAACACCAAAAATAAGCGAAACTGCCACAACAACCACTGTGTTTTTAATCAAGGCTTCCCTCGATGGCCACACGATTTTGCGGAACTCTGCACGGTAGGTGTGGAATATACCCTTAACTACCGAGTCTTCTGTCTGATTTGCTTTTTTGTCTTCCATGACTAAGCTCCTTTCAGATGCTTATTTAGTTTCTCTGTGGGCTGTGTGCTTATTGCAAAAACGGCAATATTTCTTGATTTCCATGCGGTCTGGATGGTTCTTTTTTTCCTTTGTTGTGCTGTAGTTCCGTTGCTTGCAATCCTGACATGCCAGAGTGATTTTGGAACGCATTTATGGTTTCCTCCCTCTACTGAAAATTTATCAGAACAAAGCGCTATGCGCCCTTGTTTTCCGACAATTCGCTGAGAAATTGCACAGCAATTTCCTAGCACACAAAAAAACATCGCCCAGATGTTTCAGGAAATATTAGCATGTACCTTAGAAAATGTCAAATTTTTTTTGCATTTAGGGGCATGTTGATGTAAAATTATTGGATAGTAATAAATATGAAGGAGGCTGGCAAATGAAAAAACTGATAACATGCCTAGATGTGCGGGATGGCAAGCTTACCAAGGGCGTAAAATTTCAAAACAATATAGACCTTGGTTGCCCGGCAGAGGCTGCAAAAAAATACTGCGAAGCCGGGATAGACGAAGTTGTGTTATACGATTTCAGCGCAACCCACGAAAACCGCGACATAATGACAGATACCGTAGAGAAAGTGGCAAAGGTTGTAACCGTGCCGTTTTCTGTAGGGGGCGGAATAAAAAGCCTAGATGATTGCCGCAGAGTGATTGCCCTAGGGGCAGATAAGGTGCATATAAACTCGGCGGCGGTACGCAACCCGCAGCTTATTGCCGATGCAACAAGGGAATTTGGCAGGGGCAAAATAGTGCTGGCGGTGGATGTTTTAACCGTAGAAAAAACCGACGCCATCCCATCTGGCTTTGAAATAATCCTGGCCGGAGGCCGCATCCCAACCGGGATAGACGCCATAACCTGGACAAAACGCGGGGAAGAACTTGGCGCTTGCGAAATAGTGGTCAATTCCATGGACGCAGATGGCACAAAAGAGGGCTTCCATATCCCATCCACAAAGGCGATAGCCCAGGCCGTGACCGTGCCAGTGATAGCCAGTGGCGGCGGCGGTACAGTACAGCATATATATGATGTGCTAACAGAAGGCTGCGCCACAGTGGCGCTTGTAGCTTCTATGCTGCATTTTGGGGAATATACGGTGCAGGGGATAAAGGCAGAGTTGGCGAAGATGGGGTTAGAGATTCAATTTTGAATGAATTTATTGCAGATTGTGAGAAGTTGATGTGGGGAAAAAATCAGTTGGTCGGGAAATCGGACCAACTGATTTTTTTGTCCACTTGCGCTCGTCTAGTTGATATTTAAACAGCTATTTGGACGTAAATCACAAATGAAGAGAAGGGTATGTAGTAGGGAATTACTGTGTGAACGAAAATCACTTCTTATCACGCAAACCCCTACGGTTTTATTTTTTGCCTAAACCAACTTATAAGCGGCCCAAGCCCGGCCACCGCTAGCAAAGTAGCCACCCCCAGCGGTGCACCCAGCAAAAACGCCGTAAATGCGCTGATGGCATCCATACCAAGCCTGCCCCATTTAAATTTTATTTTGCCTCCGGTTAATTCTTCGGCAATCATGCCAATGGCATCGAATGGCACCATGCCAATGGCGGCCACGGTGTAAATGGCAATGCCAAATGCAAAAATAACCACCGTAAACACCAGCAGGCCCAGCCGCAGTGCAAGTGGCAACTCTGCAATGGCAAAAAACGACCCAAGGAAGAAGAAAAAATCTGTGGCATATCCAATCCCCACCATGCCAATTACCGTGCCTATACCAATAAACCCACGGGTTTTCCAGTACATAACAACAAAAACCGGCAGGTGGATAAGCAGTAAAACCGTGCCAAAACTAAGCCCGGTTAAGTAGCTAAAGCCAAGCGTCATTGCCCCTAGGGGGTCTATGCCAAGGCCAATAAGCCGCAGTGCCGCCACAGCAAAGCCTATCAATGCAAAGCCTATGCAGGCCATGGTAATTCGTTTTGCTAGGTTAATTGGTATCACCTCGTTGAAAATTGTTGCTAAGTATACCATATTTTGTTGCGGTGGTTATATTTTGTGGAGCTTGCTGAAAAAATTCTCTGATTGCTTCGTTGTATTGGCTAACGCAAAGGCGAGCACGTGAGTTTCCTGCGCAGCTACGGCTTTGTGCGGCAGTTTTTGTTGGCTGAAATCTGCCACACCCGTATGTCAAGTCCACACTAAATGTAATTTTCCCCATAGAAATCCGAAACAATTCGACATTTATGTTTAATGAAAACATTCCTTGCCCAAATAAATGAGTTAACGGACGCAGAATTACCTTTTATGTTAACTTAATTATCCATTTCTGCTACCCAAGCCTCCGCTTCTTCCACCAGCGCAACAAATTTGGCAATTTTCCGCAGATGTTGGTTTCTTTTTTGCTTCATCTCATCTAACAAGAGCGCTACATCGCCGCGTATGAAATCTTTCTGGTTGTATGTCAAGCGGTTCAAATAAGGCGAAGTGTAAGTTTTTTCGCTTGTTTCAACATCGAAGGATTCATCATGCGCCTTTGCATAGGCGAAGGCTTGTGCAAAAGCGTTTACCGCTTCGTCAGGTTTGGTTTCGCGCAGGGCCTGCGCATAACAATTGTACAACAGCGCCATGCGGCCGGTATGACCGCCGTAATCACCGCGAAAAACGACTTTGAATAAATTGATTATGGTCAAGTTCGCTTCGATGCTCGTTTCCAAATCTTTGGGGTCGGTTATGAATTGTATAGTGTTAGCCAAGATATGGAGTAACGCCAACAGCAATTCTTGTTTGCATTTCGTGCCGTCATTTCCCGACAGTGTGGCGGCAAGAATGGTTTCCTTAGCGTGCAACACAGAACCGCATTGTTCGGCGACAGCTCGAAGTTTTTCATTTTCGCCCATGCAGCCATAAATATATGATAATAACTCACGGCATCGGGCGCGGATGTTGTCGTTGGTTGAGGATGCCAACAATTCCGCCATAATTTTCACGGGTTCTCCCCAAGAATCGTCGGCCTTAAATATTTCAAATATTTCAATATCTAAATAGCTTTTCCTTTTTTCACTCAGCCGTTGATGCGCTGCATTATACCACTTCCAATACAACGCACTCGCCAAATTGACCAACAGTTTTTCATCCGCAGGAAATTCCGCCAACGCCCGCCGCATTAGGTCAATCTTTTTGTCATCTCCATGTGTCCTGTCGCGTTCTAATTCCATATACTGTGCATTATAACCCTCAATTTTCCGCCGTTTTTCTGCTGTGTCGTGATTGAAAAGATGGTCAATCGTAACGTTGAAAAAATTGGCAATGGGTGTGATATACTCAATATCTGGGTAGCCGCTTTCGCTTTCCCATCGTGAAATCGCCTGATTTGTCACTCCCAGAATGTCCGCAAGCCGCTCCTGTGTAATGTCATCGCGTTTGCGCAATGCTTTAATTTTTGCGCCGATTTTAATGTTCATATAATCACTCCATGTTTTTATTCACCGGTGTGATTTTATTATATTTATTAAACTAAGCGTTTTCAATAATCAATTCATTGTTTTAATATCAATGCTTCATTGATGTTTTGTTCAAGTCTATTCAACCCATTACGTTCGCTAAGAAGTATTTATAGCCGCTCCACCTAAAAACATTCGCATAGAGCGCGGGAAATTTTTCGCAAGGCGAGGAGCTGAAAACCGCCGCGCACTAGCGGTGCGCAAGGTTTTTAGCGACGAAGGCTTGTGGGAA
>Ga0123355_10022606_pt1 | contig 10081 bp, 5 predicted proteins | sample TergutEmb28metaG_3_FD_89872 | JGI IMG/M metagenome (GOLD analysis project Ga0123355, IMG submission 89872) | Embiratermes neotenicus P1 segment gut microbial communities from Petit-Saut dam, French Guiana - Emb289 P1 | ecosystem: Host-associated > Arthropoda: Insects > Digestive system > Gut ...
GGACAGGAAGACGACCCTCTTGTTTTTCTTTGGAGCAACGGACAACAGAGTGAAATTGTTTGCATGGTCAAATGCGTATTGAACTGTTCCTTCATCTGCTTTCGCCAAAAAGCTGGGTGGAATCCACGCTTTGTTCATTTTCATCGTGCCAACCAAAGTGAGCTTTCGGGATTTCAGCTCCTTGGCCAGAGGAATTGACGTGTAATAATTGTCAGTGGTAATGCTTCTGCTTGTTCCCAAAACTGATGAAACCAAATCCAGAACAGCTTGGGTTGGGACTGGCAATCCCGGTTCATGAGTGCCAGCTCCCGTGTAAATATTGGAAGAAACCAAGTAGAAGGTTTTACTATCAGCCAGAACATATACCTTGATGCCGTATTTACTGGGTTTATTCGGTATGTATTGTTTGAAACTACACATTCCTCTGAATCCATGGAGAGATTCAACTGTGCAACCAGTTCCTGGAGTGTAGTTTGGTGCACAAACTACGATAGATTTGTCGTATATGTTGCGAATAGGTGCCAACTTGCCATCGGCTCTTCGCTGGACCCTAATAGTTGAATCGTCAAAGCAATACACAAGAAACAAAAAACGCTTCTGACTCATCTCTGCTAGGCAAATTGGCTTGCTGGTACCATCTTTCACCCAAATTATTGCAGTACTTTCTTTGGAACACTTTGTAGCGCCCAAGAACAGCAGGATGCCTATGAGTGCGCGAATTTCTGTCACGGTTGTATTGTACAGAAATCCAGGTTTCCTTGTGTAACTGGTTTTCACATTCTGAGTCTTCTGGTTAGTCGATGTCACAATCTCTGTTATCATGGCATCATCGAAAAATAACTCAAACGATTTCAAGGGTGTGTCTGCTTGACATCCATTCCTTTTCGGTCCTGGTTTCTCTTTGACAATATTGCGCATTGGTGTTCTTGTGACAGCTTTTGGCTTCTGCGACCACGCATATCCATATTTTCCAAGAATTTCACCACTGTCAACATTTTGCTTCTCTTCCGAATCTGATTCACTTCCACTTATTTCACTGTAGGAATCTGACAGTTATTTGGACTCGGAGTCGCTTTCATCCGAGCTCAAACTATCTTCAATATCGACCTCATGTTCACTATCGACGTCACTTAACACACCTAAACACGCCAGAGCATCGTTGCACGACAATCCCCGTCGTCGTGCCATGATCCCTTTGCCACAGAACGCTTTCTAAACACGTCGCGCAGTGAGACCGAACGACTTGTAAAGACGTCGCAAACAGTGTGTCGATGGTAGGAGGAATTCTGTTTACTCCTATACGATACCACTGCATAGGTTTGTTATGCTGCACGACACTTGAAGGTCAATGTTCTCCTCTGTGTACCCAGAATGATTCCCCTCTGCCCCCTAAACCCTCACAATACCGTGATCTACATCGTATATGTCTTATGCAGAGCAACTGCGCATTATTCTCCAGCTGACTAATGCGTGCTAGCGTTATTTGTAACTCTAAATGGTAGACTATTTTTACGGCGAGAACATGACACATGACAGATTTTTACACATACTGCGTTTTCTGCATTTTGCAGACAATTATCTATATTACATGGAAGGTACTATGGGGACCATTTGACCCCAAGCGGAAATAAACATAAATAAAAATAAACGGAAAGACACAAAAACTAGCGATTGTGTGTGACATTGTTAGGAAGGCCTTACGAAAAAATACGTAAAAGGCAATGTTAGTGTTCCTGACTGTTTACAAAAAAAAAGTGAGTCAAAGAGGACTGGGGTCACATAGACCCCATGGTACCAGAGCAGGGTTAATCCGCTGGTTAGGGGACTACCTTCCGGGGGTTTTCAACACTAGCCGCATCGTGTGTAGAGGTTAACAATGAGTGGAGATTCTCCTCTGTTTCCAGGTATTTATTCACGTTTTCAGGGAAAAGTGTGCCTTTACCCCGTATACTTAACCCTCAGTCATTACGTTTGGTATTATTCTGCTATTGTTATTATGTAACATGTATAAATTTTGACGCATTGTAGAGAGCTACTTTTTCGCTCAATGAACTTAGAAATCCCGGCAAAGCGCTGCCTTCTGTTATTCCATTTACACCAGTAGTTTCTTTACCTCTTCACCTTATGAGGCCGCTGTCAAGCCTCAGTTATTCCAAATGTACGAGTGGCGGTTTTTCTTGTAATTCTTCATTGTGAGTGCTCTCTGACACGCTCATTTGCACTGCTACAAACAGCGCATGCCAACTAAATGAACACGGAGCACCCCGTCTGCTTTTTATCAGGTGTGAAACATTTTTTTTTTTTTTTTTCCCTCCACGCTTACCGAATTTCGTCATCTGTAGAGTCACTCATTTTAAAAACATTGGTTTCGGACAATGAGAGCAGTGTGCAATGCAGTAACCATACATTAATACATACAAATATTCGATCAATTTGTCTAGATACCTGTAGTGTGGGTAATCTAGGCGTTAAACTAAACACAATTTCGTGTATGTATATATGTATGTATGTATGTGTGTATGTATGTATGAATGTATATATGTGGGTATTGATTTTTAAACATTGATTACATATGTATTTAAATACTTGTTGCTATTTTTATTATCATCATTATATTTAATTTACTTTTGTGTTTTGGAGGCTGCTTATCTTCTTTGGATGCTACTTGTATTCGAGTTCTTCCCCGTAATTTCAAAAGCTCCTCTCCCTTCTCCATCACTCGTACAAAATGTCCGTCTGCTAATTTCACTTCTGCTGCTATCTTTGTGTGCAAAGATGTAGAATTCTTTATGAAACGCATGATTCCAATACTACAGATTTTTTCAATCCGTTGCACTCTGTAATGAACTTATCGTCCTAGTAATTCATCTATATCTTTAGCAGAGTTGCGAAAGTGTTTGGTTGAAAATTTTCCTTTCCATAAAGTTTGAAATCACGTACATGAATGTATTTTCTGAATATATCTTGGTGATTACATGAGGTATGTTCTGGTAAACAGAAAGGTTTGAGATTATAATGCACACTGCGGGTTCCTACTTGCCCAGAAAATACTCGCATCTCAAAGAGGGCTTTCATTGGGTTTATTTAATTAAGAAATTATTTCGATATCTAAGATTGCTTGTTCATATATATATATATATATATATATGTGTGTGTGTGTGTTATTTCAGAACTGCGTTCTTTTGAAGGACAGTGGAATATCCCCGTTCGCCTGCAGAAAGGTATATTTTCTGTTAAAAACCATAGGCACAGGCGTCTCTCTGCATGGCGCCACCTCGAAGCGGGACAGAATGTGACACAGTCCGCTCTTCATCTGCATCAGCCCGAACCGCATTCCTGTGAAGAGTAAACAGAACAATTGTCAGGGACTTCGAAATGCCGTTGGATTTACTATCTCAATGAGCTCACAATCCATTGCATTTAATTAGATTTAATGTGGGGCACGTTACAGATATAATATTATCTGCAGACGCCAGGAAGCAAATTAATCTGACCACAGGAATTTCATCATAAAATCAGGAAAATGACAGAGCGCTTTAGAGAAATGACAAATTTTCTTGTGATTTGTTTCCCAAGAGACGTACAATATAAAAGGCATCCCTGATTTTTCCTGGACACAAGTGAATAATGTAAACAGTTAGTTTTGGAAGGAGAGACAAGATGTCTGGGGCTTATTTGACATGGCGCTCTCCCGATCGGGCGAATGTGGCACAAAACACGAAGAAGAAGTCTGCAACAGCGACATGGCTCCGGGAATGGAACCTGGATGGACCTAGGGCGAATCCCCTTCACACAGGAAGGATACCTATGACGTTAGAATATCTATATCGTCACGCGCTGACATGGCCTATATAGCACCGCTCGCGAATGACGAAACGCTCCGGACATTCAAACCGCGCGTCCAAAATACTCCACATACAATGGCGGCAGCGACGAAAGAATACCTTGAAATAAGGATAAAGCAACTACATCCGGACACACAATGGATGCAGTTGTGGAAAAACTACATAAGGCCTCGGTATCGGAGGAATTCGCTTCCATGTGGTACATAGTTTTATATGATATATGGCCGACTAATGAGCGCCTGCAGGTCAACAGACTCGTGTAATCGGACCGCTGCAGACACAGTGGAAGGTGAGACACCCACAGACACAGGCTGACGGAATGCAGCGAAGAAACGCCCATCTGGTTGTGGACAAGGGAAAGAATTGCGCAGAAGCTTCGAACGGACCCGCGCAGCATTCCCACCGACTGGTGTCTACGGCCCCATTTGCAATTTTGGTCGCCACATCGACATAAAGCGATATTGTGTTTACTAGCACATCTCGTTATATGCCGAATGCAGCAGCAAAGACACGTATCACTACTCGACAATATTGACTTCTTGCACCGCGGGAGATGGTAGTCATACCGGGCGTCCAGCCGGATGAAGCAGGTATGAAACTGTCTTTCGATACTCTAGACAGTGTCCGATCTCTAGGCGAGATCCCAAGGAAGGTGGAAACCGTTGTCAGGATGGGACACCGTGTGGGGAGGGGAACTCGTTCACCGCTGGAGCGAGGCTGTGCAATTTTGTCTCGTAGGTGACAAGGTATGGGAAACGCACTACGAAACCACGAGAGTGATGTTAAGTTCCTATGTATATGATTGAAAGTACAATAAATGTTTCAAAATTTATCCAGCCTAATGTCATTTGGTTTTTTATTGACATAAAATCCTTCCGATCGCACTTTGGCCGTGGGGTCGACTCAACCTGTAATAGAAATGAGTACCAGGACTATTTGCTGGATGTAAAGCGGCCCGTGCGTAATGCTCACAACCTAACACCATGCTGTGCCGTTGTCACGAAATCTGGGAACCGTAACTTCCTGGAACCCTCTTCGCCCATCCGGGCCTCTAACGGTACTGCTTTACCTTTAACATTACATATATTAAAAGTGCAGTGTCTATGGCTGAGTGGATTACGAGATGTGTTATGTGCCACAGCACTATGTAAGTAGAGATAAATAGTTCAATTTACTGTAATTTACTCTCATAACTATCTAAGAAGGTAAACATAGAATATTTGTATAGAGCACACGGTTTCAAAATACACACGTAGATGTCATTTCATTTTCTCCAATGATAAATTAATCCCTCATCCACTCGAATTACTATGACACTCGACAAAGCTCAAGCGATTAGCAATACGTGCTGACTGTCATTTAGAATTTCACCAAACCGTACAATAAATTTGAAAATTGTGTATAGAAACTGTTTCGCGCCCACAAGCAAAGCACGTCTTTCGCTACGTCTTATTTAAAAAGAAGTCAAAACATCCGTGTCACGCATTTGTATCTATGATGTGTAGAAATTAGATCGAAATGGAAGGAGAATATATTAGTGGGAATTTATTTCTTTACATTTAACGCTTCGAACTAAATTGCAGGTGAAAATTGGTGTTTACCGTACATGTTTCGAACAGTTAAAACTATCATAATGCTTTACTCCGAAGTATTGAAATGCAACGGACAATAACAGTCATCCGATACCGTAACACGATACTTTGTATGCTTGATTAAACAAGCTTACATCAAATATTCTGAAGTTGTAATAAAATTTATTACGAATTAATATATTATCTCTGTTAATTACTATTTCAGGTGTGCAGCTACGAACATACAATTTTAATTCTAAGTGCCTGAATCCTAAAACTCAAGCATGGAGCTAACAAATGTCTGTCCTTACCGATGCACATTCTCGGACCCTCCCCAAATGGAAGATATGCGTAGTTCGGTCGACTGTTTTGGTTTTCCTCTGCGAAACGGTCTGGATCGAACTTCTCTGGTTCTGGGAAGTACGTCGGGTCGTGGTGGAGAGCGTATAACGGGATATAAACCCCGGTACCGGCTGGAAGTGTTATTGTTCCATTTCCAGTTGGGGCAGGCAGTTCGTAGTTGCTGCAAGATATGCGATCCAGAAACGGAAGTATCGGGTACTTCCTCATTGTCTCTGTGAACACAGGAACAAATAGCAGAGATGTGAAATTTAAATGGAAGAGCATTCGGAAGTTCTATATTTCAGTAATCTACTTCAATCCAGAATATGTGAGCGCGACCAGTTGAATCATATTTTTCAAAAGAGTTAATTTCATATGCAATAAGAAACAAAAAATGTACACTTCTTTCATTAATGCTTTAAATTAATTTTATTGTCTTCGACATGTTTCGAAACAACCAAGTTTTCATCCTCAGGAAGACTTGTACATACAGTTTTAATGGTATGTTTTATATATCAGAATAAGCAGTCTGGTCGATGTGGAAATAAAATTTGCTATAAAACTTCATGTGCAAGTCTTCCTGAGTATGAACACTTGTCTGTTCGAATCATAGCAAAGACAATATAATTTAATTAAAGTATTACTGATAAAAGTGTAAATTGTGTAGTTTTTTTACATATGCATATCACAATGCACGGTTCTAAAAACGTAAAGATATAGTTTTGTTTGTGGTGTGAGGTTAACTTGACGTAATAGCCGCGAAGAAAAAACTCTGGTTAGCATAGAATATTCGTACTCAGCAGGTCTTATATTATATTTGATATAATTATTTGTGTTATTGAAATAAATCCTAATACGAATTACGCAATATATAGAAATTATAGCAAACTGCTTAAAAGATTTTCAAAGAAATATGTAAATTGGGATAATTGTTGGCTAAAGATTTGTTAGATACTGAACATCGTACAGCAAAGTTCTTCTTAATGTGTGATAAAACTTTCAACACATAACAAGCCTTATACAGTGCAGACAAATGAACATATGTGCCTTTCAACATATTTACAAAAGTGGTCGATTAATTCGATGATTTGCAGTTTATACAAGTAAAACCCAAAGAACTGTTGACCGCTCATCTGTATTGCAAAGCGCATGAATATCTACCCCGAAGCAAAGAGCTTTTGAAAATACTATATAATGAATACATGGTTTGAATTTTAGTTATACTTCGATAAGATAATGCCACTGAAATCTGAAAATAAGGAAGGCTAAGTCAGCAGTTCACAATACTTACAAACATACATGATTAGGCAAGTCGACCTCCTCACCCTCTATATAACCCAGTGCGACTAAGTAATCACTGGCATACTTATATACTTCAGTCAAGTACGATATAGTCCGGATTTTACAAATGGGAACGCTCTTGGCACGAAATCCAGTAGAAGCAGTACAATGCGTACAGGACAGGTTTGGCTTCTAATTACACAAGGTAAGCTGTACTGAATGTATTTAGTAATTTGTATTTGTTTGGTAACCTCCAGGACGAGTTGAGCAATTTTTGGTTAGCGTTAATTGGTTAAATTTGAGATCTAAATTCAAAATTCCTAACGTTATATTGGGTTATATTGGAAGGGAGATAAGGCAAATATTTTGATTAATTACTAAACTTTAACATTTTTACTTTTAATTTTAAAATATATAAAAAATGTAAATAAAAAAATGAAATTGTTTAGCTATACCTATACTAATCTCGTTAGAACAGACTTTAACAACATTTGTATAGTTTACTCATCAACCTAAATATAAGGTACTTGAGTTCCCGGCAAGCGAACAGCGTAAAGAGGGATGAAGGCTATCTTTATTAAAGTTGGACCATGCGGGTATAATTAGATTGTCGGTTTTCTACTTCCAAATTTGAGTAAAACTAAATAGTGGCAGCGCTATCAGATTGCGGACAGTTTGAGGACGAGGTTAGGACCGTCAACGTCACACAGTCTACAGAGTCTCGCGTGTAGGATATAGTCGAGATCAAACTGTCACCGAGGGGGGGGGGCATTACAACTCCAAATCTAAACTCTTAGCTGTTTGCATAAATGTACTGACGAAGAAGGAGAGAGAATGGTGTAGTGGAGACGGGGCAGCCCACTGCCGGAGTATAGGCGTTAAATGTCTGTGTTCTGATCTGTGTTAGAAAAGCTCCTCTAATCTTTCTCTCGAGCTGACAAAATATCACAACCCACTCACAATTTGATATTTACGAGTACGTAGACGTTAAAACACGACGTTACCATTATTATCGTAAAGCTGAATATTTTTACCACAATGTTTACCCTGGAATCATGTTGTGGTTATTAATTTTTTTAGGTGTGCCATCCCTGTTGTGTGTTTAAGATATAAGGTGAGGAAAATTCACTCAAAAGTACAACTATGAGTTTATGGCTAAATGCTGATGCTTATTATGATGGCAGCTATTGGCCGAAACATATAGTTCTCTTTTGCTAATAAACACCATCATTTAGCCATTTATTCACAGTTCTGTTTTTGAATGAATTTACCTCACGTTATAGTTGTGAATATTATTTTTCTTTTTTGAATGGTTTTTTATAAATATCTACTATAACGCCTCGAAATAATCACAGTCTGTGGCCGCCCTACACATACCGTAGCCAGTAAGCACATTGTCTGTATTATACGGGTTTATTTTATGTTCGCGGCTTCATCATTTGCGTTGAAACTGACTGATTAAAATGCGAGACATTTTGTTTACTTCACACAACATTGTGTCACATCAAGCAATTTTAGAATTCACCTCATCATTCCCAAAAGAAGTTAATCTCAAATAACTTTTAACCTCTTTTCGTTCCTCACCTGACACAACTCTGTCCAGGTACGACATATTCTGCATGCCATCATATGTAAGTTTACCGCCGTGTTCGCTCAGCACCTGCAGGATTTCTGCCCTCACAGTCTGCTGAATCTCAGGATGCAGTGCAAGCTCGTACAGAGCGAAACTCAGAGTAGTACTAGCGGTCTCGAAGCCACCTAACAGGAAAGATAACGCCTGTGCCACAAACAAGTCGCCGTCTATTTCTGAAAAAGCAGAACAAAATTTTGTTAAAGTACAAAAAGCTCGCTATATGTTCTTGTACGTGTTAGTGTTCCTACGGTAAACTTTATCTCTATAGTTCCGTACCCACTTGAACATCTTTCAATACCTTCATGAATAAATTTATCATTTTGTTGGTATTAATTTTGTTGTGGCATACAAAATTTTTTAAGACGATCAAGCAAGTCTACGACTTGTCTCCGACATACCAAAAATATTCCCTGCATTCGAGCTGGCGTTCTCGGTTTGCCCTGCAAAGATATCTTCCCTCGTGAAGATGAAATAATCTCAAAGGCCGAAACAAACATTTTGTAGTCCCTTCAGGATCGCTTATATAAATAACGAGACATGTCCCTCCGCTTTGAAGCGTTATGTGACCACCGTCGGATCTAAACTTGTTTTCATGCCCTTATTACTAAATCCAGTATTTTCACTCATCTAACCCAGTTTTCAACACAAATTAACGGTTAAATCAATACTCGATATCTTGAGGTGGATGTAAAATACAGATATGTTGACGAAAATATTATTACAGTGTTACAATACTCGACATTTTCAGGATTCGAACCTAATCCGCCGATTACACAATCGTGAATTTAGTGCTGATTTTTAGGGTTACATTTCATATACGGTGTACAATGTTCTTTGAATTTTGGAAGTTTTTCCATTTAGCTTAACTAGGCCTGTAGCTGATATTCACCTTCAGTATTACTAATCAGAATGTGTATTCAATTGAATAGATATATAAAATTTCTATGCATTTACATACCCAAACTCTTTTAATTCTGTCTACTATCCTACGTACTCAGGTTCTCGACTGCCAAATGAATGCGAGACATCTTGTTTCAAACTTGAAATGAGGAATCTATTTTTCGCGATCGCCCACTGGAATATGAAAATTATAACATTGGATGTGTGGTCCGAATTAACAGGTACCGCGAGCCATTTTATGGGTTCAATGTACTCTTGATCCGAACCTAAAAATTGGCGGTAATAATCTCGAGGATTTCTAGACCGAATTGAGGATAATTACGGACTACACAACACAGCCACAACACAATGTTATATAATATTTATCTACCTCTATTATAACACTAAACCGTAACTTACTGAACGTGGCGTCTGTGTTTGCATTCTCTGCAGATTGCACATCTCCTTGCGGTTCATCCTTGCCCGCTTGTCTCAGCTCCATCATGCAATCCAGAAAGTCATTCCGTACC
>Ga0123355_10022607_pt1 | contig 10081 bp, 3 predicted proteins | sample TergutEmb28metaG_3_FD_89872 | JGI IMG/M metagenome (GOLD analysis project Ga0123355, IMG submission 89872) | Embiratermes neotenicus P1 segment gut microbial communities from Petit-Saut dam, French Guiana - Emb289 P1 | ecosystem: Host-associated > Arthropoda: Insects > Digestive system > Gut ...
AACTTTCAGTAGCCTCTCTTCCCATCTTCATTGAGAGGCCCACCGCACCCCACAGAGACCCACCCCCCCCCACCCACCTCACCCCCACCACCCCCACCCCCACCCCCCATGGCGGCTATATGGTTCAAAGGCTAGTTTAACAACGCCGGAAACCTATAATTTATCGTGATTGCACAGTTACTTCGACTGGACCTAAGTAAAATATATTTCGTGAGCACCAGAAAAAAGTTCGCACTTAAAATTTATAAACTTGCCCCATTAAATCAGGTTGTAATTCTTGCAAAACAACCCCGATATTCATTACGTTTACATCAACACTGCTGTACTCACTGAACAAACACATGTGCTGTGATATCCAGAGAACTGCCAGAACCCACCAGTGGCGTACCACGGGGGTTCAAACCCCCCCCCCCCCCCCGAAATTCCGAAGACCCTCCAAAATCCTGCCAAAATCAATACGATTGTGAAAACGTTAAAAATTGCTGAATTTAGGACGCCAACACCCCAAGATGTTCGGAAAAAGGCAGTAAAATTCTAAAACTACCTAGATTCGCAATTGTTTTACATTAGCAATGACAAATAAATTGGTTGTCACCATAAATAGTCTTAAAATACCAAAAATTAAGAAAATTTTACTATATGAAATGAAATTTCTTGTACCAAATTACAGCTGCCTCCAGAACCCCTGACTAGGGGACTACCGCCCCCAGATCCCCATTCTCTCTTCCCTCAACTGAACTTGTTGAACTCTCCCCTCCCTCCCCCCCCAAACAAAATTCCTGGGTACGCCACTGGAACTCACCAAAAAAGAAAAGTGGCTTCTCCCTCGCCACGGCTAATCTCCTGGAATTAATATATGTGAGAAATTCTGAGGGCTTTGAAGAGTTGCAGTAATAACAAATGGGGAGTTCCATACCTACATTTTATACATTATTTTAGAAAAACGTGCTAGTATAGTTAAAGATGAAGTCAGAATTCAAAACCGAACAATCTAAAAGTAGAATCAAATATTTATAAATTCTCCGAGCATTAACCAGAACATATAAACGTAGTATATTGCCGTAGGCAAAATCTCTTTCAGTTTACACTTATTTCACTGTTGTCCATGCCAATGCTCGTTTCAGCGTCTACAGAGAAGCATCTTCTGTGTTGTGAGGCAGTATAGTATGGGAGAAAGCTCACAAAATTTTGAAAGGCAATTGGTAACTATTTACCCAGTACACCGCTTTTACGTAAATAGACCCTAATCTTTATTTGCATTTGTGTCTGTGTTCTGTTATTACTATCCATCACATCGAGTTTCTCTATACTAGGGTTCCTCAACCGCCGGGCCGCGGCCCGGTACCGGACCCTGGCACTAATTATACCGGGCCGCGAGAGACTCTCCAGGAATTAATAACTAATTTAAATGTAATTTTATATTTGTCAACATGCCACATCGTACACATAATTGTACTAATACTCTTTATGACTATGCCATAATTAATAATTCGTACTTATGTCAGTTTAATGTATGAACTTAAAAAAAAATTGGAAAGGTAGTGACGAGTAAATCTGTTGGGACTGGGCCCTCGTCTTATGAAAAAAGAATTTACCGTGCCGCGATCTCACAAAGGGTGAGAAATACTGCTCTATACATTTCACATTGTGCCGTACCTCAGTTGCGGTAGTTTCGGCTATTTGGAAACCGGCCTGATCTTAGGCAAGAATCATTTAAAGGTAAATGAAACATCCAGTCACTTGCTGACGTTCATATAAGGTACTCGCACCTCATAGTATACTTCACATGCTTTGTCCTCGAGACGGTGGAAACGGCTGTAACGCAGGAGAGGTATCTGGCTAGAATTGTGGCTGGAGTTGAACTGTCGTGACTCAGGTTATATGTGGAATTCCTCAGGCACTCTAGGTCGCGACCGCTTTTTCTCATATTTCTTATTATTTTATTCGTAGTCTGATATTTCTCTTTGTGCTACGCAGATTCAGTAGTTTATCCGGCATTTTAAACAAGTTCAGCTACATTTTTTCCATAAGTTAATTAAGCCTATGAAAAGATGTGCTCAGTGACGAAAATGATCGATTTTGTAGCAGTTTACCTTTATCCTAAAAGGTGAGTTACTTCGAAAAATCGTGTGCTCCGTTTATTTGTTTGCCGTAATTCGCTTTGCATGTACGTAAATGAATGAATGAATAAATAAATACGTACGTACATACGTATATAATACATACACAAAAGCATGCACAAGCGCGCACGCGCGCACATACACTCACACACTCACACACGCACAGATACAGACCAGCATGTAGGCACACGCACAGTATTTCAAACTTACACTTCTTATAATCTTATCAAGCGAGTATTAGAAAATTCTTAACAACGCCTATTCTCGTCTTGTAGCACATGGAATGTAGAGTAGCTACCAACCAGCTTCAGAAGCTGAGTTGAAAGATCTTGTACAAGGTTTATAGCGTCCCACTGTTGGCCGAGATAAGAACTGCAGCTTTGTTGTAATGGTTCATTCTGATCACAGGCAGCCATGTTGATGTTGGCCTCCTGAAGCTGCTTCATCTTGCCCACCAAATTCTGGGCCAGGGCCGCCTGTTGCTCCGAGTGGTGTGCAAAGGAGTCCTAGAAACACGACAAATTGATATAGGTTTATAGTATCTGTAACATTCTGAAAGCTACATACATAGAATGTAAAACTGAACAGGGTAGCACAGAGGAAGATGTACAGGCAATTTACACGTAATAATGAGGCGCGTTCGGGTAACAATAGTTGCCGTGGGAAAGCAATACCTATTGCATATTCTGAATGTGTGTCTGTAGCCGAAGTTAAACGACACACAAAGCATATGCGTCGTATTGTATTGTCATCAGTGGCCTGTCTAGCTCTTTCAAATTTTTCCACATTGTATCATAGATGGTCGATTTTAAGAAAGAAGTTCCTGAACACGAAATGTGGGTTTTGATCTTCTCATTTTAAGAATAATTCAGCGAGATATTGTCATAAATCTAGTAATGTCTTCCTGTAAATTACTGTTTATTCTTGTCAGATTTTAACTAAACTTGAATTTTCTCGACATGTTTTCGAAAAACACTCAAAACAGCAAATGGAAATCCTTCTAATGGGGACCGAGTTGTTCCATGCAGACGGACAGACAGATACAGACAGACGTGACGAAGCTAATGGTCTCTTTTCGCAGTTTTGTGAACGCGCCTCAATGTATGTCTGGTGAAGTGGTTTAACAGATGTAAACGCGCCGACGTGTCTTAATATTGCTCCACGAAGTTTAGGGCGAGTGTAGATGCAAGTTTCAAGCACACTGGTACATCTGCACCAGGTGAAGCGATTATGTATTGGCTTGTCCCTGTCCGTGCACTAATGTCACTGCATCAAAAAAAAATACGGACAGAGGTACTCATATATTATTAAGTCACCACTTTATTAACAACATATTTCGGACATTTGAAACACGTTGGAATGATATGGTGTTAATGAAGTGGTGACTTAATAATGTGTAAGTGCATTTATCGGTCATTCGTGTTGCACCGTGCATTTCGTAGAATCACTTTAATTAGCAACCAACAAATGCACTTACATAAAATTTCATATTAAAACACTTAAAAGCACTCCGACATGTTTCGATCCTAAGATCTTCCTCAGGGAGCTAAGTTGTTCCTTGCTAAAGTCATTTTAAAAACTTTCACGAAATAATTCCTTTATATTAACAGAGTGTTGTGGCAGCATGTCGTGTTACGCAGTTACACACGACGCACACCATAACCAAGCGCATTCTCAACGACGTACTATTACACAACACGACATGCTGCCACAACATCCTGTTAATATAAAGGAATTATTTCGTGAAAGTTTTTAAAATGACTTTAGCAAGGAACAACATAGCTCCCTCGATCTTAGGATCGAAACATGTCGGAGTGATTTTAAGTGTTTTAATGTGAAATTTTATGTGAGTGCATTTGTTGGTTGATAATTAAAGCATTTGTCGGTATTTATTCGATATGACGTGAGTGGGTGTACACACACCAGCGGTAATTACGTGCATAACACAGCTTACACAACAAAGAGACATTAATGATTTACAATATTTAGTAATTTGTGCACACAAATGGACGTACGAGGGCTGTCCGGAAAGCATCAGTCCATTTTGAATATCGCGAGAACAGGTCGTGTGGCCTTAATGTAACTTGGCAGCCATTCAGAGGAGACATTAGGTTCATCCATGAACTGTCACTCTCCCGTGGGGCTAGTCAGTCGGCAGTGAGACGCCGTTAACTGAGCTTGTGTACTGTGTGACCGTCAAATTCACAAATCTCCCTTTTAAGGGGGATTTTAGCTTTGGGAAAAGCCAGAAGTCGCAGGGAGCCAAATCTAGACTGTAGGGAGGCCGACAGACCTGGGTAATGTGATGCTTTGCAAAAAGACCTGCCAAGAGCTGTAGAATGGGCAGGCGCATTGTCGTGATGAAGCTGATCTGCTCGCTCGGTCATTGTGAATGCGACAGTCACACAGTACACAAGCTCAGTCAACGGCGTCTCACTGCCAACTGACTAGCCCCACGGGAGAGTGACTGTTCACGGATACGCAGTAAGGTCTCCTCTGACTGGTTGCTAAGTTACATAAAGGCCACGCTACAGGTTCTCGAGATATTCAAAATGGACAGATACTTTCCGAACAGCCTTCGTACGTTACGCAAAGTGCCTGAAGATGACGATGATATTTGAAGGTTTCATACACTCGTACATGTACTGGGAAGATCATATAACTAAGAATTTCTTAAAGTCTTTCGATATTTCCGAAAGTCCTAATTTCATGAAGATACGCCGGCAATATAATAATAACTTGTTATCGTGCATTTGACTCCGATTTTGTCCAACATAAGGGAAGTATTGACACGCGATTTTCTTCCGCAATTTAGTCAAAAGCGGGACTCAGGACTGGTTTATACAGTGGCAATGCGATGTAAAATATGGACATACATTCGTAGAAAGTTGTGTGGGACACTGCAAGTTACGTATATCACGCATGGCAGTGAAAGTAAATTAGGAAATTTAAGCACAGTATAATAGTTTTTACACTTTCACTTAGTTATTTGATAGTCTAGCAGGTAGGCTTGTACGTATCGGTTATTGTTCAATTTCAAACAAAATCGGACTGATCTGGCAAATTATAGTAACACTGTCAAAAGTAAAATTTCATGAAAATCCGCTTGTCAGCTGTCAGTTTGTCACACGGGGACCACGGACAGACAGACACGTATAGCGAAGCTAACGGTAGAATTTTTATAACTACCCATTGTGAGCTGGCCGAAAGCGATATAAACTGTAGGAAACGTGAAACAAGAACATTAGGCTAGGTGTAGGCGATATTTTGTGTTTGTAGCTGAAACGATTTCCATCGCACTGAGAAAAGGAGATAAAAATTACTCCTCCCGAAGTTTTGTAGTGTTCTGTTCGTTACAGAACTGGCTTTCAGTCATAAATCTCCCTTATCTATCTGGAGTGTTTATAACATCAGGATTTTTAGAGAAATCTCTTATAAAATTGTGTGGCCCGAAGTTTTGTAGTGTTCTGTTCGTTACAGAACTGGCTTTCAGTCATAAATCTCCCTTATATACCTGGAGTGTTTATAATACCCGGATTTTTAGAGGAATCTGTTATAAAATTCTCCTCCAGTTCTCTTCAATGACATCTTAAACGACGAGTTTAAATATTTGCAATCGACTGCGAAAATGTTAATAACGAATGAGTGTTCCGTTCTTATGGAATATGATGCTGCTTCGCTTGGTAAGTGTTTCGCGTTTCGAAGAAATGTGTCGCTTACATCTCAAAAGGGTACAGAGCCATTCTTCGTGGGCCGTCAACCTTTGAAGACGTAGTGACACATGGTGTCGAAACGTCGTGAGCGTCTGACCCAGCGATGCAGCTTCACTTGCCAGAATACTGGAATTCTCGATTGCGTTGATGTAGGAATTCACAATTCTCACCTTTATGTGGAATGTATCCTACCTAAGACAAATGTGAGAGCATTGCTCAATGATTACATAATAGAAACATATATTGAAACGACTAAATTAGACATGTACATTCAGAGGATTAACTAAATTTAGTTTTGAATTAACAGTAAATAAATAGAATTCATTTATGTTATTTGGCTGACTGTTTTTCAGCAGATTTTATGGATTCGGGAGTAATACAAGCAACCGGTATGTAATCAAATAAAGGTATTTAAAATCCATCGCCACTCTCAGAAAGCAAGGCTGCGAATGTGCGTCATTAGACTCTCAAATACTGTTAAACTTATGACACGAAACCCGCATCGGAAGTATTGGTTATTTAATCTCAATAGTATTTATATCCGTGCATTAATGAACAATGTAATAGATAATAGCAACCACTGCACAAGTACTAAAATATAATCTTTCACACAACTGTCTACTGACGCTCCAAAATGTTTCGCCTTTCTTTAGATCATCCTAAGTAATTTTTACATGAAAAAATTACTAATTTTTTTATATTTAGCCTGTCTTTCAAATAATAATAAACTATTAATAAGCAATTTCCTTATTCTGAATCTTCCATTTTCAAGGATTCCAGGACTTCTTTGCAGTCGAAGATAAATGAGGTACGTTCGAAACGTCGAGATTCTGTAACTACGCTACTCATTGGAACAACCCATAAATAGCTGAACCCTGCACCTCACATCTCGTAAAATGAAGCATCGTTCACAGGTGTTCAGAAAAAAAAAAACGTACCCATGTGTACGAGATGGAAAACGTAAATGGACGAGAGAAACATCGTAGATTCAAGCAATGTGCGAACACGTGGAGACAAGGAATTCGAAGGAATTTGTTTCGATTGAACAAGTGTTGTGTGCGCATGAAAACCGAAAACCCGAAGAAAATTAGGCTGAGAGTTGAGACATTGACATTTGTGGAATATTGAAGAATAAACCATAAAACTGAACGTATAAACAGAAAGCATGATGGAATACAGTGACAAGGGTAAAGCTAGTTATACGTCAGTTGTGTGATGCATTCTGGGCCCGTGTTGATGCTCGAATGGCGAGAAAGTCTGTTCGAACAGTGTAAGTGGGGATGAGACCCTTTTGTTGCTTCTGACGTATGTTTATTCCAACGAAGTCACAATTAACGCTGCTGTAAACAAACGAATGCCCACTCACTCACTCGCTCACTCACAGTCAGTCTGTCACTGTTAGCTCACACGGAGAGAAATAATAAACGAAATGTTGCCGAAAATAACTTGGGCATTTTGTCAGTGAATTGCAGTAGACGTTCTGTCCAGATTTTTGATTCTAGGAACTAACCAGTGCGTTGACTTCTCCATAATACTTCCGGATTTGTTGTTGTAGACTCCAGAGTAGAAATTTACTGTTCCTTTTGTTTGTTTTAGCACGCCAGGCTCTCTACGCAACATTTAAAAGCCTTGTGTGCCCATTTTTTAAAAAAGTACCTTAAAGTAATAAAATAATTTCTATTTATATTCCAAGAAAATCACCGGTGTCTCTCTTTATGGGATCAGTGGAACGACTCGTAACGGAGGCTCGTATAAATCCTTACGTAAATAAACAGGGCAAAATTTATGGCAAATACTTGCTCAGATCCAATGCACGTGTCGCGAGAAAGACAGCCTACCTAGAAATCTTACTGTTATTTCTAGAAACGTTCGGTATATACAGACAATTACGGGAAAATTATGTCATTAGGTAGTAACATTCAATCACCATTGCTAAAGGGTTTTATGAGACAACATTGTGTTTTGAAACAGTGAAGTACATGGTCGAAGAAGAAGGAATTTCCCATTAAACAAGGTGTCGTGTATGAACTCTGTACAGTGTTAAGGTAACGACTGATCTGTGAGGACAATAAACGCTGAAACAGCCCATAACCCGTCCCGCAGCAGTCGCAGTGCACGATTCGTGATCCAGTAGCATTGCGACTTTCATTCAGGGTGTCCTACGTTCGAGTCTCATTTGGGACAACAGATGGCCAAATAGGTATTCGCATATTACAGACGTGGATCTACTGTTCTCTTGCTGTTCAGTAGTCGAGGTTCCACGCTGTGCGAATTATAAATTCATAACTGAATTCCAGACACTGCGCTACAAGCCAGAAGATCGCGGGTTTGATTCCTGATGGTGTCACTGTAATTTTTTCGTTTACTTAGTCCTTCCGGCCGCACTTTGGCCCTTGGATCGACTTAAGGCCTAACAGAAATGAGTGCCAGGAATATTTCCTGTGGGTAAAGACGGCCATTGCCTAGGGCTAACAACTTTACCACATGCACATGCCATTTGTCTGGAAATCTGGGAGCCTCAGACTTCTGAAACCCTGGGCCTGTCTCCAGGTCTGTACAGGGATTGCTATAACAACAATGAATCCGTCTTGAGAATATAACAGTTTCTCTGTTACGTAGGTTATTCGGAAAGTAAGTACTGTCTGCTCATATCTCTCGCGCATCCTCGAGACTGTCACTTTGCGCATGTGAAGTGTCTTCCTCTATCAATTGAGATGTCACGGACGCCATTTCGTGAAATTGATGTTATGTTTATGTTTGTTTCTGTGCGTTAAACATGTTTAAGATAATTGAAGGGACCACCGACTGTCAAATACGGTCTGTAATTCGTTTTTTGAACGCTAGGAATGTGCTACCAAGTGAAATTCATCACCAGATCTGTCAAGTATGTGGTGGTACTAAGAAAATCAGACTGTTTGCTTTTGCTACTGTGCTTGCTAAAGATCGCCACTGATACTTAACCTGAGCCAGATGCATTCAGTTCATGTGCTCATAATCTGTTCCTGCAATGTCTATTTTATTATTATCCTCCCATCTACCACTATATATACAAAGTGGTCTCGTCCCTTCAGGTCTTCATACAAAAATCGTATCTCCCATGCTTACCACATTCTATGCCCATAGATCTACATTTATTCTAGATGTGATGACTGTGATAGGATGCGGTAGAGAGCAGACATTGATATTAGGGTAACCAAGTCAACGAGGATGAAGTTCGCAGGGCAGGAGAATAGAAATGCATGCAAGATTTTTGTAGGGAAACCTGAAGGAAAGAGATGAGTTGGAAGACATAGGCTGAGATGAGAGGATAATACTAAAATGGATATTAAAGAAATGCAGTGGGGGCTTGAATTGAATTAAGTGGCTCAGGTCAGGCAGGTTGCATAAAGTGTAGTGAGGTTCTGGCATGGCGGTGTAGTTGGGAAATCCATTCTTTTGCGAGGTCCTCTTAGACAGTTTAAGATAAAGATATTATGCTTCTTCGAAAAGTCGGGAATCTATTACCCAGTGACGCGGCACCGTGGTCCGGGAGAACTAAGTCCTCGTGTTACTTGACCTTGGGCTTCCATAAAATTCGGGAAATTGTTGCCTGGCTGAAGACCAATTGGCTTCTCAAGAGGGACTCTGCCCCATGTAGTTCATTAATCTAGATGCCGGACTGCTGGCTAGAAGTCAGTATTCGGAAGGTCCTGCGACCGGCCACCTCGACACAGGGGTTTCTTGGTTTCCCTGTGCCTAAAAGCAAATGCTGAGATGGTTGCCAAGATTCCAAGTTGCCACTACGTGCTTCTTATGTAGCCCTCTCGACTTAAATTCAGTAGGAACCAATTTAATGTTTTGTATACATGCAAAATAACCACTCCCACCCGGTGACAACCCAATTACAGTAAATAAATATTATTATTATTATTATTTGGGAGCACCCTTTATAAGGCTCCACACTGTCATTTTCCTGTCAGATCCAGATCTTTCCTTGGCAACTCTTTTTAAACAATGTCAATTTGTTTTTTTTTTTTCATCAGGGCGAGTGACCAGTTTTTATACCCATGAAAAACAAAACCTGTAATTAAAAACTCTGTGTTTTAATTTTTACATTATTCTTGTTCTTAAGCTTTCGCCGTGTTATAAATGTAAATTATTCCTTTTTGGGTAATTCCCCGGCGTCTGAGTTCTAATTGCCGACGTTTCGGAACTCACTATCGGTTCCATCTTCATAGGCAGGTGAATGAAGTATGTCAGTGGCAGGAT
>Ga0123355_10022608_pt1 | contig 10081 bp, 5 predicted proteins | sample TergutEmb28metaG_3_FD_89872 | JGI IMG/M metagenome (GOLD analysis project Ga0123355, IMG submission 89872) | Embiratermes neotenicus P1 segment gut microbial communities from Petit-Saut dam, French Guiana - Emb289 P1 | ecosystem: Host-associated > Arthropoda: Insects > Digestive system > Gut ...
CATAGGAGTTCTCCATTTCTGTTGGTTTCTTCGTGTAATGTGTGTTTACCAGTTATTTTCTGGTATGCTGGTTCTTTCCCAAGTTTTGCATTTACGTCACCCAATATGATTGTTAGGTCACTCTTTGGGACCTTATCTACCATTGCCTGTAAATCATCATAGAACTGTTCCTTTATCTCCTCTGCTTTATCTTCCATGGTTGTGTATGCGTTTATTGGTGTTATATTGTTAAATTTCCCTTTTAATTCTTAGTTTACATAATTATTCGTTATGTAGTTCAAAGTTAATTAGATGTTTTTGTATTTTCTTCATGAGTAAGAAACCTGTGTCTTCTTGGCCTGTTTTCTCTTTAGTCCCACTATAATAGAATAGGTAGTCTTTTTTATTTATCTGTCCTATACCCGTCCATCTTACTTCCTGTAAGGCCAGTATTTCAATTTGGGTTTTTGCTATTTCGTCCACCAATTCTTGCAATTTCCCAGGTTTTAGCAATGTCATGACGTTCCACGTTCCTATATACAAATTATCAGTCTTATTCCGTGATATATGCCGTGGTCTGCATCCTTTTATCAATCCTGAATATTCTTTCTGTTGAGATTTTTTAGCGAAGTAGTTTTTCTGAGGCTGGGTTGCTGGCCCTGCGCTCAACCCCCGCTACCTTGGAGGGCCTAGAATTTTCTGTCAGGGTAATCTCCCTTAGCTGGAGTGTCCTGATTAACGCATCAGGAACCCGCGTTCCACCCTTGCATGACTTAGCCGTCTGAAGACGTTGCCCAGGGACCATGACGTGGACATGCATGCATCGGACTTGGCAGGAATAAGTGGCATTTCCCAGGTTTTAGTAGTACACACTTCCCAGCAGAGCGTGTACTCCTGGAACCACATACTGCCCCTTTGGCCCCCGTTTTTTGCTTCCATTATACCATATTTTGGGGCACGTGGTGGCGCAGTTGGTTGAGGCATTGCACTACAAGCCAGAAGGTCATGTGTTCGATTTCCAATGGTGTCATTGGAATTTTTCATTGACATAATCCTTCCGGCCACACTACAGCCCTGGGGTTGACTCAGCCTCTAGCAGAAATGAGTACCAGGAATATTTACTGGGGGGTAAAGGCGGCCGGGGCGTAGGGCTGACAACCTTAACACCCTCATGTGCCGAGTGTCTTGAAATCTGGGAGCCTCAACCTCCTAGAACCCTCAGGGTCTGTCCAGGCCTGTAATGGGATTGCTTTACTTTACATTATACCATATTTAAATCCTCTTTGACCTCGTCCTTCCACCTTTTAGATGGTCCTCCTTTTTTCCTTCTTCTACTTTTTTTTCTTTCTCCCCCATTGTAGCTGTTGCAATTTGCTTTGGCATTATTTCAACATGACCATACCATCTTAGTTGAAGGGATTTTGTAAATTTTACACTATCTTTCCAATATAATATATCCTATATCTCCTTGTTTGTTCTTATTCTCCAGCGTTCATCCATATATATTTTTCTTATAATCTTACATTAAAATATTCTGAGTGTGCTTGTTTCTTCCATGCTCTTTGTTCTGGCTTCTGACCTGTAGGTCAATATGAACTGTGTGAGGGGTTTAACTATTGGCAACACTGGTGCTGCAGTTTTGCAAGGAACAGATGAACTAAGTTCTAATACCATTGGGCACATATCGTTACGTGTCATCATATCAGCGAAGTGAGCTGTGTTTATTTTACAGCCACTGTTGTGTGTATTCCTAAAATCAGAGTTTTTAAACATCAGTAAACCTTAAGTATGTGTTTATTATTACAGTTGTCGGAGTTCAGTGTGCTGCATTCGAATAATCTTGATCGTTGCCCTATACAGTGTGCTGTGTTAGAATAAGGTTGATCGTTAACTGTTACGATGCCCTGTAAGTGATATTGCTGGCACCGATACATCTTGCCCGGTGATTCAGATTGTAGATGTGAAGTGACTTTAAATGTCATGACAGTATCTGACATTACCTGCCACATTTTACTTGTTCTTTCTTTTGGAAAGTGAAGGTCTTTGTTTGACATTCAACATTTTAAGAACATTTCAGTAACTCAAATATTACCTGATTCTTACCTTACCTGGCTGTTTATTGTTTAAGATCAGCAGTGTGTCTGTACTGGTGAGTAACGTCAGATAGTATTCAGATTTACCAACCACTTGTTATTGTGCACTTTTCTATCTCAGATCATTATATCTTCTATCATATTTATCTTAATGTCTTGGTCTTTGCCAGACTACTGATTATAAAACATCAGATAACATTATGGTACAAAAACATTAAAATATATTCTGACATACCAAAAACTTTAAAAAGACAAAATTCTATCTGACATTTCCCTCCCTTATTGCACATTTTACCATCTGGTTCATGGTTGAAGAATGTCAGTTGCAGTGGTTTGGTCAATAGCGACTAAATAATACTTTTTATTGTCTTGGGACTTTCAGATTCAGTACAGGAAATTGGGTAAGGAATAGACTGCACTAACTGATCAATATATGGGGATTCAGGTTTCCTGGGACACAATGCTGTCTTGGTGGGTAAATGGTAGTATATGTTTCGAAGGATTATAGTGCTTTCATCTACAGGGTTAAGCAGTGCAAATGCTAAACCCTGTATTGTGACTCAATATTTAGAACAAGGGTTAGCACAGGAGATGGAAAACATAAAATCAGAATGTTTATACTTTTGTGTTTTGCAACAAAATTTCAATATAACTCCTTCTACAAAGAGGTATAAGTTGCACATTCCCTGATAAATATTCAATGTGCTGTGAAAGAATATGATACAGATCTTCTTGGTAATTTTCTCACATGAGTGGTGTTTTTAACATGTGAAGAGAACTGACACTATAAACCATGTATCAATTTCACTGGTATTCTTTACATATAAAATAATACAATCTAAACTTTTATGAAAATTCACAGTTCAATCAGTTTAAAAAGACCTCATCTCATAGCTGGCTCTGAGGAACTTGACACAGAAAGAAAATAAAAGATAGAATTTTGATGACTTATAGAAAAGGTCCAATCCCACTTGTGAACAACCCCATAGATACAAACATTTAAAACACATTTACTTTGTGGGTTCATTGTTATTATATTGGTTCCTATATTTATGTGCTTCCCATCAAGTAACATAAGTAGACACGTAAATTCATGGGCATTCAAAGTTACGGAACAGAACTAAGAGGTTAGAATTACAGCATAACAATGATTAATATAAGACAAATTCCTATAACAATGAAATTTTAATGATTGAAATACAGATGTACATTTCTCAATTTTATTGATCTCATTCAACATCTTTGACATATTATATGCTACTGATGAAGGCTGTTTGTCTGCACCTAAAACTGTAATACAGCAAAATTCACTATGTACAACCTTATCAAAACAGTACTATTTCTGTATCTTCTGAAGTATGTGAATGAAATACTTCAAAGCACTACCCACAAAACACTTCACTTATGCATTATCTTTCCCATAAACAGCATATTGTATTCCAAACACCATTTGTTCTTTCTGCTAATCTCAATAATTAACACATCAGGTCCAACAGTTTATATGTTCTTTCAACGGAATGAAATACAGTGGTATACCTCTTGTAGTAACGTAATTAAAAATTAACTTGTGGTCTGAAATGTCTTTGTAATTTGTTTGCTTTCACTCCAAGACTAGTAGCATACCTAGACTGAATTCGCTTCATATAGTCGATGTCTCTTGCTTTCCTGAAAACAGAAATATGTATGTCAATTTTAAATTTTTAACAAATTCTTGTAATTATGTAAAATGAAGGTGCATAAATACCAGGTACCACGTACAACAATCCCATTACAGGCCTGGACAGACCCTGAGAGTCCCAGAAGGTTGAGGCTTCCAGATTCCAAGACAATCAGCACATGAAGGTGGTAAGGTTGTCAGCCCTACGCACCAGCCCCCAGGAAATACGCCTGGTACTCATTTCTGTTAGAGACGGAGTCATCCCCAGGGCCATAGTGCAGCCGGAAGGATTATGTCAATGAAAAATTCCAATGACACCATCAGGAATCGAACCTGCAATTCTCCGGTTTGTGGCGCAGTTAGCAGGTGCTAGGCCACAAGGGAAATTAAATTTTGTATGGTGGCACCTAATATTTGTGGGCCCTCAGTATGGAACCTGTTGCATGTCACCTTTCTGGAACCTCGGATTGAGGTTGTTCCTAGATTTCTGGAAAATCCATTTACCGGTGATGTAAGCCACTCTATTTGTGGTAAGTAGTGTGAGGACTTAACCAAAGAAACGAAGGTTCCTGTGTTTATATATATGAATCTACAGAGGCATTATCTGATCAATATGATTTGTCACTTTCTGTCACATTCCTTATCATATAAACTGCAGATGGAGAGTGGCCCACCCACATGCACATAATGCAGTAGGAATGATAAGTGACAAACAATATTGCTCAGATAAAATAATGATGATCAATAAATAAAAGAGAAACATGTATGAAGAATTTTATACCTGACTGCGGCCTCTTGTTGTGTTTCTGTCCAGCCTAAAGCACGGTACTGTGCTATAACTCTATGTGTCTTCTTCTGGTGTCGAACAACACTGCGATTAGGATCAATGTTTTGCCTGTAAAGGGTTTCACAAGAACACAGTCAAGCTTGCAAATAACTATCCCAAATTACTTAAAATTATTGAGTTCTGCAAATTAAAAAGAAAGAGCTTCAATACGAACCCATTCCTTTGAAAATGAAAGTTTCAAAATCAAAGGTTAATGAGAAGAAAGTAGCAAGACATCATACCTTAAATGAAATTATTACTGAACTAAACATGATGATTCTCCTCCTGTCCCGTCATGCTCTGTACCTTACTTACATGGCTAGGAACTCAGTAGTAGTTTTCTACTCCTGCTGCATTATGCTCTGTACCTCAGGCACCACGTGTATTACTGGCAGATGCCAATGCATGAGGAAAGCCTGTCATTACCATGGCATATCTTTGTTAATGTTAGATTATGTTTTAGATATGTTTAGTATTATCTTCAGATTAACTAGTAATATTTACATATATTACATACATCATGCCACTTACAGGCAACTACTTACACAGTTTCTCTTACTATTCACATCTATTACGTATCATGGGAGAAGTAGTGTCACTTTGATTTGAACGAGTAGCATGCTTATTATGAACTGCTTTGAACGAGTAGCATGCTTATTATGAACTGTAACCATTTTCACATACTTCAATATTAAGCCTGCTAACCAATATATAAATACAGTATTTAAGTTAGAACTAGCTGACCTAATCTATCCAAAAAGAATTACTGCACAAATTTCTGACCTCTATCCTGTCCACATCACTGACTATTCCTTGTACTTTACACAGAAGGGTAAATAAACAAGTCACCAGTTTTGTCTTTCATCCCACAACCTCTTCTTTTTATTTCTTTCCAGCTCTTTCCCATTGTCTTGCTGTCTTCAATATCTGACTAAACCATCTTGTTCTGGGTCATCCCACATCTCTTTCCCTACAACCTTACCTTTAATTACTTCTTCCAACTCTAACAACAAGTGAATTCCAGTTCCCTCTTCAAAATTTTATTTCTGATTCCATCCATCCTCGCATTTTCCTCAACATTTCTCAAAAGTTCCACTGCTTTTATTTTGTTTTTGCTGATCCACAGTTTATGGAAACAGTTTACTGAGCACTGATACATTGCAGTACCACTTAATACAATAAGCATATGTTACCAAAGATATGGTTCAGACAGCACAGTAAAATTATGCAACAGCTATGGTGTTACACAAACGGTATTATACCAACCTGTAGTATCTCATAAGAGATCTATGCCCTATTGTAGCACCAGATGGAAGAACAAGCTGAAAGTCAGAGCCATCCAGAAATGGAATGGACACTTCTTCATCTGCATTTGATTGTTGTTGGTCTGGATAACTTGAGCTGTAATCGTAGAAATCTGTGTATTCTGCAAGCGCTTCACCTTCATGCAGCATCTTGCAGTGTCCTTTGTCTTGCATGTGCTGTTGGGCAGCTTGAACAGAATAGAAAGTCTTTCCTCTGTCATTACACCACAGACACATAAAACACTGTGACACTTTTTCCCCTAAATATGTAAGTAAACCCTTCATGTCAGTTACATATTCAGCATCTGGTATGAAAAACGAATGTTCCAAACTCATGTGCTTTAAATTTTTCATCATATTAGCACTATGGTGAGAACAAAACAGGCAATTGTCATTCAAAATTGGATTTTCCTCTTCATCCCATTCATCTGAGTCAACTTCCTCTACATCCGAATTATCAGAAACAACTTCCATGCTGGTACTATGTGAATCCTTAACTTTCGGAGAATCATTGGGCACTTGTGTTCTTTGAAAATCGTTTATGCCAATTTGACTCTCATGAACAGGGCTCGTACCCTCCAGTACCCCTACTCTGTGTTTCTTGGAATTCAAATGATTTTCATAGGCATTCTGTGTACTGAAATTTTTTCTACATACTTTACAATGAACAGAAGTACTTCTATTATCAAGATATTCTTTTTCTCGCTGAATAAGTACCCGACGTTGAAATTCTTCGGCACTCACAGCAGGAAGGTCTGCTACTTTCCTTTTAAGATTGTATCTGTGCCAGTCAGTTTTATAATGCTGTCTCTGTATATCAGCATCCCTAAAGGCAACTCGACAGGTTATGCACGTATACATCGACGACATTTTAACTTTCTACCTTTTCAAGTAAAATATACAATAGTATATTTTTTGATGGTTTTGTTACACTTATTACACGGACAAACCGAAAAGTAAGAAAATGGTTCTTCGAATTATTAGACAGCCACTCTTCTCACACAAACTCAAACACAGTTTCAGATTCCAAGACCACACGTCTCTTCGTCACCCTTGGCAAAAATATTACCAACATAAAATCCAACATTCGGCTACAGTGGCTAGAAAGGTTAATTTTTGTAATGTTTCAGAAAATTGTCTTAAAAAAGAATTTACATTTCATTGATTTTTTAATATTTAATATTCTTGCATTAAAATAACCTGCATGAAGGATTAAACTGTTCTGCGTGTCTATACTTTGGCAGCAATGACGAGTGTTGTATGTAGCGGCACGTATTGGTATCTACAAAAACTAGATTTCGTGACGTTATGTGATGTCATATCCCTTTCCTTTAATTAATATTTATTTTAATGGATTAATTAAGAAAATACTTAGGTTTTAAATATTATGAGCCAGTCATTTATTAAAGTGTTAATAACAGCACGCATATTTCTAAGCTTATATTCCGCTATCATTATTTGCGACATTGCAAAGTCCTATTCGAGCATTGCCTACCGCGTGCGCGTGTTCGTACGTAGCTGTTCTCTCTCTCTCTGTTCAAGAAGTTGCGTGATATTTCTGGCTCAGCCTGGAACGTAGCGTAAGTGGGAAGGCTGTGCAAGGAAATAGCTTGGTGTAATTATTGGATTTACTTTTCCAGTGGTTTTGTCTGTTTAGTATGTATTGTGTTTTGGAATTTTAACTTGGATAGCCTTTCGTCAGGTGAAATTTATTTCCAAGATGGAAAGTGTTAATACGAGAAGATGATAGAATTCTCCTTTCTCTTTCCAGACTTCGTGGATTGTTCAACCAAATTCCACCGCTTTCGACTTCGACGTGTGTCCTGAGACCTTTTCTTATTATCGCAGTTTCGCTACCGTCCCGCAGGGCGTTACCATTTTATATGACTTTATTACCTACATGCAGAGGTAAGAAGGAAACAACTTTTTGATTTTAATTAAGCTCTTCGACGCATTTTGCCATTTTTGGACGCGTGCTAAATTTAGTAGATCCCAGCACATATGCTAGGCAAAAGAGCATGCTTCGATTAAATCAAGCAATAATATGTAAAATATCGAGGAAAGCCATTAAAAGACTATACAAATTTGGTAATTGTGAATTCGAATACCTCTGATACGTTATCTTTGAAGGTGGCATTTTATGTTGGATATGACTTGTTGGTGAACGTTCTAGTAACTTCTTGTCCACATCACCATTGTAAGACCTTCAAGTATTTTCAAGGCCATATGTGAAATGAATGAAAATTTTTGCAGTGGTTAGCAGATATTTAATTTTTATACCCTTTTCCTGCAAATTTCAGTGTATTTCAGGAACACTGTTTTTGTAAATATTTATTGCAGTTGCAGACGTTTAGTAGGAACATTATTTACAATAGCCAAGTGCAATATGAAATGTGTAAACCAATTCAGGCCATTCACCAGTGATTGTTTGTGACTGTTAGCACTTTAACCCCCCAAGCACTCATTATGCGCTTATCAAAAAAGAAAGTTTGCACTTATGTAACCATATTTATATCGAGTGGTAGGGTTATCTTGCATTATTATTACTTATTTCCTGTCACTATACCAGAACACTGAAAACTTGGCCAGATATAGTGACAGTATTTCTTAGATTGTTTTATATTGTATATAGATATCGTGAAAATTATTGTTGATTGATATTTTAAATCACTCTGTAAGGAATGTCACCAGCAGGGCAGAACCTCTCATTCTTAGACCAAGAGAATATATACATCTGGACTCTGTTCAAACACCATTTTATTTTCAGTTTTTTGCTGGAATACTTTGAAACTGTTCTTTGTTTTGTTTGAATGTTCTGACCTTATTTCACATGGCAGGATTTGGCATTTCTCATCTTCTGAAATTGAGGCTTTGTGGCTGGTACACTAATATGGGTGGCTTGAACTTTGTACAGATATTTATTGTTTAATAGTTCTGTGTAGAGGTGTTCAGTTGTTAGAGCTACCTGGATGTGTACAAACCATTGACTTACACTCTGGAAATAAACTGTTCCTGCAGTATAATTAACCATCAGAAGATTACACACTTTACACAGAAATTTTGCAGTAACATTCAAATTATGGTATCTTTCCTGTACTTTGAAGTGGGGTAAATATCCAGCAGTATCTCCCAGGTTTTGATGGCTTTTACCGAAGGTTATTGATGTTGTCTGAGTGATGTTATAGATAACTGAATGTTGTTACTGGCTGGTTTATGTGTATGTAATCTGTGAAAATCAAAGTGTACATTGGCCTTGGCCAAATGTAAGATACACATCAAGAAATCATAGTGCATCCCTCGAACATCGTAACTACTGTCCCGCCTCACCCAGGCTGCTGTAATAGGTAGAGTGATTTCTTTTGTCTTGGACTGGTCGGTGTGCCAGACAAGTCCAGTTTCATCGTTTAGAAACTCACTTTCCCATCCGTGTCTCGATATTTGACTGTGTATGGCTTACACATATGGTCATCTTGGTGTGATTTTGTGAGCATTCATCTTTGGGGTGGATTCAGTCTTTATACCAGTACCAGATGATTCAGATTTTTGCTCTTCATTACAACTGAGTCTCGTTTTTCGCCGCTTAGGCTGCAGTCACTTTTTTTTTTTTCAGATAGAGGGGGGGGATTCCCAGGACGATCTTAGGTGCCACTTTTGCCCAGACAGACCAGCGCTTGCTCTTTAAGCTCATCCCAGATGGGTTTTGTACATGTTTTTAGGCTGCCATAGGTAACTACAGGTGTTACTACTGTAGCGTATCTCTGGTTTGAATCCCTGTGCATCTCCAAACATTGCTTGTATTGGTCCAAAATTCCCTTCGTGCCCTACCTGTGAAGTTAAGTATTTCTTCTGTGTCACTCCCATATCCAAAACTGTCAAAATGTAAAGGCTGCCACAGTGTAGCTGAGGTCTTCACTGTTCTGTGATGTTAACACAGAGTAGGTTAGTACTTGGCCACCAACTAGAAATGTGTGTCATGTGAGTCCTCTAGTCCAGTGTGTTGGACAGATGCATTTTTTGGTGAAGACTGTTGGTTCCTCAGTACCTTCTAACCTTATTAAAGACCTGTGTTTGCATATGTGAATGCACAGAAGGAAACGTACCTAAACTAAAACTAAACTCCGTGGCTTTAGTCCGCGAGCGAACCATACCGACAGAGCGGCCGCCGCCGGTAGGCGAAGTTAGTGCCAACTTTTGCGGATAGAGGGGTGTCACGTGGTTAGCG
>Ga0123355_10022609_pt1 | contig 10081 bp, 9 predicted proteins | sample TergutEmb28metaG_3_FD_89872 | JGI IMG/M metagenome (GOLD analysis project Ga0123355, IMG submission 89872) | Embiratermes neotenicus P1 segment gut microbial communities from Petit-Saut dam, French Guiana - Emb289 P1 | ecosystem: Host-associated > Arthropoda: Insects > Digestive system > Gut ...
CTAAAGCGCGTGGGCTTGAGCCAGAGATGGTTGTCGCGGATAGTTGGTATAGTTCATTAAAAAACTTAAAAAGTGTTCGTTCTCATGGTTGGGATTGGACAATGGGGCTTAAAAAGAATCGTCACGTTAATAAACCGCATGTTCAGTTGTGTGAGCTTGAGATACCAGAAGAAGGTCTAAAAGTTCACTTAAAAGGGTATGGCTGGATTAAAGTGTTTCGGATTGTGGCTAAAAACGGCCGCACGGATTACATCGGTACAAGCAAACTTGATTTAACCAAAGATGAGATTAAGTCATACTTCGAGCGGCGTTGGAGTATTGAGGTTATGCACAGAGAGTTGAATCAAACCTGTGGCTTTGGTCGCTGTCAGGCTATTATTGGTCGAGCCGCCCGTAACCACATCGGACTTTCTTTAATTACCTTAGTGCGAAAACACCGAAGAAGGCGACTTGATTTTTCCACCCCTTACCAACAAGGCTGGGACGTTGTTAAACCTGCTATTCAGTCGGCTTTAGGGCTTCTTTTGTGTGCCTAAGTGCGTAACTCGTGGTTCAGTGAAATGTCAAGAGGCAATAAATCCTTTGTATTCGAGAAAATTTTCATCTTGACATTTTGTCCAGAAATAAATTTAGAACACGACCTAATTTTGACCACAGACTTTAAGTATATGTATAGTTCCAAATACTTTAACCAGGTACAGCACGTATGTAAGAATAGTAAATAATACAAACCTTACGCTCATACAGTATGGTAGTTTTCCATTAGAAACAAAAGATGAAGAAGGTAACTGGACTGCAATGACAAAACTTAATGAAGATATTTGTGGAGGTTGTATTTCATTAGGTCGTGAAATAGAACCCTACACTTGTATGGAAATACATACACCTTTTCACCTCTTTTATGGAAGACTTCCTGATGGACGCTATAGGATTTCCACAAGAATTGTTCACCTAAGGCAACCAATTTATACGGAATTTGTAATCACTTCTGGTCATCCATGATTCTAAACGGCGATACAGATTTTTAATAAAATTCAACAACTACCAGCTAAAGCATACTGAAAGACTAGTTACTGAAACCTGTCCAGTATTGCCCTATCACTTTCTTGTCAGTTCAATTAAGCAAAACAAAAAGCGAGATTCAGCAATTTCTGCCGCTCTCGCTTTTACTGCAAGCTCCTTAGTAGCCTGTACATTTCCGTAAAGGAGTCTTAAATTCTGATAAAATCCTCCATGCCGAATATTGCTTCCTCTGTGCCTTTGAACACTTCCATTGTCATTAGCACGCCAAGACGATAGCCGCAGATGAATTTATCTATGTTGCTGATAGAATTAGCTTCTTGTTGGGCTGACGAGAATTTTATGAGTAGTTCTTTTGATTCTCCATCAAGCATAACTAGTAGCTTTTCTTCGCTGTCAGATATGGTTTTTATAACACGTTCATATTTAGAACCTTTCTTAATAGAGCCGTTATTTGGGTTTATATTTCCAAAGGCAAAGGCTTCTAAAATACTTTTCATCATATATAGCTCCTTCAATAAGATTTTGCAAGTTCCTTGAAAGGGCATGGTCAAACATGATACAATATTTCATGTAGTATGCCCTTTTGGGATATTGCTGTATTAGGAAGTGGTGGTCATCTTTGCTGGATTGCACTACTTCCTTTTTATTTTTTGAGGTCAGGCTTCAGACGTTTAATCCCTCGTCTTGTTGCTTCCATACGAGATACTGATTCTTGTTCACAATAGGCGTCTAAAATATCTTTTGCTTCTTGATCAAGTTTTACGCCAATAATGTACGGCTTGGGGTTATCAGTCTTTGGCCCTCGCTTTCCCTTTTCCAGAGTATCACCTCACTTTTGGAAATAGGATAACCCTAATTATAAATAGGGTCATCCTATTTGTCAACTTATGATTGTGAATCATTCAAAAACAGATAAACTCAAGAGCAAACGGCGAAAGTCTATTCAGATGCCTGAATGTTGTCATTAGCACGCCAAGACGATAGCCGTAGATGAATTTATCTATGTTCATCATCTCACTCCTTCAACAAGATTTTGCAAGTTCCTTGAAAGAGCATGGCCAAACATGATACACTATTTCATGTGGTATGCCCTTTTGGGGTATTGTTGTGCTAGGAAGTGGTAATTTTCTTTGGGAGATGATACCGCTTCCTTGTTTTACTTTTTCAGGCTATCACTAACCATATCAATCCCTTTCCTGACAACATCGGAGCGGTTGATTTCTAATTTAACACTACAATTGTCTATCTTTTTTAGCGTTTCATCATCAACTCGTATTCGTAAAGTTTTATGTTTGGGATTTTCAGAAAGTGGTCGCCCTATTTTTTTGGACGGCATTTATTCACCTCACTTTTTGCTACCACAACAACTATTTTACTTCATGTGGCAACGAAAAGTCAATAATATTTTTAGTTAACTTTTTTATAGCAAACGGCGAAAGCATATTCAGATGCCTGAATATGCTTTCGCCGTTTATGCTACATTATTTTCTTTTAGTGGGAACGCGCCCTATTTTACAATTTTGAAAATATACCTAAGTGCCGACCAATCGTACCCAATTCTCCAATGTACGTCAACTAACAATAGATATGCTCCTGGCTCATCTGGAAGAGAAACAGTGGCCACACCGTTGGTAAAACTTTCAGCGTATATTCCTATTAACGTGAAATCACCGTAGTGTGTTGGGTCATGATACGTTGTTGTAGCTATTTGTCCATGCTCGCCTTCAATCACGATTTGAAGATTATCCACATATTGAATTACAGGTTGAGTATCCAAACTACTTGTTAACCAAGATTCAAATGGAAAACCAGAGGCACTCATATAAAAACTACCACCATGAAAAAAATGTACGCCCGGCTCATGTATTATATCATTGGAAATAAGCACTACTCGACCTTCTAAACTTGGCTCGTTATAGGATACTTGGTTTTGTTGTGTGCTTTGCGTGCGGAAGGTAAATAATGCAAAACCTTCTTCCCATGTTGCATGTACTTCATAAATATAGTCATATCCGTCATTGAGGATGGAAATACTGTTTTGTTCACCTGTTTGCATAACAGGAACATATTCCACAATAGCGTCATCAATATCCTCTATGCCTGAATATACTGCGTTCCAACGCTGTGCAGATACAGTTTGCGGTGGACTACTAAACTGGAATTCAATTATTTCATTATACCCATACCCGTTTACGTCAAGTGTTAGTGTTGCAAGGTGCAAATCAGCTTGTGAAATTTGTAGAGAATGTGCAGAATCGGACATAAATCCAGAACCATCTTCATTACGCCAGTTGGTGACACCGCGGATAGTAAGTTCTTGTTGCGTGGTTTTATTATGAATAACATTGAGCCAAGGGCCTTCTATTGTACCTTCAAGTCTGCTATTTACCTCGGGAGGATGAGGCAAACGTGGAGGCAAAGGCATTTCTACATTTCTGATTTGTACATGAACAAACAACCGCATTATTGAGACTATACCTTGCTCTCTTGTATAGTTTTGCCTAGGTGCAAATCTATAATCATCAATGCCACTCATAAATCCGACAGACACAACACTATCAACACTTTCGACTGCCCACGAAGATATTTCAGACAAGTCTGTAAAATTAGCAACTAGGGCGCGTCCAGTGCGAAGCGGTTCTCCTATTACATTAGCAAGCTGTGCAAGCATAACTGCCGCTTGTTCACGGGTCAAGGTGTCATTGGGATTAAAACTATTACCATCAATACCAGAAACAACACCGATATAAGCCGCTTTTTTCACATTAATGTCGTTTGTATCGCTAAACGTTACATAGCCTGTTATTTCGCCCATAAATGCCTCATATATTGCAACAACTAAAGCACAAAACTCGGCTCTAGTTAGTGCTTGGGTGTAATTTGACTGCAAATTAGATGGAACAATATTTTCTGCGATTGCGGCATTTACATGTTCAATAGCCCATGGTGAAGGTGTGTCTGTACCCAACACTATCGTTGGCAATGAAATAGCCGCAATAATTGCAATTAAGGAAAAAACTAAAATCTTTTTGCTAAACTTTCTCAAAATTTTCAAAGTAATCTCTCCAATCCAAAATTTATACCAAATGTTTTTGATATCTGGTATATATTGTACAATGCTTCGCTACTTATACATAACGCTTCTTTATTATGATTTGTTCCATGCTTCAGAAATCCCTTGTGAAATATAGGTTAATTCGTGTATTATAGCATTGGTATTTATAGCTGTTCAAAAATAAAATGAAAATGAAGGGAATAAAAAATGGAAAACTACACAGAGATAAACTCAAAAACCATTGACAGTTGGATAGAGGCTGAGGGAAGCTGGGAATGGGGTATTCCTGTATCGGAAGAAATCTGCGAAAAGGCGCGGCATGGCGAGTGGGGCGTAGTGCTAACACCTACTATAACTGTTCCATTGGAATGGTTCCCCCCGCTTCAAGGGCTTAAATTGCTAGGTTTAGCAAGCGGCGGCGGACAACAAATGCCAATTTTCTCTATACTTGGTGCGCAATGTACGGTTATGGATTTTTCCGATAGACAGTTGGAAAGCGAACGCCTTGTATCTTCACGCGAAGGTTATGATATTGATATTGTTAAAGCCGATATGTCAAAACGATTTCCCTTTGAAGATGAGACTTTTGATTTGATTTTTCATCCAGTGTCAAATGTATATGTTGAGGATGTTTATCATGTTTGGCAGGAATGTTACCGGGTGTTGCGTCCAGGGGGCGTATTATTGGCCGGACTGGACAATGGGATTAATTTCTTGTTTGGCAGTGACGATAAAGCTTTAACAGTTGTTAATAAACTTCCATTTAATCCGCTAAAAAATGCCGAGCTGATGAAAGAATTGCAGTTAAACGATGCTGGTATACAGTTTAGTCATACCTTTGATGAACAGATTGGTGGGCAACTTAAAGCAGGGTTCGTGATTGTTGGTGGATATGAGGATTATAACGGTGACACTGAGCCAGAGCCCGAGTTAATAAAAAGCATTCCGTCATTTTGGGCTACCAAAGCAGTTAAACCCACTTGAGAAGAAAGATTTCAGTGAATGCAGCACGTATATTTCAATAAAAACATGAGAGGGGAATCGCAAGATGTTACAACTTTCACTGCTATTTACAAAGGGCTGTGTACTTCAAAGAGGTGACAAAACAAAAATATGGGGAAAAGCAACCCCCTCGGCAACCGTACAAGTTGAGTTTTTAGGGCAAAGCTACACTACACAGGCTAATTCCGAGGAAAATTGTTTGAAAAATGATACGAAAGGCAATTTGAGAGAAAATATGCAAAAAGGCGATTGGGAAGTCTTTTTGAATGACCTTCCACCGGGAGGGCCTCATACACTTATAGTGCAAAGCGACGGGCAAACAATAGAAATTCCCGATGTACTGATAGGGGATGTATGGTTGTGCGGCGGGCAATCCAATATGGAATTTCCCATGAAGCGGGTGCGTTATATGTATCCAGAACTATATGAGACAGCCCAAAATGATTCTATTCGTCAATTTACAGTTCCACAACGGCACAATTTTGAAAAACCCTGCAAGGATTTGGAGGCGGGTCAATGGAATTCCCTTTCACCGGAAAATATACCTGATTTTACAGCAGTGGGGCTGTTTTTTGCCCAGCGACTGTTCGACCAGTATAACATACCTATCGGACTAATAGCCACGGCAGTGGGGGGTACTCCTATACATGCTTGGATGGGGCGCGACATGCTAGCAGAATTTCCAGAAGTTCTTGCTGAAGCTGACCTTTGTAGTGACGATGCTTATATCAATCAGGTTCTTGACACAGAAACCGAAAAACGCGAGAAGGGTATAGCTTATTTAGACCAGCATGACAAAGGGCTATCCGAATCTTGGTATTCTTATGAATATGATGATTCAAATTGGGATACCCGCGATTTATGTACCCCTTGGGAAACAGGTTTGCGTGAGCCAGGGGCAATTTGGTTCCGAAGAACCCTTGATATTCCTAAAGAAATGGCTGGGAAAAAAGGCATGATTTTTATAGGTACGCTTCAAGATGCTGATACCGTGTATATTAATGGGAAAATCATAGGCGGGACGGAATACCGATACCCCCCACGTGAATACGAAGTACCCCCGCTACCTGCCGGAAAATGCGTAATTGCGGTGCGAGTTAGAAATTTCTATGGAGAAGGTGGATTTACTCCATACAAAGGATATCATATTGTATGTGGAAAGCATTCCATTGACCTAAATGGAGAATGGCAATATAAACGTGGTGTTTTATGTGATAAATTCGAGCCTCAAACATTCTTTTTCTACAAGCCTACAGGGCTGTTTAACGGAATGATAGCCCCTCTTACCAATTTTGCAATAAAAGGGGCAATTTGGTATCAGGGTGAATCTGATACAGGAAGAAGCCCTGAAACATATGGCAAGAGATTTACCAATATGATAAATGGCTGGCGTGATATTTGGGGTTTGGGCGATTTTCCATTTATGTTTACAGAACTTACCCATTATACCGAACTTGATACTGGACATGAACCGGAAGGCTGGGGTCTTTTGCGCATTCAACAGAAAGCGGCCTTAAAACTGCCCAATACCGCTATGGCACTAACTATGGATGTTGGCGAATACAATGACCTTCATCCGCAAAACAAAGAAGCGATAGGTTTACGACTTGCACGCGCTACCCTAGCCGTGGCCTATGATGAAGACATGCCTGGCTCACCATTTATATTGTATGGTAAAAATGACAACTTGTAGGGGGATTTGAAATGCTTAAAGATAAAGCCCGCTCTGTTCGCGAAAATATAGAAAAGGTACTGGTAGGCAAAGGTAATCAAATTGAACTGGTATTGACCGCCCTATTAGCGGGTGGTCATGTGCTTTTGGAGGATGTTCCTGGTACCGGAAAAACTACTTTAGCCAAAGCTTTAGCCGCTTCAATTCAGGGGACTTTCAAGCGGATTCAGTTTACGCCTGATTTGCTTCCCACCGATTTAACGGGGCTGAATGTATATAACCCAAAAACAGGGGATTTTACTTTTCGCCCTGGGGGTTTGTTTACCCATATATTATTGGCCGACGAAATAAACCGCGCCACACCTCGCACTCAGTCTGGGCTACTGGAATGTATGGAAGAACGGCAAATTTCCATGGATGGGGAAACATATCCGCTTCCGCCACCCTATTTTGTAATTGCTACACAAAATCCTATTGAAACGCAAGGTACATTTCCTTTGCCAGAAGCCCAGCTAGATAGATTTTTAATGCAGCTTACCATTGGTTATCCCGACAAGAAAGAAGAAGCTGATATAATCACGAGATTTCTGCATAATAATCCTATGGAAGGATTAGAGCCTGTTACTTCTACAGATGATTGGGTTGCTATGCAAAAAGAAGCCTCCGCCATCATAGTACACCCAGATTTATGTGCATATATTGCAGAACTTGCCGATTATACTCGTCAACATAGTTCAGTCACTTTGGGGGTTAGTCCTCGCGGCTCCCTTGCTCTTGCAAGAGCCGCGCAAGCTTATGCCGCTATACTAGGACGCGAATTTGTAACCCCCGATATTATCAAATATCTCGCCCCGTTTGTATGGGCGCATCGTATTACTTTGCATAGTACAGGAAAGGCCACTACAGTAATAAGCGATGCACTTGCCAATATACAGGTTCCTACAGAGGAGTTTTGGAAATGACAGCCATAAGCGTTATTATTTCACTATTGCTTGCTTTATGGTTGATATGGTTTGTATATAGCAGACAAAGCCTGTCCAAATTGAGCATAGCAATGGAATTTTCTCAAAAAAGGGCAACAGAAGGGGATGTTTTGGTATTGTCCACTGTATTGGCCAATGCCAAATGGCTCCCTTTGCCTTGGGTGGCCGTAAAATTTCATATTTCCAAGTATCTACAGTTTGCCGATTCAAAGGATATACAAGTATCAGACGATTATTACCGCAACGACCTTTATCATATTTTAATGTACCAAAAAATCACCCGGCGGTTTGAATTCCTATGTACAAAGCGCGGGTATTACCGTCTCAAAAGCTTGGATATTACGGCTTGGGATATTCTAATGAGTACAAAATATGCCTCGCATGTTGACTGTGATGCAAGCCTTATTGTGTACCCTTCTTTTCTGCCTGTACCAGAGATAAATGAGTTATGTACTCGTATTAATGGTCATATCCAGGCAAAACGATTTATTCATCCAGACCCGTTTACATTCAGGGGCATTAGAGAATATGCCCCAAATGACCCTTTGAAAGCGATTAATTTCAAAGCCACAGCCAAAGCACAAACGCTTATGGTAAATTTATGGGATTTTACAATTTCACGGCAAGTGGTTCTTATGCTTAATTTGGAATGGCCTAAAGATTGGCGCGATGATAATGTGGCCGAAAATGCTATTAAAATAGCGGCCTCCCTTGCAAAAAAGCTAACCGATGCTCATATCCCGGTGCGTTTTATTACCAATAGTAATAAACTAAGTGTCGGAAGCGGCGCGAGACATTTGGAGCAAATTTTAGAAATACTTGCCTTAATTGATTTGGAATCCCCATCTGTAGAACCGTTCGCGCCGATATTTTCAGAAGCTATTAATTCCAACTATATCGGCCATTCCAACAAGCAACAAGGCGAACCGCAAGAGTTTTGGCTAATTTCTGCCTACCAGGGCGCGGATTTGAAGGAGGTTTATGATAAGACGCGTAGTTTGGGTAATGTTTTGACTGCGTGGATTGACCCATCTGTGCAAGGGAAGGTGGTTTTGCTATGAAACGCATTTTGTTTCAAGAAATTATGCTTGATATGCTGTATTTTCTGATTTTATTTGGGTTATTTGCATTTCCATTTGCAATAATGTTTGGAAACTTGCAAGCCATTATGTATTTATGGCTTTTTGCAATCCCTTTTTTTATCAATTTCATATTACGCCGCCAAATATCATCCATTCCGATTATGATAGCGGCTCATATGATAATTCCTATAGCTGTTCTTTTTTTTATGCCAGCAGGCCTTATACGTTGGGTAACTTTTATAATAGTGGCATTATTGGTCGTTTTCTCACTAACACAGCGCGCTCACTGCAAACGCAAATTTGAAGTAGAAATAAAAGGCGCGGCCATTATTGCAATGATTTTTCTTTATTTGCTTAGTACCCACCAAGGTTTTTACTATATGACGTTTATTTATCCGATATTGATTCTTCTTATTATGATAGGTGGCACTATGCACACTCGTATGGTTAGGATGGATTACTCATTGGAAACTGCGGCGAATTTTTCTGCCCAGCCTGTGAAACAAATCAGAGCCTTCGACCGGAAAGCGACATGGGCAGTGATTGCATTATTACTGATATTTACCGCGTTTTTCCGATATGTGCTTGTAGATAATGTGCTACGCGTATTAGTTGCATTTATCAATTCCCTTTTTTCGACAAATTTAGAACCAACTCCAATGGATATGGAACCAAACCTTCCTCCCCCTATGTCTGGCGGTCTTAATCTTGGCTTTATAGCAGGAGCCGGAGACCCGCACCCCATATGGGAATATATTTGGAATATCGTAGGTGTTGTTGTTACATTATTGGCAATAGTAACTGTAGTGGTAGTAATAGTAATTGCAGTGGTTCTGATATATAGGAAAATGGAATACAAAGCTCCGTCTGTTGCGCCTGGTGAAGACGAAAGAGAGTTTATCCCTCCTACTTGGATTAGCCGTACTAGAAAACGCCGCCCTTCTTCACAGTCCGATAATGAGTTGCGTAGGCTATTCTACAAAAAAATCCGTCAACACATGAAGAAAGGGACACTAATTGAAAAATCAGATACACCTTTGCAAATGGCAGAACGGATTAAGGCGGAAGATATACATCTGTTAGCTGAAGAATATTCTAAAGCAAGATATTATAGCAGTAAGTCATAACGTAAGTCATAAAATTGCTATACTCGTGAACCGAAACATTTTCTGCCCAGGTGCGAGGATTTTTGCGTGAGTGCAAGGAAGCACCAACGACGCGTGCTATAGGCACGCTAGGCGGTGCTGACGAAGCAATCGCGCAA
>Ga0123355_10022610_pt1 | contig 10081 bp, 5 predicted proteins | sample TergutEmb28metaG_3_FD_89872 | JGI IMG/M metagenome (GOLD analysis project Ga0123355, IMG submission 89872) | Embiratermes neotenicus P1 segment gut microbial communities from Petit-Saut dam, French Guiana - Emb289 P1 | ecosystem: Host-associated > Arthropoda: Insects > Digestive system > Gut ...
ATTATAGTTTAAAAAAGGGCTGTCTCGCTAAGTCATTTTGGGTCAAAATGTTTAGTGAGACAGCCCTGTTTTAGGTTTTTACATAACTATTGTGTGATATATATTGCTTGAGTAACTTCGTCCCAATCAACTTCTGCACCCAAAAATTCTGATACATAACGGGCAGGCACAAATGTGCGGTCGTTTTTGATTATCGGTGTGCCCATGCTGTTAGGAAGTGGAACATCTATTGTTAAAGATAGCAGTGCGCCACCCCGGATGATTGTTACTGTGCGAGTTGGCTCGTGCCAGTGTATTTGTGCGCCCAGGGCGTATGCCACAGCACGTATTGGCAGCATTGTGCGTTCATATACAGGGCACAGGAACGGGGCAACATCATTTACAACCGAAGCATTACCAACAGTGTACATTGTGTTGCCAACTTCGAAACGAATTACTGCCGGCGGCGGCAACAACTCTTCAGCGTAGCCGAATACAAATATTCCAGACTCATCGGTTATAAATGTTAGGATACCGGCTTCCGGGTCAAACTCAGACTCTACCCGTAGCAGCTCACCTTCTTCGGTTAATAGCCATACTGCGACAGCGCGTTCGGCCTCAAAGGGCACGCTTACGGTTATCTGGTTGCCGGTTTGTGCTGTTACTTCGTACAAGGTAACTTGCCTATCGTCTAATGCTTCACGTTGGGCAGGGGTTAAATCTGCAACATCTGCTTCTCTAACTACTACATTTACAGGAGTAGTTGTCGGTGGTTGTGTTGTTGCCGGTTGTCCTCCGCCCGGATGTGTTACATTATGGCCGGTATCGCTATCATCATAATCGTCATCAGGCTCAGGCTCGGTGGGGACATAAGGTGCTGCTACAACGTTAATTGTAATTGTAACCGATAGCGATATGCTATTCTGATTAATACCCGTAGGGAGTGTAACTGTGCCTGTAGCTGTGGCTGTTTGTGCTGCACTTACAGTAGGGTTGAAACCTGTTACTACTCCCCATGTTACGTCAGCATCTGCCGCATATGGTGCTGCATCTAGTACTATTTGCACCAATGAAGGTAGCTGCCATGCACCAGCGGCAGCTTGTGCGTGGGTTCTGCTTAGTGCTGTGGGTGCTGTGATGCTTACCAGGTTAGGGTCTACCACCGGTGCTGCATCAATGTTGATTTCAATAGTAACCGATAGCGATACATTGTTTTGATAGACGCCTATCGGAAGTGTTATTGTTCCCGTAGCTATGGCTGTTTGGGCTGTTGTGATTGTTGGGTCAAATCCTGTTACCGCTCCCCATGTTACGTCAGCGTTCATTGTATATGGCTCTGCATCAAGGGTTATCCCTACGGCTGCAGGCAAGTTCCAATCATCTGCATCTGCTTGTGCAAAGGTTACGGTTAATGCAGATGGCGTTGTGATGCTTACCAAGTTAGGGGCTACCACCGGTGCTGCAGCAATGTTGATTTCAATAGTAACCGATAGCGATACACTGCCCTGATTAATATTTGCAGGAAGTGCTATTGTTCCCGTAGCTGTGGCTGTTTGAGCTACGCTGTTTGCCGCATCAAAGCCTGTTACCGCTCCCCATGTTACTGCTGCGTTCATTGTATAAGGTTCGTCAGCAAGTACTATTTCTACTGTGGTAGGCAAGTTCCAATCGTTTGCTGCGGCTTGTACGTGGGTAAGGTTAACATCTGCCGGTGCAGTAATGCTTACCAAGTCGATAAGCTCCGGTTGTACATTGTATATTGCAAAGCGCATAAGTTGGATGTGATTAGTGTTGTCAGAGCTTGCAAGAGCTCTTAGTCGTATATGCGTTGTAGTAATTGTTTCGGCAAATGCAATTTTTGAGCCGCGACCATTTGCAGTTGAAAGTGGTTGGGTTGATACATATATTAGTGTCCAATCAGTTCCATTATCACTTACCTCGATAACATAGTTGCTGATAAAAGGAGTATAACGGCCAACTAATATTATTTCGTTAAATGTTACTGTTCCTTCTGTTTTCCCTCTATCTGTTACGCCCGTATAGTCTAGGGCAATCCATGAAGTTTCCGGAACATGTGGGACGGGAGTGCCGCCGCCAGCTTTTTGCCACCTATCATTGCCTGCTCTAAAAGCCCACACCCCGTTTACACCATCATTTAGAGCGGCACCCCATGTAGCTGTGGGTAGGCCGTCATTGGCTACAGCTGTTGCACCAAGCGCAAGGTCGCCTTCAACCGGGGCTAATGAGTTTTCTGTTTCGGTGTTAACGCTTACTTCGTTGTAGAATACCAACGTTGCAGCAACAGGTCCTACAAACGGTGTAACTGTAACCACACATTCTGCTGTATGCCCTCCGTCTTCGGTTGTAACCGTAATTGTTGTCTCACCCGGTGTAAGGGCGGTTACAACGCCTGTGCTGCTAACAATAGCAACAGCTGGGTTGCTGCTGGTCCAAGTTAATCCTGTAATAGTAGCATCTGCAGGAGCGACTGTAGCAACAAGCGTTTGGGTACTTGCTGCAACTATGGTAGTTGCGTTTGTGTTAAGTGTTACGCCGGTTACAGGGGTTACATCAAACGGGCCAAAGAAGCTTAGATTGCGGAAGTCGTACCATATAACGTTTGGAGCGGTTGCATCATGGTCGTTGTTGGCACGTCCGTAACCTGCTATCATAAAATAGCGGGCAAAAATTGGGTCGTCAGAAGTAATATATATATCTGTATTGGCTCCCCCTGCTAATCTCCACGTATCATAGTTTACGTCGGATATCGGGTTTCCGGGATGGTGAGCGCGGGTGAGCGTAATACGGGATAGACCGGTTCCGCTTAGCCCCTCTGTTATCATAGTCCAGTTTTCGCCGTCGTCAGATACAAAGAAATTCATAAAATATGCTGCGTTGTTTATTATCTGCACGTTGAACGAGGTTATCTCGCTTACTTCACCAAAATCTACGATAAAGTTAGTAGACCGTATTCCATGGATTAAAGTAAGCGCACTACCGGCGGCAAGACGACCGGTGTCCATAGATGAGCCCCATCTGTAGGTAGCAGGGCTAAAGCCACGCAATGGAACATGGACACCCTCGTGAGAGTCTGCGCCATAACGCATAATTTCAATTTGCCCGGGGGCAAGGTTGGTATTAGCATTAACTGTGTCGGCAGGTACCGGCATTAGGAACCCTGTCATGTCAACCTCGGCTTGTGGTGCGCCGGGGGTTGGGTCACCGGGTGCTCTTACAACAACGGCGGTATTTGCACTTGTTAAAGAACCTGCGACATTATCAGCAGTAACTATAACACGCAAGGTGAAACCTACATCGTCAAAAGTAGGCTCGTATGTTGCGCCTGTTGCACCATCAATTGGTGTTGACCCGCGTTGCCATTGGAACGCAAGGTTTGCGCCAACAGGTGCGTTAGTTACAACTGCGGTAAGCGTTTCGCCGCGCACTGCTTCGCCGCTGATTGCCACGCTGCTGTCATTAAATGTGACAAGCACAGGCCTTGGTGCAGCAGCAGGCAACACTACGCCGGGCTCGGGGCCGGGGTTAGGGCTATTTGCCCAAAGGCCGATAGGCGCACCCGCTGCGGGCTCTACGCCCCAAATAAGTGCTTGTTGATATAGTAGGTTTCCGAAATTTTTGATACTGTTGCGTGTACCTGTGATAACCGCCGGTGTTAGAACGTCCAGTACATTGATAGGGTTATCCATGTCTTGCGATGGGTATGGCATGTATGATGCCATAAGCCAAAAGTGGCCTCTGGTATTGTCTACCCATCTGTCGTCTGTCCTGTTTACGTTGCGATTAAACCGCCTAAAGTTAGGAGAGTTAGGGTCGTTGTCAAATATTTGGAAAACAACGGTATTGCCTTTGCGCAGCATAACTTCTTCAATTGTGTCGACACCGGCTAAGTGAGGAGCTGCTGCAAGGCGCACAGGGTCTAGGTTATACCTGCCCACGTGTACCATCCTCCACAATCCCTCATAGTCGTAGTCGGCGTGGTCGTCAGATTCTGTAGCACCCGCATTAAGCCCAACATTACCTCCACCCGTTGGCCAGTACGACCATGTAAAGGTAGGGAACTCCGGCGTTGTTAAGCGCCCCGGCTCAAGTGAAAGTACATAGATGTTAAGTGCTTCTTCTACGATGTTGTGGAAATGTGCTGCTCTTTCTTGGTTTATGCCGAGTGCATCATAAACTTCGGCAGCGCGTTGCAATGCATGTGCCACCATAACCATGCGGTTTGTGGGCATTATCCTACCGGCGTGGTTGCTGGCATCGCCGGGTGCGCCCGCTGCAGCCGCAACAAACGCAGGGTTATTTTCAGGGTAGGCTATTACATAGCGTGGGTTTTCCACGGTTCCTATATTGCGGATAAATGTTGGGTATACATATTCGTTCATGGCCTCGTCGGCACGGGCAACAAACGTTGCGGCACGCTCAAGCCATGTTGCGCCAAAGCCAAACTGGTCGCCACCCGGTACAACTTGGTTATGAATCTCCGGCCTTCTTATAATATACAGTGCAAGGGTGTATAAATGCCCCATGGCGTCACCTTGCTCGCTGTCGGGGGCGTATACTCTGCCGTCCGGCATGCCGTCTTCACCCAGACGGTTTGACCATACAGGCTCTACCCTGCCGGTCCAAAACGTTTGCTCGGGCCCCCATGGCATATCGTTGCGCGACATTACAATCCTGTCAGCAGCAAATACCATAAGCTCCAGTATTTCTACATCGCCTGTAATTTCGTATAGCCGTGCCAAAGATTGATATGTTGTGCCTATAAGACCAAAGCTAAGATTGTTTCCTCTGTTGTGCCATTGAGTCTCCGGGTCGTTAAACAACCTGCGGGCAAATGCCTTTACATACTCAACTTCCAGTGCGGTTACCGGGCCAAACAGATCGCAAAATATCATGCCGTAGCCAAGTTCCGGTCTTCCCGGACCCATGCCGCCTGTACCTTGGCTGTTGTAAATGCTGAATTGCCACAAGCTGGGCTCGGGGTTAGATTCAACCATTACAAAGCGTACAAAGCGCGCCTCAACCGGCTCGAATGTAAGTATTGCCATTTGGGTTAGCGGGTCGGTAGGGAGTCCTCCGGTGCCTTCGGTGCCCGGTACAGTTACCCACGAGCCTTGCTCCCATAACCCCTCTTGCTCACCCGCGCCTATGCGCATATGAGGCAGGGCGTTCCATTCGTCTACGTTATTCATTACTTCAACACGGAAGCTGATTATACGCTCATTGAAGTCTATGACTGCGATGGTGTCAAAAATTTGTGGGCTTCCCAGGTCTACCCCAATCCAAACGTTGTCGCGTGCACGTGCCGCCCAACGGTTTGTAGGTACTCCGTTAACTGCAAGGTCTGGCGGGAAGTTAGCGTTCCATGCCGAGTTTGTTTTAGCCGGTCTGCCTATTGCAAGGTCGGGGCTCCATGCGGAAGCCGATTGCGGCCAGAAAACCGCTAATGAAACTAAAGCAACGGCAAGAGCAAAAAATGGTATTAAAATCCGTTTCATTTTACAACACCTTTCTAAATTTTAGTTCTAAATTAATCACTGATCGCACATCGTTTTTTCTGCACCGGTACTCCATTTGGATGCATTACAACATGTTCCCCCCCCTTATTTTCTATAGAGCCGGTTCAAATGTATGTTGAAGTTCTAAAACTGTACTGGTGCGCCTGTTTTTGCACTTTCGTATACTGCATCAAGCATATGGTTAATTGTTATACCTTGCAGGGCAGTGCAGGGCACTTCCGTATCATTAACTATCGCATCAAGGAAAGCCTGTCTTATGTTTTCACCCGGTACATCGCTTGCGTATTCATGTACATCAAATTCTTCTACAGTTCCATTTGCTTCAAGGAAGAGTTTGCCGCTGTCAATCCGTTCAGGTTTGACTATGTTTTGAAGCACCGCACCGCCTTTTGTCCCGTAAATACGTGTCATAACAACTTCGTTTTCGCGGTTAGCGGCCCATGAAGACTCCAGTTGAAGCATACTTCCGTTTTTCATGCGGAACATAGCGACAGCCATATCGTCAATTTCAAACGAGATGCCTTTTTGTGCCGCTTCTTCTGCGGATAACTTATTATAGGCGTTGCCGAGCACCCATTCGGGCTCAGGGAAGCCGCATAACCACATCGCACGGTCAAGTACGTGTACACCTAGGTCTATAAGCGAACCGCCGCCGCAGGCATCTTTCCCGTTGGCTAACGGATACCACCACGGAACTCCGCGTACGCGCTGCCACAATGTGCGTACGTAATATATTTCGCCAAGTTTTCCGTCATCAATAATTGATTTCAACGCCCTTACATCTTTTTGAAAACGTTGGTTAAAATTAATCATTAGTTTTTTGCCGGTGCGCTGCGCACATTCGTACATGAGGCGGGCTTCGTCGGCATTGCAGGCCATTGGCTTTTCGGTAAGTACATGCGCACCTGCCTCCATAGCTTTAACAGCAAAGGGCAAATGTAAAAAATTTGGGGCTGCAACACTGACAGCATCGGGCTTTTCTTCCGCAAGCATTTGCTCGTAATTTAAGTAACGTTTGGAGATGCCGTGTTTGTCTCCTACCGAGTTTAACTTTTCCGTGTTTGTATCGCATATTACAACTTCGCTTACGTTTTTGCTGGCTACATAATTGTTAACGTGACTGCCGCCAACTGTAAGACCGACAACTGCTACTTTAAGTTTTTTATCCAAAGTGCACAGCCTCCCTACCAAATATATGCAGTATAGATTGTAGCACATAATATTTTGTAGCACAAGTGTTTCGCCTCATGATATTTTTTTGTGCAATGTTTACAATATATCTCTTGTGGCAAAAATTACATAATAATTTATACGAACAGTATTAGGTGGATAAGCGATGACAATAGGTATACCAAAAGCACTAATATATTATCAGCATGGCATCTTATGGAAATCATTTTTCAAAGAACTGGGCTGTGATGTTGTTATTAGCGACAATACAAACGAGACAATTTTTCAAGACGGCGCAAGAGATTCTGTTAGTGAATGTTGTTTGCCGGCTAAAGCTTATTTAGGGCACATACATTCCCTGCGCAACCGCTGCGATTACATTTTGTCGCCATATGCTATAAGAAAAACAGGCGGTGATGACGTTTGTACCCGCTTTTGGGGGCTTGGTGATGTGCTTCGCCATACTTGCCCCGGTATAAAACTTTTAGAATGTGACATGTCCGGGGGCGCAGCCGAGTACAAAAGCTTTCGTCATATAGGTAAACTGCTAGGCAAAAGCCATGGGTTAACCAGACATGCATACGAAGTTGCAGTGGAGGCACAAAGTCTTTATAACAAAGAACTGCGAGATCGGCAAAGCAGTTTGCTGTCATCCGACGGGCTGAAAATTCTGCTTGCAGGCCGCTCTTATGTAATGCATGACCCATACATTAGCGGCTCGCTATTAAATATTTTGTCGGAGCTTGGGTGTATAGTATTTTTCTCGGATAGGTTCGACCGAAAAGACGTCATGCGCTATTCCTTAGGTGTATCACCAAGGCTTTACTGGGCTGCCAGCCGCGAAGCTGTTGGTGCCATTGCTGCCCGCAAGCAATATATAGACGGGGTTTTGATGCTGACAGTATTCCCCTGCGCCCCGGATGCGCTGGCCTGCGAAATGGCGATTAGGGTAATAAACGACATACCAATTGCTCAAATTACTCTTGACGGTCTGCGGGGAGAGGCCGGATTACAGACCCGGATAGAAAGTTTTATAGACATATTAACCGAAAGGAAAGCTAATAATGCACAACGACAGTCTGACAATCTCATATCCTCGCATGGGTAATTACCATATTTTGATTGAAAAGGTTTTGACAAAGCTGTTTCCCAATGCATCAATACTATCACCCCCGCCAATAACCGGCAATACACTTAATATCGGCAGCCGCTACAGCCCGGAAAATGTTTGCGCACCTTTTAAGTACAACATTGGTAATTTTGTTGAGGTGTTGGACAGGGGCGCAAATGTGCTGGCTCAAACAGGCACAGGCTGTATATTTGGATATTATGGAGAGCTTCAGGAGCGTATTTTAAAAGATTTAGGCTACAAATTTCACTTCATGTGCTTTTCGCATGGCAAAACTTCTATGAAAAAAGCCTTTGACACCTATAAAAAAATTGGCGGCAAACTTTCTTTTGGCACACTGGCTCGGGCAGGGTTACATGCACTTGCGGGCATGCAGGCAATGGACCGATTTGAGTACAAAATGCGGGAAAATATGGCATTTGAATCCCAGCCCGGTACCCACGAGGCATTGCATCGTAGTTTCTTAGAAGATTTGCGTGAGGTATCATTGACCAAAATACCTGCTTTTTGGCTGCATTACAGCCGTAAACTTGATAATATTACTTTGCGCAAGTCGCCGAGCCGTTTGCGGATTGGTCTTGTGGGCGAACTGTATACACTAATGGAGCCGTTCACTAATTTTAACCTAGAGCGGGAATTGGCGGAAGCGGGCTGTTCTGTCAGCCGTAAGATGAGTGCTTCGTTTTTAACGCTCCCCCACAGTGCAAAGTCTATGCGAGCCGCAAAAGGTTACCTTTCCCGTATACCCGGTGCCAACGGTGCCGATACTGTTGGGCAAACCGTTGACTATGCTAGACAAGGTTACGATGGTGTTATTCACATGAAATCTTTTGGTTGTACGCCGGAAATTAATGTCATGCCTGCGCTAAACCAAGTAAGCCATGACATGGGCATACCGATATTACATTTGAGCTTTGACACTCATACCGGTGAGGCCGGGCTGCAAACTCGGCTGGAGGCTTTTGTTGACATGCTGCGAATGCGCCGGTTTGGAGAGGTGGTGTGACAAAATGACAAGGGCAAGCTTGGGGATAGACATAGGTTCCATTTCAACAAAAGGAGTTGTGCGTGCCGCCTGTGGGCAGATATTAGCCAAAGACTATATCTGGACAGAGGGCAACCCAATTGATGCTGTTAAAAGGCTGCTTTTGTCTTTGCGTTCCCAACTTACAGAAGAGGTAACAATCGAAAGCATTGGCACAACAGGTTCGGCACGAAAGTTGGTTGGTGCAATGCTAAGTGCCGATGTAATAAAAAATGAAATTACAGCCCATGCCGTCGGTACTTTGTCAAAATACCCCGATGTTAAGACAATATTAGAGATTGGCGGGCAAGACTCTAAAATTATCCTGATACGTGACGGCGTTGTGGTTGACTATGCGATGAACACCTTGTGCGCAGCCGGAACAGGGGCTTTTTTAGTTGCGCAGTCTAAGCGGCTGGGCATCCCCATGCAAGATATGGGGAAAATCGCATTAATGTCCGAACGCCCGACAAAAATTGCCGCACGGTGCGCCGTCTTTGCCGAATCGGATATGATTCATAAAGCCCAAACCGGTCACAGCAAAGAAGATTTAGTAGCCGGGTTGTGTGCGGCTGTTGTTTCCAATTTTATCAGCAATGTGGGTCAGGGTAAAAAAATACTCTCACCGGTTGTTTTTCAAGGTGGAGTAAGCAAAAACGCCGGAGTTGTGCGGGCCTTTAAAGATATTACCGGGCTTGATATATTAGTAGATGACGAGTCGCACCTTGCAGGGGCGTTGGGGTGCGCAATTTTGGCAAGCCAAGCCACCACTGTAAAAGCTGCCGATGGTAATGAGCCTTGCAGCGCAAGGAGTTTCTCATTTAATGTTGAAGATATGGATTTCCGTACTGTGGGGCACGAATGTAACGTGTGCCCTAACCATTGTGAAATTGTGCTTGCTTACAAGGATGATGCTTTGGTTAATGCATGGGGTAACCGCTGTCCCGGATGGGAGAAGGTTTACAAGCTATAGCACATGCCACCAAACTGTGATATAATGGAAAAAATCACACATAGGAGGCGTAGCACATGAACATTCAAAGTTTGGTAGCCAAGGGAATTGCAGACGGCGAAATTGTAATCCCTAATGGAACATATCAAGATTTTGTCGTTACTTTAATACGAGTTTCGCAGTTAATAAGCCAAAGCCCGAGTCAACGCCAATTGAATGGCATGTTTGACAACATTCCAATCCTGCTGATACACAGAAGAAAGATCTACTCGCCTTCTAAGATGTTTACG
>Ga0123355_10022611_pt1 | contig 10080 bp, 6 predicted proteins | sample TergutEmb28metaG_3_FD_89872 | JGI IMG/M metagenome (GOLD analysis project Ga0123355, IMG submission 89872) | Embiratermes neotenicus P1 segment gut microbial communities from Petit-Saut dam, French Guiana - Emb289 P1 | ecosystem: Host-associated > Arthropoda: Insects > Digestive system > Gut ...
TCATGTAGCCCTCCCGACTTAAATTTAGTAGTAACCGATTTCATGTTTGGTTTACATGTAAAATAACTACTGCCACCGGGTGACAACCCAACTGCAGTTAATAAATATTATTATTATTATAAACATACATGTATGTCAAATGAGAGATGAAGGTGTTCATGACTGGTGAATTGGAAAGAGCAGACTAAATCTATTCAAAGGCACAAGTGGGGCATTCACTGGGCGAGAACAAGAAAAACTGTGTGAACTCAGACACTAGGATACAGCTTATGTACCTCCCACACACAACAGATGGACTACCAGATTAGCTGTACCATAATTCATAGAATCATAAGCCAATCTTCATCTGGGAATATTTTGTATTACACAGTATCATGCATACTGTGCTCCTCAGCATGAAAGATGTCATGGTATGTCCTGAAATACGCATATTTTTTGTGCTATAAAGCCACTTAGCTCTGTGACATGGTGAAAAGTACATTCTGCATTATGCCAATATGCTAGTTGTAAATTTGGGTAACACAATAATAGCACTTATATATGGACATAAGTCTTATAGTTATTCTAACAGTTATCATGAACAAAATATAAATACTTTATATATGCATTCAATATATTAAGAAAACAATAATCAAACATCTTGTACCTTTAGGCTGTGCTCCAACTCTGCTTTGTGTTGGAACAGGATGTTTGTCATAATTTGGATCCTCCACTTCTTGGCATCTGTAGGATAAGTTACGCAAAACACAAACACAGTTCTCTACACTCTTGTTGCCGATGTTGGATTTGTCTATGGCCGACCTCACAACATACAGTAATGAATCTACTAACCCCTCGCATTCTCTTAACTTTTTCCTTGCGTATTCCCCTGCAGAACTAACATTTCTGAAAAGACCAGAAAATTCTATTAACACTTTTAAATTATAAGGCACATTCATGATGCTAAAAAAATAAAGACCTCTAAAGTCCATTATAACAAGAGTGAGTAAAAGTGTGAAAAAGAGGTGTTTTAATGAATATACATTACAGACAGTATGAATCTGAGAAGTAAAAACTGATCAAAAAACAAATATCAAATATTCTGGAGTTATATCACTATAAACAGGGACAAGATGGAAGTTCATAACAGAACAGTTATTCTGTAATATGCAAACTATGTGTAACTTGTATTGAAAATTCTGAAGTAAACAGGGCAAAAAAGGTAAAGCTGCTCCACTGGGCAATAATACCCCACCAAACAAAAGGAAAGAGTGTATGTTACACAGCTTGAAAACCTTCCAACGGTGACTCTGGGAATGTGGAAGCCATAGCCATTGTTTATTTCTTGAAGCTTTGATACTCTTTAGCAGTAAGTAGCATGACTTGTAAATGTGTATATTCCAGGAAGCTACACTTTAATAATATTATGTGCACTTATGCATAGTAATTTTAACACCAGCCCACATGAAAGGAAGGGTGACCTTTTCTATACCAATTGGTGCCATTACAAACTTCTGCCATTGAAGCCATGGTCATATGATCAGCCAGGGCATCTTTGCTCTTCATTTGAGTAACGTTGCCATACTGAAAGATGGGTAATAATGATGCCCCAGTGTAATTTTAATTAATTTGGTTGACTTTTATTCAAAGGTGAAACTGCACTGTACTTTCATTGTTATGCTAACCGAGGACAAGAGAATTTCCTGCAAGTCTTTGTATTTTCAAAGGCATATACAATTAGGCATGATTCATAGATGGAAATGCCTGTGGAATCTAAGATGACTATGAATAAATAATCATCCTTCAAGATCTCAAGATTATTTATGACTTGAGTGAAAGAATACTCTGTTCTACTGAAAACATATAAAATACTGTTGATGTTAGATGGACAAGCATGTCCTTGCAACAAACTACAGATGCTTGAATTTGCAAAAAATAATAATATTGTGCTTATTTCCTTACATCCTCAAACTACCAACAATCTACAACCCTCCCCCTATGGGATGACATTTTCACTCCTTGGAAGAGTACAGCCATATTGCCCATAGTACAAAATTGCTCCTTCTGTGAAATGTGGGTGCATGAAAATTGTATGATTTCAACTCTGCATTGGATGTGGATGTTACAAACATTCAAAACAACTTGCAAACTTACAGAAATAAGAATGAAGTTACAAGGAGTCTCATGGTGAAACATGCCATTCATAATTTTAATTATAATTTTACTTATTACAGGTACACTACTTTACACTTCATGACATACAAAGCATCATTCACCACTGCATCTGCCAAAGAAGCCATTTTGCATTCCTTCACAATTTTTATTATTGTGCATAAGCACAGTAGTATTTGTGATTTCAGGCTTCCACAGTGAAGTAGAGGAGAACTGCAATTTTTCGGGCTATTACGCAGTGGGTAGTGGTTAATTCCTTACTGATGTTTTGGGACAACCTATCGGTCTCATCTTCAAGGGTCAAGAATCCTCTGGATCTTTGACCAAGCTGTCCAAAAACGCTCGTAAGGAACTACCACCACTCAATGTGTAAGAGCCCAGAACAGAACAGCTCTCACATTAATATTTTCTACAAAGGAACTGACTGTTATGCAGGGAAACCTCCAACACGCATATTTCACACTCAAGACATAATTCCTATTGTTATTTACACCTGTTAAAAACCTACCCAAATAAACATGAGGCATTGTCCACTTTACCTACTCATCAGAAAGGGCACACAATAATACAATAATATTCACTGGCTGCAATTGCAAACATCAGACTTCTTGCAACGTGCAGTCCATTTTAATTAATCTAGAATACCAACTAACCACTATCCAAGTAACGATTAATCAAATCACACTCCTGACCATACAAAAAGGCATATGAGCTTAAAGGAAATGTATATCTTAGTATGAATTACAAGGGCATGATAGTGGGAACTGTCTAATTGACACTATCCACACAAAAACACGTCAATCATGTGGTCGTGCCCCAAGTTGTGATTGTACATAAGGCTAAACTGCTGATATATGTGCTTCACATTTTTTAATTACTGACAAAATTTCTAAAAAGCTATTATAGTGACAAAAATAGATTTCATATTACTGCCAAGTAACATCTGTCAGTTCAACAGCTCTCTTTTATGTCAAACCCACAGATTTAATACGCCTACTCACTTGCAGTACATATACCTCAACGTCCCAAATATTCTTCAAATTTACTATTTCCTGTAACAACACAAAGTACATAACTTAAAAAATTGTGAGATTTTTGTCAGCTAACCTTAAAACACCAGAGGCATTCCGGAATATTGTGGACCAACAGGTCTCTCCAGCAGATGTTGGGTCCCAGCCAGAATGTGGAATGATAACATTGTTTACAACAACTGACAATCCATCATCTATTATTGACCTTTTCAGATCCTACAGAAAAAGTAAAGCTGATATAAAAAACAAGACTGGCTACATAATTACTTATTTCCAACCATTCATAATACTAAATTATCTTTATGTTTAGAATAAGCAATGGATATTTCCTACTCTATGAGTTAAGTTCATGTACATACAATGGAATTTTTACGACTAACACTTCCCACAAAGGTGGCATGAAAGAATAAAAACATCAAAGCAACCAAAGCACAGCCATCATTTCTATGATGGAGGTGTAATGCCGTATGTAACAAAGTTATTGTTGAATTAGCTGCAAATAATAACACATCTGGATACAGTAACTCTGATGATGGTAACAGTAAATACATGGTTGCCAGGCCGAACTACCTAGTAGAAAGATATTCACATGCTGAAGCTAATGTTTCTCCCCCACTCTAGGCCCTCAACACAGAAGGACATACAAGACAGAAGGAAGGGAGAGGAAGGAAAAGAAAGGTTGACAGGGATATGTTCAGTAATAATGCAAAAACTAAGTAACATTAAAAATTCCTTACATATTCCTCGTCACTACAGCCCTTAAGTCACTCTAAAATTAAATTATGGAAAATAACACTACTTCTGACACAAATAATCTACCTCACATGATGACAAATTCCATAGGACTCCTGTTACAAGTTCTTTTACTTCACCATCAGTAGATTTCCGTAACAGGTTTATAAGAGATGGAATGCCTCCGGCATTTTTTATAGCTCTCTTGTTTTCATCATTTTGTCTTCCATACGACAAGTTCCTGCAAGAACAAAATTTGCCAATATATACTCACAACTACATGTAAAACCACAAGGATTCACTGACTCATCTTGTTAAAATAATACAGTCTTTCCAGTAAAAATGCATAACATTTTAAATTAAATCAGTGGGTGAACTCAGTTTGTTGATGACATTCCTTGACAGGGATACATGCATGGAAAACTTGACAAAATGTTGCTTAACTCCACTTGTATGTTCATCATTCACAAATAATTAAGTGGCACTACCCAAGCCATTTCTTTGACATGTATTCTAACAATGTCTACCAGCAAAGATTACCTTCATGTCATCCATGCTGACCAAGGTGCTGACAGGCATCACTCCTCCAATTGCAACATCGTTGCTGCTGTTGTATTATTTATGTAACCTGTTTACTGCTCACATCACATGCTGACTACTCTTTATTGATCACTGTTCTAATTTGAAACTTTTTATGAATTATAGTAATTTTAAAATATGATTCTATTACATAATTGATAAACTGTGATTACCACATGTTGTGTATAGACTAATTTGTGTAACCCATTAGGTATTAGTGTTCAGAGCAGTTTAGTCACAGGCTGAAAAAACATATCTACAAAGAACAATTTTAAATATTTTTTAATGAAATGGTGGTTCAGAAACACATTTCCATTTATAAACAACCAATAAATATTTAGATCAATGAACACTATACCAGAAGTTCACACTACATAACAGCTAGTACCAGTTTCATCAGTATAAACTCTGTCACTACCTGACAAACACAACTATATGTACCTATGTCAGTTTGGTATCAATCCAGTGGTTTGTAACAAATAGATACCTTAAAGCTCCACATGCATTTCGATAGACATCTGGACTTTCATGACTTAGCAACATCACCAGAGGTGGGATTCCACCCAGTGATCTAGTCTTCTGTTTGTTCGGATCATCCATGTAACATAAATGTTGTAGGTACGCTGCAGCATTTGCTTTTATTACATTATTTGGATTATTGAGAAAGCCAATAACTTCTGTGAGGTTTGGGTCACGCCACCGCATTCCTAAAACATACAAGCTCAACAGTCAACAGAATTAATTTCTTACATTCTCATGGTAAGAAAACAAAATAACTTTATATATACCAACATACTTCAGTTAAGGCAGCATAATTATGCAAAAAAACTCACATAATTTGCAAACAAGTCTTTTAAATTGGCCATTCTTTGGACAATGAAACTAAAACACAAAGCTACGAACATGCAATCAAAAAGCACGCAATAGTATTTCATACAAATGGCGCTATGTGATAAAAATATGAAAATCACCTCACCTAAGGCAGAAAGAAAATATTACACTTACAGATACAAATTACAATTTCAACAGCTACTTATGCTAATAATTAGTCACAATTTAAGAAAATTTCATTATACTATTACCATTGTTTATGGAACTTCAATCCTCATTGTTCTGCTTTACCAATCACTACGTATCAAACCATGTGATGGATTTTGCATGAGTCATTTCAGTTTACATAAGGTCTTGTGGGAGGTGCAAAGCACTGTACATTTGTATCTCCCACACACCACGGTGTAGATGGGCCACATATATAATTGAGTTTTAGTATATTATCAGTGGGTGTTTTTCACCAGCATAGTTAACTGCTTACCAATATGTATCACTGACTTCACATATTAAATAAAGCTAATTATTTATTAGTATGTACTGCTGTTTACCCAATAAAAGATAAAAATGTCCAGTTCCTTAATCATGGGACACTTCCTTCTTTTACAACACTACCTACAGAAGAGCTGGTCATCATTTAAAGAATTCGAGTTTACGTCACAGCTTTCAAGACTGCAAGTGTGATGTAAATCAAGGCAGCAGTGTTTTAATATCATAATTCTGTTGCTTGGTATAGCTCATTATTCAGTGAGAACTTCCTTGATGATTTCAGTAAGCTATATGAATTTCTCACAATTATTTTTAATTATGAGGTTACATCACACACAAAATATGTAAGTTAAAAAATATATGGATGGCATAACCAATCTAGCACATATGCTCCTATAGGAATCCAAGTACCACTGATACAATCAGTGGACAGTTCCTACTGTGCCAGACCATAGCACTGCTGCTAGGATATGGAGAAAACACACACTATGTTGAACACCAGATTTCCATTTTTGGCAAACATTATTTAATTAATACAGTGTCTAATTTTATTGTCCTAACTTGTTCATGGTTCCAAAGTGTTGAAGGAAGTGAGCATGTGAACAGCAGGGATGCCAATACTTTGCATGCGCAGAAAACAAATAAAATGCTCATGCAAACAGAAATGCAGGTATGGTTTCATGTACTACGTTCATTCAGATGGGCTAATCTAAACAAAACTTCAAAGAGCTTCACAATTTTTATAACCTCTCCCATATCTAATATCATCATGTTCTCAGTGTGCAGAAACAGACATATGATAGGCAATTTCACCTGATACTCTGCTCTCTGGTAATGCAATTTTTAGATTTTCATGCACAATTTCAACAGTGTCTTCATCAGTAACATCAAAATTACCTTGCCTGGGGCCATGCAATGCCTTTCAGGTTGATTTTGACCAGTTTACTAACAGTTCCTTTTCCTTTCTCTAGTATCATAAACAGAATTACCCAGCCAGAGCAGAGTTACTAGTTTCTGCTGCTATTTTAAATGCCATTAATTTAAAATTAGTATCAGCACCTCAAATGCTGTTGAACCTTTCCCTTCAATAAGATCACCCATGGTTTTTACAGGACACTAACTTCAACATGAACTCACTTCAATAACCTGACTTGAAATGAGATGTCAGCATATGAACAACTAATCAGACATCAAATAATGTGCATAATTAATGTAGCAGCTGTACAATTTTCTTCATTCATCTTACTATGACAGATGCAAAAAACTAGCTCAGTTAATAGAATGTGTTTAACATTGTGCACAATTAAAGGACAGAGGTAAGTTCACCTTAGAACAGGCTGTGAAGGCCCAGGTGGGAGTAGATGTATAGTTGTACTCTTTCTTTAACCTCAGTGCTAGATGGGGTTGGGTGGTTAATGCCAAGCCCCAGCCGCTTTACCTCCAGAAAAGTAACCCAGTACCCATTGCATGGGAGGCTGGATGGCCTCACGGTCAGTCTGGATGGGTGCGGAAATTCTTTGCCCCCCCCCACTGAGATTTGATACCCAAACCGCTTGTCCTGTAGTGAGTCGCTATACCAACTACACTATCCCAGCCCACCAAGATAATGAATTGGCGGGGGGACTCATATTCAGGCCAATATAGTAATTGTAAACTGACTCTTTACAACAATAAACTGCCTTATGAAAAATTTCTTGAAATATTTTTGTTAAATCTGTGTAAATTATGACAATCTCAACATAAACAAAAAATAAAGTAACCACAGTCCATTTATAAAAAAGATCAAGAATTCTCTGCTTGTAATGCACCCAAAGTTATATTACTATTTCACAAAAGCCTACCACTGTACCCTACATAAGCTGGTTCAATCCAGTCCCCACTTTCCATGACACATTTCCATGAGAACCATTTTGATATTAACTTCCCATCTGTTCTCCTGCATGGCTTCTTCCCTTGAGGCTACCAAACCAAAATTTTGTACAATGTATCCGAATCCTTTCTATGAAATGGTATTTATTCCTCAATTCAGCAATCTGACATATTCATACTTCCGTGTTATTAAAAACAAATGCTATACAACTTTTATAATTGTATGATACAAACTTTCTACAAAATATTAATCATTCTGCCAAATTCTTACAAATTCTATACTGAAAGTCAGGATTTGTTGAACTGCATGTGAATGCTGGAAACCTAAATTAAACATATACTAAATATTTAGATCACTGGAGCTGTTGAAATTAAAATTATAACAGATAGATATGACGCTTGTTTTAAAAATCCCACAGATTTCAGGTAACATGATCCTTCTGCTTTTCTGATATTTTGTTATGGTGTTCTTTTCCTGGAGAACATTAAGATAATGAACTACAGGCACATGTAACTAATAAATGATAAAAACTGTATGGTAGCAGTAGCACTAATTGGGTGTACGAGCCATACAGACTCTGGAAATGTCAGAGTCAAATCTGACATATACATGAAATTAGGGTTAAGAATTAGGTTTAAGTAACATCTGTTACATGTGCAAGAATTGCACACTGTAACAAAAAAATAAAAGTTAATTAAACAATTCAACAACACCACAACTGTCCACAAATTTGTAATTCAAGAACCAGATTTAAAAAAAAGAAAGAAAGAAAGAAAGAAAAAAAGCAACAGCATTAGTGATGCAATTTATTGACGAACACAAAGCCAAAATGAAAGACCCAAAAATTAAAACCAACCCCTTTGTTCATCATCAACTGAGGAAGAAGGAATGGAAGGATGCAATGAAAGACGTTTTCGCAGTTCCTCCTCATCCTCAAAGATAGTTCTTGGAGGTGGACCATTTTCTTCATATGTTCTGGGGTCTGCGCCATTGCTACCATACGCAGCTGGAACAGTGCCGTATGGAGAAGGGGGACCATACCCATACACTAGTTTTGGATCCTCTCCTACAACCAAGAAACAAAGCAAATAAAGCATGCAAAGGAACAATGTGATATATGCCACTGCCTATGCGTTGCTTCCAATTTTCAAATGAGTAAAAAAAAAGCAAAACTACAATGACTGGTTAAGTATGCCATGCAAAATTGGTGCAGCACTTCTAACTGCAGTAATAACCAAATTAAGGTTATAAACCAAATGATCTGCATGAATTCGCAAGCACAGTTCAAATAACCTACCATGGGGTAGTTGTGAAGGTTCCCCTGAGTCATCTATGTTCCAGGGATGTGTAATTTGATCTATTGAAATAGCAAAACAAATACAATCACTAACACATTATCAAAAGACATAAAAAATACAACATTCAAACCAATAAGATACAGATTTGACAGATGGCACAAAAAATTTATTTTCCTGTTAAAAATGTCTTTTGTAGATCTGGTACAAAGTGGCAAAGTTACAGAATTATTACTTTATTTTTCTTCCACATTCTTTACTATCAATAAGCTAGTTTTAATTACAACTTGTCCACAGCATGATCAAGCATACTGAATATTGTGCCTTAAACTGTGTACGCCATAACCAGGAATATTCAAACAAATCAACAACAAAATATGCCAAAGAGAATATGGGTGCACTTAAATTTGTGTTTCATGGCAACAATTTTGCTGTTGTGATAGGAAGAATTACTTGTCACATATAGAAGCATGAAGTCCACAACACAGTCTGGGAAATCACAAAAATGTCCGTCACGAGTGTCTCAGCTGAGACTCAAACTGGGCACCTTCTAAACAGAGGTCAGAAACTTTACAAATGGAAGCACCTTGCTCGGTTTTTTTGTTGTTCCCTGATTTCATGTATGTCCTTGTAAGAATGCTATATACATGTCAATACCACCAATTCTTTCAGATCCTCTGCATTTGCTGTGGACTGCTAATGTATTGCAGTACCACAGAGAATGTATGTATAGAACAAAAATAACGCATTCTATAACGTGTTCAAGCCATCGAAAAATCTAGTCGTGAAGAGCACAATGTTCCCCCACCAAAATATTCATAAGTACACCTGGACCTCTCTGGATGGGAAGACTCACAACCAGATTGATCACATATTGATAGACAGGAGATGGAATTCGAGCATACTAGATGTACGAAGTTTCAGGGGGAGCTGATTGTGATACTGATCACTATCTGGTGCTTGCAAAACTAAGGGAAAGATCAGCTGTACGTAAACAAGCCGCACAGAAGTTTGATGGGGAAAGATTTAATCTGAGGAAGCTAAATGAGCTGGGGGTTAAGGAAAAGTATCAGATTGAGATTAGAAACAGGTTTGCAGCTTTGGA
>Ga0123355_10022612_pt1 | contig 10080 bp, 9 predicted proteins | sample TergutEmb28metaG_3_FD_89872 | JGI IMG/M metagenome (GOLD analysis project Ga0123355, IMG submission 89872) | Embiratermes neotenicus P1 segment gut microbial communities from Petit-Saut dam, French Guiana - Emb289 P1 | ecosystem: Host-associated > Arthropoda: Insects > Digestive system > Gut ...
AAAACTTCAGTTTGTTTTATATCCATATTTTCACCTTTCATAATCAAAATAGTCTTACCTACATTATAACCCCTCTTTCGACCAAAAGCAATATGTTTTTATCGAAAAAATGGATATGGAATGTGCCCTGCTGTTGTTACATTTTCTATGTTATAATAGATATTATTTTGTTAGGAGGATTTCGATGTATTATCCCTTACAACTGCCCCAAAAGCTAGATAAAGAGTTTTCAAAGCATATTGCCTATTCAGAAGAGGTTATTGAGTCTCTTCAAGATTTTGCTATATGCCTATGGGAGATGCAGCCACGCTCCTCTAACAAATCTAAAGTTACTAACATCATCTTGGCAGATGGGTGTATTGATTTGCTTGTGTACTATGATGAAAGAATAATAGGCTATAGCGGCTGTGATAAAACTAACTTTACCCACAAAATCCACTTGCCCACTAGAGTTTTTGGTTTAAGGTTAAAACCAGGTGCATTTGAGCAATTAACAAATATGCCTGCAAAAGACGCAATGAAGGGGTTTCAGCCATTAAAAACAATCGACAAAAATTTTGATGCAGATTTTCTTTTTTCGCTTAGCTTTGAAGAAAGCAAAAAATATGTGGTCAATTATTTGCATCGCATAATCGGGTATAAAGCCCCTAATAATTTTGTTACTTTATTTGATGAGCTTAGTAAAAACCCACCACACAATGCGGTAGAGCTATATCAAAAGCTAAACTATAGCCCAAGGCAATGCCAGCGTTTATTTATGAAGCATTTTGGCATCACGCCTCAAATGGTGCTTTCGGTGTTGCGTTTTCAATATTGTATAGGTGCTTTACTGTCTAAAGAGGCAACACCAAGCAGCATTTTGAGCCTTACTTCGTTTTACGATCAATCTCATTTTATTAATGACTTCAAGAAAAACCTAGACTTAACCCCGTTTGAATATTTGAGCTTGTTCAAGTGATGGCGTATATTTACAATACGGATTTATGCTCACGTGATATATTTGCATATGTAATTACAAAATCAAAAAACGAAAGGTTGAGTGAAGTATGAACCAAGAAATTATTAAACAAAAAATTATTGAGAGGGCAAACGATATTGTGGGCAAGGGCAATGTGCTAGGCAAAAACTTCCCTTCCGTTGCCCTTATGGATGAGCACGGCTACCCCACCGCATCAACAACGGCAATTGTGCTTGCAGATGGCATCAACTGGCTTACATTTTCCGTTGTGGCTGGGCAAAACAAAGCAAATAGGGCGGTAGCAAATAACCGTGCAAGCGTTTGCATAAACTCTGACCATTACAACATCACCCTTGTTGGAGAAATTGAAATTTTGACAGACCCCGCTTCGAGAGAAGAAAATTGGGTGCAGGGCTGGTCAAACAGGCACTTTGTGGCCGTTGACAATGATGACTATCTCGTTTTGCGTTTTACCACAAAGAGATACAGTCTTTTTATTGATAATGAACAGGTTTATGGTGAATTCTAATGGAGGCAAACCATGGCAAAAATTTCACCTTTTATTCATTTTAATGGCACATGTGCAGATGCATTAGAATTGTATCAAAAGGCTTTTGATGCAGAGCTTATCTACAAAGCACACTACTCTGACACAAAAGACCCTCAATATCAAATTGAATCGAAAAAAGATTGGATTTATCACGCCCAAATAAAAATCGCCGAAACCACCATCATGATGTGTGATGACAACGAGGGGGCAACAGGCAAAGGGTCAAAAAGCCGCACAAGCGAGATGAGCCTATGTTTGTGGTTTGATTCTACCGACGAAGCAAAACTTGCATATGAAGCATTGAGGGAGGGTGCAACAGAAATTGTGCCTTTTTCAACCCCTAAAGAAAACTATTGTTTTGTCTATTTTGCTGACAAATTTGGGGTTCGGTTTTGGCTTCTTGGAGGGGAAAGATAATGAAGATTATACCTAGCTTTACCTTTAGCGGGCAATGCAACGAAGCAATAGAGCTGTACAAAAAAGCCTTTGGGGCAGAGGTTAAGGTTAAGCTCCTATTTTCTGATGCCGACCCAAAAGACTTACAATGGAAAGACGAAGAAAAAGACCTCATTTTTCATTGTCAACTAAAAATAAGAGAGCAGATTATAATATTGTCAGACGATTCTGGCGGTATGTTGATTGATGATGCGCAAAACAAAACAGGCAAAACAAGCTTACAAAACCTGCTGGTTTGGTTTTCATCAGATGATGAATTACAAAAAGCTTATGACATTTTAGTGGATGGTGCAACGATTGTTGTGCCTATGAAAGCAACAGCCTATGCTAAAAACTATGTGTTTTTAGTGGACAAGTTTGGCGGGCTTTGGGAGCTTATGAGCTAGACTTCAACTCAAACAAAATCAACACCAGCATAGACAAAAGGCTTTTATCATGTTAAAATAAAATCAAAAAGAGGTCTGGAACATGAAAAAGAGAGCTTTTTTCATTTTAGCTATATCGACATTTATTTTTGTTGCTTGTAACTCTGCTGAAGAAAATAGCAATGATTTTATAAACTCTATTAGAGAATATCAAGATGCAACCTCATACACAATCACTCCACATTCTCTTGAAGAAGAAAATATATTCATTTCTTTCCCTCAAGTACAAATGGATGATAATGCATTGCAAGACAAAGTAAATAATCTCATCATAGAAGAAAAACTCAAAATATTTAATTATTTTTACGATGTGGACTACTTGAATGCTTTTCATGTTTTGTTTCAAACGAACATGAGAAGCGATAGATTGCTAAGCATAACTTACATAGGTTTTGCATCTTTTGGCCATCCTCGCCCTATCTCCACATCTACAAATCTTTTTTTCACAACTAACATCAACATGCAAACAGGGGAAAGGGTAACTCTTGATGATATTGTCGATATAGATGATAACTTTATTCAACTTATGCTTTCCGCCAGTTCTACTCAACCAGCCCTTCACCCTCAGCTTGCTGAATATCTATATGATTTAATCTCTGATGATGGCTTTTTAAGCAAACTTCAAAATTCAGAGAACATAGACTCTGCACAGCCTTCTGTTTCCGTTTATTTTACCGACAATAGACTTGGAATAAACTTTGGAGGACTGCACCGTGTAATGGGAGGTCATGCTCAAATCGAAATATGCTATAATGCTTTGGTTAATCCTCGAATATCACCATATTGCCAATGCGGTGATAGCTTTAGAGAGATGGCAGAAGAAATTACTTTACGAATACTAAGAAGCAAAAATTTTGAACTTTTTGTAACGGAAAAAAACAATTCTCGACAACGAAAATAGCCAAGTAGAGGTTTTTGCTATATCTATAATCGAAGGAAGAAGAAAAAGTCGCATTCTATCTTTTGAAGATGAGGAAATACGCTTTCTAAATTAAACCCATCTTAACGTTCTATTTTACCTTGGACTATCATAAATTTTACATAGCTGTATATTGTCCAAAGTATAAGGAGGAACATTAAAGATGGAGAATTTAAGCATCTATCAAGATATTGCACAAAGATCTGGCGGGGATATTTATTTGGGTGTTGTAGGGCCTGTTCGCACGGGCAAGTCTACATTTATAAAGCGTTTTATGGACTTGCTTGTAATACCCAATATTGAAAACCCCTATAGCCAAGAGCGTGCAAGAGACGAGTTGCCACAAAGTGCCGCAGGCAAAACCATAATGACAACAGAGCCAAAATTTGTGCCAAACGAAGGGGTGGAGATTAGCCTTGACGATGTGGTCAACTTTCGTGTGCGTTTGATTGACTGTGTGGGCTATCTTATTCCAGAGGCTATGGGTCATATGGATGGCGAGGCTCCCCGCATGGTGTCTACCCCCTGGGGCGACGAAAAAATGCCCTTTACCCAAGCAGCAGAGATGGGCACACACAAGGTTATCAACGACCACTCCACCATTGGCATGGTTATAACAACAGACGGCACTATCACCGATATTGAACGCCATCACTATGAAGAGGCAGAAGAGCGTGTGGTGCGAGAGCTTGCAGCCATAAACAAGCCTTTTATTATGATTTTAAACTCCACCATGCCCCACGCCCTAGAAACGGCGGAGCTTGCTGCATACCTTAGTGAAAAATACGGCATACCCGTCATCCCTCTAAATGTGGCACAATTGCGTGTGGATGATATTAACCACATTATGGAGACAGTGCTTTATGAGTTCCCCATAAAAGAAATCCGCATTAACCTGCCAAAATGGATAGACCCCCTGCCTGCAAGCCACTGGCTAAAGCAATCTATAATACACACCATCCAAAACATGGCGGATGATTTGCTAAAGGTACATCACATTAAGGCGGGTATGGTTGCAAGCCTTGAAGATAACGACTTCGTCAAGAAGGCCTTTTTAGAGAGAATATCTCTAGGCGAGGGTACTTGTGATGTAGAGGTGAGTGTTGACCCATCTTTATTTTATAGCGTTTTAAGCGAGGCCACAGGTATGGATATATCCTCCGACTATAAGTTAATCTCCACCATCAAGGTGCTGGCATCTGCCAAAAGAGAATACGACAAAATCGCCACAGCCCTTGAAGAAGTGGAGTATAAAGGCTATGGCATTGTAACCCCCTCGATGAGCGAGATGACAATCGAAGCCCCTGCCGTCGTCCGCCATGGTAGCCGCTATGGTGTTAAAATCAAGGCCTCTGCCCCTAGCTTACATATAGTCAAGGCTAATATAGAGACGGAGATCTCCCCAATTGTAGGTAGTGAAAAAGAGAGCCAAGACCTGGTAGACTACTTTAACGCCGAAATGGCAGCGGACCCAGACAAGATTTGGGAGCTTAACATGTTTGGCAAATCCATGCACTCTATGGTGCGTGATGGCTTGCAAAACAAGCTGTTTAGAATGCCAGACGACGCCCAAATGAAAATGCAAGAAGCCCTACAAAAAATCATTAACGAAGGTAGCGGCGGGATGGTTTGTATACTTTTGTAATTTCAAATCGAATAGTAAGATAAGGCGACTCAAAAAAGGGTCGTCTTTTTCTTTTCCGATACATCCATATCAGAACGTCATTGCGAACTTGATCCACAATCTCACCATCTCTGATTGTAAGCCTTCCCAATCATCATAGTTAGTATTAGATTGCGAATCAAGCCCGCAATAGACTGTTGCGAAACGCCCTCAAGCCCTCCTAGGTCGTCATCCTGAGCCCTTGGCTGAGCTTGGTTTTAAGCGAAGCTTGACTCAGGATCTAATTGGAGAAGGTCAGGCTTAATTAGGGTATGCACTATCCCACATAGATCCTGAGTCAAGCTCAGGATGACGTGAGGGGAATGGTTTCGCAACAAGTTTAATGACGACAAAGGTGCATTTTCGATGAAACAAAAAAGGCGACTCACAAGTAGTCGTCTTTTTTGTGCCACTAAATAATCATCATTATCTCCAAAAACTTATGCGTTCTTCAGTGGGAACGTACATATCATCACCCGCAACCACATCAAATAATGCATAAAACTCTTCTAGTTGAGATATAACCATATTTGCACGCATCATCGCTGGTGGATGCACGGCAGTCATCATTATAAATTGTGCCACTTCTTGTGAAATGCGGGCTTTCCAAGTTCTTGCCCACTGTTCCATGGCTAGGGTCTGGTCGCCACCTGTTCTTTCGATTAAAGTCATAATAACTTCCATTGCACCCAAATCGGTTACAAATTCATTTACAATTAACGTACCGTTGACAGGTGCACCTGCAAACTCTAAATCGCCTAACAATCTAGTTACATTGTCAATATATGTGGCAAAATTAATTGCATCTTCTTCTGCCCACCATCCGCTAATTGTACCATATTTGTCAAACTGCGAACCTTGCGGGTCAAAAGCATGGATAAATTCGTGGGCGATAATCGCACCAAAACTTCCTAAATTTTGCTCTCTGGTGTTATTTAGGCAGAAGAATGGATACTGCATAATGCCAGCAGTCATAACAACTTTGTTTTGCATTGGGTTGTAAAAAGCATTTACAGTAGATGTGGGGATCAGTTCCCACAAACTTACATTGGCAGGGCCTTGGAGGCGATGATACCACATTTCCATTTCCGCCATGTTAAAGCTTCTTATGAATTCAACCAAATTACCTCCTTCTTCAATGGGGCGTACAACCACATCCAACTCTTGTATAGGGGTGTCAGGGAAGGCGATATATACAGTTACTGAATCCAATTTTTCAACGGATAAAGCTTTGGTTTCATCGCTCATCCAGTCAATTTCCCAAATCATTTCACGCATAGTGTCTCTAATTTCTTCAGCCATTTGGATGCCGTAATCTTTTAGCTCTTGAGAGCTGAAACGGGTGTAATAAGCATGGGAGAAGGTACGCCACATAGTGTTAGTAACAAAACTTTGGGCACGGTCTTCGATGGTCAAACCAGCACCAGGTGCTTGTCCTATCAAGGCAATGTCGAGATCATCAAGCAGTCTATCAAATTCATCATCCAAAACATTCATCATTGATGTGAAGATACTTACAAGGGCAACATCTTGCAAAACAGCAAGGTTATCATCCACATAAAGGCTATTGATAAACGCAATGTAATCCAAAGAACGAGAATACACGGTCATTTCTGATACGATGTTGTCAAAAAAATCCCCATAGAGCATCATAGAAGGAACATTACCAAAGGCTTCTAAGGCATCTTCCCAAGTTACTGGGGTGAACATGCCAATAAAACTCCCTGCATATTCTACAGGCATCATCCTTGCGGCACGCTGTTGCTCTATGTCAAATATAGACGCAGCACGCTGTTGCAAATCCCCAGTCTCGCCGAGGTGGTAAAGGATTTGTGCATATAGGTTGATATACTCCTGATGAATATGAGCCAGCTCAGGAATATCCGCATAAAGATCACGAGAACCAAGGGATAGACCAGCTTCGTTGATAAGTGCCGCCCAGCGGGTTGCATCGTTATAAGAGTCCGCAATAAAATCTATTGAAAAAAATGGGATCAAATCGAAGTAGTAGCCGAGATACATGGTAAGATCCAAAAGCTCCTCGATAGTTTCGGTGTCTCTCACCATATCAAGATAAGGCACAATCAACTCAAAGGATGCAACCCTTGCATCGTTGTCTAAAAACATATTGTAAAGCTCTCTTATTTTCCACTCGTTTGAGCCAACAGTCGGGTTTGTGTTGTTCAAAATATCAAACAAAATTTGTTCATTTTGCTGACGCACAAGCTCAGTTACATCGTTGAACGACCCTGCAATCATATGACCTGGGTGAAATGCCCCTGTCGCTAAAAATTGGCGATTTACATAGCCATGGAAATTATCTTGCAAACGGTGTTGCTCCAGAGCATAGGGTGTGCCTGGGGCAATCATAAACGCCAACACTACCGCATCAATAAACTTATTAGCTTGCTCTGTTGTTAGCTGGTTTAGCAAAATAAGCTCTTCATCAATCATGGTGAGGTCAAGCAAAACAGATGCTGACGGAACCGCCCAAGCAGGAATATCTAAATCAACCTGCGGCACAAGAGACCCGTCAAAACCAATCATATTGTTAAGTATCACGGCTGCTTCTGCACCAGATATATAGGCATTTGGGGAAAAGTTACCCATACCATCACCCAATATAAAGCCTTGGGCTTGCATCCCAGCGATTCCTGTTGCGAAGGGGTGGTCTATTGCAACATCTGTAAAACCATTAGCACTTTCAGCAGGCAAGCCAAAGGTTTCGCTTACCATTGCAGCAAATTGCCCACGGGTTACGTGGCTTGATTCTACTTGCACAACAGCCCCCAAAACTGGAGACGCCGCCATAATCACAACCAGCATCGCTGCACAAAAATTTTTCAAAACTTTCTTCATTTTCTACCTCCGCATAAAAATATATAAAACAACAAGGCTAATGATACAACAATATAGCTCAATTGTCAATTGCAAGTTGTTATTACTACTGTTTTTTAAACTTTGAACCCAAAGCAACCATAAACGATGCACCTATAATAGTAAACAGGGCGATTTCAGGCCTTTCTATAAAGTGGTCAAGCAGAAAGCCATGTAGATAGTTGCCGATAGACATGCCTAAAATCATAATGCTCATAGCTAGAGATAGCACCTTGCCCACCATATGCTCTGACGCTTTTTGGCCAAAGGCAGTCCACCCGATCACCCCAAAAATGCTTGCTGCTGCAAAGGATATTGCAAAAGAGCCAACTATTATTATCAAAGCCATAGTGTTAGACAAGTCGTCCAAAAACATGATAGATAGAGCTATGGGCACCATGCCGGAGGCGGCTATCAAAAGCAAAAGGCGGATTATAGATGAGTTGGCATGTTTACCTAAAAAGCCAACAAGCAAAACGCCCACAGCGGCACCAGCGGCCACTATGCCTTGTATAAAGCCTAGGCTTCCTTCTGCCATGCCTAGATATCTAGTAAGCAAAACAGGCAGTCCGATTAGCACCGCAGGTATCATAGTTACACCATAAAGAAATATGACAATAACTAGCTTTCTAACCAAGGGGTTGTCTTTAACTATATACACCACCGCATCTTTTATATCGCCAAAAATCACCTTTAGCAAGCCTTTTTCTGACTTTTCTGGCTTATATGGTATTTTGATAAAGAGGCTCACGAAAGTTGCCAAGCCATATAAAACAGCACTAATTATCAAAATCGGCCCAAGGCCATGTGCATAGATTATAAAACCACCCAAAATAGGCGCACCAATTGATGAAACTGTAGAAAGCAAGAAGCTTGCGGAGTTTGCCTTTATTAGCTGGTCTGTAGGCACTAGAGCAGGCACGCTGGCTTCATATGTGGGGCTTAACATGCCTTCAAGGGTTAAAAGAAAAAGCATGGTGATTATTATAAAAGGTACTGTCGACATCATGCCTGAGACGCCAAAGGCTATAGCTATCACAACCGCTGTGGCAAGGTTGACTATGGCTAAAATCTTCTTTTTGCTAAATCTATCAGACATAGCACCACCTATAGGCGTTAGGAGGATTAAAGGGATGGATGATAAGGTCAACACGCTGCCCATCAAGGTAGAGTTGCCCGTTTGCAAAAAGACATAGAGGGGGAGGGCAAACCGTAACAATGCGTTTGCCATTAGGGTAAATTCTAAGCCTATCATCAATTTGATGAAATTTCTATTCCAAAGTTTTGTTTCGTTCATTTTATATATTTTCCTCTCTCGCTGTTAATTCCTTCTCAACAAATTCTTTTATGTATTGGTTGTTTGCTTGGGTAACAAAAAGCTCAAAGCAGCTATATCTACATTTTTGGAAATGTTTATCTTTTATCATAAAATCATAGCCTCTACATTTGGGGCTGCACCCTCCGCTAACAAGCCTTCTGCAGGGGGTTGCTTTTTCTATAGAATCTACTAAATCTTGAGGCATGTCTTGCAAGAAGCCATTATATTTATTTATATTTTCTCCATATATGCGAATAACAAAACCTTTTTTATTTAATAATTGATTGCAAATTACTTTTTTGGTTTTTGTGTGCTTATAAGAGCCTATCAAGCCTCCGTTTGCCTTCTCCTCATATGTTGCTTTGCAGCCATTGTCTAGCAGATACTCGTGCAGCTCTATGGCGGTTGGCAAAGCCTCTTTATCTAAGCGTGCAATAAAATCTTCAAAGCTAATCTTGATTTGCGGCATAATGCCCTCCTGAAATATATTTTGCCCTCGCTTTGGCTTCGCTTTCTATAACTGATAGCAAAAATGGGGCGTCTTCTGCAAATACATTAAGCTTAAAGCAACTATAGCGGCATTTTTTATAATTATTTCCTTCTATGTTAAAACTATAACCTGGCTCGCATGTGTCCCAACATTTTTTTGGAGGGTCAAGCAGCTTTTTGCAATCATGTGCTTGGCTTAAATGGTCTATAACTCCTTGAGGTGCGTCGTTTAGTAGGTCAGCATACTCTGCATAGTTTTCGGTGTTTATATGAATAACCAAAAACCCCTCACGAATCGAAAGGCCTAAAAGCCTCCATTTGTTTTTTGGTTGCGAATATGACACGCTAAGGCCATTTTTTGTAGATTGAATCCTACGTGTATAGTCTCTTTGCAGCAGCTGGTCAACATTCATAACAAAACTCTT
>Ga0123355_10022613_pt1 | contig 10080 bp, 5 predicted proteins | sample TergutEmb28metaG_3_FD_89872 | JGI IMG/M metagenome (GOLD analysis project Ga0123355, IMG submission 89872) | Embiratermes neotenicus P1 segment gut microbial communities from Petit-Saut dam, French Guiana - Emb289 P1 | ecosystem: Host-associated > Arthropoda: Insects > Digestive system > Gut ...
ACACACCAAGTACAAGGCAGCACATTTAGTTTTTCCTGAACACGCCAGGTACGAGGCGGCACATTTAGGTCTGTTCTTGAACACACCAAGTACGAGGCAGCACATTTAGTTTTTCCTGAACACACCAAGTACGAGGCAGCACATTTAGTTTTTCCTGAACACACCAAGTACGAGGCAGCACATTTAGTTTTTCCTGAACACGCCAGGTACGAGGCGGCACATTTAGTTCTGTTCCTGAACACACCAAATAGGAGGCAGCACATTTAGTTCTGTTCCTCCTTTTTTCGCGTAATTAATGTCATGAACGTTTCTGAGTTGGTCTGTATTGTATTAACTCAAAAGTGGTTGTAAAACAAGGTCATACTACGTTAAATTGAGGTTAATGTCATTCCTCAATTAGTACGTTAAAAGATACCGGAGCTTTGAAGTGGTTATAGATATCCTTCAACTTGCTAAACTTATAAAAGAGAAATATCTGCCAGCTAGCTGTGGCTTTGTAAACTCCCCAGGCTTCGTTCTCGTTTGTGTTTCTTCATTCAGAAGAAATGTAAAGTAGATACTTAACTTCATAAGAGATTTTTGGAGCACAAAATACTGGCCAGTCGTTACAGACGAAGCACTCTGTAAAACTTCGTGTATAAAGATGCCACCATTAATAGCTTAAAGAGCACAAGTAACGTGAAACTGTAACCATTATAAATACACGTGTGAGCTGAAACTTGTCTTCCACCCTCAGCTTTCCCCTTAGGATATTTAATACCTTAGAGGTCTTAGGTTTTACGGTAGGTGTGTCTACTGGCCACAAGCAACTGCTACAGTGTGGTCAGTTGAGAAATCCGAAGATGCAAAGCTTACCTAAGTAGAGTTTCTCCCGAAGTAGAAAGTAGTGTAGACGACGTTAAAGTGAAGGTCGTCTTTCACTGTTAGTCATTTGTAGGTTCGGAAGTTATGGCCATATGGGGTGTGATGCCGTGTTTTGTGATGAAGAGGTACTGAAATTTCGTTGAATTGTTACCTGCACCACGTGCTCTTCGTCTTAAAAGTAGGATCTTGAGGTACAGGTTTCTCCGAAATTTTTGTTTCTGTATACCAAGCTACGTGGGGGTCACAATCCAGAAGTCCGTAATTTTCATCTTCACTATCGTGGGTACCTGAAATTTTCCAAACTAAAATATCGTTCATTCAAAACACAACAATATATTCAGTAATGTAAAGTTGCTACATGTTGCTGTTACCAGGAACCATCATAAGGCAGACATTTCAGTACACGGGCGTGACATGTAATGTCCATGTACTGAAACGTCTGCCTGATGATGGTTACTTGTAACCGAAATGTGTAGCAACTTTACATTATTGAATATATTGTTGTGTTTTGACCGAACGATATTTTAGTTTGTACTACAACACAACGGGATGGCTCCTACCAAAAAAAAAATTGAAATTTTCCATTTGTGGAATCTGATTACATCCGGTTGACACGTTCGTTACAGAAGTAGGTCTAAAGCTACTGTTGATTCTGGTGATTGGTACCGTCATCCGTGGTTACCAATCACTTATCCGAGTAATTTCAAACCGCCGACCAGTACTGACACCTCACCTTCTGGAGGATCAACCCCGACAGTGAGTGAATTACGAGTAGCGATAACACACTGCGTGGGGCTAGCTATAATCCTACTTTGTACTTACGAAGACTGCTTTGACGTGTCTAATAGTTTCACCTTTCTCATGGGTCAGATTTTGTGCTTTAGTTTGGTTGAGACTCTGCAGTCGCTTAAATTTAGACTACTGCCACTTATCTACAACTTTTTAGCGTTGGTTGTCAAACTAGGTATGAGGTCAATGGAACCAAAATTGTATTAGTTCGGAACTAGTCAAGTCGTCAAACAGAGAAACTAAATGTAGCCGACGTTGGTATGGAACAGCACATCTGACGTATTTTCTGAAAGGAAAAATAATACATTTATTATCTAAGCAGCGTTCTCGTGTCCTTTACATTCGAATATTTCTTTGGTATTTGGGTTCAGTGAAACGGGAAGAGCTGCGTAAAGACTTAACCCTTATCCTGCTAACGTGGAGAATATGGTGAGCTCCTAATCTTGCCAGCAAATGGCGGAAGGGATTTAACTCGGCGTTTAAAGGGTTAAGATAGTTCGCGTCCGAATCTTTTCTTTCTGATTCCAGCCAGAACACCCTAATAATTGAGCCATACAAAGCTATACTTTTATTTGGTTTATATATATGTGTGAAATTTATTTCATGTACGTAACGGAATAACGTAAATTGTATGTGCCAAGGAGAACGTATTGACCTTGACGCAGGGAGTAACAGGAGACTAGAGAAAACGACACACAGAGCTTTGGAATTTGTGCTGTGACCAACTTAAGAACGGCAGCCAAACCAAGGGCCGTGAAAGGAATGGGACATGTAGCACGCGTAAGGGAGCTAACATTATTAAATTTTAGTTGCACAGAGTAAACAAGAGAGATTACTTGGAAGACCTAGACGTAGATGGATGATCTTTTAGGCTGTCGTTAAGACTGTGAACTGGGTTTCTGTTGCTCAGAATAGCGACTGACTATGGACCGTTGTGGACACGAAATGAGCCTTCGGGTTCCATAAAATTCATTGAACGTCTTCAGTGATTGAGTGATTGTTAGTGTCACAGGAATGGTCGTGTGCATGGCGTCAGGCCCTTAAAGAGATAGCCTGCTTTTTCCAACAGAAGATAAAATTCTCACTTTAGTTTTTGCATGCCAGAATGTTTCAGCTAGACGATATCATTCATACGTTAGGAATGATAAATACATAGAACCTTCAGTGTTTTTGAATAGTGAATGACGTACAGTTTTGCCGTGTCTGGGTTGCATTGTGAGTGCTGAAATAACGTTTCTTTAATGTTATTATTTTTCCCCCTATGCTTTGTCTTCATTACTCGTAATTTGTTCTACTCTTTGATCACTTCCTAAACTGTTATTTAATTTATCCCTACATTTCTTAATTTTAATAATGAATATTTAATAATTAACAATTCCTTTCTTTCTTAGTCTGACCTATTCTGGCTACCCATTGTAGGTGTAGAGAGTTATTGTTGCACTTGATCATTCTCAGTCACACACACACACACACACACACTCGGTACGAATCCTCTGGACCACTGATCGTCCCGACGCAGAGACCTCTACCTGACAACACTCATTCACAAGGGACAACCATCCATGCCCCCGGGGGGATTAGAACCCGCAATCCTAACAAGCGAGCGGTCGCAGACCAACAACTTAGACCGCACTGCCACCTGGCTGGGCCATAATTAATAATTTGTAATTAATAATATAGAGAAATATACTATTTGTTTTTTTTTTCCGCCTGTGAGAGACTCCCACACTTTCGTGACGGATACAGTTTACAGATGATCGTTGTATTTGTGGATTATTACGTTTCTGTATATGATTTCCTGTAATTCTGTCTGTTGCACGAGTGTCTGAACACTCATTACTGCAGCCCATTACGTTCGTAGTCAGACTGATGTTAATGTAAGTGCAATCTGCATGTAACATACATCCCTGTACGGAGAGGCGGGCCGAACTTAAAAATGGCGACCCGCATTAGCACTTTGCACGATTCGTAAGTTATGAATCATGTACGCTTGGATCGTAAAGGGAACCACTTCATTTGCAGAGGCGTATTGAGTGAATATATCATTGCCACAGGAGGATAATTTTATGGGTTGTCATCATCGTAATAAATATTGGCGCTGCCATTTTCATCGTAATGACACATATTCATTAAGCGTGATTTGAAACTTCACTAATTAAATGAAGGAAAGTGTTTCCCAAGTCTAGACTTGGAGGACTCGATGCATTTATTTACGTGATAGTCCTCTTGTTTCTTGCATAGTGTAGGCTGATAAGTTTCTTGAGGCTCTTCGGAGGAACGTGCTATCACCATCTTCAGGATAACTGAACTAGGTGCAGGTGGCTGCTAAAGTGACTGGGGAGAAACAAGTGTGTCGCTTGTACAATAAGGTTGTAATGACTGTGAGAGCGTAGACATGCTGCCACATCACCCAATTTATATAACGTAATTTTACCGAGTATTTTAACACAAATATAACTTTAGTTAGGTACAGATAAAGCTCCCTGATGATGGTCATTAAAGACCGAAACATATAGGAGCGATACTATTGTGTATTTTAATGTAAATTTAAAACTTTTAACCAACTTAATAACTAGTGAATTTGTTGGCGAGTGAACTGTGTAGATTTCAAAATGCACGGTGGAACGATAAAAATTATGAATTGTTATGTAGTGAGATTTGAAGCTGTTGTGGTGATGACATTATCTGAAGTTTATAGGGTGTAGCGTTGCGTATCGGGTAGAAGATTACCGACTTTTCTAAACCATCTCTTTCCATCCTGAAGGTAATTGTTTTGTGTGTGTGATTTAAATGAGTGCTCTGAGTGATTTATTGGGTCTACTTCATTTATTGTCACTTTCGATATTTTGGTTTCGTGATCTACACAATACGCCTATTACAACTCAACTTTATTTTAAAATCGCTAATTCATATAACAGTCTCTGTTTTAATCTGTAGGACTTGTCTTTTCGGAATTGCATAAACTGTCTTACCTTTCATGGAAGGCACCACGTTCAATGCAATATTATATGCTGTAATGAGATTCTGGTTTACACAGCCCAACTGCTACTATACCAGTCGCACAGGTACGACATGTTCCTGCCGAATACCATATATTGATATTGAGAGCTCAGTATTGGAACATTCAGTGATTTCCCACTCTTCTTTGCAAGTATTGAGGCTTAATTTCTGTTGTAGTTCTTGGTAGAGCCGTTGGTCGAGATCGTGCCGCATTGTCGAAGTGACTAGGTCCCTGTGCGAGGCGTGTTTCATGATTGCCATGTAAAGTGTGTGTGTGTGTTTGTATATAGTATAAATTATATATATATATATTAAAGTCGTTAACATGTATGTAATTGTAGCCGTTGTTGGTCAGGTCCCGGTGCTCTCTTTTCCGTGTGTTGTCTGATCGACACTGCCTACTCGAACTCCCTAAGGTCGGTGGTCACCTTGTGGCAGCACTGTTTAATGTCTTCAAAAACTTGAATTTTTCCCGTAAAGTGTATTTATATGATTTGTATGGTTTTCCTAATAAATAGCCTTTGTTTTCCTATATTAATTTTTCAGTGTCTGATCTCTGTAATTCAAACTGTGTTCTTTGTGAAGAAAGTATTGAATTTGTGTGTATAATTTAGATGAACACCAACTACTCAGCGTCTTTCGTATGCAGCTTACTGCAAGCAGTCTTATTCCTGTCACCTTAACCTACTTCAATTCCCAAATGCTTGTCCTTCCATCCAACTTACCCTTGTCAGAAGAACGCTCGGACACTGTCCGGGAAACATCTGAGCGGCTACATTTTCTCTTTCCTTGAATAAATGTAGTGTCTTCTGCTACTCCCCACCCCATCACTCTTTCTCTTTCGTCTTACTTTCGTCTTTAAGTCTTAAAGCAGAAGTTCTTTACTGCCCGTTTTCCATTTCCGTAATTTCAGCTCTCCTATGAAAGCTGTCGACTTCTCTGTTAAACCAGTCACTCTATGATAACTGTCTCACATTTAAGTATTGAACTTACTGATTTCGGCAAATGCAGTATACGTGAACGGTAGGTTAGTTTTGATATCCGCTTGAAATTCGAAAACTATTAGCCGGGATTTATTTTTCAAACAAACATGTTTCACATAACATCGTGATGCGTTCGCGTAATGTTTATGCCTCTTCTGCTATCGTGTCTGATACTATATCACTGCAGGGCAGCGATTGTATGGTGATTTAATATCGGCAGCGACAATAAAACTTGCTTTTTTGTTAATGTAAAGTGTCCGATTTAAAAAATAGTGGATTTTTTGGGCAGATTTTCACGAATGTCCCCAGTATCAAATTTCAGATAAATCCGTCCAGCGTGGGCCGCGCTGCAACCGACGGACAGACGGGCATGACGAAACTAATAGGCGCTTTTCTCTACTATGCAAACGCGCCTAACAAGTCAAAAGTCGTCCTTATCTTAGTGGTAGTCAATGGGCGGTTAAACAAATTCTTTTTCGTTATCTCTTATTCCTTGATAGCATACACGTGCTTTGCGCTTTTCATCGCCACTCAAAACGGCTATCGAATGAGCACCTTGCAGTTCATCACACAGCCTGCAAAAATACTCTTGTGTACGCGGCTATTCAGTTCGTTTACGAGGGCCTTGGAAATACACACTAAAAGGCATGCCGACCCATTTTTGGGTCGCTGTCCGTAGGTTCATAACCCCAGAATTAAAGGGTTAAGTGTTTGCGTATTGAACTGCCTTTCCATGTTCAGGTGTCTTGAAAGTGAAGTGAAGACTCATGCAGGCAGGAGTGGAACTGTCCTCGATTTCTGAGATATGCATGTAATGTTCACACATTTATTCAGCTTGATATTTCCAAGTGTTACATGTCAGTTCCCTCACCGCTCGTAGAGTTTGTCTTCTGTAGTGTTGCGCCATGTAGTCTGGTATAGGAAGTTATCTGTTACCACACTTTACGGTGCCACATCCCAGAATACAGTCGCCTCTACGTAGCTACATTGCTATTGTTTGCATATGCTCGAGGTTAGAGACAGAATGGCGACTTCCTAACCTGAGACAGCTACAGAGGACTAAGTGATCTGCAATACTGCAGTGTTCCTCGTAACGGGACACAGACTGTGCCGGGTGTGTAGCATGTGGCAGAGTCACTCATTACTTTCCCATCTTCCCTTCTAATTACCTTTCGGTTAACTCAATGCTGTACTGACTGGCGATCCATCTGATCACTCACCCGCACTGTGTAATCTGACCAACATGTGCTTGGTCCTCAGAATCGTACAGCATGTGTGACAGATATGTAGTCGACATGTGCTGCTCTTCCAGGGTTGTTACCTTTCCTGTTTGAGCTCTATTAATGATTTATTTGTTTAACAGCGATCTGACCCGTGGTGGTCGATTGTCGGTTCAACTTTCAGTGTTGAATTGTCTCGAATGGACGTCGTTAAACACGAGGACGAAGTAAGAAAGCTACAGGGATTTAACCCATTTAGGCCTTATGGGCTGTTAGCAGAAACTGTTTGGGATTATTTGTGTTATTAGATTTTGACGAAATCTTGCGGAGGATGGTGTCTTGGAGAGTTATGATTATGTAGACACATACTCACACACACACTCACTCACTCACTCACACGTCATGTCTTAACCGTAAATTTTGCTGATAAGACTTAAGAGGTGGAATGTGTTTCACCAATTTGGAACAGATTATGTTTTGACCAAAAACTGGGCTCGGGAATTTAAAATCGCTTCTTATGTTGTCACTGCGTAAATGTATGCTTTGAAGTAAACAAGATTTTGATCAAACGGCGCAGACTTTGCCGAGGCTCTCTTATTTTCATATTGTCAGACTTTTTTACACTGCTATTTTCTTTACACCCTTAAAAATTATGGCTCTTTCTGTCCACGTTTTCACGAAATTGAAGTTTGCTGAACAAGTTTTTGTAAAGGACGCCTGTACTGAGTTTTATAGAAATCCGACGGACGGTTTAGTCGCTGACTGTATGTCACAGACGGACATTTTCTCCACATAATGCGCCTGAAATGGGTAGAGTACGGTAATCAACTCAGAACTTTAAAATATCTATCTGTACATTGTACTAGTAACTGTGACTTATTTTTAGAAATAATGGGGTCTTCTGCGGATGATGTGTCAGTGATTGCTTGTATTCAGTTCATATGATTATATATGTCAGTGTATAAATGTATTCAATTCAAATGACAGACATGTCAATGTATACTTGTATTCAGTTCAGATGACATGTCATTGTACGTTTGTAATTATCGCAGGCGCCATTGTTAATAGGCTACTTTTAAAATTCTAACATCATTTTAGATAGGTCTAATTTATTCTCGCTGGCGCCATTGTTATTAGGCTTTCTTCAAAATTCTCGCTGGCTCCATTATTTAGAGGCCTAATTTAAAATTCTCGCTGGTAAAATTGTTAATAGGTCTATTTTAAAAATCTGGCTATCATCATTTCGAATAGACGTATTTTTTTCTAAATTCTTTCTGACACCCAAAAGTCCTGTCGAGGGAATCAAGATGCCCGCAGACATGCGACTAGCGATCTCAGCCCCAGACACACGCTGATCGTTTTTTTTTTTTTTACCGCGTTCGGAGGGTTGTTTCTGAATACACTATGAAGAATTTACTTAAAAGTACACCCTGTGTCACAACTAAAGTCTGTCTGTCGTATTTGCTTTGCCTCCTAAGTTATGAGTATATTCACATCCACATTATTGATTCGAGAAGAGAAAGGGTCATTTGTGAAGTTGGTGTTTGCTTTTCATTGCATTCAGCACGCAGTGTGTATCTAAAGCCTGTTTGAGTTAGCAGTATATTTTCTTAGAAGTTTGGTCAACGGTTTGTGCAGCTAACTAGTACATTCTACTGCAGCTGTTTGTGTACTCAATGAATGAGAGTTAGTTATTACTGTAATGGCAGTTTTAATAGCTCTGCGAACTAATTGCATTTAATAGCTAGAACTGGACCATTTTCCTTAAAACTCAACAGCTAATCACTGCAGGATGGTAGCCTTTAGACTGCCAGTGTATTTCTCAGTTAACTCTTTAAAGGACGAAGCTGGTCTGAATAATATATAAAAATTCACTCGTTTTTCGGTTAAAATAAAACGTCATATAAACGGTTTATTCGGCTAAAGGATGCTCAGAAAAACTGTCGCCGTTTGTTCCGAGAAACAGGCTGAAACTCGGTGGTAGAAGTACTGAGGCACTTAACTTTAAACCAGGTGGCATACCACTACCCACTACAGGGTAGACAGATTGAGGTAATGGGACATATGTTACCTTCTAGCATAGTCCCCACCTTATCACCGCTTTTGGTATTCCAAGTTACCAGACTTCTTGATTTCATACACAATTTTGGAGCGTTTTTGGTGTGTTTGTAATAGTAGTAAGGGAGTTAATTTGACCAGTTTCATTGCCAATTTCGTCTGGTAACCCGCCGGTCAACTCACAATGTGATGTGATGAACATGCATTTGTGACACAAAATTGTGCAAATGTTTGGATTTCTTTCCTCTGCAGTGCAAGTTTTCTTATAACGTAGAGCCATTAAGAAAGAATAAGAAAAACATGTTATGACTTCTGAGTTTTTGCTTAGATCGTTATTTTTAGGCGCGTTCGAGTAATCGGGAGAAGCGCCTTTTATCTTCATTATATCCGTCCGTCTTTCCGTCTGTCAGCGCGGCTCCCACTGGACGGATTTCCATAAACTTTGGCATTGGGGGCTTCCAAGAAAATCTGTCGGGAAACTCCACATTTGTTGAAAATTGGACAAAAATGTAGGTCAGTTTACATGAAGACATACATACGAGGTTTGTTGAAAAAGTATCCGGACTGACCACAGTATATGAAGTAGATAAGGCTTACGGGGTTTTAACCCTAATTGTCTTCAACATAGTTCCCTTCCGCAGCTACACACTTCGCCCAACGTTTCTGCCACTGTTGGAAACATTTTGCGAACTCCTCTTGTGGATGTCTAATAGTGTCTTAGTCGAATTTCGTTTGATGTCCTCCGTTGCCTCAAATCGGTGTCCTTTCAGAACTTTCGTAAGCCTTGGGAATAGGAAAAAGTCACACGGTGCGAGATCTGGTGAGTATGGCGGCAGAGCGGTGCCGTGTTTGGCCAAAAACTGCTGCACAAGATGTGACGTATGTGCGGGCTCATTGTCGTGGTGCAGGATCCAGTCACCATCCCGCCATTTTTCCGGTCGTTTTCGGCGAACTGATTCACGCAAACGTCGCAAGACCTCCACGTAGAATTCCTTGTTAATTTTTTACCCGTCGGGAGCGTACTCGTGATGTACGATACCCTCAGAATCAAAAAACACCAGTAACATGACCTTTGTTTTGCTTCGCACCTGGCGCCCCTTCTTTGGTCGCGGAGACGTGGGACCCTTCCACTGTGACGATTGCTGTTTTGTCTCCGGGTCGAACCC
>Ga0123355_10022614_pt1 | contig 10079 bp, 5 predicted proteins | sample TergutEmb28metaG_3_FD_89872 | JGI IMG/M metagenome (GOLD analysis project Ga0123355, IMG submission 89872) | Embiratermes neotenicus P1 segment gut microbial communities from Petit-Saut dam, French Guiana - Emb289 P1 | ecosystem: Host-associated > Arthropoda: Insects > Digestive system > Gut ...
CCAGTCTCCACCCCCTCCCACTTCCTGAAGATCCATCTTAATATTATCCTCCCATCTACGTCTGGGTCTCCCCAATGGTCTCTTTCCCTCAGGTTTCCCCACTAGAACCCTGTGCACACCTCTACCCTCCCCCATAAGTGCCACATGCCCCGCCCATCTCATTCTTCTCGATTTTACCACCCGCACAATATTGGGTACGGAGTAAAGATCCCTAAGCTTCTCATTATGTAATTTTCTCAATTTCCCTGTTACCTCGTCCCTCTTAGCCCCATATACTCTCCTCAACACCCTGTTCTCAAACACCCTCAGCCTACGCTCCTCCCTCAATGTCAGCGACCAAGTTTAACACCCATACAGGACAATGGGCAGAATTATAGTTCTACATATCTTGATTTTTAAATTTTTGGACAGCAACCTGGATGAACAAAGGATCTATGGAATGTAAATAAATTCTATTAAATTCTATTCTGTGTAATATTCTCCATTTCTCTGTTCCCTTTGGTTCTGTTATATTTATATATTTTCCTTGAATTTTTATCAGGCACACAGACTGAATGTTAAATATTACCTTGAGTTATAATTACAGACCCAGTTCATGCCATGCAGTAAACACACTAGTCTGGGGTATAAAATCAATCAGTTAATGTTGTATGGGGAAATAATCACTGTTTTTTTCTCAGATCCTTAATGAAAACCTAGTGCACTCTGAGGGGCAGAACATAAAATTTGTAAGTGTTAAACCTGGAGGTATGTGAAATAACCACAGAGTCTTAAAGGGTTGAAATAATATGTGACCAGCATAGCTTCTGTCTTCAGTTTGTTTGTCCATGCAGTGGAATCAAGCAATTCTATTCCATTGTTCTTTTAGCAGTATTCTGATCACCAGTTGTGAAACTGTATTATGCAGCATGATCACATTGCAACTTGCTGAATAAAAGCCACTTAGCTGTGTTAATTGAGAGCTGTTGCCTTCAAATTTTTCTGCAGAGATATGAACTGGTAGTGACATCAAGAAACATACAGTCTAACCACATTACAGACAAAACTCATCTAAGTAACAACAGATGCTGTAAATATTCTCCCTTGTTTCACATGAATTCTTTGCACCTCATTAAAATTGTACATTTATGTATAAACTTTGAACTTGAAACCCCGGTTTCCAATGCAAGGCACCTGAAGGATTCCAGAGAAGAATACTGGAACCTGAAACCTATTTGAGTCAGCCTATTTTAAGTGTGTAGTCGGCTTTCTCCTCTCTTCCAGTTATGACATTGTTTGCCTCAAGTACCCAACTAACTAACTAACTAACTAACTAACTACCTAACTAACCAACTAACTAACACCACTGGAGCAGAGTTCTTCCTGAGAAGCGAACAGGTCCTCAGCTAGTCAAGAAATTCCCTGCATTTTATAGAACATGAAAGTTTATAACACATTCACATCAGCCCCCCATCTGTCCCTATTCCGAGCCAGATCAATCCAGTCCATGCCCCCCCTCCCCATATCCCATTTCCTGAAGATTCATAGTTATATTATCCTCCCATCTAGTCTAGGTCTTTAAAGTGTTATCTTTCCCTCAGGTTTCCCCACCAAACCCTGTGTATGCACCTCTCCCATCTTCCACACATACCAATCTCGTTATTGACTTGATATCCCAAATTAAATTTGGTGAGGAGTACAGATCATAAAGCTCCTCTTTATGTAGTGTTCTCCACTCTCATGTTACCTCATCTCTCATAGGACCAAATATTCACCTCAGCACCCTATTCTCAAACATACTCAGCCTATGTTCCTCCCTCAAGATGAAAGACCAATTTTCATGTCCATACAAAACAACAGGCAAAATTATAGTGCTGTACATCTTAATCTTTATATTTTCATTGTTTGTCTTTTCTGTCTTAATTTATTTAAATTAAATTAAACATAAATTTCTGCGAAGTTCCCGGAACTACACATTCCTTTGTCCATGAGCATCACTGGATCTACATTGATGACTTGAGAACAGTTCTTTCACTCAGACTCTATCCCTGCTCAATCGAAATGACTGAGAGTGTCCATAAATTCTTTCAACTGGGTCTTCTGGATTGACTTCCAATTTTGTTCGTTGACCCAGTGCTTTATTTAAGGTCTTACTGTCCATGATAGAACCCTTTAGAATTTGATAATAACAGCAAAATAGGCTATATTATTCTCACTCAAACAACAGAGACAGCATCAGTGATTAATGGCAGTGTGAGAAACCAGACAGATGTAACTCTAGCTCTATGAACAACCCGTGAAATACAAAAATCAGGTATTAATTTTTAAAGAATTTTGAACTGTGTTCATTAAGACAGTTGGCATAAGGCCCAAGACAGACAAGCTATAGCCCAAATCGATCTAAGAAGTAGCTGTCTGACCCAAACAGCTTTCTTGTGTTTTGTGGAAACATATTAAGATGAACATTTGAAAAGAATGCATAGAATGTGCTAGATCTGTACACCCCCTACCTACATATATTCCAGCAATGAAGAATCTGTGACAGGCAGGAACCTGAAAATAAAATAACATTTAACAATAACATATCTCGAAGTGAGAGCAATGAATCTAATGTGGATGTGGTTTCCCAACATTTTGTTGATTCCATTTTGAACAATCAATATGGTGACATTTACCCGGTGAGCAAATTTAGGATATCCGCCAGTTTCTGGCTTTGACTTCAATCCAATACGAAATGCAGAGGAACCTCTTTGATAACTTTGTAAAAAGTAAACAGTCGGACTCTAATTATTATCTGCTGACATAGATTAGTGCACACAGGCGGAAGTGAACGTTTTCAACAAAGGCCTGTGAAAAAAAAATGACAGAACAGTGTTCGTGAACAATGTTTCTCAGAAGTGGACATAATGCCTGAAAACCTCAATGAAAGCAATAAATATAATCGACTTAGAAAGGAATATTCTTGATGAGTGGTAGGTAAAGTGAAGAGCAAACACTCATTATGCTGTTTTCTCTAGTATAAATCCACTGAACTTGGTGGCATTGTGGTCAGCTCCTGCTCCTTATTCATGAAGTCCTGGGATCGAAATTCACTCTGAAGATGGGCTAGTTGGCCAGAAGTTTTTGTTGCTCTCCTCTGTCAGTCAAAGCATTTCAGAGGATAGTAATTTTAAATAGGCTACAGACGCATCTTTCTACATATTTCCCAATTTCGATTTATTGTTTACTGGTTTTTAAAACATGAGAGTGTGTTAAGACAAAATCTCTTGACACTTCCCCCCTCACATGAGCCTTTTTACCAGCCCATGATCACAAGGGCAATAGAAAATACACGGATGTGACAGAATGACGAATGGCATGGTACAATTTAAGTACCCGATAAGAAAAACACCTACCCACAATCCCATCTTTTCCGCTACAAGTACCCAAATCGCGTTTCGTCGTGATGCCATCAAAATTAAGGCACCAGCAAAGCAAAGGCCTGCCTGTGGAGGCATAATTCCAACTTCAAAGCTTTAGCCGTCTGTTTTTAGGCGCGTTCGCAAAATTGTAAAAATCGACTATTACCTTCATTATGTCTGTCTGTCCGTCCGCATGGAATAACACGGCTCCTACCTGACGGATTTCCATGAAATTTTATATTTGTATATTTTTCGAAAAATCTGTTGAGAACATTCAAGTTTCATCAAAATCTGACAAGAATGACGGATACTTTACACGAAGACCGATATATTTCACTTCTTCTTAGGATGAGAAACGTTTCAGACGAAAGTTGTAGGGAAAATCAAAATACACACTTTATGTTCAATAACTCTATTTTCGAAAATCATGCCGTTTATGAGACAATGATGAAAAATATTGTAGAGCCGGGCAAGCCACAGATAACAATACGGCGCATGCGCATTGTATGCTGGATAACTAATGCTATAAACACACCCTCAGAATATATAATAATTATTGCTTTTCCACGCCGATGGTAATGGGAGCACGCCTCAATATTACGTTATACGTGCATTGCCTGTCTTGTTATTTTTCACAGCAAGTCTACTGACAGTACACTATTTCACTAACTACAAAATTTCTACCTTTTATTTTCCCAAATTTTGGGCTGTCCAAAAATTAGGGCAAAGTGCTGATAAGTGCAAGAAAAAACGGGGAAAAAAGGGTGTTTTTTTTTTCTTTTTGCCTGAGGCGCCAGAAAACATAGAGCCAGTGCTGGATGCTAGGTAACGTAAGAAGTTCAAATTACTCTACAATATATCAGAGCAACCGAATACCACGTCCATACAAATCTCAGATCTTGTTTAATTCAGTGCTGACAATAACGCGCAGCTCAATACCTAGTCCTCACTGATCATGTAGGCCTACTCTTTCTTCATTTCGGTGTAAATTAAGCTAAATACTCCGGCATAAGAGACGGAATTTGTTATTGATAATACGAGTATTAGTGTTTCCTTCATTTCTAGACACAGCGACTGAGAAGTCGAAGGATCTCTTGTTATATATCGTCGGATATTCGCACTCTATATTGGACTATTTGAAGATGTATTTCCCTGTTTATATTTACATCCATCGGTCGTCGTGTCTGGACATACAGCAAGTAATGAAATATGAGTGGTTCATTTTGACAGAATATGCCCGGCTGTGCTCTTTCTGCTAAAAACTAAATCGGTTATCTGGTGTGTAAGAAAACTGGTATGGTTCTAGATAGTTTTTTTGTATCGCACACAAACACAGTACACTGATTTGGCATTTACGGCGCAAAATTATGGGTGGTAGGGTAACGTAATGCAAAAACATTTCAATAACCTCTCAAAAGGAAGAGTGAAATTAAGAGTGGGAAATTTTATACTCGAACATAGCGCATGTGGTGTACTTTTCTTTTTCACTTCACAATTTACGTTTGAAAATTAAGAGGAGTGGCCCATAGACGCGTATTACATGTTTTGTGTGCGCTCCCGCCCCGAACAAGACGCATGTGTACATTAAAATTTCAGCTCAAACGACGTATATTGTCTGATTTTTTTACTTATCTATTTTCTGTTTCGTTACATCAACTGGCACAGTGTTGTTTTAATTGCGTTTGAATACATGCGACGACTTAAAATGTTACACATGCATAATTCCCTTACCTGTAATAGCCTTACTTATTGTTTTTTGTCGGATGCGTGTCACTTTGAAAAGATAAAGCCGTGGTGCTTGTCATTAGGTGTCAAAAGCATACCTCTTGGGCGCATCGCTCGATATTTTCCCATCCCTTTCGCGCATGCAGCAGAAAATGAAATGTCAGGGCAGTCCATTCAAAGGGGTTACGTTGGAATTACAAGCGCCATTTCAAGGCCTTCGTAGACTCAAAATGGCTGATGTGTACGAAACAACAGTTCATTGATAAGTTTGTCAATTTGAGTCCGTATGCTTGACAGCGAAGCGTTCCATCTCAGTGTTTTGCATTGTCCGCGTATTTTGTCACTGTTCGGATTAAATTAAAGACACTTAACTTGATTATACAAACCTTGTTATTTTATGTTACAGGATCTCCGGCATGTTTCGGTTCATGTCGAGATATCATCTGGGCAACAATTATAAGGGAACCTAAGCCTGCACGAGAGCATTACATAGGTGCCTTGCTGTACACAGTACTTAGCGACATCAATTATAGTTTGTTCACAAGCTTTTTAGTTCATTATTAGTTTCGATACACATGGTTAAAATAATGATTAATATTGAAGGTTAAAATGTTTAAAATCTTGTTTAATGGCATAGAGCCACACACACACACACACACACACACACACACACACACACACACATATATATATATATATATATATATATATATATATATATATATATACTTACGATTACTGAATACATCGAATACGCTTTTAACAGTTTCAAAATTTAAATTTTAATTATTATCATTACGCGCTTTCGCAAAATTGCGAAAAGCGACTATTAGTCTCGTCATGTCTGTCCGTCTGTCTGTCTGACTGCCCGCGTGGAACAACTCGGCTCCTACTGGGCGGATTTTTATGAAATTTAATTACTTTTCGAAAATCTATTAAAATCTGGCAAAAATAACGGGCACTTTACATGAAGACCAATATACATTTATGATCATATGTCGCTCAGTTCTTATTAGAGTGAGAACTGTTTCAGCCGAAACTTGTAGAGAAAATCGAAACACACATTTTATGTTCAATTTTTTTTCCCCCCTCGAAAACCGTTGCGTTTGTACGTGGAAAAATATTGTAAAGATGGACAGGCCACAGCATGTGGATTGCATGCTGGATATCTAAGGCTACAAACTCACACTCAGAATATGTGGACCAATACTTACTGCTTCTCCACTGCAACAATGGATGCATGAATGCGCCTCAGTGTCACATTATGCCTACAATGCCTGTCTTGTATCTACATACAGAGTGTTTCAGGAAGAATATTAAATATTTTAGGAGGTGATAGTATGGACTATTCTGAGTAAATAAATTCATATAAACATGTGTCCAACTTTCAATGGGTGTGAAGATACAGCTGTTTGAATTTGGCAGTTACAGATCAGATTTTTGTCTGTGGGGATGGATGAAAAGTGAAGTCTACAAAGAAAAAGTAAGCACAAGAGACAAATTGGTCACTTGCATTATGAATAGTGCTGCCCTCATAAAGCAAGAATGCCAAGACAACCTCAGGAGAGCTACACATACTATTGCCAAAAGAGTTGAAAAGTGCATTGAAGTCAATGGTGGGAGTTTTGAACACTTACTTTGAACTGTTCCAATTTATTGAGATTATTTACATAACCAATAAATGCAATAAATATGTCATTTGTCTTTCCTTCATACCTTCTGTAAGGCTTTTTATGGGTAACATTCAAACAGCTGTATCTCCACGTCCATTGAAAATTGGACACGTTTATATGAACTTATTTACTCAGAACAGTCCATACTACCACCTCCTAAAATATTTACTATTCCTTCTGAAACACCCTGTATATTGAGATTAATATTGAACTAAGAAAGAATTATAAACTATATCTGATGTTGCCCAGACAGAATTAGTTATTGAGTGCTGAAAGAGAGGACATATCTGGATAAACAAGGAAGTAAATTAGTCCTAGTGTCATACAATCATTCAGTGATATATATATATATACAGTACGTAAGTAAACAGGGGAAATCAGTCCCGTTACAGGCCTGGAGTGGCCCAGAGGGTTCCTGGAAGTTAAGGTTCCCAGATTTCATGACAACAGCACAGGATGGTGGTGAGGTTGTCAGCCTTACACACCAGCTACCTTTACCCCAGGAAATGCTCCTGGTACTCATTTCTGTTAGAGGCTGAGTCGACACCAGGGCCATAGTGCAATCAGAAGGATTTTATGTCAATGAAAAATTCCAATGACACCAGCTGGGATTGAACCAGTGACCTTCCGATTTGTAGCACAGCACCTTAACCACTGTGCTACCACGGTCCCTTCAGTACGTAAGTGCAAACCTCAAATATACATTCTCGTAAATGTGCCACCTACTAAACTTCAATGGTCGACAGTGTTTATACACTCCTTGAATATTTTAATTGATAACGGTTTGTCTGGTCTGTTTAGGTCATGTTATGCTACAAATGACTGTGTTGGTCAGAGGTTAATAGTGCCATAACATTCTAACACATTGCACGCATTGTTGTAATACAAATGCAAATATACCTCTATTCAATGCATATAAGTGCTAGGCTGTGACCACTTACATGGTTTGTAACCACCACATATTAGAGTTAGTTGTCGTACCCATGTATTCAACTGTGGTCACAATCACATCCATGGATTAGAGCTTAAAAAAGTCCATGCGGCGAACGCAATGCTGGTTTTTCTGTGAACAGTAAGAAGTTGATGTTACAGCACAGCAGTTTGTATAGGTGACTGTTCACGTCTATCAAATGCAAGGTCAGAAGAATTCATGGGATTATAAATTTAGGGATTATAGTACGTAACGTAGAGTAAGATTTAATGTCCAGGAACTGGGATATTTAAATTTAAAGGAAAAAAGCCAGTCTTTCGAAAATATTTCTGTTAAAATGAACACTGAAAAGAAATGTATTGAAACTGGGAATACCAAATTTTTCATGTAACAAACATCAAATATGGTGTTTATTAATTTAAACTTGATGAAATGATTATATACTAGAGATGTGAATACACATTTCTTCCTTTGCAGGAGCCCATAACTTTCAACAGAACTCTATTTCATGCACTGGTGTCTATTCCTTGTACCAAAATTTATTATTTTGAAGAACCACATTACAAAGCTCTCATCTTGTCATGTGCCACATATTTTGTTGAAATTTTTTATAAACATTGACCACTATTCTCTCAAAAGATAGTCCCGTTCAAGTAACACTGCAGCCCTAATTAAGGAGTACGATTCACTACATTATTTGCAACTTCCCAGAAGTACTCTAGTGTTCTTCAAAATATGTATTTTGAGAGCATTTTTCAGATTCAAAATTGATGTTGTATGTCAGTTTAGTAAGGGCTACCAACATTAATATGTATTAATTGGTCCTGTTACAAATCCATATGTCTGCTTTATGGTGTGCCTTTTATGTTACACCACTATACATACCTGAATATAAGACCATAATTTTGTCCTGAATTCAGCATGTGACAAATAGGATAGCCTCAGGATCCAGCATAAGAAAACGTTCTGTACAGGGATTTTCCTGAAAAATGAATATTGTGAATGCGGACCGCATTATATTTTGCTAAATGCAGTGTGTGTTTCTGTTTACACAACCAGTGTTTGTAAATTCCACAATTTAGTTTTATTATATAGTCTCATTAAGTAATCTCACCCATATCACTGGGCAGTATACACACCACTTTGCATGATCATAGGCAGTACAGGGCTCACAGCTATTGAAGTATGCCATTTTTATGGGTCCACACATTTTAGATCAAGCTTACTTACTTACTTACTCCATGGAGCAGAGTCCTTCTTGAGAAGCTAACTGGTTCTGCAGCTAGTCAAGAAATTCCCCGCACTTTATGGAACCCAAAAGTTCCTCACCGTATTCACAAGTGCCCACCATCTGTCCCTATCCTGAGCTAACTCCGTCCAGTCTCCTCCCCCTCCCACTTCCCGAAGATCCATCTTAATATCCTCCCATCTATGTCTGGGTCTCCCCAATGGTCTCTTTCCCTCAGGTTTCCCCACTAGAACCCTGTGCACACCTCTACCCTCCCCCATATGTGCCACATGCCCTGCCCATCTCATTCTTCTCGATTTTACCACCTGCACAATATTGGGTAAGGAGTAAAGATCCCTAAGCTCCTCATTATGTAATTTTCTCCATTCCCCTGTTACCTCATCCCTCCTAGGCCCAAATACTCTCCTCAACACCCTGTTCTCAAACACCCTCAGCCTATGTTCCTCCCTTGTCAGCGACCAAGTTTCACACCCATACAGGACAACGGGCAGAATTATAGTTCTATATATCTTGATTTTTAACTTTTGGTACAGCAACTTGGATGACAGAAGATTCTGCACCGAATAATAGCATGCATTCCCGAACTTCAGCCTGCTCTTAATTTCTTCCTGAATAGAATTTTGATTTGTTAAAGTTGTTCCCAAATATTTAAACTCCTCCACCCTCTCAATGGAACTATTATCAATCCTCACACTGTGAATTCACCCTGCATTCTGATCTCGAGACATGGTCATATACTTAGTTTTATGAGCATTTACTTCTAGTCCGATCTTCTTAGTAGCAGCTACTAAAGCTTCTGCATTTTTCTTTACAGTATCTACACTTCCTCCCAATATATTAACACCATTGTCATAAGCCAGAAGCTGGTGTGTACCATTTAATTTCAAGCCATCCTGGTTTACCTGGACCCTGCTAATGGCATACTCCAAGGCAAAGTTGAAAAGCAATGGCGATAGAGCATCTCCCTGTTTCAAGCCATTCCTAATAGGAAACATTTCAGACAAATTCTTGTCTACCTGGACTCTACTATACGTTTCAGTCAGACACATTTTTATTAGCCTTACCAGTTTCTTGGGGACCCCAAACTCAATAAGAATATTATACAAGATCTCCCTCCTAAC